>Ga0075370_10000570_pt1 | contig 14179 bp, 13 predicted proteins | sample EndMethybrTD3035_FD_71398 | JGI IMG/M metagenome (GOLD analysis project Ga0075370, IMG submission 71398) | Populus endosphere microbial communities from Tennessee, USA - Endosphere MetaG P. TD hybrid TD303-5 | ecosystem: Host-associated > Plants > Roots > Endosphere | place: USA: Tennessee... | reverse complement strand
AACGACCTCAAGGTGGTCAGCCTCGAGCACAAGATGGGCATCCACGCTTCGCCAACCTGCGTGATGAGCTATGGCGACAACGACGAATGCATCGGCGAGATCGTCGGCGCCGAGAATACCGGCCTGCGCGCCATGTTCACGATGATGAACTCGGCGCGGATCAACGTCGGCAGCCAGGGCGTCCAGGTCGCCGAGGCGGCCACGCAGCGTGCCATGGCCTATGCGCGCGAGCGCGTGCAGTCCGCCCGCGCCGGCGCACCCAACAAAACGGCGGTCGCGATCATCGAGCATCCCGACGTGCGCCGCATGCTGCTGCGGATGCGTGCGCTGACCGAAGGTGCGCGGGCGCTGCTCTACTACACCTCGGGCCAGGTCGACCGCGGCACTCTGGGCGATGCGTCGGCGCAGGCGCGCGCCGACCTGCTGGTGCCGCTGATCAAATCCTGGGGCACCGACGTCGGCTGCGAGGTAGCCAGCCTGGGCGTCCAGGTCCACGGCGGTATGGGCTTCATCGAGGAAACCGGCGCGGCGCAACACTTCCGCGACGCGCGGATCGCGCCGATTTACGAAGGCACCAACGGTATCCAGGCGGCCGACCTGGTGACGCGCAAGCTCGGCATGGCGAACGGCGGCGTGCTCGCGGCACTGATGGCGGACATCGTCCACGACGCCGGCGACGCCGCAGCGCTGGCCGAACTGGCACAGACCTGCACCGGGATCGGCGAATGGATGCTCAATGACGCCAGCCTCGACGATCGGCTGGCAGGCAGCGTGCCGTTCCAGACGATGTGCGCGGTCGCAGTCGCCGGATGGCAGTTGCTCCGCCAGGCACGCGCTGCCGCCGAGGACGGCGCACCCGCCGGGCTTGCCCGCAGCAAACCCGTGATCGCGCGCTATTTCCTGGGTCGCATCGTTCCCGAAGCCATTGGGCTGAAGGCCTCTGCTATGGGCGGCGCAGCCCTGCTCTACGATCTTGGCGCCGAGGAGTTGGCAGGATGACCGATCAGGATGATCCCCTGGCGCGCATCGCTGCTGCGCTCGAACGGTTGACGCCCCCGGCGGCCCCGGCGATCGACTGGCTGGCCCACCCGGCCTACGTCTGGGACGCTGGTGGCGCGCGGGCAGTCGGCACGATCTACGCCCCCGCCCTCGGTTTGCTCCAGGGCATCGACGCGCAGAAAGACGTGGTGACCGCCAACGTCACGCGCCTTGCGGCGGGCCATGCCGCGCACGACATGCTGCTCTGGGGCTCGCGCGGCATGGGCAAATCGGCGCTGCTGCGCGCCAGCATCGTCGCTGCACAGGCGCTGCATCCGGGCCGCATCGCGCTGGTCCAGGTCGCGCAGGACGCAATGGCCGGAATCGCCGGGCTTTTCTGTATGCTCGGCAAGATCGACCGCCGCTTCTTCGTCTTCATCGACGATCTCGGCTTCGAGGAGGGCGACGGCGACGGCCCCAGGTTGCTGCGTTCGTGGCTGGAAGGCGGGGTCGAGGCGCGGCCCGGCAATGTGCGTCTGGCGGTCACTTCGAACCGCCGCGCGATCGTCCCTCGTCATGCTAGCGAGCAGGACGATCCGCTCAACCCGCGCGACGCGGTCGACGACCGGCTGGCCCTGGCCGATCGCTTTGGCCTGTCGATCGGCTTCCATAATTGTAGCCAGGACGACTATCTCGCGATAATCGCGGGCTATGCCGCGCATTTCGGCCTGACGTTCGAACAATCCGACGCTCTCGAATGGTCGCGCCGCCGCGGCCAGCGTTCGGGCCGCGTAGCCTGGCAATATGTCACCGAACTCGCCGGGCGGGCAGGCAAAGCGATCTAGGCCAGGCCGCAGAGTGATTTCGAAGCATGTCGAATCACCTGCCGGCTCGGAAATGACGGCAAACAAAGGACAAACTGGACTCGTTCCGGTTCAATCTGAAACGAAGCGAGCCTAGCGCTGCCTCATCTCGTTCCGCACTTCACCGAGCGAAGCCTCGTACTTCGTCGTCGGATCGGTGAGCCCTTTCTGCACGGGCATATGATCGGTCACCACCGCCTTGGGCCCGACCAACGGCTTCGCGCCCGGCGCCATCACTCGCCAGATCACGCCGGCGGTATCGTCACTGACCAAGAGCGCGCCCGGCTTGTCCCAGGCGAGCCAGACCGGGCGACCGTGCGTCTCGCCGTCGTCGCCCGTGAGGAAACCAGTCAGCACCGGCATCGGCTTGCCCAGCGGGTTGCCGTTGCCATCGAAGCGAACGAAGACCACGTCGTAACCGGCAAGCGGCTTGCGGTTCCACGAGCCGTGACGCGCGATGAAGGCACCATTGGCAAAGGCATCGCCCATGACGTTGCCGTCGCCGGCAAACAGCAGTCCCAGTGCCGCCGTATGGGCACCCAGCGCGAACTCGGGCTTGCGCGTGTATTCGAGGAGGAATTCCGGCATCGGATCCTTGACGCGCCAGTCGATCACGTCCTTCCAGTAGACCCAGGGCCAGCCATACTGCGCCCCGACCGGCACGTTCGTCAGGTAATCGGGGACGAGATCCGGCCCGAGCATGTCGCGCTCGTTGACCACGGTCCACAGTTCGCCCGTCGAGGGATTCCAGGCCATGCCATTGGGGTTGCGCAAGCCTCCGGCGTACTGGCGGACGCCGCCGCTGGCGAGGTCGATCTCCCAGATTGCCGCGCGGCCTTCCTCCGCGGCCATGCCATTTTCGCCGATATTGGATGACGATCCGACCGCGACATAGAGCTTCTTGCCATCGGGGCTCAGCAGCAGGTTGCGCATCCAGTGGTTGCCGCCGGCCGGCAGATCCATCAGCTTCTTCGGCTCGCCGGTCAGCGCGGTGGCACCGGGCACGAAATCGAATGCCAGCACGGCGTTGTGGTTGGCGACGTAGAGCTTGTCCGCGCCCCAGGCCATGCCCGACGGCGAGACCAGGCCCTTCTCGCGGAGGGTAAAGCGCTGCTCGGCCTTGCCGTCGCCATCGGCATCGCGCAGCAATACGATCTTGTTCGGCGAGGGATCACCTGCGCCGACGCGCCCCATGAGCTGCTTCATGACGAAACCGGTGATACCGACGCTGCCCCCCCCGTCGCGCGGCGGCGAGTTGGTTTCGGCGACGAGCACGTCCCCATTCGGAAGCGTCAGCAGCGTACGCGGATGATCGAGCCCTTCGGCGAAGCGCGCAACCGCGAGGCCCTGCGCGGCTTTGGGCGCCTCGCCGGCCTTCCACCCGATCGTCTTCGCGAGCCCGACACTCGGGATCGTCTCGCTCTCCGCCTCGACCAGCAACGGGGTCTTGCCCGTGGTCGCGTCGGAGGGGCGGTTCGATGGGTTTCCGTGCAAGACCCAGGCAGCAAAAGCGACCAGAGCGATAAGGACCACACCGAGAGTGATGAGCGGCTTGCGCAGGCGAGGATTCATGCCGGAGAGATAGAGTGCGCTTGGCGAGGCGGCAAGGAAGGGAATTGCGCCTCCTTGCCGCGGAAAGGCTACCCCACGGCGCAAATCGATCGCGCCAGCGACAGACTTAAACTTTATATATTTATTTCAATATCTTAAATGCCACCACCCGTCAGGCGCTGACAAATCAAGTCGAGCTGGTCGAGCGTGCGGTAACGGATCGTCACCGCACCCGAGCGTGGATCGGCATCGGCAAGGATCTTGACCGGCAGGCCGAGGAATTCCTCTAGATGCCCCTGCACTGCGGCTATGTCGGCATCGTCGGCCGAGCTGCGTTCGGGCCTCGCGGTGCGCGGCGCAGCCGGTGCATCGCCCTTGGTCTGGCGGCGCACGAGCTTTTCGACCTCACGCACCGAAAGCCCTTTGTCCACCGCCATCTCGGCCAGCTTCTCGGCGCCTTCGGCACCGATCAGCGCTCGGGCGTGGCCCATCGAAAGCTTGCCTTCCTCGACCAGCACCATGACCGGCTCGGGCAGCAGCAGAAGCCGCTGGATGTTGGCGACATGGCTCCGGCTCTTGTCAACCATCCGCGCGATCTCGGCCTGGGTCAGGCTCTCGTGCTCGGCAAGGCGGTGGTAGGCGCGCGCTTCCTCGATCGGGTTGAGATCCTCGCGCTGAAGGTTCTCGATCAGCGCCAGGGCCATGACCTCGCGCTCGCTGAGCTCGCGGACGATTGCCGGGATCTCATGCAGCTGCGCGCGCTGCGCCGCGCGCCAGCGGCGCTCGCCGGCGACGAGCTGGTAGCGGCCGGGACGCAGCGGCCGGACGATGACCGGCTGAATCACCCCCCGCTGCGCGATAGAGGCTGCGAGCTCGTCGAGCGCTTCCTCGGCGAAGTAGCGGCGCGGCTGTTCGGGGTGCGGCTCGATGTCGGCCACCGAAAGCATGGCCAACCCGCTCGTCGGCGACGCTGGCGCGGCGCCGACGCTGCGCGCGGCGACGACCGATTCCTCACGCCGCGTTTCGCCCATGAGCGCGCCAAGGCCGCGACCGAGCGCGGGCGGCTTGCGCTTGGCCGGACTCGCCGCTTCGGCGAGCGGCACGGCGATACGGATGACAGGATCGTCGCTCATGCCGCTTTCCTCTGTTCGGGCAGCCGCGCGATCAGCTCGCGCGCCAGCGCCATATAGGCACGGCTGCCCGCACAAGCGTGATCATAGACCAGCGCAGGCAGGCCGTGGCTCGGCGCTTCGGACAGCCGGACGTTGCGCGGAATCGTCGAATCGAACACCAGCGGGCCTAGGCACGAGCGGACGTCGTCGGCGACCTGATCGGTCAGCCGGTTGCGGCGATCGAACATGGTCAGCGCCACGCCGATGATGCCGAGTTCGGGATTGAACCGCTGCTGGACCTGCTCGACCGTCTTGAGCAGCTGGCTCAGGCCCTCGAGCGCGAAGAACTCGCACTGCAGTGGAACCAGCAGCGTATCGGCCGCGCTCAGCGCATTCAGCGTCAGCAGGCCCAACGACGGCGGGCAATCGATGAAGCAGATATCGTAGCCATTCTCGCGGTCGAGCGCCTGGCGCAGCCGGTCTGTGCGATTCTCCACTGCGACCAGCTCGACCTCTGCACCCGACAGGTCGACCGTCGCGGCGACGACATCGAGCCCGGGAATTCGCGTAGCCATCGCGCATTCGGCAATCGACGCCTCGTCGATCAGCACATCGTAGGACGAGCGCAGCCGGTCGGCGGCCTGGATACCGATCCCGGTCGAGGCGTTACCCTGCGGATCGAGGTCGATCAGCAAGGTCTTCCACCCGGTCGCAGCCATGGCGGTGGCGATGTTGATGGCAGTGGTGGTCTTGCCCACCCCGCCCTTCTGATTGGCGATGGCAACGCGAATCACGAAGCTTTTCCCTTCCTGGCGGGCCGCAGCTGGCTGACCAAAGTTCCAACGATCACACCAGCTTCCGGATCGGTGAGCGATTGTTCCACGTGGAACATGTGATTCCATCCGCGAAGCATAGCGAGTTCTTGCTGTGCCGAACGCCCCTTGGGCAACAGCCACAGGGTGTCGCTTGTGGAAAATCGTGCGGAAAGGTCCAACAATCGGTCAAGTGGAGCGAAAGCCCTGGCAGAAATCACCCCTACGTCTCGGCTCGGCACATCTTCGAGCCGAGAGCCTAGCACCGTGACACGAGCCAGCCCGAGCTCGTCGGCGGCGCGTTGCAGCCACTCGATTCGACGCCTGCGCGACTCGACGAGCAAGACTTCGCTCTCGGGGCGAAGCGACGCGACGACGAGACCTGGGAACCCTGCCCCCGTTCCAAGGTCCATCCACGGCGATGTTCCACGTGGAACATGCGGCAGAAGCTGTGCAGAATCGACGATATGGCGCCGCCAAGCCTCGCCGAGACTGGCGGCCGAAACGAGATTCTGGCGCTGGTTTTCCTCGGCGAGCAGTTCGAACAGTCGCTCGAGCCGCGCCAGGCCCGCGTCATCGCATTCCGGGAGTGCCCGCAACCAGTCACGGGCCTCCGCCTCGTCAGCGATCATGCTGCAAGCCTGCGTGCGTGAACAAGCAGCGCAGCCAGAGCCGCCGGAGTCACGCCGGGGACGCGACCCGCGGCGGCCAGTGTCGCTGGCCGCGCCTTGCCCAGCCGCTCGACCATCTCGCGCGACAGACCGGCGATCGCGTCATAGGGAAAGTCGTCGCCCAGTGGCAGCGCTTCGCTCGCGCGCAGCTCGCGCAGCTCGCTGTCCTGCCGCGCGAGGTAGGGCGCATAGGCGGCATCCTCCGCGACCTCCTCCGCTAGGTCGATGTCAGCCGCGGCATCTGCCGCGATCCACGGCGATAGCGCGGCAAGATCGACACCACCGAACCGCAGCCATTCGCGCAAAGGCAGCCTGCCCGTATCGTTACGGATAGGCAGCCCTTCTCCGGCCAGCGCCGCGCTCGAAACCTCACGGTCGAGCGCACGTTCGAGGGATTCCCGCTTCGATTCCCGCCGCGCGAACCAGTCCGCCCGCTCTGCACCGACGCAGCCGGTGTCGATCGCGAGCGGGGTCAGCCGAGTCGACGCATTGTTCGCCCGCAGACGCAGGCGGTATTCGGCCCGCGCAGTGAGCATCCGATAGGGCTCGCTCACGCCCTGAAGCGTCAGGTCGTCGATCATCACCGCCATGTAGCTGTTTGCCCGGTCGAGCGGTGCAGGCGCGCAGCCGAGCACGGAGGCAGCAGCGTGCATCCCGGCGACCAGTCCCTGCGCGGCGGCCTCCTCATAGCCGGTGGTGCCGTTGATCTGACCCGCACAGTAGAGCCCCGGGATCGCGCGCAGTTCCAGACTCGACCGAAGAGCGCGCGGATCGATGTGGTCGTACTCTACCGCATAACCCGGCACGACCATCTCGACCTGTTCGAGCCCTTCCATCGTCCGCAGCATATCGAGCTGAACGTCGGTGGGTAGCGAAGTGCTTATGCCGTTAGGATAGACGAGATGCGTGTCGAGGCCCTCGGGCTCGAGAAATATCTGGTGGCCGTCCCGATCGGCGAAGCGATGGATCTTGTCCTCGATCGAAGGGCAGTAGCGCGGGCCCGAGGCCCCGATTGCGCCGGTGAACAGCGGCGAGCGATGAAGGTTGGCGCGGATCACATCGTGGCTGCGTAGATTGGTCCGCGTGATCGCGCAGAAGATTTGCGGCAGCACTCGCCCCTGCCCGAGCGGCGACATCGTCCAGGGTTCGAGATCGGACGGCTGCTCGCCAAGCCTTCCCCAGTCGATCGTTCGCCCGTCGAGCCGGGGCGGCGTTCCGGTCTTGAGCCGCGCCATCGGCAGCGCCGCCTCGCGCAGCTGCGTGGCAAGGATCTGCGCCGATGCCTCGCCGATGCGCCCGCCCGTCATCTGCTCTTGGCCGCGGAACAGCGTTCCACCGAGAAAAGTCCCTGTGCAAAGCACGACGGCCCTGGCCGAAAGCGCAGTGCCTTCGCCCAGCCTGATTCCCGCCACGCTCCCGCCAGCGAAAAGCAACTCGGAGGCCTCACCCTCGATCAGAGTGAGATTGCCCTGCTGGCGGATCATCGTCTGGATGGCCGCCTTGAAGCGCTTGCGATCGGCCTGGACGCGCGGGCCCTGGACGGCGCTGCCCTTCGAGCGGTTGAGCATTCGGTAATGGATCGCACCGGCATCGGCGGCGCGAGCGATCAGGCCATCGAAGGCATCGACCTCGCGCACCAGGTGACCTTTGCCGAGTCCGCCGATCGCCGGGTTGCAACTCATCGCGCCGATTGCAGCGAGGTCGAAGCTGACCAGCGCGACCCGCGCGCCCATCCGCGCCGCGACTGCCGCCGCCTCAACGCCGGCATGGCCGCCGCCGATCACGATGATGTCGAAGGACTGCATGCCGCGCCCTTTAACCGACAGTGGGATTCGGGTCAAAGCACGCGCGTGTTCCACGTGGAACAGGCGGGATTATTTTCCGATGCAGAAGCGACCGAACAGCGCATCGAGCATATCCTCAGTCGTCGCACGGCCGATAAGCGCGTCGAACGCCATGCGGGCGATGCGCAGGTGTTCGGCGACGAGCAGGGGGTCACTGCCCGGGCGGGCATCGCCGAGCGCCGTCTTCGCCTGATCGAGCAACGCATGCTGCCGCCGGTTGAGCGCCGCCTCACCCGGCTTGGGCAGTGATGCCCGGGCAGAGGTGACGAGATCATCGCGGAGAGCCCTCATTCCCTGGCCCGTGACGGCCGAAAGCCTATGACGAGGCCTGCCCTTGTCGGGCCGGTCGGCGCGATCGATCTGAGCCGCGATCTCCCATGCGGTGTCCGGTCCCTCGCCTTCCGCACCGAGCCAGAGCACGAGATCGGCCCGGTCGAGTTCGCTCCGCGCCCGCGCCACGCCGATCGCCTCGATCTCGTCGCCCGTCTCGTCGCGCAGGCCCGCGGTATCGACGAACAGGAACGGCACCCCTGCGATAGCGACCGGCCGGGTCAACACATCGCGAGTGGTTCCCGCGATGGGCGCGGTAATGGCTGCTTCGCTTTCAACTAACACATTGAAAAGAGTGCTTTTACCTGAGTTTGGCGGGCCCGCGAGAACCACTCGGAAGCCTTCGCGTAGCCCTTCGGCCCGCGGTCGCGCCAGCCAATCGCCGATTTCCCCCTCGAGCACTTTCAACCGCGCCGCGAAGTCCGTCGGCAACACCGCAACATCGTCCTCATCGGCGAAATCGAGCACCGCCTCGACCGCAGCCGAAGCCCACAGCACGCGCTCGCGCCACTCCTCGATCTTACGCGAGAAAGCCCCGCCCGCCATCGCCATCGCCGAGCGCCGCTGCAGTTCGGTCTCTGCTGAAAGCAGGTCGGCCAGCCCTTCAGCCTCGGCCAGGTCGATCCGGCCATTGGCGAAAGCGCGGCGGGTGAATTCGCCCGGAGTTGCGTGGCGCAACTCGAGCGCCTCGAGCGCCGCCTCGACCGCGGCGATCACCGCACGGCCGCCATGGAGATGGAGTTCGACCATGTCCTCACCCGTCGCCGTGGCCGGACCCGGCAGCCAGAGCACCAGCGCGCGGTCGAGTGGTACACCGCCGCGGTCCGACAGCGCCCGCAGAGCGGCGCGGCGCGGCGCAGTCAATCCGCCTGCAAGCACACGCAGCGCCTCGCCCGCAGCTGGCCCGCTGATCCGCAGGACGCCGATCGCCGCCGGCGGCGCGCCGCTCGAAAGCGCGAAGATGGTATCGGTCATTGGCGGGCGCTAGCAGAATCGCCCGGGCACAGGGAGGTCTACTTCTTGCCCATTCCGCCCATCGCCGCGCCGCTGGCCATAAGGTTTTCGAACAGCTTCATCCCCATCTGGCCCATCGGCGCGAGCTGCTTGGCATATTCCTGCATCTGCTCGAAAGAACCGACGCCCTGCATAGCCTTGAGCGCCGCGTCCATGTAGGCTTCGTTGGCCTTGCTCACGTCGGGCAGGCCAAGGAACCGCCGGGCTTCCTCGGGCGTACAATCTATCTCGACGTTGACTTTCATGGCCCTGACCTCAGCGGCTGCGGATGCAGCACTGCTGACACACGGCCTTGGCAAAGTCCACCACCGAGGCCTAGGAATACTGGCACGGAACAGCCCCGAGGAGAGCCCGCCATGACGACCAACACGACGATCCCGACGCTGAATGGTGACAGCAGCTTCCCCGCCTATGTCGCCAGGCCCGCGGGCAGCCCGCGCGGCGCGATCATCGTCATACAGGAAATCTTCGGCGTGAACCCCGGCATCGTCAAGAAGTGCGACGACTGGGCCGCCAAAGGTTACCTCGCCGTCGCGCCCGACGTGTTCTGGCGGCAGAAGCAGGGCATCGAGCTCGATTCCGACATTCCCGAGCAGTTCCAGGAAGCCGTAGGCTATATGATGAAGCACGACTTCGACCTGGGTATCCAGGACGTCGAGGCCACCGTGCACTGGATCCGGCGTGAGGCGGGCGTGCCCAAGGTTGGCCTGGTCGGCTTCTGCATGGGCGGCAAGATCGCCTACATGGCCGCGACGCGGACCGATGTGGACGCCTCGGTCGGCTACTACGGGGTCGGCATCGACCAGATGCTGGGCGAATCGCACGCCATCGCCAAGGCGCTGCTGCTGCACGTGCCGACCGCCGATGGTTTCGTCTCGCCCGACGCGCAGAAGGCGATGCACGAAGGGCTCGATGGCAATCCGCATGTCACGCTCTATGACTACGAAGGCCTCGACCACGGCTTCGCCGCCGAGGATGGGGTGCGCCGCAACGAAGCAGCCGCGACGCTGGCGGACACACGGACGGCGGAATTCTTCGCGAAGCACGTGGGCTGAGCGATGGCCGGTTCCTGGCGCATGGTTGTCCGCAGGTTCGGCGGGCCCGAGGTGATCGAACGCGAGGACTTCGACCCGGGCCAACCCGGCCCGGGCGAAGTGCTCGTCGAGAACGAAGCGATCGGCCTCAACTTCATCGATACATACTATCGCACGGGGCTCTACGACGCCCCCTTCCCGATCGCGCTGGGTTCCGAAAGCGTCGGCAAAGTCGTCGCTCTCGGTTCCGGCGTGACCGAATTCACCGTGGGTGACCGCATCGGATCGGTCAGCGCTCCGGGCGCCTATGCGACCCATCGAGTCCTTCCTGCCGGGCGGCTCGTGCGCATACCCGATGGCATTTCGGCCGAGGATTCAGCGGCCACGATGCTCAAGGGCTTCACTGCCTGCTATCTCGCCGAGGAGACGGCGACGCTTTCGCCAGGACAGGTCGCTCTGGTCCATTCGGCCGCTGGCGGCGTCGGTTCTATCCTCGTGCCCTGGCTGCGCGACAATGGCGTGATCGTGATCGCCCATGCAGGCACGCCCGAAAAGAGTGCAAGCGTCAGTGCCGATCACAGTCTCAGCGGCCCATTCGATGCCCTGCCCGAACAGGTCAAAGCGATCACCGGCGGCCAAGGCGTCGACGTTGTCTATGACGGTGTCGGCAAGGATAGCTGGACGGCCTCGCTCGCGTGCCTCAAGCGGCGCGGACTGATGGCGAGCTATGGTAACGCTTCGGGCGCCGTACCGCCGATCAGCCTGCTCGAACTGATGCGCGGCGGCTCGCTCTATGTGACCCGCCCGACGCTCGCCGACTACATCGCAGCGCCCAATGACCTTGCGCATACCGCCGAGCGATTGTTCAACCGGATGAAGCGCGGTGTGGTCAAGGCCGTGATCGGCCAGCGCTTCGCATTGTCGGATGCCGCGGAATCGCACCGCGCTCTTGAAGCCCGGAAGACGACCGGATCGACGGTGCTGATCCCTTAGAGCGATTTCGCGCCAGATGTCTCCATTTGGCGAATCGGAATCGCTTTCAAACAGGAACTTGGATTAGAACAGGTGGGGCACGACCTCACCCCAGCCGTCGAGGATCATCTTTACCGCGACGTAGAGGATGACGGCCAGCCCGACCCAGCCGATCCAGCGATAACGCTCGATGTATTTGGCGATGATGTTGGCGGCGACACCCATCAGCGCGACGGCGAAGATCAGGCCGACGATGAGGATCCCCGGATGTTCGCGTGCCGCACCTGCCACGGCGAGAACGTTGTCGAGGCTCATCGAGACGTCGGCGACCGCGACTGCCCAGGCGGCCGCCGCGAAGCTCTTGGCCGGGGCCAGGCCTGAATGCTCGTCGCCCTCGATCTCGGGTGAGCCACCGGCGGCCGAGGCGTGGCCGCGAATGTCGCGATACATGCGCCAGGCCACCCACAGCAGCAGCAGACCGCCAGCGAGCACCAGGCCGACAATGCCGAGCAGCCAGGTAACCATCAGCGCGAAGATCACTCGCAGGACCAGCGCCGCGAGCACACCGATAGCAATGACCTTCTTGCGCTGAGCGTCGGGCAGCCCCGCAGCAAGCGCGCCGACGACGATGGCGTTGTCGCCGGCCAGAACAATGTCGATCATCAGCACCTGGACGAAGGCCGCCAGCGCGCTGGGCGTGCCTATGTTTGCGAAATCGCGCTTCATCGCCTCCCAGATTCCGCCGGGACCCATTATCTCGGCGGCTTCGGCCGCATTTGCCATCAGTTCGATCATGGGCGGTGCGCTAGCCTCGTTTGACGGTCAGGTGAAGAGGGACAGAAGGCCGATATCGGGATCGGCCCAGCCCTCATGGATCATCGATGCCGCAACGTAGAGCAACATGGCCAGGCCGAGATAGGCGACCCAGCGATGCCGCTCGATCAACCGGGCAATCGCGTTGGCGGCCAGTCCCATGCAGGTGACCGAAAACACCAGGCCGAAGAACAGCACGATCGGATGTTTGCGTGCTGCGCCGGCCACCGCGAGCACATTGTCGAGGCTCATCGACAGATCGGCGATGACGACCTGGATAACGGCGGCCTTGAAGCTCTTGGGATTGGTCGAGGCATCGGCCGAAATCTCGGCATCGGTCACGTCGTCGGGCGCGCGGTCCTGGTGGCGCAACTCGCGGAACAGCTTCCAGGCCACCCAGAGCAGCATCAGCCCGCCCGCCTCGAGCAAACCGACGACCTGCAGTAGCTGCGTGGCCAGAAGCGCGAAGCCGATCAGAAAGACCAGTGCAATCGCGACGCCGATCGTGATGACCTTGCGCCGCTGGTCCGCGGGCAGGCCCGCCGCCAGCGCACCGAGGACGACCACGTTGTCGCCCGCCATCATCAGATCGATGGCGATGACCTTGCCGAAATCGGCGAGTACGCCCGACGAAAGAAACGATTGCGGATCCATCGGGCGCCGATGCTCGCCGACTTACTGGTTCATTGTCGCGAAGAAGTCCTCGTTGCTCTTGGAATCCTTCATCTTGTCGAGGAGGAATTCCATCGCGTCGATCGTGCCCATCTGCATGAGGATGCGGCGCAGCACCCACATCTTGGATAGCTGATCCTTTGGAACGAGCAGCTCTTCCTTACGTGTGCCGGACTTGCCGACGTCGAGCGCCGGGAAGATTCGCTTGTCCGAAACCTTGCGGTCGAGAACGATTTCCGAGTTGCCGGTGCCCTTGAACTCTTCGAAGATGACTTCATCCATGCGGCTGCCGGTATCGATCAGCGCGGTGGCGATGATCGACAGCGAACCACCTTCCTCGATGTTGCGCGCGGCGCCGAAGAAGCGCTTCGGACGTTGCAGGGCATTTGCGTCGACACCGCCGGTGAGGACCTTGCCCGAGCTCGGCACCACGGTGTTGTAGGCGCGGCCGAGACGGGTGATCGAATCGAGCAGGATGACGACGTCGCGCTTGTGCTCGACGAGCCGCTTGGCCTTCTCGATCACCATCTCGGCAACCTGAACGTGGCGCTGGGCAGGTTCGTCGAAGGTCGAGGAAATGACCTCGCCCTTCACTGAGCGCTGCATGTCGGTAACTTCCTCTGGACGCTCGTCCACGAGCAGCACGAGCAGGAAGACCTCGGGATGGTTGTCGGTGATGGCCTTGGCGATGTTCTGCAGCAGAACGGTCTTGCCGGTGCGCGGCGGCGCGACGATCAGCGCGCGCTGGCCCTTGCCCTGGGGACTGATGAGATCGATCACGCGGGCCGACTTGTCCTTGACCGTCGGATCGGCGCTGTCGAGCACAAGGCGCTCGTCCGGATAAAGCGGCGTCAGGTTGTCGAAATTGACGCGGTGACGAACCGCTTCGGGATCGTCAAAGTTCACGCTGGTGAGTTTGGTGATGGCGAAATAGCGCTCGCCGTCCTTGGGCGCGCGGACTTCGCCTTCGACCGTGTCACCCGTGCGTAGACCCCATTTGCGGACCTGGTTGGGCGAAACGTAGATGTCGTCTGGGCCGGCGAGATAGTTCGCCTCGGGACTGCGCAGGAAGCCGAAACCGTCGGTGAGCACCTCGATGGTGCCGACGCCCATGATTTCCTCGCCGTCTTCCGCCACTTCCTTGAGGATGGCGAACATCAGGTCCTGGCGGCGCATGGTCGATGCGCCTTCGACGCCGAATTCCTCGGCCATCTCGACCAGTTCGGCGGAAGTTTTCTTTTTGAGTTCTTTAAGATGCATTGTGCGTCCGATTGCGGATAAGAAAAGGTCTTGATGACCGGCCGATCGAAGGGCTTGGAGAAAGCGGATCGTGCTGGCGGGAATGCTCGCCATCGGCTGCCGGTAGAGACGAAGCTCACATAGTTATGCCGCGCGCCCGCGTCAATCGGGGCGCGACGATCTAAGGCTTCGGCGCGGTGGTTTCTGCCTGGTCGCCAAACGACTGGAGATACTTGCCCCGCGCCTCGGCCTCGGCGCTGCAACGCTCGATGTC
>Ga0075370_10000569_pt1 | contig 14181 bp, 9 predicted proteins | sample EndMethybrTD3035_FD_71398 | JGI IMG/M metagenome (GOLD analysis project Ga0075370, IMG submission 71398) | Populus endosphere microbial communities from Tennessee, USA - Endosphere MetaG P. TD hybrid TD303-5 | ecosystem: Host-associated > Plants > Roots > Endosphere | place: USA: Tennessee... | reverse complement strand
TCGTAGACATGGAACACCGCGCCGGCACGGCCCGTGTTGACGAAGCCGATGTGCACACGAACCGGGCTCTGCCGATGCGGATGCGCCACCACCTTGCAGTTGACCTCGAGGTCGTACGGCAGCGCGCACGACGGACGCACGCCGTCGGCCTGCACCGGCAACACCGTCTGCGCCGGCGCAGCGGGCAGCGTGCGACCGGGCAGCGCGCGAGCCTGGTTGGCGAGCGCGAGCGTGACCGGCAGGTTCTGGAAGAACGCGGCGTTGTCGGGGTCGGCGAAGTTGAACGCCGACGTCAGGTCGCCGCAGACCGCGCGCCGCCATGCGGAGATGTTGGGCTCGCGCACACCGAAACGCTTCTCGATGAAGCGCACGACCGAGGTGTGGTCGAACACCTCGGAGTTGACCCAGCCGCCCTTGCTCCACGGCGAGATCACGTACATCGGCACGCGCGGCCCGAGACCGTACGGGCGATGCTTCAGCGACTGCTCGAGCGGACTGTTGTGATACGGCACGATCACCTCGTGATACTCGCCGGTCGTGTCGACCGTCGATGCGCCGGCGAGCACGGCCTTGTCGGGATCGGCGTCGTAGCTGAGGTACGACGGTACCGCGGGCGGCGGCACGTGGTCGAAGAAGCCGTCGTTCTCGTCGAAGTTGAGGATCAGCACGGTCTTGCTCCACACCTCCGGGTTGGAGGTCAGCGCCTCCAGCACCTTCGCGGTGTAGTCGGCCCCTTGCGCCGGACTCGACGGACCCGGATGCTCCGAGCCTTCGGCCGTTGCGACGATCCACGAGACCTGCGGCAGCTTGTCGGCCAGCACGTCTTCCTTCAGCTTGTCGAGGTCACGCGTGCTGATGCCGCGCGCCTTCAGCGAGGCCGATGCGCCGGGCTTGTTGAACCACGCAGCGCGGAAGCTCTGGAAGCCGGCGAGCGGGTTGTCGGTGAAGTTGTCTTCCATGTTCTCGTAGACCTGCCAGCTGACGCCGGCCTTCTCGAGACGCTCGGGATACGTGGTCCAGTTGTAGCCGCCGTTCTGGCCGGGATCGGCGTCGAACCAGTCGTAGTCGTTGTAGGTGGCCGGGCCATTGCCCTTGGCGAGTGGATCGTTGGTGCCGGTCCAGAGATAGAGACGATTCGTGTTGGTGCCGGTCTGCGAGGAGCAGTGGTAGGCGTCGCAGATCGTGAAGGCGTTGACCAGCGCCCACTGGAAGGGCATGTCGGCCTTCGCGAAGTGGCCCATCGAGTGATTGGCCTTCACTCGCGGCCAGGCGCTCATGCGGCCGTGGTCCCATGCGAGCTGCGCGTCGGCCCACGAGTGCGGCGTGCCTTCGACACGCATCACCGGGAAGTTCTGCTGCGTGTTCAGCCGAAACGGCGCGATCGCGGCCGGCGTGCCTGTCGCCGTCTGGTTCGGCTGGTACCAGACGTTCTTGCCGACGATCCCCGGCGAGTCGGGCACCGGGATCGGGAAGCGGTCGGCAAAGCCGCGCACGCCGTTGAGCGTGCCGAAGTAGTGGTCGAACGAGCGGTTCTCCTGCATCAGCACGACGATGTGCTCGACGTCGCGGATCGTGCCGGTGCGCCGGTGCGCAGGAATCGACAGCGCGCGCGCGATCGCGGGCGGGAAGCTGGTCATCGCCGCGGTCGCGCCGGCGGTGCCGGCCACTGCGCGCAGGAAATGTCGGCGGTCTTGGTTGCTCATGTGTCGTGGTCCTCTTGAAGGCTGTTCTGGATGGGCGTGTCGCCGCGAGGACCATAGGCAGCGCCGATGACCCGGCCGTGACGCGATGCGCGCGTTTTTGTTGTGACGATTTGCGAGCGCGACCCGGAAGTCATCGTCGCGTCACGCTGAGGCACAATTCGCGCCCCCGTCCTGCTCTCACGTTCGCTCCCCATGACCAACGCGCCGACGCACCCGCGCAGCATTCGCAGCTTCGTCGTGCGAGCCGGCCGCATGGGGCCGGGCCAGTCGCGTGCGCTGGCCGACCTCGGTCCGCGTTTCGTGATTCCGTACGTACCGCAGCGCCACGACTTCGATGCGAGCTTCGGCCGGCATGCTCCCCGCGTGCTGGAGATCGGCTTCGGCATGGGCGACGCGACCGCTGCGATCGCGCAGGGCCGACCCGACACCGACTTCATCGGGGTAGAGGTTCACACGCCGGGTGTGGGCGCGCTGCTCAAGCGCATCGGCGAGATGAGCTTGTCGAACCTGCGCCTGATCCAACACGACGCGGTCGAGGTCCTCGAGCAGATGATCGAGCCCGCCTCACTTGCCGGCGTGCACGTGTTCTTCCCCGACCCCTGGCACAAGAAGAAGCACAACAAGCGCCGCCTGATCCAGGCTGAGTTCGTGCGCTTGCTCGCGAGCCGCCTGCAAGCCGGCGCGTACCTGCATTGCGCGACCGACTGGCAGCCTTATGCAGAGCAGATGCTCGAGGTGCTGACTGCCGAGCCGACCCTGCGCAACAGCTCGGAGGGCTACGCGCCCAAGCCCGACTATCGGCCGCTGACCAAGTTCGAGAACCGCGGCCTCAAGCTCGGCCACGGGGTCTGGGACTTGGTGTTCGTCAAGCGCCCCTGAAGCGCCGCTGCAATCCGCGCCTGCGTCCGCGCCTGCTCAGTCGGCCCAGGTCACGAGGCCCGTGTACGCCGTGACCAGCACGACGATTCCGAACGCGATCCGGTACCAGGCGAAAGGCACGAAGGTGTGGCTCGAGATGTAGCGCAGCAGCCAGCGCACGCACAGCCAGGCCGCGACGAACGAGAACAGCAGCCCGACCGCGAACAGCGGGATGTCGGCCGCCGACAGCAGCGCGCGTTCCTTGTACAGGCTGTACAGGCCGGCGCCGATCAGCGTGGGTATCGCGAGGAAGAAGCTGAAGTCGGTGGAGGCCTTGCGCGAGAGCCCGAGCAGCATGCCGCCGATGATGGTCGCGCCCGAGCGGCTGGTGCCGGGCACCATCGCCAGGCACTGCACGAGGCCGACCTTCAACGCATCCATCGGTGTCATGTCGTCTACAGACTCGACACGCGTCGCGACCTCCACGCGGCGCTCGGCCCACAGGATGATGAAGCCGCCGATGATGAATGTGCTCGCCACGACGATCGGCGTGAACAGGTGTTCCTTGATCACCTTGCCGAACAGCAGACCGAGGACCACTGCCGGGAAAAAGCCGATCGCGACATTGATGGCAAAGCGCCTCGCACGCGCATCGCTGCCCAGGCCGGCGAGCGTCTCGCGCACGCGCTGCCAGTACACGATGATCACCGCGACGATTGCGCCGGTCTGGATCGCGATGTCGAACACCTTGCTCTTTGCGTCGGTGAAGCCGAGCAGCGAGCCCGTCAGGATCAGGTGCCCGGTGCTCGACACCGGCAGGAATTCGGTCAGGCCTTCGACGATGCCCATCACGGCGGCCTTGACAAGAAGAATCAGATCCAAGAGGACTCCAGTTCGTAGGTGGTGAAGCGCCCGACCCCCAGCGACAACATGGGCCGCGATTCTAGGCAGTGCGCCACGCCCCCGTAGCGCCGGCAACCTTGACCGCCGCAGCCCCGCTCGCTACATTACTGACCCACCAGTCAGTATGCGAACCCGCACCATCGCCACCTCGCCCGCTCCTACCGCTGCCCCGCCGCGCCAGCGCCGCAAGGAGGCCCGCCCCCAGGAGTTGCTCGATGCAGCGCTCGACCTGTTCGTCGAACGCGGCTTCGCTGCAACCCGCTCCGAAGACGTGGCCGCGCGCGCGGGCGTCTCCAAGGGCACGCTCTATCTCTACTACCCGAGCAAGGAAGAGCTGCTCAAAGAGGTGATCCGGCACAACGTCGTGAACCAGATCGCCGAGGGCGTCGACATCGTCCGCCAGTTCGAAGGCAGCAGCTCCGAGCTGCTCGCAATGATGCTGCGCCTGTGGTGGGAGCGCATCGGCGAGACGCGTGCGTCCGGCATCATCAAGCTGATGACCTCGGAGGTGCGCAACTTCCCCGAAGTGGCGCAGTTCTATGTCGACGAGGTGATCGCACCGTCGAACCAGATGCTCGCAGGAGTGATCGAGCGCGGCATCGAGCGCGGTGAGTTCCGCGCAACGCTCAACGTGCCCGAAGTCGTCCACGCGATCGTCGCGCCGATGGTGCTGCTTGCAATGAACAAGCATTCGCTCGGCGCCTGCTCGGCAGGCTTCCTGCTCGACCCGAAGGCGGTGACCGAAGCCCTGATCGACCTGGCTCTGAACGGCCTTGTCACTCGGGGGGCAACGCCTGCAGCGGCATCTGCCCCCACACCAGCCACCTCACGAAAGAACGGTTCCAGATGAAGCGCTGGATGGGATGGGCGATCGGCCTCGTGGCCGTTGCGCTGGTCGCGGGCGTCGCGCTGCGCACCGTGCAGTCGCGCCGCGCAGCGCTCGCAGCGGCATCCGCGCCGGCGAGCGCGCCGCTGGCGTTGGAGCTCGCGGCGAGCGACATCGTCGTCGCGCGCCAGGCCGAGCTCGTGGGCACCCTCGCGGTCTCCGGCGGCCTGAAGGCGGTGAACAGCGCAGTCGTGAAGGCGAAGGTCGCGGCCGAGGTGAAGGCGCTGACAGTGCGCGAGGGCGACACCGTCAAGGCAGGCCAGGTGATCGGCCAGCTCGACACGCTCGAGGTCGAGCTGCGCCTGCGCCAGGCCGAGCAGACCGCCGCCTCGGCTCGTTCCCAGCTCGACATCGCCAAGCGCGCGCTCGAGAACAACCGCGCACTGGTCGACAAGGGCTTCATCTCGTCGACCGCGCTGGAAGCCTCGATCTCTACCGAGGCCGGTGCGGCCGCCAGCTACCAGGCCGCCGCGGCAGCCGCTGACCTCGCGCGCAAGGCGCGTGCCGATGCGGTGCTGGTCGCACCGATCGCCGGCATCGTGTCTCAGCGGCTCGCGCAGGTCGGCGAGCGCGTGGCGGTGGATGCCAAGCTGGTCGAGATCGTCGACCTCTCGCGCATCGAACTCGAGGCGGCGATCGCGCCCGAAGACGTAGGCAGCGTGCAGATCGGACAGACGGCCCGTCTCGCCGTCGACGGCCTCTCAGAGCCGGCAAGCGCAAAGGTGGCGCGCATCAACCCGAGCACGCAGGCGGGTACGCGCGCGGTGATGGTCTACCTCGCGCTCGCACCGCAGCCTGGCTTGCGCCAGGGGTTGTTCGCGCGCGGCAGCATCGAGGCGCAGCGCAAGCGCTCGCTGGTGGCCCCGCTCTCCGCGGTGCGCGTCGACCAGGCCCAGCCCTATCTGCTCGAAGTGGTGAACGGCAAGGTCCTGCAACGCAGCGTCGCGCTCGGCCTGCGTGGCGATGCCACGTTCGACGGCAAGCTCGAGAACGCTGTCGAGATCGCGAGCGGGCTTGCCGACGGTGCGACCGTGCTGCGCGGCAGCGCGGGCACGGTGCGCGACGGTACTCCCGTCAAGCTCGCAGCATCCGGCGTGGCGAGCGCAGCAGCCGCCTCGGCCAGCGCAGTCGCAACGGCGCGCTGACCAGCCCTGACGCGCCATGTGGTTCACCCGCGTCTCGATCGCGAACCCGGTGATGGCCACGATGGTGATGTTCGCCTTCGTCGTGCTCGGGCTGTTCAGCTACCAGCGGCTCGCGGTCGACCAGTTCCCGAACATCGACTTCCCGACCGTGGTCGTTGCGATGGACTATCCCGGCGCGTCGCCCGAGATCGTCGAGAGCGAAGTGACGAAGAAGGTCGAGGAGGCGGTCAACACCGTCGCGGGCATCAACTCGCTCTACTCGCGTTCGTACGAAGGCACCTCCGTCGTGATCGTCGAGTTCAACCTCGACGTCGATGGGCGCAAGGCGGCCGACGACGTGCGCGAGAAGGTCGCGCTGATCCGCCCGCTGCTGCGTGACGAAGTCAAGGAGCCGCGCATCTCGCGCTTCGACCCGCAAAGCGTGCCGATCTTCAACGTCGCGGTGCTGTCCGTCGACGGAAAGAAGTCACCGCAGGAGCTCACCACCTGGGCGACCCAGGTGCTGCAGAAGAAGCTGGAGAACGTGCGCGGCGTAGGTTCGGTGAGCGTGGTCGGCGGCGTCGAGCGCGAAATCAACCTGTACCTGAAGCCGGCCGCGCTCGATGCGCTCGGTGTCAGCGTCGACCAGGTGCTCGCTGCCGTGAAGAGCGAGAACCAGGAACTGCCGATGGGCTCGATCCGCTCGCGCGAGCAGGAGCGAGTGGTTCAGATCAACGCGCGGCTGAAGCGGCCCGAAGACTTTCGCGAGATCGTCGTCGCACGCAAGGGGGGCACGGGGGCCTCTGCCTGGGGTGGCCAGTCGATCAAGCTGTGGCAAGTGGCCGACGTCACCGACGGCCCGCAAGAGATCGAGAGCCTCGCGCTCTACAACGGGCAGCGCACGGTGCTGCTGTCGGTGCAGAAGTCGCAGGGCGAGAACACGATCGCGGTTGTCGACGGGCTCAACCGCGCACTGAAGGAATCGGCGGCGCTCACACCCCCGGGCGTGAAGATCGAGGTCAACCGCGACAACTCGCGCTCCATCCGCGTCTCGGTCGCGAACGTCAAGCGCACCTTGTTCGAGGGTGCGGCGCTGACGATCCTGATCGTCTTCTTGTTCCTGAACTCGTGGCGCTCGACGGTGATCACGGGGCTCACGCTGCCGATCGCGCTGATCGGCACGTTCCTGTTCATGTATGTGTTCGGCTTCACGATCAACAGCATCACGATGATGGCGCTGAGCCTGTGCGTCGGGCTCTTGATCGATGACGCGATCGTCGTGCGCGAGAACATCGTGCGCCACGTGCAGATGGGCAAGAGCGCGCATCAGGCCGCACTCGATGGCACCAACGAGATCGGACTCGCGGTGCTCGCGACCACGCTGTCGATCGTCGCGGTGTTCCTGCCGATCGGCTTCATGGGCGGCATCGTCGGCAAGTTCTTCCACGAATTCGGCATCACGATCGTCGCTGCGGTGCTGATCTCGATGTTCGTGAGCTTCACGCTCGACCCGATGCTCTCGAGCATCTGGCACGACCCGCAGGCGCACGGGAGACTGCACGAGAAGCCCGTCACGCTGTACGACAAGACGATCGGGCGCATCACGCATCTGTTCGATCGGCTCACCGATGCGCTCTCGCGCGCGTACCAGCGCATCCTCGCCTGGTCGCTCGCGCACAAGTTGAGCACGCTTGCGATCGCGGCCTCGACGCTGGTTGCGAGCTTCTTCCTGGTGCCGGTGCTCGGTGCTGAGTTCGTGCCGAAGGCCGACTTCTCCGAAACGCAGGTCAACTTCTACACGCCGGTCGGCTCCTCGCTCGAGCTGACCGAGCAGCGCGCCAAACAGATCGACGCGGCGCTGCGCGAGTTGCCCGAGGTGCGCTACACCGTCACCACGATCAACAGCGGCCAGGCCGCCGGCAAGATCTACGGCTCGGTCTACGTGCGCCTGGTCGACCGCAAGGAGCGCAGCCGCAGCCTCGACCAGATGAGCGTGCCGCTGCGCCAGCGCCTCGCGCGCATTCCGGGCATCACGGTCACCAACATCGGCCCGACCGACCTCGGCGGCGGCAAGAGCCTGCAGTTCTCGGTGCAGGGGCCCGACCTCGTCGAACTCGAGCGGCTCTCGCGCATCATCGTGCCGAAGCTTCAGGCAATCCCCGGTCTGGTCGATCTCGACACCACCCTGAAGCCCGACAAGCCGACCGTCGCGATCGACGTGAAGCGCGATGCGGCCTCCGATGTCGGCCTGAACGTCAACATGCTCGCGAACAGCCTGCGCACGCTGGTGGCGGGCACGACGGTCGGCAACTGGCGCGCGCCGGACGGCGAGAACTACGACGTCAATGTGCGCATGAGCCCCGACAGCCGCGTCTCGATCACCGATCTGCAGCGCATCCCGATCAACGTTGCCGCCGGCGCCGACGGCATGCCGCGCTCGGTGCGCCTCGCACAGGTGGCCGACGTGACGGCGTCGACCGGGCCGAACCAGATCAACCGGCGCGACCTGAACCGCGAGATCAACATCGACGCGAACGCCTTCGGTCGCAGCTCGGGCGATGTCTCGGCCGACATCCGCAAGGCGCTCGACGGCATCGCCTGGCCGCCAGGCTACCGCTACACCTTCGGCGGCTCGACCAAGAACATGACCGAGTCGTTCCAGTACGCGGTCGGTGCGCTGGCGCTCGCGATCGTCTTCATCTACATGATCCTCGCGAGCCAGTTCAAGAGCTTCCTGCAGCCGCTCGCGCTGATGAGCGCGCTGCCGCTCACGCTGATCGGCGTGGTGCTGACGCTGCTGATGTTCCGCTCGACGCTCAACATGTTCTCGATCATCGGCATCGTGATGCTGATGGGCCTCGTGACGAAGAACGCGATCCTCCTGGTCGACTTCGCGATCCGCGCGCGCGCCGGCGAGCATGCCGGCGAGCACGGCCTCGAGCACGACACCGCGCCGCTCGGGCGCAACGAGGCGCTGCTGCTCGCCGCGAAGGTTCGGCTGCGGCCGATCCTGATGACGACGCTCGCGATGGTGTTCGGCATGGTGCCGCTCGCGTTCGCCCTTTCCGAGGGCTCGGAGCAACGAGCCCCGATGGGCCAGGCCGTCATCGGCGGCGTGATCACCTCCTCGTTGCTGACGCTCGTCGTCGTGCCCGTCATCTACTGCTATCTCGACGACCTCGCCGGTTGGGCAAAGCGCCTCTGGCGTGGCCAGTCGGCATCCCCTGAGACGCCGCCGGAGCCGGGCCTTGCGCCGTCGGCCACGAAATAGAATGCGGCGCGCCAGTCCAGCCCTCTACCCGTACGCCATGAACATCGAACAAGCCCGCTTCAACATGATCGAGCAGCAAATCCGCCCCTGGGATGTGCTCGACACCTCCGTGCTCGAACTGCTGGCCGTCGTGAAACGCGAAGACTTCGTGCCCAGCGCCTATCGGGCGCTCGCCTTCGTCGACACCGAAGTGCCGTTGCCGGGCGGGCAGTGCATGCTTGCGCCGAAGGTCGAGGCGCGGCTGCTGCAGGAGCTCGCGGTGCACAGGCACGAACGCGTGCTCGAGATCGGTGCCGGCTCCGGCTTCATGGCCGCGCTGCTCGCACACCGCGCCCAGCACGTGACCACGCTCGAGATCGACCCCGAGCTCGCCGAGCTCGCGCGCACCAACCTGCGCCGTGCCGGCGTGCTGAACGCGACCGTCGTCACCGCGGATGGCTCGCAGGGCCACTCGGCAGAAGGCCCGTACGACGCGATCCTGCTCTCGGGCTCGGTCGCCGAGGTGCCGACCGCACTGCTCGCCCAGCTCAAGGTCGGCGGCCGGCTCGCGGCCATCGTCGGCCAGTTGCCGGTGATGCGCGCCGTGCTGCTCGAGCGCAGCGGCGAACAGGGCGTAGAGCGTCGCGTGCTGTTCGACACGGTTGCCAAGCGCCTGCGCGGGTTCGACGAGCCGACCCGCTTCCACTTCTGATGCAGCGGCCTGTCGCTCCGATTCCGCAGGTCGTCGCATTGCGCGTGCGCGACCACCGGACGACACCCTATAAAGCGCGCCACTGACACCACGGCTGGAGAACCACTTCATGCGTCTGCTACGCCCCCGCCTCCCGACTTCGACCATGGCCGCGGCCCTCATCGTGCTGTGCGGCATGGGCGCCGCGCCACTCGCGCGGGCGCAGAGCCTGCAGGAGCTGTACGACGCCGCTCGGTCCTACGACGCGAGCTACCTGTCTGCACGTGCCCTGCTCGACTCGGCGCAGTACCGCGTGCAGCAGAGCTACGCGCTGCGCCGGCCGAGCGTGGGGCTGAGCGTCTCGGGTGGCCGCTCGATCAGCGAGACGCCCGACCTGCCCTCGCAAGCCTACAGCGCCACCACGCAGTACGGCGCCAGCGTGAACGGCAGCCAGTCGCTCTTCAACCGACAGAACGATGCGGCGATCGCACAGGCGGAGAAGTCGCTCGATGTCTCGCGCGCCGACTTCGACGCCGCCGAGCAAGACCTGATCCTGCGCGTCAGCCAGGCCTACTTCGATGTTCTCGCGGCGCAAGACACGCTCGCCACCGCTCGCGCCAGCCTCGCCGCGATCAACGAGCAAGTGGCTTCGGCCAAGCGCAACTTCGAAGTCGGCAACGCGACGATCACCGACACGCGCGAGGCGCAGGCGCGCTACGACCTCGCCCGCGCCACCGAGATCCAGGCGCAGAACGACCTGCTGACCAAGCGGATCGCGCTCGACCAGCTGGTCGGACGACAAGGCGTGGCGCCCAAGGGCCTGGCCGTGCCTGTCGCGATGCCGGCGCTCGCGCCAGCCAACGTCGACGACTGGGTCGCGCGTGCCGACGCCGATCATCCGTCGGTCCGCCGCGCGCGCCTTGGCCTGGATGTCGCGAGGCTCGAGACCGAGAAGGCGAAGGCCGGCAACCTGCCGACCGTCGGCCTCACCGCGAGCTACGGCCGCGGGCGCACCGAGCCTTATATCGACGGCTTCCAGTTCAAGAGCCCGACCACCAGCGCCAGCATCGGCGTGCAGATGAACGTGCCGCTGTATGCAGGCGGCTCGATCCAGAACCGGATCAAGGAAACGCTGGCACTCGAAGACAAGTCGCAGCAAGACCTCGAAACCGCTCGCCGCGCTGTCACCCAGGCCACGCGCACCGCGTTCTACGGCCTGCAGTCCGGAGCGGCGCAGGTGGCCGCACTCGAAGCGGCCGAGTCGTCGAGCCAGCTCGCGCTCGAAGCCACGCAGCTCGGCTACAAGGTCGGCGTGCGCGTCAACCTCGACGTGCTGAACGCGCAGGCCCAGCTCTACACGACGCAGGCCCAGTTGGCTCGCGCCCGCTACGACCTCGTCGTCGCGAACCTGCGCCTGCGCCAGGCGTCGGGCCGGGTCACGCCGGACGACGTGAGCACCGTGAACCGCCTCCTCAAGCCCTGAGGTCGGCCCTGTCGGCCGGACAGGTCGACGCTGCGTTGGGTGGTAACGTTTCTTGACCGCCCGCACACATCGGCTTGACCGGCCGGCGCGACGCTGCGGGGGTTCACGAGGAGGACCACCGCATGGCGAATACCGCTTCCCCCGGAGCTCCCGGTACTGCAGCCGCCGGCACGTTTGCCAGGGCGATCGCCGCGCACAGGTTCGGGCTGGGCGAGCCTTCGCTCGATGACATCGGCGCCGATCCGCAAGCCTGGCTGAACGCGCAGATCGGCCCTGCCGATGCGCCGCTGGGCAGCGGGTTGCTGGGCACGTCCGCCGCGCTCGAAAAGGTGGCGGCCGAATTGCAGGCCCGGCGCGCCGCACGGGCCGCACCGCCCGGTGGTGCGGCATCGGCCGCTGACCTTGCCAATCCGTACCGCGAGACGATCGCCGCCGACGTGCGCTCGCGCCTGCTCACCGCGGCCAGCAGCACGCGCCCGTTCGCCGAACGGCTGCAGCTGTTCTGGGCCAACCACTTCACCGTCTCGGTTGCCAAGGGCAGCGTGCGCGGGCTGGTCGGCGCCTTCGAGCGCGACGCGATCCGCCCGAACATCGCCGGAAACTTCGAGACCCTGCTCTGGGCCGCCACGACCCATCCGGCGATGCTGCGCTATCTGGACAACACGCAGTCGGCCGGGCCGCACTCTCGCGTCGTGGCACGCGAAGCCCGGCGGGCCGCCCGGCTCGACGAAGGGCCGCGCGTCAGCGGGCTCAACGAGAACCTCGCGCGCGAGGTGCTGGAGCTGCACACGCTGGGCGCCGACAGCGCGCGCGGACCGCGCCCTGTCTACACGCAGGCAGACGTGACGTCGTTCGCACGGGTACTGACCGGCTGGCGCGTTCCGCTGCAGGCGGGCGATGCAGCTCATCCGTTCGATCCGAACTGGCATGAGCCGGGGACCAAGACCGTGCTCGGCAAGACCTACCCCGAAGGCCCGGACGCGCTGCGCATGGTGATTCGCGACCTGGCACGGCACCCCGCCACCGCGCGCTTCATCGCTACCAAGCTCGCACGGCACTTCGTGGCAGACGAGCCGCCGGCCGCGCTCGTCGATCGGCTCGCACTTGAGTATCAGCGCGGCAACGGCGAGCTTGCGGGCGTCTACCGTGAGTTGATCGGCAGCCCCGAGGCGTGGCAGCCGCAGGCGGCCAAGCTGAAGACGCCGGAAGAGTTCGTGCTCTGCGCGGCGCGGGTGCTGCGAATCGACCAGCGCGCCTTCGAGCGAGGCGACGCGCTCGGCATCGCCGCGCTGGGCCAACGCGTTCAGGCTGCGCCTTCGCCTGCCGGATGGAGCGATCGCGCCGAAGACTGGCTCGGCCCGGATGCCGTGTGGAAACGCATCGAGTGGTCGACGCGGACGGCCGGCCGTCTCGGCGCGCGCATCGACGCGCGGCAGGTCGCGGCGCAAAGCCTCGGCCCGCTGCTCTCGGCCGACACACGCACGCAGATCGAACGTGCCGCCGACGGAGCGCAGGCGCTCGCGCTGCTGCTGATGGCGCCCGAGTTCCAGCGCCGCTGAAAGGACCCGACATGCGATCGCCCGCCCCACTCGATCCACGCCGCCGCGGGTTCCTCGGAACTCTCGGCGCCACTGCCTTCGCGCCCTGGGCAACGCTCAGCTTCGCTGCCTCCGGCGCACCGACAGCGAACCGCTTCGTGTTCTTGATCCTGCGCGGCGGGCTCGACGGCCTGGCTTGCGTGCCCGCCGTGGGCGACCCCGAATTCGCGCCGGCGCGCGGGCAGCTGGCGCAGTTCGCGAGCACGCCGCTGCCGCTGGACGCGACCTTCGCACTGCATCCCAACCTGGCACAGCTGCATGCGATGTACGGACGCGGCGAGCTCGTCGTCGTGCACGCCGTCGGGCTGCCCTACCGCGACCGCTCGCACTTCGACGCGCAGCAGGTGCTCGAAAGCGGCGGCGTGCGCCCGTACGAGATCAGCTCAGGCTGGCTCGGCCGCACACTGGGCGGCAATGGCGCGAAGGGCATCGCCCTCAACACCGCGGTGCCGCTGGTACTGCGCGGCTCGGCAACGGTAGACACCTGGGCACCATCGGCCCTGCCCGACCCATCGGCAGACTTGGTCGCGCGGATCGAACGCATGTACGCGAACGACCGCACGCTCGCGACCGCGCTCGAGCGCGCGAAAGCGCTGCACTTCGATTCGGCGATGGCAGCCGACATGGGCGCGATGGCCGGCGGCATGGGCGGCGGGCGGGCCGGTGGCTTCGTCACGCTCGCCCAGCGCGCTGCCGAGTTCCTGGCCCAGCCGAACGGGCCCCAGGTGGCAGTGCTCGAAGTCAGCGGCTGGGACACGCATGCGAACCAGGGCGCCCCGAACGGACCGCTCGCGAACAACCTGCGCCAGCTCGACAGCGGCCTCGCTGCGCTGCGCGAGGGCCTGCAAGGTTCCGAGGGAACCGGCGGCACCTGGGCGCGCACGGTCGTCGTCGTCGCGACCGAATTCGGCCGCGAGGTCGCGATCAACGGCACGCTCGGCACCGACCACGGCACCGGCGGCGCGGCCTTCGTGCTCGGAGGCGCCGTCAAGGGCGGACGCGTGCTCGCCGACTGGCCCGGTCTCGCGAAGAGGAACCGCTACGACGGACGCGACCTGCGCATCACGACCGACCTGCGCTCGGTGCTGAAGGGCGTGCTCGCCGATCACCTGAAGATCGGCGAACGCGCATTGGCCACCGAGGTGTTCCCCGGCAGCGAATCCGTCAAGGGCGTTGCGCTGCTGCGCGCCTGAGGCGGCGGCTTGGTTCTAGCGGCCGGCCAGCCGCGCAACGATGCGCTCGGCCATGCGCTGAGCGGCGCCGCGGTGCTCTGCAGAGAATGCGACCGCCTGCCGCGCCCGCTCGGCAAGACGCTCGGGCTCGACCAGCCATCCGCAGGCCAGGCGCACGCCCTCGGCCATCGTCTCGACCCGCGCAGCAGCGCCTGCGGCGAGCGAGAGCTCGGCAGCCTGCGCGAAGTTGAACGTGTGCGGCCCCATCACGACCGGACAGCCGCACGAGGCCGCCTCGATCAGGTTCTGCCCGCCCAGCGGCGCGAAGCTGCCGCCGAGCAGCGCCACGTCGGCCATCGCGTAGTACAGCGCCATCTCGCGCATCGAATCGCCCAGCCACACGTCGGCGTGCCAGGCCTCGGCCGGCGGCGTGTCGCCCCAGCCGCTGCGCCGCGCGAGCGTGAGCCCGGCCGCCTGCACCAGCGCCGCGACCTCGTCGAAGCGCTGCGGATG
>Ga0075370_10000567_pt1 | contig 14183 bp, 19 predicted proteins | sample EndMethybrTD3035_FD_71398 | JGI IMG/M metagenome (GOLD analysis project Ga0075370, IMG submission 71398) | Populus endosphere microbial communities from Tennessee, USA - Endosphere MetaG P. TD hybrid TD303-5 | ecosystem: Host-associated > Plants > Roots > Endosphere | place: USA: Tennessee... | reverse complement strand
GCTCAGTCACCAGGCCGATGCACTCGCGGGCTATGCCTCGGCGCGCAACGACCTGTGGCGGCTCGCCCACGTGATCGTCAACCTGCGCGGCGTGCGCCGCCGGCTCGCGCGCGGCGACGCGAGCCGCCTCGTGACGCCGCGCCGAAGCCCGGGACGCCGCCTGCAGCGCCGGCTGCGCCGCGCGATGACGGACTACACGCGTGCGCTGCTGCGCGACACAGGCCGCGACGGTTCGCCGATCAGGGCCGCGCGGCAGGCGGCGTCCGAACATCTCGACGAGCGCTGCCTGCGCTGCGCGACCGAGCTCGCGCAGGCCGATCTCGCCGGCGGCACGATCGACGACAGCGTGATCCGGCCGCTGCACGCCATCGCCGAGGACTGGACCATCGAGTGATCCTCGAGTGATCCGCACGGCACGCTATGCTCGTGTCGATGGATCCGCATGTGCCTGACGGACGATGGCCGGCCCGGCGCGGCGTTGCGCTGGCCCTGCTGGCCGCTGCACTCTTCGGCATCAGCACGCCGCTGCTGCAGCATGCCGGCGCCGGCGTCGCCCCGTTCACGACAGCCGCACTGCTGTATGCCGGCGCGGCGCTGGTGGGCGCACTGTCGCGTCGGCCGCGCGAGGCCGAAGCCCGCCTGACGCGCGACGACGTGCCGCAGCTGCTGGCGATGGCCGCGTTCGGCGCGGTGCTCGGGCCGGTTGCGCTCGCCTGGGGCTTGCAGCGCACAAGCGCGACCGGCGCATCGCTGATGCTGACGCTGGAGGCGCTGTTCACTGCGCTGCTCGCGTGGCGCCTGTATCACGAGACGATGGAGCGGCACGTCTGGGCAGCGATGTGGCTGCTGCTGGCCGGTGGCATCGCACTCGTGCTCGACCAGGGGCTCGGCCAGCGCCGCGACGGAAGCTCGCAGCTGTGGGGCGCCTTGGCCGTGCTTGCCGCGAGCGCGGCATGGGGCGTCGACAACGCGCTGTCGCGCCGGCTGGCCGAGCGCGATCCGAGCCAGGTGGTGGCGGCCAAGGCCGCGCTCGGCGCGTGCGCGACAGCCCTGCTCGCCTGGCTCGCGGGCGAGCCGCTGCCGGCGATGGGCTCGGCGCTCGCCCTGTTCGCCGTCGGCGCGAGCGGCTACGGCCTGTCGCTGCGCTGCTACCTGCTCGCGCAGCGTGCGGTCGGCGCCGCGCGCACCGGCTCGGTGTTCGCGTTCGCGCCGTTCATCGGCGCGGCCATCGCCGTGGCGGCAGGTGACCGGTCGCCGGGCTGGCTGATGCTCGCCGGCGGCGCACTGATGGCTGCCGGCGTGGTGCTGCATCTGGCCGAGTCGCATGCGCACGAGCACGAGCACGACGCCTGCGAGCACGAGCATGCGCACCGGCACGACGACGCCCACCACGAGCATGCGCACGATCCGATGCCACCCGGGCCACACAGCCATCGTCACCGCCACGCGCCGATGCGGCACAGCCACGCGCATGTGCCGGATGCGCATCACGCGCACCGGCACTGAGGTTCGCTACGCCGATCGATGCCGGCCCGCCAGCCGCGCGCCGATTGCCTCGACGAGCGGCGCGATCGACGACGGCGGAAACGGCGACACGCTGCTGACGTTGATCTCGCACAGCACGAAGCGCTCGCTGCCGTCGGCCGCGGGTTCGCCGAACATGAAGTCGCAGTCCCACAGCAGCGGCAGCCGCTCGCGCGGCAGGCCGACACGCTCGCACAGCTGTGCGACCCATTGCGTCTCGAGCAGTTGCCTCAGCTGCTGGAACTGCGGCAGCTCGGCGCCGTGGTACAGGCGCGGCCCCGGCTGCGGCGCCGGCTGGCCCGGCGCGCCGGGATACAGCGCATTGACCGCCTGAACACCGAAGCCGGCCACGCGGTCTTCGACGAGATAGGCGCGCACCATGCCGTCGGCCAGCCGCGGCTGCCAGGCCTGGTCGATCATGTGGCCGCCGCTCGCTGCGTCGAAGTACGGGGCCAGGCGCTGCAGCAGCGAGGCGAGGTCGATCAGCTCCTCTTCGCTGCCGCGCTGTGCATGGCGCACGCGCAGCAGCGACGCCCGCGTGCCGGGCTCGACCGCCTCGACGCGCCAGACCCCGATGCCGCTGTGGCCGCGATGCTGCTTCAGCACGCGCGCACCGCCGCGCAGCCGCGCGGGCAGGTCGGCCTCGAGCTGCACGAGGCTGTCGACGCGATGCACGTCGCTGCCGAACGGCAGCTCGCGCGTGTCGGCCAGCACGTCCTTGGTGCCCAGCTTGAGGATCGCGTCGGGATGCGCGCTGACGATGACGCCGGCCTTCGCCACCTTGCGCAGCATTGCATCGAGCCGGTCGCGGCGCCGCCCGCCTTCGATCGGGTTGCACCACACCTGCACGAGGCCGAGCGTGGCGAGCTGCGCCTCGACCTCGTCGGCGAAGTCGTCGCTGTAGACGGCAGGCTCGGCCGCGATGCCGGCTGCCGCGAGCGCGTCGAACAGTGCCGCGAATCGGCTCTCGGCCGGGTCCGATCGGTCGCGCGCCGCGCGGTCGCCGGGGTACAGCAGCGCCACCGATGCGCGACGCGGCGCGTTCATGAGGCCGCCCTCGGCGGCTTGTCGACGAGCGGCCGCCCGGCAGCTGTCGCGTGTTCAACGTCTTGCGCGGCCGCGGCGAACGGCGCGCTGGCCGCGTGCGCTGCCGCCTGATAGCGCCGGTACACCGCACCCGCTTGAATGCGAGCATCCATGGGCGGCTCCTCAGACGTTGGCGTAGACAGCGGCATGACCAAGTCGCCACGCGAGCCCGGCCAGGCCTGACCCGAAAACGACCGGAATCACGCCGAGCTTGAAGCGAAACAGCGCGACGGCTGCGGCCAGCCCGATGACCGCGGATGGCCACTCGAAATGGCCACCCATCCCTTGCGGCCACAGCACGTGGTACGCGAAGAACACCGCGAGGTTGACGATCACGCCGACAACGGCCGCGGTGATGCCGGTCAGCGGTGCGGTGAACTTGAGGTTGCCGTGCGTCGACTCGATGAAGGGCGCGCCGAGCAGGATGAAGAAGAACGACGGCAGGAACGTGAAGAAGGTGACCACGGCGGCCGCAGCAGCGCCGGCGAGGAACAGCGAGTCGGCGCCGAAGATCGCCTTCGTCCAGCCGCCGACGAAGCCGACGAACGCGACCACCATGATCAGCGGGCCCGGCGTGGTCTCGCCGAGCGCGAGGCCGTCGATCATCTGCGGCGCGCTGAGCCAGTGGTAGTGGTCGACGGCGCCCTGGTAGACATACGGCAGCACCGCGTACGCGCCGCCGAAGGTCAGCAGGGCCGCCTTCGTGAAGAACCAGCCCATCTGCGCGAGCACGCCGTTCCAGCCCTGCACTGCCGCGATCGAACCGAGCGCGACGGCCCAGATCGCGAGGAACACCGCGATCACGGTCCAGAACCGCGCCCAGCGAAAACGCGCATGGTCGGGGGTCGGCGTGTGGTCGTCGATCAGCGCCGGGCCGTAGCTCTTTTGCGCCGCGCCGTGCGCGCCGCCGGTCTTGAACTTGTCGGGCACGACCCGGCCACCGATGTAGCCGACGAGGCCGGCGATCAGCACGATCAGCGGGAACGGCAGCTGCAGCGCGAAGATCGCGACGAACGCGCCCGCCGCGATCGCCCACAGCCAGGCGTTCTTCAGCGCGCGCGAGCCGACCCGGTAGGCCGCATGCACGACCAGCGCGGTGACCGCCGGCTTGATGCCGTAGAACAGCCCTGCGATGACCGGCACGTTGCCGTAGGCCATGTACACCCACGACAGTGCGATCAGGATGAACAGCGACGGCAGCACGAACAGCCCGCCCGCGACGATGCCGCCCCAGCTGCGGTGCATCAGCCAGCCGATGTAGGTGGCGAGCTGCTGGGCCTCGGGCCCGGGCAGCACCATGCAGTAGTTCAGCGCGTGCAGGAAGCGGTTCTCGGAGATCCAGCGCCGCCGCTCGACGAGCTCCTCGTGCATGATCGCGATCTGCCCGGCCGGGCCGCCGAAGCTGATGAAGCCGAGCTTGAGCCAGTAGCCGAAGGCCTCGCTGCGCGAGAGGCCGGCGGCCGGTTGCTGGTGGGATGTTCCGGCGTCAGTGTTCATCGGAAGTCTGCAAGGCTGCGTAGAAGGCATCGAAGGCGGGGACGGCGGCCGCGAGCAGCGCATCGTCGTCGGTGTGCTGCACCTGCAGGCCGCGGATCAGCATCTCGAAGCCGGGCGCCTCGTCGACCGGAATGCCGCCGATATCGATGCAGTGCACGAGCCGGCCCAGGCGCTGCAGTGCCGGGTCGCCGAGCAGGCCGAAGCTCTCGGCGACAACCTCGAAGGTCACCTTGTCACCGACGTGCGTGAAGCTCGCGCCGTCGAAGTCGTAGCCGAGCGCCGACTTCGGGCACTTCTTCGGGTCGGCGAGCCACTTGAAGGTGGGCTCCTGGTCGATGAAGCGCAGCACCAGCCAGGCGGTGCCCAGCCGGTCGACCCAGGGCCGCTTGCGCGTGGCCCAGGTGCGGCCCTGGTACTCGGCGATCGATCGCCGCGCGATGGCCGCGGCACTCGGCGCCGGCTCATCCGGCGAGAGATGAAGTTCGATCTCCCGGCGCAACGCCGCCAGCGCGTCGCTCGCCTTCTGGCTGTGTTTGCCCGGGAAGAAGTCGCTCGCCTGGATCGCCTGCAGTTGCGCCTCGAGATCGCGCAGCGCCTTGTGCAGCTGCGCCTCGCTCGATCGCTTGATGCCGCCGCGGGCCTCCTTGACGGATTGCAGCAGCTCGGCATACGGCTCCGAGCGATCGAACAGATCGCGGAACGACTGCTCCTGCACTGCGTCGCGCGCGTCGACGACAAGCAGGTGGGCCTCGGCGCCCGCGTCGGAAATCGTGCGTTCGAGATCCCAGAGCGCCTGGGCGCTGCCGGCATGCTCGGGCAGCACGTAGACGCCCTCACGCAAGGTACCGGCACCGGTCGCTTTCAAGGCGCGCCAGACGCGCACGCGCAAGCCGCTCGGGCTGGTGGGCAGCGTAGCGGTCAGGACAAGCCAGCGGGTGCTCATGCAGCAATTATCGCATGCAGCGACAATTGCTACACGATCACATCGTGCCGAGGCTCAGATGCCCAGCAGCTTCTTGGCCTCTCCCAAGGCCTTCATCGAGTCGTCGTGCTTGCCGGCCTTGTGGTCGGCCTCGCCTTGCGCGCGCAGCTGCTTGACCTTCGCGGCATCGGCTTCGCTGAGCTTCACGCCGCTCGCGAGCTTGGCATCGATCGCCTTCATCTCGTTCGGGCAGTTGTGGGCGAACGCCAGGCTGCTGCAGCCGGCGAACGCGATCATCAGCAACAGTTTCTTCATGAGTGCTCCTCTGCCGGCCAAAGGGCCGCCCGGGAACTCTAGGCACGCGATACCCGCGCGGCATTCGGACAAACGCCAAGGATGAGAAGACGCCTCGTCAGCGTATGGCCGAGGTCGCGACGACCACGGTGGCGTCCCAGTCGTCCGATCGCGCGACGCGCGGCAGCAAGCCGCTGCGCCTGCAGATCTCCACCGTCGTGCCGGCCTGGTGTTCGCCGGTTTCCATCAGCAGGTGGCCGCCCGGCGCGAGCCATCGGGCCGCCTGCTCCGCCACGCGCCGCTGCACATCCAGGCCGTCCGGCCCGCCGTCCAGCGACCGGCGCGGCTCGTGCAGGCGGGCCTCGCGCGGCAAGGCCTCGATGTCTTTCGACGGCACGTACGGCGCGTTGGCCACCAGCACATTGATCCTGCCCTGCATCTGGCGCGGCAGCGGCGCATACAGGTCACCCTCGCGAACCCGGCCGCCCCAGGGCGCCAGGTTACGCCTTGCGCAGCGCACGGCGACGGGGTCGATGTCGCCGGCCAGCACATCGATATCTGCGACCGTGGCAGCCAGCACGGCGCCCACCGCGCCCGAGCCGCAGCACAGGTCGAGCACCGTCGAGCGTGGCGGGGTCAGTTCCACCGCTTGCCGCGCCAGGAACTCGGTGCGTCGCCGCGGGATGAAGACGCCGGCCTCGAGCACGATGCGCTGCCCGCAGAACTCAGCCCAGCCGAGAACGTATTCGAGCGGTACGCCTGCCACGCGCTGCTCGATCAGCGCCGCCAGCTCGTGGGGCCGCTTCGCGTCGATCAACAGGCGAGCTTCTTCCTCCGCATAGACGCAGCCGGCATCGCGAAGTCTCGCGACGATATGGACCGGTGACTGGCTGGGTGCGCGAATCTTGGAACAGGGAACAGGAACCGCGGGCGGCGATGTTATCCGAGCAGCTCTTCTTCCATGAAACGCGCTGATGACCGTCAAGCGCGTGATCGACGACCAGTCGTAACCTCGGGGCGAACGGAGCTCTTGCCACCCGCCCGGGCTGAGCTTGTCGAAGCCCTCCTGCCCCTTCGACGAGCTCAGGGCGAACGGCACAGAGAGCCAGAACGCCGCCACCCGGCCGTGCTTCTGACGAATTCACAGAGCTTCCTCGAGAAGCGCGAGCGCGCAGGCCAGCTCGGCCGCACCGATGTCGAGCGCCGGCATGAAGCGCAGCCGGCGCGGCCGCACCGGGTTCACGAGCAGGCCCGGCTCGGCGCCGCGGGCGCGCGCGATCAGCGCCGACGCGATGCGCGGCGCGGCGCCTTCTTCCGGCAGCTCGAGCGCCCACAGCAGCCCGCGCCCCTGCGCCGACGGGCTGCCCAGGCGCTGCGCGATCGCATCGAGCCCGCTGCGCAGCTGCGCGCCGCGCTCGCGCACCGTCGCAAGAAAACCCGGCGCGCAGACGGCGTCGAGCACCGCGAGCGCGACTGCGCACATCAGCGGGTTGCCGCAATAGGTGCCGCCCTGGTCTCCGGGCACGAAGCAGCAGGCTTTCTCGCGCGCCAGCAGCGCAGCGATCGGCACGCCGCCGCCCAGGCCCTTGCCGAGCGTCATCACGTCGGGCCTCACGCCGGCGGCCTCGCAGCCCCACAGCGTGCCGGTGCGACCGACGCCGGTCTGCACTTCATCGAAGATCAGCAGCAGGCCGAGCTGGTCGCACACGGTGCGCAGCGCCTGCAGGAATTCGGGCGTCGCCTCGATCACGCCGGCTTCGCCCTGGATCGGTTCGAGCATCACCGCGACGGTGTTCGGCCCGATCAGCGCGCACACGCTCTCGATGTCGTTGAGCCGCGCCTTCGGAAAGCCCGGCACCTGCGGCGCGAAGAGGCGGTCGAAGCCGGGCTTGCCGCTCGCGCTCATCGTCGCGAGCGTGCGACCGTGGAATGCATTCTCGAACGTGATGATCTCGTAGGCGCCGCCGCGGTGGACCTGGCCGAACTTGCGGGCAAGCTTGATCGCGCCTTCGTTGGCCTCGGCACCGCTGCTCGTGAAGAACACGCGGTCCAGCCCGGTGAGCGAGGCCAGGCGCGACGCGAGCTCGGCCGCGCGATCGTTGAAGAAGCCGGGGCCCGGCTGCAGCAGCCGCTGGCTCTGCGCGGCCAACGCGGCGCTGATCTGCACCGGCGCGTGGCCCAAGGTGTTGACGGCCCAGCCCTGCACGAGGTCGAGGTAGCGCCGGCCTTCGCTGTCCCACAGCCAGCTGCCTCGGCCATGGGTGAAGACAGCCTCGGGGCGGCGCGCGACGTTCATCAGCGCATCGAGCTTGGGGGCGGCGGGCGGCAAGGCTATGGCAAGCGTCATCGTGGTTCCTTCATGGGGGTTGTCATGAAGGCTTCGAGACTCGCCGCGGGCCTGCTGCACTTCAAAGGCGTGCACCAAAGACAAAGGCCACGAGACGAGTCTCGCGGCCTTCTTCGGATGTGAACGGCTGAGGGTTCAGCCAGGCGCTACGAAACCTCTCGACGCAAGCGTCGGGGGAGTCGTCGCAGGGCACGTTGGGCGTTCACGGAGTAAAGCATATCTCAGCTGACCGTCGATGGCGGCGAGAATCACGCCGATGCGCGCCGCTCGAATCAAACTCCTGCTGCTGTGTCTCGCCGCGGCGACGAACTTCGTGGCATCGACACCTCACGCACGCGAAGGCGCCGCCAAGCCGAAGCCGGCGCCCGAGATCGCGCCGCGCAGCATCGCTGTCGGTGACGGTGCGCTGCTGCCGCTCTACGTCTCGCGCGACTGGAGCCAGCCGCAGGCCGACATCGAGCGGGCCGTGATCGTCCAGCACGGCCACGCCCGCAACGCGAACGTCTACTTCCGCACCGGGCTCGCTGCACAGGCCGCGGCCGGAGAGGCCGGGCAGCATGCGCTGATCGTCGCGCCGCAGTTCATCGCGCCGCTCGATGTCGAGACCTTCCGCGTGCCGGACGATGTGCTGCGCTACACGCCCACCGGCTGGGAAGGCGGCGACGCCGCCCTCGGCCCGCGGCCGATCAGCTCGTTCGAGGCGATCGACGCGATCCTCGCGAAGCTGGCCGACCGGCACTTGTTCCCGAAGCTGAAGGACGTCGTGCTGGCCGGGCACTCCGGCGGCGGACAGGTGGTGCAGCGCTACGCGATCGTCGGCAAGGGCGCGGCGGCGCTTCGCGCGGCGGGCATCGCGATGCGCTACGTGGTGGCCAACCCGTCCTCGTATGCCTACTTCGGCCCGGATCGGCCCGAGCCGGCAATCGCCGCGGCCTGTCCGCGATACGACGACTGGAAGTACGGCATGCAGCGCCTGCCGGCCTACGCGGCACCGAAGTCACCCGCGGACCACGAGCGCGACTACGTGGCGGCTCGAGTGATCTACCTGCTCGGCGCACTCGACACGAACCCCGAGCATCCGGTGCTCGACCGCAGCTGCATGGCCGAGGCGCAAGGCCCCACCCGCTGGGCGCGCGGCCACGCCTACGTCGACCACATGCGGGCTCGCAACCAGGGCATGCCTCGCCACGAGATGCACGAAGTACCCGGCGTCGGGCACGACGGCGACGCGATGCTCGGCTCTGCGTGCGGGTTGACGGCGCTCTTCGACGTACCGGGCTGCAGGTAGCGGTTGCAGGCGAACGCCGCGGCCGACGCGATAATGCGCACGGCGCGGTCGAAGGAGTCGGTGCGTGTCTTCAAGAGAGCAGAAGTCCATCATTGCGATGACGGCCAATGCGATGGTCGGCGACCGCGACACGGCCCTGGCCGATCCGCTCGGCTCGTTCCCGGGCATCGACGTCTCGGCGTGGCGCAACAGCCGCATGGGCGATGCCGATCTCTACTGGCGGCTGCTGGGCATGTTTCTCGACGAGCAGAACAACTTCCCCGCACCCTTCGATGCGGCACTTGCCGCCGCGGATCTGGCGACGATGCGCCTGCTCGCGCACAACCTGAAGTCGCTGGCAGGCACCCTCGGCGCGCACGGCGTCGAGCGCGCCGCGATGGTCCTGGAAGGCGCGTGTGCCGCCGAAGAACAAGCCACGCAGCTGCAGTCCATGCTGAACGACGTGGCTCTCCACCTCCACCCAGTGCTCAACGGGCTGCGCAGCTGGCAGGCCACGAGGCAGCCGGTGGCGTCGTAGCCGTTGCTCGACCGCGGCGGTCAGCTGGCCGGGACGAGCTGCTTGCTGAGCACCACGCTGCGATACACCTTGCCCGGCCACTGGACCCACCCGACGTGCCGGTACCCGAGCCGGCCATAGAGCTCGACGAGGTGGCCAGCCTGCTCCGCCGTGTCCATCGCGAGCTCCGCAAAACCCGCGTCTCGCGCCCAGCGCTCGGCGCGCTCGAGCAGCATGCGGCCGATGCCCTGGCCCTGGTGCTCGGGATGGACGGCGAACTGATGAACCGCTGCGACCCCTTGGCGGGTGAAGTACTCGCAATCGTTCTGCCGGTACGTCGGCTGGGCGACGATCGTTCCGACCAGCCGGATACCGTTCGAGACGACGAAGCAATTGCCACCGCGAATCCGCTTCGCGGTGACTTCGGGTGTCTGGTCGACGGCGGTGTAGTTCAGCCCCATCGCGCCCAGGGGCGCGTAGGCCTGATGCAGCAGCGAGGTCAGCTCGACGATGGAATCGGAACCTTGGAACTCTCGAAGATTCAGCACGGGAAATGGTCCTGGCTCGCCATCAGGCATTGACGTCATCCACCTCTCGACGCGACGCGTGAGACCAAGGTGGCCATGATCTTCAGTTGCGAAGCAGGATAAGCCGCCTTGTTGCCGGAGGCCGGCCGAGATACTGCCAAGGCGACGACGGACTGCTCCGAGGCGCCGATGCATTGGCTGGTTTCCTGTTGAGACGCCAAGACCACCCTGCACATGACTTTGTCGTCGAAGTATTCACCGCGTGCCTGCTGCTGGGCCGGTGTGCCTTCTTCTCGTGCCTTGGCCTGCAGCGCACGAAGCTGAAGGACACGCTCGGGCACCGCCTGCGAGACGACGATCGACACCGCGCCGTCAGAGGCGGCCCCCGCAGACCGGAACTGATACTTGCACGCCTGCACCCCACCCGGCTGGGATTCGTGCGAGGGCACCGAATCCTTCGGCAGGCCCAGGTCGACCATCTCGGCATCCGTGAGAAGCGAGCAGGGGTCGATCGCATCCGCATTCGCTGCGGTCGCGAACGCAGCAGCCAGTGTTGCGATGATGAAGATGCGACAGCTCATGACGGTGCCCTCACGACTTCGCCGGCGCGAGCCGTGCGTTCAGTCCTCGATGAACGTCCAGGTGTCGGCGCCATCGAACTTGCGAACCCTGACCGACGCGATGAGCTTCGGATCAAAGTTCCCCAGATTGACCCCTTGCTTGCAGCCAGGCGTCGGCTGCAACGGTTCCCAGTGAGTGACGCAGCCACAGGTCTTGCAATGGATGGTCTTGAGAGTCTTGTCACCCCAGATGTATTCCGCCGTCGCCTCCGGATGCCCTTCGATTTCGACGGTTCCGAACTCGAAGTAGACCCACGGCCCACCGATGCGGCGGCAGAGCGAGCAATTGCAATCGGTCGCCACCTCGGGTGTGGAAGGCAGCTTCATTCGAACGGCGCCGCAGTGGCACGAGCCTTCATGCATCTTCACTGAACCTCCTGTACTTGACATACGCACCCTCGGAGAGGCGCTTGCAACCATCGTTCACTTCGGTGGCTCGGACTGCGAAACATGAGCCGGAGTGCTTGCGTGATATCGGTTCAGATACAGCGCCAGCGCTGTCGCAGGGGACATCAGCAGGAACTCGAAAGGAACGATCGTTGCTGCCCCGTGGGCAAACGATTCGCCATTGAACAAGGTCGCCGCGATGGGGACCGCCAAGAAGCCAAGCAAGCCCGACGCCATTGAAGCGAAAGAGAAGGTCTTGCCGAGGCGCTTGCCGTCAACCCAGGCCATTGACATTCGATAGTGCGCCATGAATGCCGCAACCCAGAGGAAGAGAACCACGAACAACACACCGCCAAGGCGCTGCAAGGACATGGCGCCGATCCACATGAGGAACATGCCGCCCGCCGAAAGAACGTAGCAGGCCAGGACAACGGTGGACTTCATGTGTGCTTGGAGGTGCCGACGAACAGATGCCCACAAGCCATGCACAGGTAGGAGCGTTTCCACACCTGAAGCGCGGCTTCGTGCCTCCGCATCAATTCACCGGCGAACAGATGGTGCCAGGCGAAGTAGCCAATGATGTGAACGGCCAGGAACGCGGCGCCGGCCAGCCAAGTGGATCCGGTACGCGTGACGACCACATAGGCAAGGGCGAGGCCGAGCGCAAAGCCGATCACGGACACGATCCTTCCTGGCCCAGGGACCTTTGGCTTTGCGCACCGCCTGGCAATTGCCTTCGGGCTCGGGTCGTTCCGGGTCCACTCGGGTCGGTCAGGGGGATCGTCGGCATCGTAATGAGCCCAAGCCCAGGCCGCCTCTTTGCACTTGAACGACGCGCACACCGGGCACTCTTGTGAGTCGCTCGTTGACGGGGAGATCGGCTTCGGATTCATATTGGAGAATCATGACTTGCCTTCGCGCTTCAGCAATGCCTTTGCGTCTTCGAACCCAATCGGTGCAGATGTATGTTCGTGTACGACACGTAGCACATGGCCACGGGACTTGAGCACCCAACTGATACGGTTCTGCATGGCCCGAAGCTCTTGACCTTGGGCCGAGAAGGCAGCGTACCTTGCAAAGGCAGTCATCGAGGCGAAGCTTGAGTCACCGATGATTTTCACGTCCTCGAACGTGACCCTCACGCTCTCGTTGCCAAGCGAGGAGAACCAACCTTCGACCGCGATTCTCCAAGCCGCAGCGCCTTCGTATGACCATATTCCCCAGGTGTCGAATACCCTGACTTCGGGATCGTAGAGGTGCATGAACGTCTCCGCGTTCTTTGCCAGGACAGCTGACTTGTAGGTGTCGAGCGCTCGTAGCACCTGCTTCTCGGGGTCACTCATGCCAAGTTTCCATGTGGCGTTCGAATGGGATTGGCATGTGCCGACGGTGCAACCAACGTACCCTGATTGGCAAGTGAGGCGAGCGACTGCACCTGCCACTCGAACTCGGACTCGAACGATTCGTGGTCAGCAACTGCTGCAGAGCCACCTTGAGCGTAGACGATGGCGTATGCGGCATAGCTTGCGGCTTCGAGCGCCTTCCCCTCGATTGCTTTGGCCACTGCGTAGGTTGCCGATACGGCGGCATGGCCACAGCCGTCGATGGACTTCGAGCCTTGGTGATGATTAGCCAGGCGCGCGGCTTCAGCTGCTACCTCCTTTAGGTGCTCCTCGTCACCTGCGCCGTCGAGATAGGCGCGGAGCCCGAGCAAGCACTGCTCGACTTCCGGCTCTTCGAGCAGCTGCCTGACCCGCGCGACGCAGGCGTACGCGAACTCGAACCGCAACCGCTCGCGACCTGCCGCGGCAAGAGCGACCTGCGTGGCGAGCCGATCAAGAGCTTGATTCATGCAGCACTCCGATGGCGGCGAAGAGGGATTCCATGCGGCCTAACGTGCGAAGCACGCTGGAAGGCGTCCGCTCGATGGACTGGTCAGACGCCTGATTGAGCAAGCAGATCGACATACGCCGCCTCGATGAGTTGGGAGGGCTCAATGCCAAGCTTCGTCATGAGCAGTTGGGCTTCACGGACGCCAGTCTCCGACGATTCATTGTTCTCGAGGACCACTTCTAACTCCATGAAGTCTCCAAGGCCCTGCACACGATCCAGATGTACGCGGGTTCGACCTACGAGGTACAAGGTGCGATGCTTTATGACGCGGCCGACTTGGCCGTATGCGACGCTCAAGGATTCGCGCAGACTGTCAGGGGTCGTGGTCGCGCTGCGAATATAGAAGGATTCCTTCGGTCCGCGCTGGTTCGCACGACGGTAGAAGATCAGTTCGCCCTCTTCGTTTGAAAACGCCCGCAGCTTAAGCCGTCCGGACTCACAGGGAAAGAACGTGTCGTCCTGCTCGATCTCGACTGGCCCCTCGGTGGCGAGTGCCGCGGTCCTCGCGGCCAGGTCCTCCACACTCTCGATGCGTGCCTTGATCTCGATGTTGCGTGGCATGGCGTCTAACGTTCGACGTGAGCGGCACGACGCAGACGGCGAAGCCGGCTGTGGCATGTCCGCTCGATGGAAGGGTTACGCGCCATCGCTGGTTGAGGGCGTAGGCATCCATGCTTCTTGATATTGAGGCAGCGTGTCTGTGACTTCATCCCACGGTGCACGGGATCCTACGTACGTATGGAATTGAGGCCGGATGCCAGGATCGCTGTCGAACGCACCCATGCGGATAGAGACCTGCGGGCCGTCGGGCCAGGTTCCTCCGAAGAGACTTGACCCGCAGGTGCTGCAAAAGGCCTTGACCGCACCTTGTCCCTTTCCATAGACACGAATGAGGTCAGCGCCTTGAAGTAGGCGGAATTGCTCACGCTTGACGCGAGCCTGCGTGAGACCGAATGTGCCCGAGTGCTTCCTGCAGCGAGAGCAATGGCAATGGCCGGCACGGATGAGAGGAGCATCGACTATCCACCACTGGATATCAGTAGCCATTTCTTGCCGCCCGTCGCTTGCCATCCATGGCAAGGTACCCAATGAAGAGGCGTGCCGGCCGCGCATCAAGCAGTGCGAATCACCGAGATGTACTCGGTCCCGCTCTCCGGCAGCCACACCTCGCCGGGCCGCCCGTGGATCTGGCGCACGCTGGCCGCCTCGCGCGGGAAGCCGAAGCGCTCGAACTTCTCGGTGCCGGGGTCGAAGCGAAACACCGCGTTGCCGCCGAAGTCGCTGACCCAGACCTTGTCGTGC
>Ga0075370_10000566_pt1 | contig 14194 bp, 13 predicted proteins | sample EndMethybrTD3035_FD_71398 | JGI IMG/M metagenome (GOLD analysis project Ga0075370, IMG submission 71398) | Populus endosphere microbial communities from Tennessee, USA - Endosphere MetaG P. TD hybrid TD303-5 | ecosystem: Host-associated > Plants > Roots > Endosphere | place: USA: Tennessee... | reverse complement strand
CTCGGTCACGTGCGAGGCGATGTAGTCGACGATGCTGCTGATCTGCGCGAGCGACGCGTCGTCGTCGAAGCTCTGCAGCGGCATGCTGGAGAGCAGCCGGTAGTCGGCGCACTCGGCCAGCTCGCCGAGGAACTTCAGGAACTCGGTGAAGCGCTGCAGCCCGTGCAGGCTCTTGATGCGCTGCAGATAGCCCTCGGCGCGCTCGCTCATGCCGAAGAACTCGATGCCCAGGCGCGCCCGCTCGAGCAGCGGCAGCACGTCGCGCAGGTCGGGGATCAGTTCGGTCGCGCGGCGCAGCGGCTCGTCGGCGAACTGCAGCACGACGTCGCGGCGCTCGACGCCTTCGGGCGCGACGTCCGTCGAGATCCAGTTGTGCGGCAGACGCGGGCCGGTCAGCACCAGATGGCCTGGCTCGAAGTGGCCGATGTAATCGCCCACGAAGACCTTGCCATGAGTCTGCACGATCAGGTGCAGCTCGTACTCCTCGTGGTAGTGCCAGCGCACCAGCGGGTTCGGGAAGCCGTGCTCGAGGCAGCGCACATAGCCGTACGACCCTTCCGGCTCGTAGCCGAGGCGGGAGTCGCGCACGAAGTCGTGCTCCAGTTCGGGGGTGCGGGACCGTTTGAGCTTCATGCGATCAGCGCCTGTTCAGCTCATCACGTTACCGCCATCGACGTTCAGTGTCTGTGCGGTGATGTACGAAGCCGCCGGGCTGGCGAGGAACACCGCGGCGCCCGCGATATCGGCCGGGTCGCCCATGCGCCCGAGCGGCACCGCCTTGCCGACCGCGACCCTCTTCTCGCCGACCTGCAGCCCTTCGTAGCGCGCGAAGAGGGCGTCGACCTGGCCCCACATCGGCGTGTCGATCACGCCCGGCGAAATCGCGTTGACGCGGATGCCGTGCGGCGCCATCGCGAGCGCCGCCGACTGCGTGTAGCTGATCACCGCGGCCTTGCTCGCGCAGTAGTGCGACACCAGTGCCTCGCCGCGCCGCCCGGCCTGCGACGCGAGGTTGATCACGCAGCCGCCGACGCGCGCCTCGACCATTTGCCGCAGCACCGCCTGCATCGTGAAGAACATGCCCTTGACGTTGACATCGAAGATGCGGTGGTAGCTCGCCTCGTCCGATTCGAGCAGCGGCGCGAGGTCGAACACCGCCGCGTTGTTGACCAGCGCCGTGACGGTGCCGAAACGTTCGCGTGCAGCGGCGACCATCGCGGCAATGCCGGCGCTGTCGGACACGTCGGCGCTGAGGTAGAGCAGCGACTTCGGGTGCGCATCGATCAGCGCGCGAAGTTCGGGCGACGGCTCGCGCGCCAGGTCGGCGACGCTGCAGTTCGCGCCCGATTCGACGAAGGCGCGTGCGATCGCCAGGCCGATGCCGCCGCCCCCACCGGTGATCAGCGCGTGCTGCCCCATCAGCACGTCAGCCACGGCCGTGCTCCTTCAGGAACTGCAGCACCTCGCCGTGCGCGGCGGCGAGTGCCGAGACGAGGCGCGGGTCGCCCGCGAGCGGGCCCCAAAGGATGGGGTCGCGCGCGAACGCAGCCATCGGATCCGCACTTGCGAAGATCGCGTGTGCGGCGGCTGCATCCATGCCTTGGTCCTGGTACTCGTACGGCAACTCGCCGCAATGCCAGCGCTTCAGGAACTCGAAGAACAGCGCGGGCAGCTTCGCGGTCTTCGCGATCGACGCACCGCGCGCCAGACACTCGCGAAACGTCGGCCACAGGAAGCCGGGAATCTTCGCGAAGCCGTCTGCGGCCACGCGCTGGTTCGTGTCGCGCAGGTACGGATTGCTGAAACGGTCGAGCACGACGTCGCGGTACGCGGCCAGGTCGAGCGGATACGGGCGCTGCGACGCTTCGAGCGACGGGATCACGTCGTCGCTCACGTAGTCGAAGGCCATCCGATGGATCGCCGGGTTCGCCACGCCCTCGTGGATGTACCTCAGACCGATCAGCGTACCGGCCCACGCGAAGCAACTGTGGCTCGAGTTGAGGATGCGGATCTTCGCTTCCTCGTAGGGCAGCACCGAGTCGACCATCTCGGCACCGGCCTTCTCCCAGGCCGGCCGGCCGTTGATGAAGTGATCTTCGATGACCCACTGGATGAACTGCTCGCCCATCACCGGCGCCTCGTCGTCGAACCCGGTCGCGGCCTTCACGCGCTGCGCCACGTCGGGCAGCGGGCGCGGCGTGATGCGATCGACCATGTCGTTCGGCGTGCTGGTGCTCGCATTCACCCAGGCGATCAGCGCCATGTCGCCGCGCCGCTCGAGGAAGTCGATGAACCCGGCACGGAAGCGTTCGCCGTTGCTGCGCAGGTTGTCGCAGTTCAAGAGCGTGACCGGGCCGCCGCCGCGCTTCCTGCGCTCGTTCAGGATCGCAGCGAGCGCTCCGTAAATCGTGCTGCGCGTCGTGCCGACGATGTCGGATGCGAGCTCGGCGTAGCTCGTCTCGAGGCGATTGTTGCTGTCGAGGTAGTAACCCGCCTCGGTGACCGTGAACGAGATGATGCGCGTGGCGGCGTCGGCGCCGACATCGATCAACCCGGCAAGCGATGGCTCGTACGCGACGATGCGCCGGATCGAACGGATGCGCTCGTAGTGACGCTCGCCCGACGGCGCCACCGTCTCCAGCGTGTACTCGCCGCGCTGGCGCTGCAGCGCCGCCACCGTGTCGGCCATGTCGGGCCGCAGGTTGCCGGCGACGATCTCCCAGCCGTCATCGCCCTGCTCGATCAGGCGGTGCAGATAGACCGCCTGGTGCGCACGGTGGAACGACCCGAGCCCGAGATGGAGGATGACCGACCTGCTCATCGTCACGCCGCTTCCCGCATCTCGCGCAGCGCACGTCCCTGGTTGTCGAAGTAGAGCAGCGCGCTCTGGCCGATCTCGACGCCGACCGCGTCGCCGAGCTTCAGGCCCGTGCGTTCGCCCTGGCGTGCGATCAGGTGCACGTCGCTCGCCACCTTCACGTGGATCAGCGTGTCGGAGCCGAGCGCCTCGACCAGCTCGACCGTGCCCGGAATGCCGCTCCCGCTGCTCACGACCTTCACGTACTCCGGCCGCACGCCCACCGCGCCGTCGGCCGGCAGGCGCGATCCAGCGATGCGTGTCAGCGCGGGCAGCGCTGCCGCCGACACGACGTTCATCTGCGGCGTGCCGATGAACTGCGCGACGAACTGGTTCGCCGGCCGGTCGTACAGCTCGAGCGGCGAGCCGACCTGCTCGATCTGCCCGTCGCGCAGCACGACGACGCGATCGGCCAGCGTCATCGCCTCGATCTGGTCGTGCGTCACGTAGATCGTCGTCGCGCCGAGGCTGCGGTGCAGGTTGGCGATCTCGACGCGCGTCTGCCCGCGCAGCGCCGCGTCGAGGTTGGACAGCGGCTCGTCGAACAGGAAGACCTTCGGCGCACGCACGATCGCGCGCCCGATCGCGACGCGCTGGCGCTGGCCGCCCGAGAGCTGCTTGGGCGTGCGCTCGAGGTACTGCGTGAGGTTCAGGATCTTCGCGGCGCGCTCGACCTTCTCCTTGCGCACCGCCGGGTCGACCCTGGCGAGCTTGAGCGCGAACGACATGTTGTCGAACACGGTCATGTGCGGGTACAGGGCGTACGACTGGAACACCATCGCGAGATCGCGCTTGCTTGACGGCAGGTTCGTGATCTCGCGTCCGTCCAGGTGCAGCGAGCCGCTGGTGATGGTCTCGAGCCCGGCGATCAGGCGCAGCAGGGTCGACTTGCCGCAGCCCGACGGACCGACGAAGACGATGAATTCGCCCTTCTCGATCGAGAGGTCCACGCCCTTGATCGTGCGGACCGGGCCGAATTCCTTGACGATGCTCTTCAGTTGGAGAAATGACATGTCCGTCTCCCGTTACTTGACTGCGCCGAAGGTCAGGCCCTGGACGAGTTGTTTCTGGCTGAACCAGCCGAACACGATGATCGGAGCGATCGCGAGCAGCGACGCCGCCGACAACTTGGCCCAGAACAGGCCCTCGGGGCTGGAGTACTGCGCGATCAGCGCGGCCAGCGTGCCGGCCTGCGCGGCGGTCAGGTTCAGCGACCAGAAGGCCTCGTTCCACGCAAGCACCAGGCACAGGAGGCCGGTCGATGCGATACCGCCCATCGTCAGCGGCAGGATCGCGTGGCGGAACTCGTCCCAGACGGTCGCGCCGTCCAGCCGCACCGCTTCGAGGATGTCGTTCGGGACCTCCTTGAATGCGCTGTACAGCATCCACACCATGATCGGCAGGTTGGACAGCGTGAACACGATGATCAGCGCCGGCAGCGAATCGAGCATGCCCGTGGTCTGCGCCATCACGTAGATCGGCACCAGCGCGCCGACCGCCGGCATCATCTTGGTCGACAGCATCCACATCAGGATGTCGCGCGTCTTCTTCGTTCGGAAGAACGCCATCGAATACGCGGCCGGCGCGGCAATCAGCAAGCCGAGAATCGTCGACACGACACTCGTGATCAGCGAGTTTTTCGCGTAGTGCAGGTAGTCGCTGCGCTGCTGCACCTCGACGAAGCTCGATAGCGTCGGCTTGAAGAACAGCTCGGAGGCGATCGCCTGGCCTTCGGTCTTGAACGCCGTGAGCGCAAGCCACAGCAGCGGGAAGAAGATCAGCAACGCGAAGAACCACGCCGCGATCGTGCGGACCCAGGGGAAGCCTGGAGCGGGACTGGCTTGACTCATGTCGATGTGCTCCCGTCAATCGAGGTTCTTGCCGACCATGCGGATCAGGAACACCGCCGCGATGTTCGCCAGCACCACCGCGAACAGCGCGCCGGCCGACGCCACCCCGACGTCGAAGCTCATCAGCGCCTGCTTGTAGATGAGGAATGCGAGGTTGGTGCTCTCGTTGCCTGGGCCGCCGCTGGTGGTCGTGAAGATCTCGGCGAACACGCTCATCAGGAAGATCATCTCGATCATGATCACGACCGCGATCGAACGCCCGAGGTGCGGCAGCGTCAGGTACCAGAACTTGTGCAACGCGTTCGCACCGTCCATGCCGGCCGCTTCCATCTGCTCGCGGTCGAGCGACTGCAGCGAGGTGATGAAGATCAGGCACGCGAACGGTAGCCACTGCCACGACAGGATCACGATCACCGAGAACAGCGGCAGGTCGGTCATCCAGTCGATCGGCGTAGCGCCGAAGAAGGCCCAGACCTTGCCGAGCACGCCGTAGATCGGGTTCATCATCATGTGCTTCCACAGCAGCGCGTTGACCGTGGGCATGACGAAGAAGGGCGAGATCAAGAGCACGCGCACGATGCCCTGGCCGGGAAACGGCTCGTTGACCAGCAGCGCGAGGCCGATGCCGAACACGACGGTGATCACGATCACCCAGCCGAGCAGTTCGATCGTCTGCAGCACCGACGGCCAGAAGTCGGGGTCGGTGATGAAGTACTTGAAGTTCTCGAACGCGACCCAGCCATGTTCGCCGGGCTGATTCAGGTTGTAGTGGATCAGCGAGAAGTAGATGGTCATCACCAGCGGCACGATCATCCACGCGAACAACGTGACGACCGCCGGTGCCATCAGCACGCGGGGCAAGAAACGAGACATGTGTGCACCTCGGTCTGCTCCTTCCCCCGCTGGGGAAGGCTGGGATGGGGGCTCGCCGGAGGCGATGGCGCTTGTCGCAAGCCCTCACCCCCGCCCTCCCCAGCGGGGGAGGGAATCCTCATCGCTACTTGTAGTAGCCGCCCTTGGTCATCTCACGCTCGGCCGCCGTCTGCGAGGTCTTCAGCGCCGCATCGACGCTGACCTTGCCCGACAGCGCCGCGCTCATCTGCTGGCCCACCGCGATGCCGATCGCCTGGAACTCGGGAATCGCCGCGTACTGCACCCCGACGTACGGCGACTTCGGCAGCGTGCTGTCGTTCGGGTTCGCGCTATCGATCGCCTTCTTCTCCTCGGCCGCGAACTTCGCAACCTTCTGGAACTCGGGATTGGCATACGTCGACTTGCGCGTGCCGGTCGGCACCGCATGCCAGCCCGACTCCTTCGCGATCAGGTTGATGTACTCCTTCGAGGTGGCCCAGGTGATGAACTTCTGCGCCGCATCGGGGTTTTTCGACGATGCGGGAATCGCGAGATTCCACGACCACAACCAGTTCGCCCCCTTGGGCGTGACCGCGGTCGGCGCCTGCGCGAACGCGACCTTGTCGGCCACCTTCGACTGCTTCGGATCGCTGACGAACGATGCCGCGATGGTGGCGTCGATCCACACGCCGCACTTGCCCTCGTTGAACAGCGCGAGGTTCTCGTTGAAGCTGTTCGCCGACGCGCCGGGCGGGCCGTACTTCTTCATCAGGTCGACGTACTGGCCGATCGCATCCTTCCAGGGCTTGCTGTCGATCTGCGGCTTCCAGTTCATGTCGAACCACTGGCCGCCGTAGGTGTTGACCATGGTCGTCAGGAACGCCATGTTGTCGCCCCAGCCCGGCTTGCCGCGCAGGCACAGGCCGTACACGCCCTTGGCCGGATCGTGGATCTTCGAGACGATGTCGACCATCTGGGTCCAGGTCGGGTTCGGCGGCATCGTCAGACCCTTGGCCTTGACCAGGTCCTCGCGGTACATCGTCATCGAGCTTTCGCCGTAGAACGGCGCCGCGTAGAGCTTGCTGCCCTGCGAGAGGCCACTGCGGATCGCCGGCAGCAGGTCGTCGACGTCGTAGGCCGCGTCGGTCTTGATCTCGGTCAGCCAGCCCTTCTTGCTCCAGATCGGCGCCTCGTACAGGCCGATCGTCATCACATCGAACTGGCCGCCCTTGGTCGCGATGTCGGTCGTGACGCGCTGACGCAGCACGCCTTCCTCGAGCGTCACCCACTTCAGCGTGATGCCGGGATTGGCCTTCTCGAAGTCCTTCGAATGCTTCTGCATCTCGATCATGTGGCCGTTGTTCACGGTCGCAATGACGAGGTCGACGGCCGATGCCGAAGCGGCGGCCAGGATGCTCACGCCGAACGCGGCGACGGTCTTGATGCGCATGTCTCTTGTCTCCTTGCGGGTTTCGTGTCTTGCGAGGCGGTGCTCTTCTGAGGCCACTGAGGCACCTGGAGCGAGAAGATAGGCGTATCGAGTTGGCGATGACGGTACTGCCTCAGCCACTGCCTATACTTTTTTGCACCGTCTCCCCGGGGTTTTCCTGGAGGTGGCGCGGGAGAAGATCGGCTGGACCGCCGATCAATCGCCGACAGAAGCCACCGAGCGGCCGCGCGTGACCATCGCCACACCGGCGCAGGCGATGACCATGCCGATCAGCATCAGGGCGGTCGGCGCGACACCGAACAGCAACCATTCGCACAGCGCCGCTACTGGCGGCGTCAGATACAGCAGGCTGGTCACGCGCGTCGCCTGGCCGCGCCGCATCAGGAAGTGGAAGACGGTGTACGCCCCCATCGACGCGGGGATCACGTGGTACGCGAGCGTCGCAGCGATGGTCCAGTTCCAGTGGATTCGGAAGCCTTCGACAGCCCAGCCCAGCGGCAGCATCACCAACGCCGTTGCGGCGAAATGGATCGCGACGCTCGAGCGCAGGTCGGTGTCGTGGCCAAAGTGGCGCTGATAGAGCGTCCCGGCGGTGACGCAGCACAGGGCCCAGGCCACCGCCGCCAAGCTGCCCAGCGTGATCGCGCCGAGATCGAATTTGTGGGCAACGACCAGCGCCACGCCGGCCAGGCCCACGGCGACGCCGATCGCCTGCACGCGCGACAGCCGCTCTCCAAGCCAGCGTGCCGCGATCAGCGCGGTGACGAGCGGCTGCAGCGCCAGGATCAGCGCCGTCACGCCGGCCGACAGGCCCCAGTACTGCGCATAGTGGCTGCCGGCGAGGTAGCCGCCATGGCTCAGCAGGCCCGCCACCGCGACATGCCCCCACTGCGCGAGCGACGAGGGCCAGCGCGCACGCAACAGCAGGGCCAGCACGAGCGCGAGCACCGCGCCGATCGAGTAGCGCACGCCGATATAGCTGAACGGCGCCGCATACTGCAGCGCCGCGCGACTGGCAACGTAGCCTGCGCCCCAGATCACCACGAAGTAAGCGCCGAGCAGCGCGAGCGTGCCACGGGGGAGCGTGTCAGGCTGCGTCCGCTGCGCCGACCCGGGCTCCGCGGGCTGCAGCGCAACGGACGGGCGCGCGGTGGTGGCAACAGGCATCGCGGCAGATTGTCGGCCGAGGCTGCCCGGCGGGTCGATGTGGGGTTTTGCACGAAGTGTCGTGAACTCTCGCTGATGGCAACATCTGGTTGCGCCCTGTTCCGATGGTCCAGGGCTAATTGGGATAAATTTCCCAATATGGATGTCGACGCTCGCCCCCATGCCGCTTTGCACGCGGCGATTGCGAAGCTGCTGAGGCCGCTGTTTCGCGTGCTGTTGCGGCATCACATGTCGTTCGGCGAGTTCGAGGAACTGGCCAAGCACGTGTATGTCGACGTCGCGCTGAACGACTTCGGCATCCCCGGCAAGAAGCCTTCGATCTCGCGGGCGTCGATTCTCTCCGGCCTGACCCGCAAGGAGGTGCAGCGCCTCGTCAACACGCCGCGTGACGGCGATGTCGCGCGCAGCGTGATCGACGGCGAGCGCTACAACCGCGCCGCCCGCGTGCTGACCGGCTGGGTGCGCGACACCGACTTCCTCGATGCCAAGGGTCGCCCACGCCCGCTCTCGCCCGACGGCGAGACCGGCTTCGCGGCACTGGTGCGACGATACAGCGGGGACATGCCGGCCCGCGCGATCCTCGACGAACTCGAGCGGGTCGGTGCCGTGCAGCGCCGCGACGACGGCCGGATCGAGCTCCTGACACGTGCCTACGTGCCGACCCATAGCGCAGCCGACAAGCTCGCGATCCTCGGCAGCGACGTGGCGGACCTCATCGACACGATCGGCCACAACCTCGAACATGGCGACGCCGACCCGCGCTTCCAGCGCAAGGTGATGTACCGCAGCATCCCGGACGCGGCCCTGCCGTCCTTCCGCAAGCGCAGCGCGACGAACGCGCAGGCGCTGCTCGAGAAGTTCGATCGCTGGCTCGCCGAACACGACGTCGACAACCCGCCGGAGCAACTCGACGCGCCGCGCTCGCGGGTCGGCATTGGCATCTACTACTTCGAGGACCCGGCGGAATCGCCCGCTTCGCCCTCGGACTCAGGAGGAAAGACGAAATGAAGAACGTCCGATCGATCTGGGCCATGGCCCTCGTGGCTGCCGCGACCCTCGCAGGCTGCGGCGGTGGTGGTGGTGGCGGAATCGGCGGCACCGGCCGCGACGGCACGATGCACGTGTCGCTGACCGATGCGCCGGCTTGCGGATACGACCATGTCTATGTCACGGTCGACCGGGTCCGCGTGAACCAGAGTTCGACTGCGGCCGACAGCGATGCCGGCTGGTCCGAGGTGGTGCTGTCGCCGGCGCGTCGCGTCGACCTGCTGACGCTGACCAACGGCGTGCTCGAAGATCTAGGCCAGACGCAGCTTCCCGCCGGCACCTACACCCAGCTGCGCCTCGTGCTGGCCGAGAACAGCGGCAATTCGGCTCCGTTCGCAAACTCGGTGGTACCCACCGGCGGCAGCGAGACCGCGCTGGCAACGCCCAGCGCGCAGCAGTCGGGCCTGAAGATCAACGTGGGCATCACCGTTGAACCCGACAAGATCGCCGACGTCGTGCTCGACTTCGATGCTTGCAAGTCGGTCGTCAAACGCGGCAACTCCGGGCAGTACAACCTGAAGCCGGTGCTGTCGGCGACCACGGTGCTGAGCGACGCGGGGATGCGCGTGGTCGGCTATGTCGAGCCGGCGCTTGGCGTCTCGTCGACCCTGGTGTCGGTGCAGGCGAACGGCGTGCCGGTGAAGGCCACCGTGCCCGATGCGACGGGCAAGTTCGTGCTGTACCCGGTGCCGGTCGGTACCTATGACGTCGTCGTCACCGCACCGAACCGCGCGACGGCCGTGATGACCGGCGTGCCGGTCGTCACCACCGCCTTCACCACGCTGAACAGCACCGCGCTGCCGATCGCGCCGCCCGCGACCACGATGCGCACCGTGACCGGCACGGTGACGCCGGCCACCGCCACGGTACGCGCCACGCAGCTGCTGACCGGCGGGCCGACCATCGAAGCGGCATGGGGCGCCGTCGACGCCACGACCGGGGCCTTCAGCTTCGACCTTCCGATCGGGGCGCCGGTGAAGACAGCGTATGTCGCGAACCCGACGACGCTGAGCTTCACGGCCGATTCGGCCGCAGCCGGCAAGTACACGCTGGTGGCCGCTTCGGCCGGCGCGACCAAGACGACGGCGATCGACGTGAACAACTCGGTGCCGCCCGTCACGTTCACATTCCCCTGATCGTTCCGTTCCTGAGCCCAGCCACACAACGAAAGCGAAAGCGAACCATGCCCACTGCCACCACCGGCCGCGACAAGCATCAGAAGAAGCGGCCGTATCTGCTCATGCTCGGGCTGGTCGCCCTGGTCGCCGTCGGCCTCGCGGCGCCGGCGTTCGCGCAAGTCGGCGTCTCAGTGAGCGTCGCCCAGCCCGGTGTCTACGGCCGCATCGACATCGGCAACATGGCGCCGCCACCGGTGATCCTGCCGCAGCCGGTGATCATCACGCGACCGGCCGTGGCGGTGGCGCAGCCAGCGCCGCTGTACCTGTACGTGCCGCCCGGGCATCAGAAGAACTGGGCCAAGCACTGCGGCCGCTATAACGCCTGCGGCCAACCGGTGTACTTCGTGAAGGAGAGCTGGGTGCGCGAGCGCTACGAGCATGAACATGGGCACGATCGTGACGGCGACCGCGGCCCTGGCCACGGCAACGGGCACGGCAAGGGCAAAGGCAAGCACTGACGCGCCATCGCCCGCGGTTACAAAGAAGGCCCGAATCGTTGTCGATTCGGGCCTTCTTGTTTCGTCGTGGTGGAAGGAGCGCATGTTCCTCAACCCACGGCAAGGAGACCGCGATGCGATTCATGGTGATGATCAAGGCGAACAAGGACAGCGAGAACGGCGTGATGCCCAGCGAGCAGCTGCTCGCCGAGATGGGCCGCTTCAACGAGGAGCTCGTGAAAGCCGGCGTGATGCTCGCCGGCGAGGGCCTTCACCCGAGCCGCAAAGGCGCGCGAGTCCGCTTCTCGGGATCGAAGCGCACCGTCGTCGACGGTCCGTTCGCCGAAACGAAGGAACTCGTCGCAGGCTTCTGGCTGTGGCAGGTCAAGTCCAAGGAAGAGGCGATCGAGTGGGTCAAGCGCTGCCCGAACCCGATGGACGGGGAATCGGAAGTCGAGATCCGGCAGGTCTTCGAGGCTGAAGACTTCGGCGCCGAGTTCACGCCCGAACTGCGCGAGCAGGAAGACCGCCTGCGTGCGCAGATCGCGAGCCAGACCGCGACGTCCAAGGTCGAGCCCGTGCCTGCGCCGCGCGGCGCGACGCCGTATCTGATCGTGAAGGGCGCGGCCGACGCGATCGCGTACTACAGGAAGGTCTTCGGCGCGCAGCTGGTCGTGCGCTTCGATGCCCCCGACGGCAAGGTGATGCACGCCGAGATGAACGTCGGACCGGCGCGCTTCATGCTGACCGAGGAGCGCGCGGAGTACGGCGCGCGCAGCCCGCTGACGATCGGCGGCTCGGCATCGACGGCGGTCGTGCACGTGCCGGATGTCGACGCCGTCGTCGCGAGCGCGGTTGCCTCCGGCGCGAAGATCACGATGCCGCTGGACAACCAGTTCTGGGGGGATCGCTCGGCCAGCCTCGTCGATCCGTTCGGGCATAACTGGATGGTCGCGACACACATCGAAGACCCGTCGCCCGAGGAAATCGGGCGGCGCGTGCAGAAGCTCTTCGCGAGCGGCGGCATGCGCTGAACGGCGCGGGCGCCACCGCGGCGCGTCACGCATCGAGCACGAGCTGGGTCTGCGTGACCACGGCGCAGAGCTTGCCCTGCTCGGAGCGGATCGAGGTCTGCCAGACCATCGTCGTACGGCCTCGATGCAGCGCAATGCTCTCACCAATGACGGTGGTGCCGGCCTTCGCCGCGCCGATGAACTTCGTGCTCGAGTCGGTCGTCGTCGTTCGCTTGCCGTCGGGCAGGTTCACAAGCGTGCCGATGGCGCCCAGCGTGTCGGCAAACGCCATGTACGCACCGCCGTGCAGGATGCCCCCGGCCGTGCACAGGTCGGGCCGCACCGGCATCTCGGCCACCACGCGCTCGGCCGTCAGTTCGGTCACGCGCACGCCCATCGCTCCGGGGAACAGCGGCGCCAGCAGCTGCTGCAGCGTGTCGAGAGAAATCATCGTCGCTCCTTTGTCCTCGCCGAAAAGCGCGGATCGCTGCCGACCTGTTCGACCAGGAAGTCGAGCACCGCACGAACCCGCGACGGCAGCCGCTCGACCTTGCCGAGGTAGACCGCGTGGATCGGCGCCATGTCGTGCGGGTTGTACCTCTCGAGTACCGGCACGAGCCGGCCGGCGTCGAGGTCGGACCGGATGTGATACGTCGACAGCCGCGCCAGCCCGGCCCCCGCGAGCGCCAGCTGGCGCAGTGCTTCGCCGTCGCTCGCGCGCACGCTGCCGCCGACCGGCACGTCGATCGGCCGGCCGTTGACGAGCAGCGGCCAGTCCGGAACACGGCGCCGGTAGCTGAAGTCGAGGCGGCGGTGCGACTCGAGGTCTTCGGGCTTGCGCGGCGTGCCGAAGCGGGCGAGGTACGCCGGCGCGCCGACGATCACCTGCGCGGTCTCGCCGAGGCGTCGCGCGATCAGATCGGATGACGGCAGCGGGCCCCAGCGGATCGCGATGTCGGCGCGCTCGTCCATCAGGTCGACGACTCGGTCGGTCAGCTCGATGTCGAGCGCGAGCTGCGGGTGCTGATCGATCAGCCGCGGCACGAGCGGGATCAGCACCTCGGTACCGAACGCGAAGCTGGTGTTGATGCTGACCCGACCGCGGGGCATGGCCCTGGCACTCGCACTGCGCTCGGCTTCATCGATGTCGGCCAGCACGCGCACGCAGCGCTCGTAGAACTGCTGACCCTCGGCGCTGAGCTGCAGCTTGCGTGTCGAGCGGTGCACGAGCTGGGTACCCAGCCGCGCTTCGAGCCTGCCGACCAGCTTGCTGACGGCCGAAGGCGTCATCGCCAGCATGCGCGCAGCGGCCGAGAAGCCGCCGCGCTCGACGACCTGGACAAACACCTCCATCTCGCCAGAGCGATTGACGTCGATGCGCGACATGTGATTTCAGTTCACAGGTGCTTGTCCGAGCAGCATTCTAGTCATAGGCGATCGGTGCCGTCACAGTTGTGGACATCATGCCCATCGCCCTCCTCGCCCTCACCGCCGGTGCCTTCGGAATAGGCACCACCGAGTTCGTCATCATGGGCCTGCTGCTGCAGGTCTCGACGGACCTTCACGTCACGATCGCCGCCGCCGGCCTGCTGATCTCGGGTTACGCGCTGAGCGTTGCCGTCGGCGCACCGCTGCTGACGATCGCCTCGCGCTCGCTGCCCCGCAAGACGGTGCTGCTCGCGCTGATGGTGATCTTCACCCTCGGCAACCTGGCCTGCGCGCTTGCACCCAGCTACGGCTGGCTGATGGCGGCGCGCATGATCACCGCGCTCGCACATGGCACGTTCTTCGGCGTCGGCTCGGTCGTCGCGACCGGCCTCGTGGCGCGCGAGCGCCGCGCCTCGGCGATCGCGGTCATGTTCACCGGCCTGACGGCCGCGACGCTGCTCGGCGTTCCGGCGGGCGCCTGGCTCGGCGCGCAGTTCGGCTGGCGCGCAACGTTCTGGGCCGTCACGCTGATCGGTGCCGCGGCGTTTGCGGTGATCATGATCTTCGTGCCGGGTGCGCGTCCCGACACCGAAGAAGCCGCCGCCGCAACGACCGCGTTGCGCGACGAACTTGCGGTGCTGGCCCGGCCGCAGGTACTGCGCGGCCTCGCGCTGACCGTGCTCGGCTTTGCCGGCGTGTTCACGGTGTTCACCTATATCCAGCCGCTGCTGCTGCGCGTGACCGGTGTGTCCGAGAGCGCCGTGTCGCCGATCCTGCTCGTGCTCGGCGGCGGCCTTGCGATCGGCAACCTGCTCGGCGGACGGCTGGCCGACCGCGCGCCGATGCGGGCCTTGCTGACAACGCTGGCAGCGCTGGCTCTGGTATTCGCCGCGATGCATTGGATGGTCGAGGCGC
>Ga0075370_10000565_pt1 | contig 14196 bp, 13 predicted proteins | sample EndMethybrTD3035_FD_71398 | JGI IMG/M metagenome (GOLD analysis project Ga0075370, IMG submission 71398) | Populus endosphere microbial communities from Tennessee, USA - Endosphere MetaG P. TD hybrid TD303-5 | ecosystem: Host-associated > Plants > Roots > Endosphere | place: USA: Tennessee... | reverse complement strand
GTCGAGGTACATGTCCTCGGCGGCGACGACGCGATCCAGCAATTCGGGCACGCGCCAGCCGGCGCCCGCGTACGCCGCGATGAGCAGGCGCTTGTGCTGCTCGAGATCTCGGTGGTCAAAGTGCGGGACCCGCGGAGCCCGAAACATGAACGCGGCGATCGGCCGTCCGCGGGCCGGATGGATGGCGACCGCTCGGCCGGGCGTGTTGTACATGACGAAATCCGCCCCGGTCTCGCCGTCCAACGGCAGCGTGGCGACGTACACGCCGAGGTGGGTGAGGTAGTCGGTCTCCGGTCCGAAGGCCAGCGCACGCACCCCGGAGTGGGCGCCGTCGGCGCCGACGACCAGTTCGAACCGTCGTGCGGGCCCGGAATCGAATTCGGCCGTGACGCCGTCGGCGTCCTGCGCGAGCGATGCCACCGAGTTGCCGAACTGAACTTCCACTTCATCGGGCACGGCGTCGCGCAGGATCTCAGCGAGCTCGCCGCGGGGCAGTTCCACGTCCGCAGGCCCGCCCCACGTGGTGCGCATATCGACACGGCTGACCTGTCGACCGCGGGCGTTGACGAAGACCATGTCGCGCACGCGCGTGTCGGCCGCGCGGATCCTCGCCATCACGCCCATCCGGTCCGCGAGCTCCACTGCCGGTCCCCGCACGTCGACGGGGCTGCCACTGGAGCGCACGCCGACCGCCTGCTCGACGACGGTCACCTCAAACCCTGCCTTGGCCAGCCAGTACGCCGCTGTGGCTCCGGCGATGCCCGCCCCGGAGATCAACGCCCTCCGCATGCGACCGAGCCTAGCTACATCGAATGCAAAAATACATTGAGTGCAGATAATTCTCAGGATCGGGATAGGGTCGGTGTCATGCCCTCGCTGCGTGAGCGCAAACGGGTTCGCACCCGCCATGCTCTGATCGATGCCGCCGCAGAGCTGTTCGAGCAGCGCGGCTACGACGGCACCACGATCGCCGACATCGCGGCAGGCGCCGACGTCAGCACCCGCACCTTCTTCTCCTACTTCGCCAGCAAGGAGGAGGTGCTTTTTCCGGACGCCGACGCCAGGGTGAGCGCGGCGCTGGTGGCGATCGACGAGCGCAGACCCGGTGAGCGACCGACGCAGATTCTGTTGCGCGCGTTGGGCGAACTGGGTGATGCGGGCGACGACCTTGTCGGCCGGATGGCCGCCCTGCGGTTGCGGTTCATGCGATCGGTTCCGTCCGTCCGGGGGCGGGGCCTTCAGCTCCAGCTCGACGGGCAGACCGCGATTGCGGCGCGGCTGCATGCCGCATTTCCCGACGAACTCGACGAGGTGGAGGCCGCGGCGTTGGTCGGCGCATTCGTCGGAGCCATCGCGGGTGCGCTGCAGATGTTGCTCCGCGACGAAGACGATCCTGACGTGGTGCGAGAGCGACTGCGGCAGGCGACGGCCGTCGCGCTGCGGCCGTGGACGTGACCCGGTTGCAACCTCGGATTCTCTTTCGCGCTGCGCGCTGCGGCTTTAGCCTGTGAATTAAGTCACGAGAGCGGAGGCTTCGATGCGGATCGCGGACGTATTGCGAAACAAGGGTGCGTCGGTGGCGACCATCACCCCGGAGACGTCGGTCTCCGGCCTGCTCACCGAGCTGAGCGTGCACAACATCGGCGCAATGGTCGTGATGTCCCAGGACGGGGTGGTCGGCATCGTGTCGGAGCGCGATGTGGTGCGCAAGCTGCACGAGCTGGGCGCAGAGCTGCTGCGGCGGCCGGTTTCCGAGATCATGACGACGATGGTGGCCACCTGCACACCCGAAGATTCCGTCGACCATCTCAGCGCGCTGATGACGGAGAAGAGAGTCCGGCACATTCCCGTGGTGGTGAACGGCCGGCTGGCAGGCATCGTCAGCATCGGTGACGTGGTCAAGACGCGGATGGAAGAGCTCGAGGCCCAGCAGGAACAGCTGCAGGCCTACATCACGCAGGGTCGCTAACGGTGTCGGTGGACGTCAGTCCGCTGCAGCGACGCGACGTTCGGAGGGCAGCGGGCGTCCTCGCCCGTGCGTTCTACGACGACCCGGTGACGATGTGGATGGTGCCCGACAACGAATCCCGGGCGCGGGCATTGCCGCGCGGATTCGCGACGATCGCCCGACGTCACTTCCTGTCCCGCGGCGGTTCCGAAACCGCGAGTCGTGCCGGTGTCGTCGGAGGCGCGACGTTATGGGATCCGCCTGGGCGACGGAAGGATTCGCCGCTGGAGAAGCTGTCGATGCTGCCCGGCTTCCTCTGGGCGTTCGGCCGCCGCACCCAACAGATGGAACAGGTCGTCGCTCTGATGGAAGAGAACCATCCGGAGGAGCCCCACTGGTACCTGATGCTGATCGGCACCGACCCGACGGTCCGCGGCGCCGGTTTCGGCCAGGCGCTGATGCATTCCCGCCTGGACCGTTGTGACGCCGAGCATGCGCCTGCCTACCTGGAGGCGAGCAAGCCCGATCTGGTGCCGTATTACTCGCGATTCGGCTTCGAAGTGACCGGCGAAATCAAGCTGCCGGACAACGGGCCGATCATGTTCCCGATGTGGCGGAACCCGCGCTAGCTCCAGGAGTACTCGGCGCGCAGTCGCATGGCGACGACCTCGAACACCTCGCGGTCCAGAATCGCGCCTTCCCGGCGAATACCCTCCTCGGGCACGTCGAGCACCCGGTCCAACCGCACCCAGCTGGCCCGGCCCTCGTAATCCCAGGGACCGCTGCCGATGCCGACCCAGTCGGGGTCGTCGCGGTGGTGGTCCTGGCTGGACAGCATCAGGCCAAGCAGCGTCGAGCGATCCCGGCCCACCACCAACACCGGCCGATCCTTGCCGCGTGTCGGGTCGTCCTCGTAGACCACCCAGGTCCACACGATCTCTCCGGGATCGGCGCGGCCGTCGAGGTCAGGGGCGTAGACAAGCTTGCGGGCGCGGTGCGCGGTCGGAACGCTGTTGTCGGTGATGGGGCGGCCTGCGGTGATCGCGGGGCGCTCCTCATTGGGCAGGCCGGTCAGCGCATCGATCCCGATTTTGATGCTGGTCTGAATGCCGGTCTGCAGCTGCTGGCGGATGAACTTGGGCGCCTCGTTGAAGACAAGGTTCTCCGCGAAGCGCTGAAACGTCTGCAGCGGTTTCCACGGCGGAGCCATATTTCCGAGCATAGGGGACCGCGGATGCTCGCGATTGTGTCGAGACGGGCTGGCCTAGATACCCTGGTAAGGCATATTTCCCCGTCCACCAGGAGATTCCCATCAGCAGTTTGGCCGACAAGACCTTCACAGCGCCGGCGCGGATTCGGAACTTCTGCATCATCGCCCATATCGACCACGGCAAGTCGACGCTCGCCGATCGAATGCTGCAACTCACCGGCGTGGTTGCCGATCGGGACATGCGCGCGCAGTACCTGGACCGGATGGACATCGAGCGTGAGCGCGGCATCACCATCAAGGCCCAAAATGTCCGGCTCCCTTGGAAAGTCGACGACACGGATTACGTCCTGCATCTGATCGACACCCCGGGTCACGTCGACTTCACCTACGAGGTGTCGCGTGCGCTGGAGGCATGTGAGGGCGCCGTGTTGCTGGTCGACGCCGCGCAGGGCATCGAGGCGCAGACGCTGGCCAACCTCTATCTGGCGCTCGACCGCGACCTGCACATCATCCCGGTGCTCAACAAAATCGACCTGCCCGCCGCCGATCCCGACCGCTACGCAGGCGAAATCGCCCACATCATCGGCTGCGAGCCCACGGATGTGCTGCGGGTGTCGGGTAAGACCGGTGCCGGCGTTGCCGACCTGCTCGACCACGTCGTGCGCGAAGTGCCACCGCCGACCGGCGACGCCGACGCTCCGGCGCGAGCCATGATCTTCGACTCGGTCTACGACACATACCGCGGCGTGGTCACCTATGTCCGCGTCGTCGACGGCAAAATCGTCCCCCGCGAGCGCATCAAGATGATGTCCACCGGTGCCACCCACGAACTGCTCGAGGTCGGCATCGTCTCGCCCGATCCGAAGGCGGCCGACGGGCTCGGCGTCGGTGAGGTCGGCTACCTGATCACCGGCGTCAAGGACGTGCGCCAGTCGAAGGTCGGTGACACCGTGACGACTGCGCGGCACGGCGCAACCGATCCGCTGACGGGCTATCGCGAACCCAAGCCGATGGTCTACTCGGGGCTGTATCCGGTCGACGGCTCCGACTATCCGGATCTGCGCGACGCGCTGGACAAACTGCAGCTCAACGACGCCGCGCTGACCTACGAGCCGGAGACATCGGTGGCACTCGGATTCGGGTTCCGCAGTGGCTTCCTCGGCCTGCTGCACATGGAGATCACCCGCGAACGGCTGGAACGTGAGTTCGACCTCGACCTGATTTCCACGTCGCCGAACGTGGTGTACCGAGTGGTGCAGGAGGACGGCGCAGAAATAGTCGTCACCAACCCCTCGGACTGGCCAGAAGGCAAGATCCGCAACGTATTCGAACCCATCGTCAAGACAACGATCATTGCGCCAAGCGAATTCATCGGCACGATCATGGAACTGTGCCAGTCGCGGCGAGGTGAGCTCGGCGGCATGGACTACCTGTCGCCGGAACGGGTTGAGCTGCGCTACACAATGCCGTTGGGGGAGATCATCTTTGACTTCTTCGACGCGCTGAAGTCGCGCACCCGCGGCTACGCCAGCCTCGATTACGAGGAGGCGGGAGAGCAGGAGGCGGATCTGGTCAAGGTCGACATTCTGTTGCAGGGCGAGGCCGTTGACGCGTTTTCGGCGATCGTGCACAAGGAGTCGGCGTACGCCTACGGCAACAAGATGACGACGAAGCTCAAGGAGCTGATACCGCGTCAGCAGTTCGAGGTTCCGGTGCAGGCGGCGATCGGTTCGAAGATCATTGCTCGCGAAAACATCCGCGCGATCCGCAAGGACGTGCTATCGAAGTGTTACGGCGGCGACATCACGCGCAAGCGAAAGCTGCTCGAGAAACAAAAAGAGGGCAAGAAGCGAATGAAGACCATAGGTCGGGTTGAGGTGCCACAGGAGGCGTTCGTCGCCGCCCTGTCCACCGACGCGCCTGCCGACAAGGGCAAGAAGTAAGGAGTCTTCATGCGCTCAACCCGGTCGACGATCGTGGCGTTGAGCGCGTGTGCGGTGCTCGCAGGATGCTCGTCGGCCCCTGCGGACAGCGCACCGGTGGTCCACATCGCCGAAGCCGCCAAGCCGTCTCCGTCGCGGGCCCTCGATCAGGTGCTACCCACCGGCAACGAACTCGCGACCATCCTCGGCACCACCGGATTCATGGGCCAACTCGTCAAGGGCGGTCCCGAGATGCTGCTGCAGAGCGTGCGCGAATCGGAGGCGACGCCGGTCGACTGCGTCAGCGCGGGATACCGGTTGGAGAAAGTTGTGTACGGGGCGAGCCCTGTGCAGGCGGTGGCCAGTCAGTCGTGGATCGGCGGCGATCAGAACGGTCCGTCCTTCTCAGGGTTTTTCGGCGCGGTGCAGTTCGCCGCCGCGGGCGACGCCCAGGCGTTCCTGGCGGCGACGGCCGACAAGTGGCACCGCTGCGACGGCCAGACGCTGGTGTTGCACCAACCCGAGCACGGCGCGGACGGGCTGAGCAGGATCACCGGCGTCGCGGTCGACGGCAAGATCGTCTCCGCGGTGGTGCTGCACGGCAACGGCTCCACCGTCCAGCGGGCCATCGGCGTCGCATCGGATTGCGTTGTCGACGTTGAGGTTACGAACCCTCCGGGCGTCACCGGCGGCGATGCGGCAGGCGCCGTCGGCGTCGCCAATCTGATGCTGCAGAAATTCGGCGTTTCCTAGCTCGCGGCGAACCCAGCAAAAATTGACGGCTAGCCGACACGTGGGGTGCCGGTCGGTCACAATAGCGCGGTGATCTTTCTCGGCGCGGCGGCCCGCGCAACCGCTGTCGGGGCCGTCGTTGCGGCGTCCGTCCTGCTCTCGGGTTGTGTGAGCACGGTGTCGGGTACAGCGGTGCGCGCGCAGAATGCCGCACCGATCGACGTCCCGCCGCTGACCGAGGCCAAGCTCGACGACGTGCTGCTGTCGATCGGCGAACTCAACGACATCATGGGTTCCACCCAGATGAGGGTCACCAGCGAGCTGGACGAGATGACCGACCACTCGGGTGAAGTGTCGGATCCCGACTGCCTCGGTGCGATCTACGGCGCGGAGGAGCCGGTCTACGCCGCCAGCGGTTGGACAGCGGTCCGCGACCAGGTGGCACGTGAACCCGGCGAGGACAACGAACACTGGGTGGAGCAGACCGCGGTGCTCTACCCGTCAGCGGACAAGGCGCAGAAGTTCTTCGACGAGTCCAAGTCGTCGTGGGAGAAATGCGCGGGCTACTCGGTTTCGGTCGACGACCCGGATGCCACCTACCTGTGGCAGATCGACGACGTCGCCTCCGAGGACAACCTGATCACCCAGACGACCGCGCAGGAGGACGCCGACGGGTGGGCCTGCCAGCACGCGCTGTCGGTGGTGTCGAACGTGACCGTCGAGGCGTGGGCATGCAGCTACGACGTCAGGGACGAGGCGGCGACGATCGCCAACGACATGGTCGCCAAAGCGGCGAAGAAGTAACGCTCATACCGCCAGAGCGAATCCGCTGAGGAGTATCAGGGCGATGACCAAAACGCCCGTGAGGTAGACCTCGCGCTGCGGCGAAATGCGGTCGGGCAGTGGACGCGCAGCCAGCATGCGTTGGCGACGAACCCCGATCAGATACGTCGAAAGGGCAACCGCGGCGGCGGCTACCGCTGCCGCGATGTGAACGAGGCTACGGGTGTCTTTGAGCGACAACAGGACGCCGTTGGCCAGCACGGCAAGCGAGGTGCGAGTCCACGCCAAACTGGTGCGTTCGGGCTGGGTATTGCTGTTGATCGTCAACTCACTGCCTTGACAACGACCAGGCAGACCGTGAGCAGTCCTATCGCGACGAGTCCGATTCCCAGATACATGGGCGTGGGGTGCCGGGGCAGCGGCAGGCCGCGGCGCATGGCCCGATCGACCTGTTGCCAGCGAAGGATTCCCATGCCCGCGGTGAGGATCGCCAGCAGCGCCAAGACGATTCCGAGCACATGCCGCGCGCCGGCGACCGACATCTCGGGCACCAACTGGACGACCGCGACCGCCGCGGCGAGCAGTCCAAGCGCGGTGCGCTGCCAGGCCAGGAACGTCCGCTCGTTGGCCAGGGTGAAGCGGTAGTCGGGTTCGACTTCGGGCCTACAGTCGGAGTCGTCGTCGCCCACGCGTCGAACTTAGAACTCCCGCCCGTCAGATATGGCGATTTCACCGGCGAGTCCACCCTGATTTCAGATCATTACGAGTTCAATGGCGTGAGTAGCAAACTCGCCGATACATTGGGCGAGTGAGTTGGCATGGGATGGGGTAAGCGTGACGACATGGTCGTGCACGAGGCCTCGCCCTACAACGCCCGAGCCCTCCCGAATCGGGCTGGCGACAAGCGATATCACTCCGATCGACACCTTCTACTCGCGCAATCACTGCGCAGTCCCCGATATCGCCATCCAAGACTGGCGGCTTGACGTCGACGGCCTGGTCGAGCGTCCTTAGACGCTGACGTTCGACGAGCTCACCAGCCGATTTGACGCAACGACTGTGGTTGCCACCCTGCCCGGGCGTGACCGTGGTCGATGTGCGTCGCGACGACCAGTTCCAGAAGAGTCACGTGCGCGACGCGGTCAATGCTCCGATTCACGACCTCACGGAGCGAGTAGACAAGCTTCCGAATGGTGAGCTGTGGGTGCACTGCGCCCGCGAGTACCGGGCGTTGGTCGCTGCCTCGATTCTGGATCGATCTGGCCGCACGGTGGTTCTCGTCGACGATCAGTACGCAGCCGCTGAAGAGCTCGGATTGACTGATTCATTCCGCTGGGCCGTAGAAGGAACTTGCGATTAGCCTGATTCAAACGGGGCTCCCAAGCGCGCGTTGCCTGTGCTTTCGTTCAAAAGTGCTATTTCACAATGTTATTTAACCTGGGCCGGAGTCGTGCGGCATGCTCCTGATCGGCTGCGGGGCGACGGCGGATCTCGCAGCCGACAGCGGCGTGGCAAAACGAGGTCCTCGGGTCCCTGGCGACACCCCGACATTGACAACAGCACTGCCGGAGTCCGGCGCAGGCTCGTCCAGCACGCGCAGACCGCAGAGGCGGGCGCACTGGACGCGCTGTTCTTCGCCGACGGACCGTCCTGATAATTCGAGGATTTCGTCGTGCAGGTGGTGCCGCTTACGCGAGCGAGGCGTGTTCCGCCCCGAGTAAACCGAGGCTTAACGCTTAGAGCGGCCCCACCGGCACGGTCGCTGCCAAGATGACGTCTTCATCAAACGAGGTGACTGCGGCGACAATAGAAAATCGATCGTTATATTGGGATGGTTACACGAACATCGGGCCATCCGGCGGTCTTGGATTGGCAGGCACTCGAAAGGAACATCATGTCGAACACCGAGAGAACTGCGCTCGCGGACTTCTATGCCAACCTCGCTGGACGAGCGTCCAATCCTGACTTCGAATTGCCGACCGTGCGAGATGTCCTCGAAAACATTCACGCCGCTGCGGCCGAGCCTGAGGGCGTCACTTATGCGGAGGTTGATGCGGACGGAGTTGCGGCGCTTTGGTGTATTCCACTCGATAGTGACCCGCAGTCGGTGATTTTGCACAGTCATCTGGGCGGTACGGTGCTGATGTCCAGGCATACTGACCGGAAAGCCGCAGCGCACATCGCGAAAGCCGCCGGCATCCGTTCGTTGGTCGTCGATTATCGCCGCTCACCGGAGCACAAGCACCCGGCGCAAATCCAAGACGTCGAGACCGCATACCGCTGGCTACTTGGGCAGGGTTATGCCGCCAGCAACATCGCTAGCGTCGGGCACTCCATCGGAGGCTATCTCGCCGTGGAACTCGCCGTGCGGCTACGTGAGCGAGGTGAGGCACTGCCCGGTGCTGTTCTGTCGATTTCACCTTGGGCCGACGTGACCCTCTTGGGTGCCAGCATCGAGGCCAACGCAGAACGAGACAAGCTGCTCACGCGGGGGTTGCTGGAACTCTTCCGGTCGTGCTGGCTTGACGGAACTGGCATCGAGTTCACCGACCCTGCGGTAAACCTGCTGCACGCCGACCTGTCGGGATTGCCGCCCACCGCAATCTACTACGGTGAACACGAGCTATTGTCTTCTGACGCTATCAATTTGGCGGAACACCTGAAGCAGGCCGGCAACGAACTCGTCGTCTATGAGCTTGCACAAGGGCAGCACTCGTTCATCATGGGCGCAGGCCGCGACCACGACATCGATTGTGCGATCGAAGTGATGGGCGCCTGGCTGCGCACCACGTTGGGACTTAACGTAGCGGCAGTCGCGAAATAGAATGGACCGGCAATGAGCGTCCAGTGCTGGGCAGGCAGCGCGGCGACGGTATCGCGATTATCTGCGGGGCTGGCTCACGGCGGGTGTATCGAGCCGCCCACCGGAAGTGCCACGTGGGCTTACCAACAGCTGGGTGGTGCGGTTGCGCTCGATCGATTGGATCACGGGCGTGATAAGATTGAGTAGATTGCAAAACGTGAACCACATTCCGCTTTCGTCGGCGTCCATCTCGTTGACTGGTTTGACTCGCTCGCGGTGCCGGCGTCTGAAGGTTTCACCGTTGATCTCGGAGCTATTACCGGGAGATCCCCGCGTGCCCGTCCACCGGGCGGGTGCACGTCGGCGGCTAGATCCGCAGAAAGGAAGGTCACATGTGACTACCGATGACTTCGTGTATGAATTGCAGCCGATATTGCGTCGTATATGAACGTGACAATTACCGATGGTACCTCGGTGGCACCGACCGACCTGCCGGACCGACTGCGACCCGTTATCGAGGCTGCACGCGACGAGATCGATCGGCGCGCAGGCCTGCCCGACGAACTGAGAGCGGCACTGCGCGACGCCGGGGCATTTCGTCTCATGACGCCACGCGAATACGGCGGCTTCGAGGTGCCGTTGTCCGAGTTGTTGCAGATTTACCAGGGTTTCGGTCATATCGACGCCTCGGTGGGCTTGCTGGTGTGGAACGCCAACTTCGGGTTCATCGGCGCGCTGCTCAGCGAAGCAGGTGCCGCCCGAATCTGGAGTGATGAGCGTGAACCGATCCTGGCCAATTCCGCGATGCCGGGCATGGCGCAGAAGGTGGACGGCGGGTATCTACTCACTGGACAGTGGCGGATCGTCAGCGGAGTGAACACTGCGGACTGGGTGGTCGTCGTCGCCGGTGTTGGCCATGAGATCCGGGCGTGCGCAGTTCATCGCAGTCAACTGACGGTGCAGAACTCCTGGGATGTCAGCGGTATGCGGGGCACTGCAAGTGATGACTTTCTGGTCGAAAGTGCGTTCATTCCAGACGAACTCATGTCACCGCCTTTCGATCAACCTGCCCGGATCGATCGACCCCTGTACCGGCTCTTTCCTGCGATGGTGTTTCCGGGCTGTACGGCCGTCGTGCTCGGCGTCGCTCAGGCTGCCATCGACGAGGTCGTGACGCTGGCGCCTGGCAAGGCGACGGCCTCCGGGGCCATACTGGCAGACACTGCTCGCGCCCAGTACGCGATCGCGAAGCACGAGACCGCCCTGCACGCGGCGCGCCTGTTGCTTCACGCTGCGGCGGAATCGCTGCAAACGACAGCCGAGGAGGGTGGCACCATCGCGATCGAACAGCGAACATTGTTGCGTGCGGCAATGACCCACGCCGCCGACGTCAGCCGTGAAGCACTGGTCGCGATGTACGAGCTGGCGGGTTCCGCGGCATTGTATCGGGGTAATGCGATCGAACGGATCTATCGTGACGGCATGGCTGCCCTCCAGCACGCGAACAACTCCGCACTGTTCATGGAGGCAGCCGGGCGTGTCCGCCTAGGCAGGGATGTCGGGCTTCCGTTGTTCTGATTTTTCCGGCGACCCCGGGTGCCTCCGCGAGGTCGGAGTGGATCGACCGCAATATGGTGGCGATCCAGGGCATCGCCGGCGGCGGTGTCGCATACGGCTGCTCGTCGTCGCAAGCATCAAATTCGACGATGGCGGTCAGGATCTCCACGCTGGTGTGACGGCGCGGGGGAGGACTAGGTCATTGAGCCGTAGCCGATGTGACTCGGTAGGGCTACGGCGCGGACCTAGAGGACGAAGTAGGCGCGTGCTTGTCGGTCGTCAGATATCGAAACACGGACTTGATGATGTCGACGATGACTCTATGCGGATCTCCCTGACGCAATACGACTTCACCCGGCTCGCGCGTATGCGACCCGTGAATCCATACAGGCCGCCTGTGACACCTTTCTCTTCGCCGTAGCCATAGGCAAATCCAAGGCGGACCGTATGGAATAGATAACGTCCGTTACGTGTAGTCACGTTCCGTGAGCTCTACTCAGCTGCGCGAAGGATCGTGTTATCGAGTAGCACCACCAAACCGAAGCCACTGCATGTGAACCAAATTGGTCATCGCGGACGTCATACCAATGCGGCTAACGTACCGATCGTTATTTTCAGCTTTGACCAGCAGGTCGCGCCGGCCGACTGGCTTCTCGTGAAGAATCGAGCCATCGAGAAGTGTTGGGCTACAGTCGACGCCACACGATTCGACAAGCGACTTCGACAACGTTATCGATATACGAGCGATCCTCGCTGACCTGCCCAAGGTGAAGGCCCAGTCCCACCGCATTGTCGGGCGCACCCCAGTTCGCAACCTTTGGAGAGAGCAACTTGTCAAACGACATTAGCGTGACAATACGCCGACTCATAATCCGATTCGACAGCTTCTGCACAGGTTGTGATCGCCGGTGTCGCCTGCCGCCTTCGATGCGGCTTGGGTTCGCGGGCGGACCGGCGGTCGACGGTTTACGATGAAAACGCCGCGGCCACAACAACAACGAGGAGTGCGGCCCCACGTGTCTATCATAACGAACGTTATAAACAAATCGATTTGCACGTCGCCGCGGCCGAGGTGGGCCACCACGAAGAAGTCTTGCTTCCGACGAGTCGTTCAGGCTTGAACGAGCGAACGTCGACTGTGCCTCGGCGCCGTGAACCGTCGATCGTGACGAGGGTTAGCGTTCTTGCATCATTGCCTGCTCATAGCGCGGATGAATAACTCGGCCACGATGGACGTTTACGCCCTTATGAGCATAACGAGCGCTACGGAAACGGTCGATCCGCACGAACTGGTCCAACAGATTCTCGACCCTGCAAACCGGGCCAATCAGTACCAGATTTATGAGCGGGTACGCGCTACTCAGCCACTACAACTACCCGGTACCGGCCTGACAGTGTTCTCCCGATACGAAGACTGCGCCGAGGCACTCCGGCATCCGTCGGCTTCAAGCGATCAACGCCTCTCGGCCGCCGCGCTGCGGATCGTTGAGCGGGAACCGGCGGACACACGACGAACTCCGGCGTTCCTGTTTCTCGACCCGCCGGATCACACGCGCCTACGCAGGCTGGTCAGCAAGGCTTTCGCCCCACGAGTGGTGACTAAGCTCGAACCGTTCATCACTGAGCTCGTCGATTCCCTACTGGACCGAATCGCGCAAACCGGCCGATTCGACGTGGTTTCCGATCTCGCCTACCCGGTGCCGATCACCGTGATCTGCAAATTGCTCGGCGTGCCAATGGAGGACGAGCCGCAGTTCAGGCACGCGGCGGCTATGACGGCACAGGGCTTGGACCCGTTCGTTGCCGCCACCGGGTCCGAACCCCACGTCTTGCTAGACCTTCAACAAGCCGGTCTGTGGCTACGTGAGTATCTCGTGGACCTGGTGGCAGACCGCCGGGAACATCCCGGTGATGACTTGATATCCCGGCTGATCGTCGCGGAGGAGTCCGGCGATCAGCTGACCGAGGATGAAATCATCGCAACCTGCAATCTGCTGCTAGTCGCAGGGCATGAGACCACGGTGGGCTTGATCGCCAACGCGATCCTGGCGATGTTGCGTGACCCACAGCAGTGGGTCGCACTGTCGACGGACTCCCTGCGCGCGTCTGCAGTGATCGAAGAGACGCTCAGATACGATTCGCCTCTGCAGTACACGCCACGGGTAGCAGCCGACGACTTGACCATCGGCCATACTCGGGTGATCAAAGGTGCAGATATCATGCTGCTACTGGCCGCGGCCAACCGGGACGCGAGCGCTTTCGAGCGTGCCGATGAATTCGACCCTGACCGCAAGCCCATTCGGCACCTGTCCTTTGGCCAGGGACCCCACTTCTGTCTTGGAGCACCGCTGGCCAGGCTCGAGGCCAGAGTCACGCTCGCTGCGTTGACCAAGCGATTTCCGTATGCGCAACTAGACAGCGAACCGTTGTACAAGCCCAACTTCACCATGCGTGGACTGTCGTCACTGCTCGTGCAGGTCTGACCAAAAGTTCACGTAGCGGAGCCGAAATAGAGTCCCTCGCAACAAATCCTGGGGCGAACCCACGACGCTGTCGTAGAGCTTGCGCTGACGGTTGCGCGCGAAGGTTTATCGGCATCCACGACAGCTGCCCGATATCGATCTTGCCGTCCAGTATTCGTTTCTGACCAACACCACGTCACTACCGGCCGACATGAGCCCCGGTTCTCATCGCACACAGAATATTCCGGGGTGCTCGGAGTGGACATTACGGGCGTTATGCGATAGATCTCGCGAGTTCATCGCCCGCGACCCCAATATTCGAAGGGCTGGCGTGACGACTCGGTGAACTCTAGGCGGGACAGCGCCGTTGTGGTACGTCAGATGGTTCTGATGGATCGTATGGATCGAATTGCATTCTGGCACTGGCATCTTTGATGCATAGCTGGCGTCTGCGGCAGTGGACTCTGCTCACTGTCTACGCCTGTGTTCATTGCATCCTTGAGGGATGAACTGAACAGTTACAGCGCGTTAATTCGATCAAAGCACGGACATTTGGAGGACTCGGTGATCGCCGATAGTTGTGATGTGGTTGTTGTCGGATCGGGGGCCGTCGGCGCCACGGCAGCGCTGCTGCTGGCATCACACGGCCTAAGGTGCATTGTGGTGGAGCAGCGGTGTGAGCCTAGCAGCTGTCCTGCCGCGCAGATGATTTCGTCCCGAACGATGCAGATTTGGCGTGAGATCGATGTAGCGCGTGACGTCGCCGCGCTCAGCGTTTC
>Ga0075370_10000563_pt1 | contig 14209 bp, 10 predicted proteins | sample EndMethybrTD3035_FD_71398 | JGI IMG/M metagenome (GOLD analysis project Ga0075370, IMG submission 71398) | Populus endosphere microbial communities from Tennessee, USA - Endosphere MetaG P. TD hybrid TD303-5 | ecosystem: Host-associated > Plants > Roots > Endosphere | place: USA: Tennessee... | reverse complement strand
CTTCGGTGCCAAGCACGGGGATGACCTCCGACAGGGCGGTCGTCTCGATGATGTCGAGGACAGCGGGCACCCGCCGCGGGGCCAAGTTCGTGATGTACGGCGCGGCGCCCGCTGTCCTCGACATCATCGAGACGACCGCCCTGTCGGAGGTCATCCCCGTGCTTGGCACCGAAGCAGACGCGATGGCCGCCATCAACGCTTGAACGGCCGGAGCATGGATCCCGCCTGGCCGCACCGCGAAGAGGTCTTTGTACTGGACCTGCCTGTGGCCATGGCGTCGCTCGAAACCGGGCGGCTGGCGCTTCTGTCCTATCTCCAGCCTTTCGATCTCGGCGCGAGACTGATCAACCGCGTGGAAGTGGTACTGGAAGAGCTGGTCAGCAATGTCGTGCGCCACGCGCAGGACGCGGGCAACCTGACGATCGAGGCCGAGCGGACGGGCCCCGCCATTCTGCTGGCCGTTGAGGATGACGGCGCCGCTTTCAATCCGCTAGGTGTGCCCGAACCGCCGCTTTTCGACAGTCTGGGGGATGCCATGCTGGGCGGCCAAGGCATCCCGCTGATCAAGCGCCTGTCGCAATCGGTTCGTTACGAACGCCGCGAAGCGCGCAACCGGATCGTCGCGCTAATCGCCGGATGATCGCGGCTCCAGAGCCCTATTTTGCCGCTGCGGCCGAACGCGACTGCATGAGCAGGAGATAGCGCTTGGTCTGTTCGCCCTGAGCGATGAGACGATCGGCGTCGCGATCGGTCTTGGCGCCGCGCATCGAATTGCTCAGGGTATTGAGATAAGTGAGATAGCCTTGCGCGCTCTGCATGTTCTGTTGCAGCGTGCGATAATTGTCCTTCTCCTCATCCGAACCGCGCGGGTTCGGCCGCGCCGACCTGCCCATCTTGATGACCTTGTCGGCAACCTCACGGCTCGATGCGACGATGCCCGCGAGTTGCTGCGCCTTCCCTGGGGACAGGCCCTGACTGCCGTTCGGTGACGGTTCGGGCGCCGCGGCGGTGCTGGCAGGAGCAGCGACCTCGGCAGTCGCGAGGCCGACCTGCTCGGGCGCGATCGATGGCGCCGTGGCCGCGGCTCTCGCCTGCGCTGAGACGAAGCTGCGCCAGCTGGACAGCGCTGCCTGCGCCGATGCCAGAGCCTGGCCGGGATCGGGGGCATTGCCCGCGGCAGCCGCGGCATCCGACAGGCCCCCCCTCGCCTGCAGCAACCGGGCCTGGACGGTGCGCCGCTCGGTACTTTCACCGCGCGCGGCATTCGGCCGCCGCGGATCGGCCCAAGGCAGCTGCCGGGCAATCCGCTGCGAGCGACGTTCGGCGTCCCCGAGGAGCGCCTGCGCGAAGCTCCCGCTGGCGGTTTTTGCCAGGCCGGGAATGTCGGGCTGGCCCGTCTGCCCCGCCTGTACCGCAGTTGCCCCGATGGCGTTCACGGCATCGGCCGGCGCGCCGGATTTTCGTGCTTCGTCCGCGAGCGACTGCAGCGCCTGCGCCAGCCCCGTGCTGTCGGAAACATCGATGGGCACTGCAGCCGCGGTCGCGCCCGACTGCGGCGTGCTGGCCATCGGGCTGACGGCATCTGTCGCCGCCGTGCGCGACTTGCCGTTCAACAAATACCAGCCGCCCAGGCCCGCACCGGCCAGGACGACGGCGCCGCCGATTACGAGCGGCAGCTTGGTGCCCCCCGAGGTCTTCACAGGGCGCGCCGCGGGCACCGATGGCATCGCCGCCGCGGGCCGATCCATACCGGGCGGTGGCGGATCGGCCGGGCGCATTTCGGCGATGATGGGAGCCACCGCCGCAGGCTCGGGCGGCGTAGCGGGCAGTTCAAAGGATGCGGCGAGCGCGCTGTCCATCAAGGCGGCTGCCCCGGCGGTCGGCAAGATGTCCGCCTCGGTCTCCTTCTTGGCACTCGTATCCTCGCCGGCCTGCTTGAATTCGGCCTGGCTGACGCTGTCTGGAACGGGCGTCTCGATCTCGTCGGCCCGCTCGAACCCCGGCGGCGGCGGCGCGACCGGAAGAATCCGTCGCGAAAGCGTGTCGTAGGTTACGAAGCGCGTGGCGTCGTCATCGTCGCTGTCCTGGCTGCTGCCGGCCGGGACGGCATCGTCTTCCTGCGAGAACAGCGCCAGCCATTCCGAGATCGACTGCGGCCGTTCGGCCGGCTTGACGACCATGGCGGCGTCGATCGCCCTCAAGAACGCGCGGCTGTATCCTGGCCAGTCGCCCTCCGCGAGCGGGCTGCCGAGCCCGCCATGCATCCGCTCGAGCACTTCGGGCGGTTTTTGTCCTGTGACGCATTCATAGAGCACCACGCCCAGCGCATAGATATCGGTCCAGGGCCCTTGGGCATAGGTCTTCACGTACTGCTCGATCGCGGCGTAGGGCGGCGTATGGAAGGTTACTTTGGTGCTGGTAGCGTCCGCCGCCTCGAACCGGGCCGAACCGAAGTCGATCAGCACGGGCCTGCCGTCTTCGTTCACCAGGATGTTCGGCGGCTTGATGTCGCGGTGGAGGACGCCAACGCGATGGGCCCTTTCAAGCCCCTCGGCGATCGGCTGGAGAAGCGCCATCAGACTGGCTTCGTTGAAGCGCTTGCCCTGCTTGAGCAGCTTGGACAGTGACAGCCCGTCCTCGAAATCCATGACCATATAGGCCGTGCCATGGATCTCGAAGAGGCTGCGGACACTGACGATATTGGGGTGACGTGTAGGCGTCGACAGGTTCCAGAGGAGCTTGGCTTCTTCGACGAACTTCTTGAGGCCGAGCGCATGGACTTCCTCGGCCGCGGAATCGATCGGTACGACGGTATCGCCATCCTTGCGATCGCTGATGGCGCTCGGGAAATATTCCTTAATCGCTACCAGTTCGTCGAAATAGATGCCGCGGCCTTTGTAGACGATGCCGAAGCCGCCCACTCCCAGGACTTCCTCGAGACGCCACTCGCGAAGAACTGTGCCGGGCGGGAGAGCCTTGTTGCTGTACGCCATGTTGATCGCGGTCTCCCGATCATGCAATTTTGCGACGCAACAATCAGTCGCATGATCCGCACACGTTTGCTAGTCTAGCTACGGCATAATACGCAAGGACCTGCGCATGGCATTCGATTGCGCGACGCGGACACATGTGGGGCATCGACGCAAGCTCAACGAAGATGCGGTGCTCGACCGCGGCCAGCATGGCCTATGGGCCGTTGCCGACGGTATGGGCGGGCATGAGGCCGGCGAAGTTGCCAGTGCCATGGTGGTCGAAGCTCTCGATAGTTTTGCCGATGCGGGATCGATCGAGCACCGGATCGAAAAAGTGATCGCCGTCCTCGAGGCGGTGAACCTGTCGCTGCACGACATGGGGCGTGCATCGATCAGCCAGCGGACGATCGGAACCACGGTGGTCGGACTCGTTGCCGACGGCAAACAGTACCGCTGCTTCTGGGTCGGAGACAGCCGCGCCTATCGCCTGCGAGCGGCTTCGATCGTGCAGCTCACCCGCGACCACAGCCTGGTTCAGGATCTCGTCGATGCAGGCATGATCGAGCCGGAAGAGGCCGAAATGCACCCCAATTCCAACGTCGTGACCCGTGCCGTGGGCGCATCGGAGCGGCTGCAGATCGATACCGTGGGCGGTCCGCTCGATGGCGGCGATACGTTTCTGCTGGCCAGCGACGGACTGACCCGCCTGGTCCGGCCCGAAGAGATCGCCGTGCAACTGGCCTCTCCGGACCTCGACGCGGCCGCAGACTGCCTCATCGAGCTCGCGCTCGATCGCGGCGCGCCAGACAACGTCTCGCTGATCGTCGTCCGCTTTCGGAGCGGTTAGCGGATGAGCGATGAGATGAACGAAGAACCCACATTGGTGCAGTCGAAGGCGTGGAGACCGAATTCCTCGGCCAGCGTTTCGAAGCTGGCGACGCCGCGGACCGAATTGCCCTTCGCATCGAGCCTGGGCGAATAGCTGCCGATCCCGAGCTGCCGGTTGATCACCCCGACGATGCCGCCACCGACGCCGCTCTTGGCGGGAATGCCCACGTCGTAAGCCCAGTGGCCGGCATAGTCGTACATGCCGCAGGTGAACATGACCGACAGCGTGCGGCGCACCGAGGTCAGTTCGAAAGCGAGTCGCTTGTCGAGAGGGCTCTGGCCCATGTTGGCGAAAGTCGCGCCCATCCGGGCAAGGTCGACTGCGGTCACGCTGATCGAGCACTGCCGAAAATAGAGGTCGAGAGCCTTGTCGGGCGACGATCCCGAAAGCGCGCCGTTGGCGAGCAGGAGATGGGCGATGGCGCGATTGCGGTGGCCGGTCTCGTTTTCGGAACGGTAAACGGCTTCGTCGACCTTGAGCTCGCGCCCGGCGGCAACCGAAAAGCGGTTGAGCAGGAATTCGAAGGCATCCTTGTCAAGATAGTCGCAGAGGATCCCGGCCACCGCGATGGCACCGGCGTTGACCATCGGATTGAACGGCCGGTTGGTGCTGGGATCGAAGACGATCGCATTGAATGGATCGCCGCTCGGCTCGACGCCGACACGGCTCGACACACGCTGCGGACCGGCGATCTCCAGCGCCAGGCAGAAGGCGAAAGCCTTCGACACCGACTGGATGGTGAACGGTACTTCCGCGTCGCCGATAGTGTACAGCTTGCCCTTGGACGTGGCTACGGCGAGGCCGAAGTGATCGGGATTGGCCTTGCCGAGCTCGGGAATATAGTCGGCGACGTCACCCTTCGAATTCTTGCCGTGCATCGTCCAGGCCCGCAGGAGCGCACGATCGAATTCATTGTCGGGTTGACCATCCGCGTCCTCAAGCGCCATGCCGCTCTCCTCGATGCATGAAACGTTTCGAGCATGCAGCGCCCCCGCCGCGACTTGCCGAGGGGACATGGCATCATACTTTATTGTGCACCGCAATAGAACAATCGCTGCGGAGCCATCACAATTTGCGAAAGTTTAACCGCGATGCCAGACCTGAGACTTGCAGATCAGTCCGCCGAGGACGCAGCCGCTGATCTTCAGGTCGTTGGCGTCGACCAGGGAAATCGTGGAGTAATAGGTATGGCCCATGTCGGGCACGAAGACGTGTCCCTGCCAGTTGCCCGGGCTCGTGCTGATATAGTCGCGCAGCAGCGTCGTGCCGACGATCGGGCGCACCCCGCTGGCAGCGGCATCGGCCGTTGCGTCCTGGTCGGCCCAGACGACCCAGCCGCACAGCTTGTCGCCACACCGTCCGGTTTGCACCTTCACCGATCCGTGCGGATTGACCCAGGTTCCGATTTCCTCGCCCGTAGCCGCCGGCGTCGCCGGCGCGGGACCGGATGCCACGGTCAACATGACCGCGGCAATTCCTGCCCAGAGCGCCATCTTCTTCATAGGAACCCCTTTCGATTCACCGGGCATGGACTTTGGAATGCCGGTTCGCCCCAGTCATCCACGCGCGCCTATACTGCCCTTCAGATGAATCTGGCCTGTCGGACGGGTGAATCATTCGTAAGTCTGGAGGTGCGGGCTCAAAGCACCACAGCCCCGCCCTGAACCGCTGGCAGCGGCTGCTGGTCCAGGCCGGAAACCGGCGTGAGATCCCCCGGCTTAGCAGCAGCGGCGCGGTGTTGCCTTCGAACCAGCCTATCGCCGCTTCCGGCGGGAGGACTCGAGATCAGGCGATTGAGATCGATCAGCGCCTGCAACAGTGCCAGGCCTTGCGGGCCGGCAATGTAGCGTGGTTCCCAGATCGGATCGAACTTGTCCTTGTAGGCGCGCAGACCTTTGAAACCGTAGAATCGCTCTCCGTGGTTGAACAGCAGCGCGGCGATCTTGGCCCAGCCCGGTGACAGCCGCCGCGCCTCGATACCCGAAAGGGGGGCCAGTCCCAGCGTAAAGCGCCGGTATCCGTTATCGCGTCCCCATTGCATGAGGCTGGCGAAAAGGAAGTCCATCGTACCCGGCGGCATGGCATCGAGATGGCGCATCAGGTCCACCGAAAGCTCCTGCCTGCCGAAGGTCGCCAGCACATTGGCGAAGGCGACTATCCTTCCCCGATGGCAGACTACGGCGCAGTCGAACCGCATCAGATAGTCGGGATCGAAACGACCGAGGCTGAACCCCTTTTCCTGCTGGCTCTTGGATTCCAGCCAGGCATCGGAAATGACCGCAAGCTCGGGCAGGATGCGCTCGACTTCGCTGGCCGGGACGATCTCGAACGTCACACCATCGCGCGCCGCGCGGCGCCGAGCATGGCGCAGGCCGCGCATGTGCGAGCCTTCAAGCGAAAAGTCGGCGAGGCTCACCATCGCCTCCTCGCCGTATTTGACTAGCTGGAAGCCTAGTTCGAGTGCGATTTCGAGCGCTGCGGTGCTGATCTGGTAGAGCAGGAGCCGACCCTGCGCGGCATCGGCCCGCGCGCGGATCGCCCAGAGCAGTTCGCGCCATTCCTCGCGCGGACCAACAGGATCGCCCATTACCAGCCAGCTCGAGCCGCGCACCTGGTACATCAGCAGGGCATTGCCCGATGCGGAGCAAATGAAGCGTTTGTCACCGGTATAGGCCAGCATCGCATCGGTATGTTCCGCCCCCTCGAGAATCCGCTCGATGTCGGCCTCGTCGAGCCCGATGTCGGGCGACATCCGCGACGAAGGTCCAAGCAGACGCCAGACGGCAGCCGCGGCGAGGACGATGCCGACACCGAGGCTGGCACGCAGGAAGCGCGAGGCATCACCTTTCAGCGTAAACTGCCACCACAGCGAATCCTGATAGGCGACATGCTTGTTGGAGAAGAAGCCGATCCATAGCGACACGCCGACCACCGCCGTCACGCAGACAAGCCAGGAGCGCGAAAGCATCTGCCCGGTCAGGGCCGTGCGGCGGTAGAAAGCCGGGCTGGTCCATTGCAGCAGTCCGGCAATGGCGAAGCAGATCAGCGCTTCCTCATAGTCGATGCCCTTGATCAGCGAGAAGACGGCGCCGGCGATCAGCAATGTCCGCGTCATCAGGAAAGCGCCGTCGAGACGGCGATAGAGTCCTGGCGCAAGCAGCAGCAGCGCGGTGCCGGCGATCGAGGCCGCTACGTGCGAGGCTTCGACGAAGGGCAGCGGCAGGAAATGGGTGAGCAGCCGGATCCGGTGGTGCATGCCTGGCAGCGATCCCGACACGACCAGCACGGCCCCGCCGGTGAAGCAAGCCGCGCTCATCAGCACCGGCACCAGCGCGTCTGCGACGCTTCGGGCGCTCGCCAGGGTGCGGCTCGCCGACCGGCGCCAGCGCAGGCCTTCGTTCACTGCGAGCAGAGTCACTGCACAGGCCAGCGGCAGTAGATAGTAGATAAGGCGATAGACGATGAGCGCCGCGAACAGCGATGCATCCCCGCTGGGCAGCGCGGCAATCACCACCGCCTCGAACACGCCGAGGCCGCCCGGCACATGGGTGATCAGTGTCGCGACCAACGCCAGCGCATAGGCCAGCACGAAGTTCGGGAAGAGGCTGGGGTCGACGTGCGGGACGAGAACGAGCAGCGCTGCCGCCGCCCCACTGAGATCGATCGCCGCGACGGCGATCTGGGCCAGGAACAGCCGTCTGTTCGGCAAAGGCAGATGCCAGCCGAACAGGCGCAGTTCCTTCACCCGTTCGTTACCGAGTATCGCAATGGCGGCAAGGACGAGCAGCATGGCGCCGCCGATCAGTCGCAGGCTATCCGACGAAAGGCTCCAGAGCCCGATCGTCAGCGGATTGCCATTCAGAACCAGCGCGAAGCCGGCCATCGCAATGACGCCCATCCAGAATGCCGCGCCGGCCAGCGCGACGATCCGCGCGACATCGGAGCCGCGCAGGTCGGCGTTCGTATAGACTCGGTAGCGCGCCGATCCACCAGTGATCAACGCAAGACCGAGATTGTGGCTGAGCGTATAACTGGTGAACGACGCCAGCGCGGCGATACGCCATGGCAGCGGCCGGCCGATGATCCGAAGCGCGAGGACGTCGTAGAAGGTCAGTGCGAAATAGCTGACGGCCGTCAGCGCGACGGATGCCGCCAACTGTGCCGTCCCTATGGCATGCAGCGACGACCGGACATCGATGAACCGCATCGTCCGCGTCAGATGGTGCAGCGCCGCCAGCCCTAGCCCGATCAGGAGAATGACCGCCGCAACCGCCACGAACGCGCGATAGTGCGGCCAAACGGTACGCAGGCGCTTGGCCAGAGCGCTCACGCTGACCCTGTTCGGCCGTTCCGAGACTGGCGCAGACGGGGCGCCGGAATTCACGCTATTCCCCCAGGATTGCATTCCGCCGCAATCGCTAATGCCACGCTTGATCCGCCTGTCGATCACGCAATTCTGCATCCTCTCAAAGAAGCGAATTGTAGCGAGGCTTTGTTGTCGGCGCCGTGTCGCCGAAATGAACGATCCGTAACTTGGGCGGCTTGCGACCTTCTTTTCCGTGACGAAGCCGAAGACCGGGGAGCCTCTCGCCTATTCGTGCCGCAGGGCGTCGATCGGATTGAGCGAAGCGGCGCGGCGCGCCGGGAAATAGCCGAAGACGACGCCGATCAGGCCCGAGATCATGAAGGCGACCACGTTGATCTGGATGTCGAAGGTCCATGGCACCTGCATCAGCGGCGTCGCCACGGCGATGACCACCTGGGCCAGCAGCAGGCCAAGCAAGCCGCCAAGGCACGACAGCACGACCGATTCGACGAGGAACTGCAGCAGTACCTCATTCGCCACGGCGCCGATGGCGAGGCGGATGCCGATCTCGCGCGTGCGCTCGGTGACCGAGACCAGCATGATGTTCATGATGCCGATCCCACCGACAACGAGGCTGATTGCCGCCACTGCCGTGACGATGCCCGTCAGCAGCGTGGTCGTTCCGGTCAACGTGTCGGAAATCTGCTTGGTGTCGAAGATGTTGAAATTGTCGTCGCGGCCCTCGGTGATGTGGCGGCGTTCGCGCAACAGGTCGGTGATCGATGCCTGAACCTGGGTCGTCGAATAGGCCTGGTCCACTCCTACCAACATCAGCCGTACGTCGGTGCTGCCGGTAAAGCGGCGCTGGACGGCCTTGATCGGCATGATCACGACATCGTCCTGGTCGCCGCCGAAGCCGGCCTGGCCGCGGGTCGAGAGCACGCCGATGACGTCGCAACTGACATTGCCGATGCGGAAGCGCAGGCCAACGGCGCGCCCGCCGCGGAACAGGTTGGTCTTGACCGTGGAGCCGATGATGCAGACTGCCTTGCCTGCAGCTTCCTCGGCCGGGGTAAAATAGCGGCCTGCTGTCAGCGGCCAGGGCTGGACCTGAAAGTAGCCGGACGTCGTGCCGTTGATCGTGGTCGACCAATTGGCGCCCTCGTAGATTGCCGTTGCGGTCGACTGCGCCTGCGGGGCGACCGCAGTGACACCGGCGATCTGCTGCGCCACCGCCGTCACGTCGCGCGGGTCGAAATCGGGCGGCCGCGGGCCACCGCCACCGCGGCCGAACCCCTGGCCCGGTCGAACCTGCAGCACATTGGTGCCGAGCGCGGCGATCTGCTGCTGCACCGCGGCCGTGGTCGCCTTGCCCAGCGTCGTCATCGCCACGACCGCACCGACGCCGATGACAATGCCCAGCACGGTCAGAAACGAACGCAGGACATGCCGCCGGATCGAGCGCAACGCGAGGAGGAAGATCGTACCCAGCATCAGGCGGGCGCCCGCTCGTGCTGATCGATACGGTCGACGAGGCCATCCTTGAAATGGACATTGGTGCGCGCGAATGCGGCCATGTCGGGCTCGTGCGTCACCATCAGCACGGTGATCCCGGACTCCTGATTGAGCGAGGTCAGGAGCTGCATGATCTCCACCGAACGCTCGCTGTCGAGGTTGCCGGTCGGCTCGTCCGCGAGGAGGACGTCGGGATTGGTAACGATGGCGCGGGCGATCGCGACGCGCTGCTGCTGGCCGCCCGAAAGCTCGGCGGGGGTATGATCCCACCACTCCTTGAGCCCCACCTTGTCGAGCGCTGCCAGCGCCGTTTCTCGCCGAGCGTGTTTCTCATCGCCGCGATAGAGCAGTGGCAACTCGACGTTCTCGAGCGCCGAGGTCCGTGCCAGAAGGTTGAAGCCCTGAAATACGAAGCCAAGGTACTTGCGTCGGAGCAGAGCGCGCTGGTCGCGATCAAGCGCCTCGACACGGTGCCCCTTGAACATGAAGCTGCCCGCGCTAGGCACGTCGAGGCAGCCGAGGATGTTCATCGTGGTCGACTTCCCCGAGCCCGAGGGGCCCATCACCGCGACGAAATCGCCGCGCTTGATGTCAAGATCGATCCCTTTCAGTGCCTCGAATGCGGTCGGCCCCTCGCCGTAAATCTTGGTGACACCTCGCAGCGAAATGAGCGATCCCTCAGCCTCCTGCACCGCCACCTCCCGCACCGCCGCCTTGACGCCGCCGCTGACCGCCACCGCTGCCCGAGCCGGCCTTGTCTCCCGAACCCGCCAACTGTCCGGTGATCACCTGCATTCCGGGTTTGAGTCCGCCCGAAACCACCTCCGTCTGGGTCCCGTCGCTGTCACCGGTGACGATCTGCACTGGACTCGGCTTGCCGCCCTCGCCTTTGACATAGACCGTCTGCGTCGCGCCGCGGTTCAGTGTCACGCTGCGCGTGGAACCCTGGCCCCGGCGCGGCGGACGAAAGCTAATCGCACTTGCAATACCGCCCGAATCGCCCTGCCCGCTGGCCTGGGTCTGCGGTGTAAAGCGCAACGCGGCGTTGGGGATCAGCAGCACGTTCTGCTTATCGGCCGTGACGATGTCGGCCGTGGCGGTCATGCCCGGCCGCAGCTGCTGGTCTGCGTTGGCCACCGACAGGTCGGCCGCATAGGACACGACCTGGCCCGTGGTGGAAGTCGTAGTCGTCGTCGAAGACGAACTGGCGGTTGAGGCCGTCAGGTTCGAACCGATCTCGACAAGGGTGATCTGCGCCGGGAAGGTCTTGCCCGGAAAGGCATCGACGGTGAAGGTCGCGCGCTGGCCCTGCTTGACCGTGCCCACGTCGGCCTCGTCGATCGCAACCTCGAGCTTCATCGTCGTGAGATCCTCGGCAATGACAAACAGCGTCGGTGTGTTGAACGAGGAGGCAACGGTCTGGCCGGGATCGACCTGGCGTGCGAGCACCACGCCCGCGACCGGCGAGCGGATCACGGCACGGGCGCGCTGCGTCTGGCTCTGCGCGAGGCTGGCCTGGCTGGCGACGACATTGGCCTGCGCCACCTTGAGCGCGGCAACGGCGCGCTGGGCATCGGCACGCCCCGTCTGCAGTTCGGTGCGTGAGGGAACCTTGCCGCCCGACAGTCGCGAGACTTCCTCGAGCCGCGCGAGTTGGGCCTGGGCCTCGGCAACCGTAGCCTGCGCCTGCCCGACCTGCGCCTGGTTGGCCGCAAGCTGCGCCTGGCCCTGGCGGATCTGGTCGTCTAGCTGCTCGGGATCGATCTCGGCGAGCGCCTGGCCGGCAACGACATGATCGTTCACGTCGACAAGCACCTTGACCACGAGGCCCGAGAGCTGCGAGCCGACCGTCACCTGGTTGGTTGGGGCAAGCTTGCCGGTGGCCGAAACGGTCGTGGTCAGCCGACCGCGCTCGACCGCAGCGGTCGAATATTTCGGTTCGCTCGATCCGCCGAAGAAGCGGTACGCCAGCAGCATAAGGATCAGCACCGCCAAGGCGATTCCACCCCACTTGGCGTAGCGGTGCCAGGCGGGCTTGGGCTTCACGCCCAGGAAATCGTCGAGGTTCTCGTCAGCCATGTCAGTTGGTTCCTCGGGGTGCGGGCGCCACGGTGGCAACGGTTGGCGTCGCCGCGCTGTCCCAGCCGCCGCCGAGCGCGGCATAGAGCGCTATTAGCGCGGTCGCCTTGTCCGAACGCGCCTGGACGAGCCCGTTGCGCGCCGAGATCAGCGCCGATTCCTGCGTATTGAGCGTGGTGAAGTCGGTCAGCCCGGTGCGGTACTGGCTGCGCGCGAGGATCGCCGAATTGTTTGCCGCGTCATAGGCGATGGCGAATTGCCGCTCGCGCTCCTGCGCCGCGTTCAACGCGACGACGGCATTCTCGATGTCCTCCATCGCGGTCAGCACGGTGGCCTTGTAGGCAGCAAAGGCGCCGTCCGCCGCAGCGCGGCTCGAACGGACCTGGGCATTGAGCCGCCCGCCGTTAAAGATTGCCTGGGTCAGGCCCGCGAAAAGCCCACCCGTGATCGTCTCGAAAAGGCCCCCGATATTGCCAGCGCTGCTGTCGAGGCTGCCGCTGATGTTGAGCGCGGGAAACAGCTGCGCTTTGGCCACGCCGATCTGCGCGGTCGCGGCAGCGAGGTTGCGCTCGGCCGCACGCACGTCGGGGCGCTGGCGCAGGACATTCGCCGGAATGCCCGCGCCGACGCTGCCCGGACCGCTCGGGATTGGTTTCACCGGCGCCAGCAGCGCCTTCAGCGCGCCTGGTGCCTGCCCGGTGAGCACGCCGATGCGCGAGACCGCAGCATTGTACTGCTGCTCGACCTGCGGAATGCTGGCGGCTGTCTGCGCGCGGCTGGCCCGCGCCTGCTCGACATCGACCGAGGAGACGAGCCCCGCCTGGACGCGGAAGCCGGCAATCTCGAGGTTGTCGTCCTGAATCGCGAGGCTGGCCTTGGCGTTGTCGACCTGCGCCTGATAGGCGCGCGCCAGCACGTAGTTGCGCGCGACCTCGCTCTCGACCGACAGCAGCGTCGTCGCATAGTCGAATCCCGCGGCCTCGTACTGCGCCTTGCTCGCCTCAACCCCGCGACGGACACCGCCGAACAGGTCGACCTGATAGCTCGCATCGAGCCCCACCGAAAAATTGCTGGACCCGCCACTGCCGGTCGTGGTCACCGTCCCGTCGGGCAGAGTGACGACCTGGCCACCGCCGCGCAGGGATTCGGTGCGGCTGTACCCTCCCGAGCCACTGAGGCTGGGAAAGAGATCGGACCGGCTAACGACCAGCGCCTCGCGTGCCTGCCGCAGACGAGCGACCGCCTGGGCGAGATCGAGATTGGCCGCGGCCGCCTGTTCCACGAGTTGACCGAGCACGGGATCGTCGAACTTGTTCCACCAGCGGGTGATATCCTCGGCCGTCGGCGGCGCGGTGACGGACCAGGTATCGGGCATGCCGAGCTCGGCTGTGCTTTTCGGATGATAGTCGGGCCCGACACTGCACCCCGAAAGAAGTGCTGCAGCAAGCAGGAATGGGGTCACACGCCTCATGGAGCTTGGGATGGCTTTCGCAGTTGGCCTCGTCCAGTCGCAATTTGTCGCCGAATGTGGCAGCCGGACCTTGGCCGCTTAACGCGCCAAAGGCTGACCGGTTGCCGGTGCTGTGTGTACTAGAGCCGGAGCGGGCCTTCGCCGATGGAGCGCGAGATTGGCCACCCCCGGTCCGCAACGTCCGATCTTCCTGAAAATCGGCTGGCGCGCGGCAAAGCTGGGCAAGCTGACTCGATGTTTGCCGGACACCGGATTTTTCGGCGCAGCAGATTGAAGGTGCCTGCAGTCGAGAGCACGCGCTTCAACGCATCATCGCACGCCGTCGCGGCATCTCTGACCCTGACGGCGTAGCTCGCTTCCCACATACCAATTCGAACCTCGAGTGCAAAATTACTTGCACCCTCTCCGAATCTGGTGTCTCTTCGGCTCCGTTCGAAAATCAGCAGATATGCGATTCCACGTCGTACAGACAGGAAAGCGGCGCAGACCGCGAACAGGAGTGCTCGGATGCCCGGTCCGCTAGACCATTTGATCGTTGTGGAGCTTGCCCAGTCGATGCCTGCCGCCATTGCGGCGATGTTGCTCGCTGACCATGGCGCCGACGTCACCAAGGTGGAAATACCTGGCGGCAACTTCTTCGCGCACGACCTGACCCGCAAGGCATGGGACCGCGGCAAGCGTAGCGTAGAGCTCGACATTGCCGCTCCGGCCAACCGCGAAAAGCTGCGCGGGCTGCTCGCCGGCGCCGACATCCTGATCCACGCGATGGATGAGAAGGAGGCCGCGGCGCTCGCGCTCGACGAGGCCTCGCTCAAGCGCGATTTCCCCGCGCTCGTCGTCACCGCGCTCACCGCCTATGGCGCCGACACGCCTTTCGCCGACCGCCCGCACGGCGAGGCGCTGGCCGCAGCCCTGCTTGGCACGATGATCGACAAGGGCAGCCCGTTCCGGGCCGGCCCCGTCTATCTCGGCCATCC
>Ga0075370_10000562_pt1 | contig 14229 bp, 10 predicted proteins | sample EndMethybrTD3035_FD_71398 | JGI IMG/M metagenome (GOLD analysis project Ga0075370, IMG submission 71398) | Populus endosphere microbial communities from Tennessee, USA - Endosphere MetaG P. TD hybrid TD303-5 | ecosystem: Host-associated > Plants > Roots > Endosphere | place: USA: Tennessee... | reverse complement strand
TTCTGGCCGAACCCGGAAGTCTAGCTTTCGGCCAACGACGGTCCGCTTCCGCTTCAGAACGGAACTTCGACACCGCGGTTTAAGCCAAGAATATGCATCGGGGACAAGGCAGATCAACACCTCATCCCCCCTAGCCCACCTCCATTCACGCCGTCATCGAACCTGCTTGCACAGCTGTAGGCCCAAATGCTTCGGCCTTCACCGAGGGCCGTGCGGAGTCAGTATCGGCCGGAGCACCCGCCTCCAGCGAACACCAGGCCGCCGCGGGTTTGCCTGCTTCGAGCGAGCACCACGCGGCTGTTGGCTTGCCAGCCTCCAGCGAACACCATGCAGCTGCAGGTTTGTCCGCCTCAAGGGAGCACCAAGCGGCTGTCGGCTTTCCTGCCTCAAGCGAGCACCACGCGGCAGCCGGCCTATCGGCCTCCAGCGAACACCACGCCGCCGCAGGTTTACCCGCCTCCAGCGAGCACCATGCTGCTGCCGGCTTACCCGCCTCCAACGAGCACCACGCCGCCGCCGGTTTGCCCGCCTCAAGCGAACACCACGCCGCCGAATCCTTGCCCTTTCCACGTTGAGGCGTAGCTTCCCCAAACTCCTCAGCCGTCAACCGCTGCATCTCTTCAAAAGCAGCTTGCAGCGCCTTCGCATCGTCCTCGCCGCGCAGGCCAAGGTACGGAAAGTGATGCAAGAAATAGCCGAAGGTGGTTTCGCAATCCGCCGCGTACTTCCTCGTATCGAGAATGTGCATGTGCCAGAACCGGTCCACGTCCTGCTCGGGGGCGAGCGTCAGGTCGGGGTGCTTGGCGTGCAATATCAGGTAGCGCTTGTAGGCCACCTCCATCTGGTTTGCGTAGCTTGGGGACCAGCCGTAGCCGTCTTCGCCGCGGCATGCCTTGAACTTGATGGGCGTGAGATCGAGCGCCTCTATGGCTGCGATGATCTGGTCGAGTGTCTTGCGTTGGGCCGAATGAATCATGAATGAATGCTCCTGTGGAGTTGCTGCAATGTCCGAGCGAACGTGCCCGGTAACGTTGCTTCAAAGGTTCAGCCGTCAGGCCGCGACCGATGGAGCAAATTGGTTGCGCAGGTGACGCGCCATGAAATTGCGAACCTCGTCGGCGGGCACGGGCCTGCATAGCCAGTAGCCCTGGGCCTCGTCGCAGCCGCGGCTGCGCAAATAGTCGAACTGGGCCTCGGTCTCGACGCCCTCGGCCACCACCTTCATTCGCAGCCCGTGGCCTAAGGTGATGATGCCGTCGATGAGCGCCCGTGCGTCGGCGTCCTGCGAAAGGTCGTTGATGAAGGAGCGGTCGATCTTGACCGTCGATAGCGGAAAGTGCTTCAGGTAAGAGAGCGAGGAATAGCCGGTTCCGAAATCGTCGATGGCAAGTCCGACGCCCATGTCGCGAATGGTCCGGAGCAACTCTGCTGCGCGCTCCGGGTTGGCCATCACCGCGCCTTCGGTCACTTCCAGCTCCAGCAGCGAGGGCTCCAGGCCCGACGCTTGCAGAACGGCGCGTATGTCGGCAATGAGCGTGCGGCTTTCGAACTGGCGCGGCGACAGGTTGACGCTCATCAGCACCCCCGGCAAGCCGAACTTCTGCCATGAGCGCGAATCGGCGCAGGCCCTCTCCAGCGACCACTTGCCCAGCGAGACGATCAAGCCGATTTCCTCGGCGATCGGAATGAACTGCACCGGCGGGATCATGCCCAGGATGGGATGGTGCCAGCGCATCAGCGCCTCCACGCCCACGATGTTCCGGGTCTGCAGGTCCATCTTGGGCTGGTAGTGCATCTCCAGCTCGCCGCGCTCCAGGGCATGGCGCAGCGCGCTTTCCAGCATGAGTTGTTCGGTGCTCTGCGCATTCATCTTGGCGGCGTAGAACCGGTAGGTGTTGCGGCCTCTTTCCTTGGCGCGGTACATGGCCGTGTCGGCGTTTTTCAGCAGCGCCTCCGCGTCAGCGCCGTTCTCCGGGTAGACGCTCACGCCCACACTGGCGGTCACGTGCAACTCGCGGCCTGCAATGTGGAAAGGCTCTGCGCAACAGGCCAGCACTTTCTCGGCAAGCACCGCGGCATCGTTGGCGCTGGAAAGGTTCTCCAGAAGCAGCACAAATTCATCGCCGCCAAAGCGCGCCACCACGTCGGCCTCGCGCAGCAGTGCGGTGAGGCGCTCGCCGCAGATCTTGATCATCTCGTCGCCCACGCCGTGGCCGAGCGTGTCGTTGATCTGCTTGAAGCGATCGAGATCGATGAATATCACGGCAAACTGCTTCTGGTGCCGGTTGCTGCGCTTGATGGCGCGAGCAAGCTCATGCTGCAGCGCCGCGCGGTTGAACAACCCGGTGAGCTCGTCGTGGCTGGCCATGAAGCGAAGGCTTCTCTCCGCCAGCTTGCGCTGCTTGTACTGCGCGATCTGCAGTGCGATGACGCGCAGCGATTCCAGCGTCTCGGTATCGACAACGTACGTGTTGGAGCAAAAGAGTTCCAGCGCGGTAGTCGAACTGGTAATGACCATCGGCACGACGATGCCGAAAGTCAGGCCGGCCTGCGCGGCCGATACATCGCGCGCAAAGTCGGCCGGAGCAGTGGTCACGTCAGTCTGCACGATGCCGCCGGTTCCCCAGGCGCGGCCGAGCGAGCCTTCGTCGGGCCGGTATTCGAGCGCCCGGCTGTCGGAGGCGAATTGCCGCACGGCCGGAGGGATGTCGTCGGCATGCCAGGCGGCGGTGCAGCGAACCACGCTGTCTTCTCCAATGCCCCACAGCGCGCCGCAGTCCCAGCGCAGGTCGGTGCAGATGGCTTCGAGTGCTTGCGTGATCACCGTCTCGGCCCGGCCGTCGCCGGCAAGCAGCCGCGCTATCTTGTATTCGAGCTGCTGGCGCAAGGCATCCTTGCGTGGCCGCGTGGCGTCGCGCACGGTGCCGCGCACCAGCGTCTTTCCGTCTTCTTCGACGGACTGGGCGATGACGTGGAGCCAGCGTTCGGTGCCGTCGGGCAGGCACAGGCGGTGCTCGAATTCACTGCGCTCCATGGACTGGGCGGCCCGTGCAATCTGCTGTTCGACCGCCGCGCGTTCCGCGGCCGGAACACGCAAGAGCAGCGCGGGGAGAACCGGCCGCAAGGGGCCCGTATCGAAGCCCAGGATGCGCAGGGCTTCATCGGAGCATTGCAGGGCTCCGGTTTCGGGATCGAGGAGCCAGCTGCCCAGGCTTGCCAGGTGCTGCGCCTCCTCCAGTTGCCGCTCGCTGCTGCGCAGATGAACGGTCATTTCGTCCGCAAGAACCTGGGCCCGGCTGCGTGCAGTGGTCAACGAAAAGACGATGCCCGCAAGCAGCATGCTGGCGCCCAGCCCGCCAAAGACGATGAGCCACGGTGTGGCCTTGTCGAGCGCACCCAGCACCTGGTTTTCGTCCTGGGCGACTTCCACAAGCCACGAGTGGCCGCCCAGCTCGAAGCCGAGCATGCGCTCCAGGCTGCGCGCCGGTGCAGAGCCCGGCGTGTCGTGCGCGGCGCTGTCGAACATGAGCTGCCTCTCACCAAACGAGGTTGGCGTGACGAAGCGGGTCTCCACGCGTGTTCCGATCGCCCCCTGGCCGCGCCCCGCGTCGATCAGGCGCAACCGGAATGTCCTGGCGGAAGTGGCACCCACCACATCGCTCAGCATTCCCGCGACGCTGAAGCCCGCGCCCACCGAACCCATGTAGGCGCTGCGCCGCTGCTCGAGCGTGTCGAGCGGTTGCCGCGGCTTATAGACCGGCAGGCGCATCGCCAATCCGATGTCGGACTCGCGGCCTGCGATGCGGACCTTGCGGCCGGACATGACAAGGCCGCCGGTGTCGCGCCCCTGCTCGAGCGCATCTCCCCTGTCGGGCATCGCGCCCAGGTCATTGCCGATCAGCTTCTCGTTTCCGGCCCGCGGCTCGATGAAGACCAGCGGGTAGTAGGTGTCCCGCTCACCGGGGGGCTTGATGGCAAAGCCGGAGGCAGGGCCTTCGCTGAGGCCCGCATCCCCGCGGACCTGTTGCTCGAAGGCCTGCCTGTCGCCGGCCAAAACCCGGGGCGCATAGTTGACGGCCTGGAAACCGGGGTAGGCGCTGGCCAGGTTGAGCCCCGCAACGTAGTCGGTGAAGTCGCTCCGCGTCACGGGCTCGGAAGTATTGAACCGCGCACGCAGGCCGATCAGCACGGCGATGTAGTCGTCGAAGCGGGCCTCGACCTTGCGAGCCAGGTCGAAGGCGGTTGCGTCGAAGCGCGCCTGGGCACTGCGGTTGATCTCCTGGCGGGCCGAGAGGCCGAGGACGATCGACAGCACTGCGCCGGCCGCGAGAATCATCAGCGGCAGGCGAATCCTTACCCATACGGACAATGACATTGGATTCGACTCCCGTCGTTCCGCTGACCGGTTGGCTCTGTGTGCTGCAGTGCAACACCCAGAGAACGCACCATTTGTATCTTTTTGTCAAATATATACAAAAGTTACGAGAACGTCACGCGATTTGTCTACCCCGCAGTAGGGATCATGGCGCGGATGGCCTACCCACCTCTTGGACAGTTCGTGTCCTTCCATGCTCGTTCGAGCATCGCGCCTCCCTAATTCGCACCTAAGTTTTCTGCCTTTTGACTGACACAAGGCAAACCTAGATTCGTTCGCGGTCCTCAGTGCCGACGCACTCTGCGCCGCGCTGCGTCATGCCCCTCCACGTCGAAAGAACGAATTGAATAAAGCCACTCCAACCATCAGATCCGGCTTGCTGTACCCCACCCTCACCGTGCTCGCAGCATCGCTGCTGGCCGCGTGCGGAGGCGGCGACAACGGCACAGGCCAGTTCGCGTTTCTGCCACCCGCAAACCAGCCCGGCACGAGCCAACCGGCCGCGGGGCCGGGCGACACCACCTTCAGCGGCGTGCTTACGGCCAGCGCGTTCAAGCCCGGCAGCAGCACCGATCCGGTGATCGCCGCTGGTTACTACGCCGGCGCCACCGTCTGCGTAGACGCCAACGGAAACGGCCGCTGCGACGCCGGCGAACCTGCGGCGGTGACGGATGCCAAGGGCAAGTTCAGCCTGGCGCTCTCCGGCCCTTCTGCACTCATTGCGGACATCGGCACCAACGCCAAAAACACCGCGACCAACGCCAACGTGCCAACGCGCGAAGTGCTGCGCGTCATGCTGGACCAGGTACAGGAGCAAGGCACGGCCGTGGTGGTGAGCCCGCTGTCGTCCGAAGTGGCGCGGCTGGTCGAGGCCAACGGCACCAGCTATGCGGTCGAGAAGCAGAACCTGGCCACACGCCTTGGCGTGCCCGTCGCGTCGGTGCTTGGCGATGTCAACGCCGCCAGCGGCACCGTGCAGACCGCCTTGCTCAACGAAGCCAATGCGCTGAACAACCGCTTCGCCTACGCCACCACCAAGCTGGACCGCGGCGACAAGTTTCCCGATGCGCTGGCCAACCCAGGCGGCGACCCGCGCATCACAGGCATGGCCGGCGTGACCACGGCCACGGCCAGCGTGGTGGACAACCGCAAGCCCATCACCTTCCTTCAGTCGCAGCAGGCCGCCTTCAACGTGGAAGGCATTCCGCGCTACGACAACATCTTCATCGTGATGCTGGAGAACAAGGCCACGATGTCGATCCTGAACTCGGCCTACGCGCCGAAGATCAACGGCTACCTGAAGGCCGGCAACCAGCTGGTGAGCTACTACGCCACGGGCAACCCGAGCGAACCCAACTACACGGCCCTGGGCGGTGCGGACGACTGGGGCATTACCGACGACAGCCAGTGGAACTGCGACGCCACTGGCGCCAATGCCGTGCAAGATCTGCCGGCGCCGGACAACACGCAGCCGGGCCTGGCCAAGTCGCCGTTCGCGGCCACCTGCACGCAGGCCGCCGCGGTGAACCACAACATTGTCGGCAAGCCCAACCTGTTCAATGCGATGACGAGTGCCGGCCTGACCTGGCGCACGTACAGCGAGTCGATGAACCCGGGGCAGGACTTCCGCACCGACAGCGTGGCCGACGCGGCCGTCACCGCCAAGGACAACGTCTATGCGCCGGGCACGCTGGGCGGCAACACCACGGCCATCGGCGACGCCACGCTGACACTGCCGCTGCCCGGGGGCCTGTACAAGACCAAGCACCACCCCGGCATGGCCTATCAGAACGTGCGCAGTGCGCCCGAATGGAAGTACAGCAACCGCACCATGGGCGGGGGCCAGTGGGACGCCGCGCTGAAGAACAGCACCGACTACGCCATTCCCGCCAACTACGACTACGACCAGCTCGGCACGGACCTGGCCAGCGGCAACGTCGGCAACCTGAACTTCGTGGTGCCCGACCAGTGCGACGACATGCACGGCATCAGCGTGAAGGGCGCCGGCGGCGTCGGCACGGCAAGCGACTGCAGCAGCGTGCCGAACAACGTTGCCACCACCGCCGTCTCGCCGATCATCACGCGCGGGGACAACTACGTCGACTTCACGGTGAAGCGCATCCAGGCTTCACCGCTATGGCAGAACCCGCAGAAGCGCGTGGCCATCGTGCTGATGTTCGACGAAGGCAGCGCCACCAGCGGCTTCAACTCCTGCTGCGGCTGGAACGTGTCGAACAGCGCGGTCGCCAATCCGATCAAGCAGAACGCGGACGGCACCTGGTCGGTGGACGCGACCATCAACAACTACACCAAGGGCAACCGCGGCCACGGCGAGAGCATCTTCGGCATCCTGACCAACCAGGCCAACGCACCCAAGGGCGTTTCCGACAGCGATGCCTACAGCCACTTCTCGTTCGTGCGCACGCTGCAGGACATGTTCCAGCTGGCCGACCCGGTGGTCGATGGCTCGTACATGAACCGCTCCAAGTACACCGAGGCCTTCATTGCCGAGAACATCATGAACCTGCCGGAATACGCCGGCAGCGCGGACACGCACTTCGACAGTGTGCGGCCCATCAACCACGCCTTCGTGATCCCGGCGGGCTACACGCAGAAGCAGTCGGGCGACGTGTCGACCACGGCGCAGGTGGGGCCGGATGCCAACCAGCTGAACGTCTGGTCGCTGAAACAATGAAGGCGCTCGGTGCGGCCGGCATCGCAGGCGCGATGCTCGTCGCCGCATGCGGCGGCAGCGACGGCAGTGGCAGCAGTGCCCCTGCCGCCGCGTTGCCGGGCACGGCCACGGCCGCCACGGCGGGCGTATCCGCAGCCGCATCGCCGATGGCGGCGCCCGCGCAGTCCAGCACGCTGAGCCTTTCGGCGCAGGTGGGTCAAAAGATGTTCTTCGACAAGAATCTCTCGGGCTCGGGTGCGATGTCGTGTGCCAGTTGCCACGACCCGGCGCATGCGCATGCGCCGGCCAACGATCTTTCAGTGCAGCTCGGCGGCCCGCACATGGACCAGGCCGGCCTGCGCGCCGTGCCCTCGCTGCGCTACAAGGACGTGACCCCGCCTTACGCCGACCTGCTGGACAACCCGGACGGCATCAGCGTGCCGGGCCCGGGCGGCGGCTTTACCGCCGACGGCCGCGCCGATACGCTGGCCGCGCAGGCCCGCATTCCGCTGCTCGACCCGCTCGAGATGGCCAACGCCAGCAGCGCCGACGTGGTGAAGAAGCTGCAGGCCGCCGACTACGCACCGCTCATCGCCAAGGCCTTCGGTGCCAAGGTGTTCGACGACAGCGACGCCGCATTTGCCAATGCCTTGCTGGCCCTGCAGGCGTACCAGCTCGAGGACAAGAGCTTTCATCCGTACAGCAGCAAGTTCGACCTTTACGCGGGTAACAAGATCGGCGGCGCGCTCACGCCCGCGGAAACGCGCGGCCTCAAGGTGTTTGCCAATCCGGCCACGGGCAACTGCGCGTCGTGCCACTACCAGGGCGCAGGCCTCAACGGCAGCTCGGCACTGTTCACCGATTTTTCCTACGAGGCCATCGGCGTGCCGCGCAACGCCGCCATTCCCGCCAACAACAACGTGCAGTACTTCGACATGGGCGTGTGCGGCCCGCTGCGCACCGACCACTCGCCGGCCGCGCCCAATGCCGCGAACAGCTTCTGCGGCATGTTCAAGGCGCCGACGCTGCGCAACGTGGCGACGCGCACGGCCTTCTTCCACAACGGCGTGATGCATTCGCTGGAGCAGGTCATCCGCTTCTACAACACGCGCGATACGCAGCCCGAGCTCTGGTACCCCACCGTGGGCGGCACACCCAAGGCCAGGAACGACCCCGGCTTTCCGGGTTACGGACTCGTCACTACGCAGTACACAGGCGGCAAGGTCCAGAAATACGACGACCTGCCAGCAGCCTACGCGCCGAACATCGATACCCAGTTGCCAATGGACGGCCGTGCCGCGGGCTCGGCACCTCCCATGTCCGAACAGGACATTGCCGACCTGATCTGCTTCCTGAACACCTTGAGCGATGCGGACACGAAGCCCGCGACACCTACGAAACCGGGTGCATGCGTCAATTGAATCCTTTCCTCTCTCTTCCCATGAACAACGAAAAAATCTTCACCGTGCTGGGCGCTGTTGCAGTGGCGGCGCTCGCCGGTTGCGGTCCGCAGCAGCCTGAAGCCAATCTGCAGAACCTGACGGCCGCGATGAATGCCTACCTGGCGACAAAGGGCGACCTGTGCCTGGGCAAGACGCAGTGGCCCATCGACGTGCCGCAGCGGGAAGCAGGCACGCGCTCGCGCAATGCGGTGCAGATGCCGGTGTTGGAGCACGTCGGGCTGGTGAGCGCATCCGCGGCCAAGGTGCAGGAAGCCAGGGAGGGCGAACAGCCCACCGAGATCGCCGTCACGCGCTACGCACTGACCGAAGAAGGAAATAAATACTTCCACACGCACGAAACCCAGGGCGACTTCTGCGCCGCCCACCTGACGCTCGACAAGGTCGTGGGCTGGGAAGCACGCAAGGACCAGAAAGACGCATCCGCCGTCGTTGTCACCTACACCTACAAGATCGACGCCGCGCCATGGACCGGCGATGCCGACGTGCAAAAGGCCTTTCCGATGATGGACCGCGTCGTGCGCGGGGCCGGCACGATGCAACTGAAGCAGAACTTCAAGCGCACGCAAACCGGCTGGGCTCCTGAGGGCATCTGAGCCGATGGATGCCGTGCTGCGCTTCTCGCCCGCGTTGAGCGACTGGGTGCTGCACAACTTGCGCCAGGGATGCGTGCCCGCGCAGGTGGTGGCGGCCATGCGCGCGCAAGACATGGCCCCCGAGGCGGCCAAGGCCATTGTCGATGCGTTTGTCTTTGCGCTGCGCACCGGCAGCCCGGTGCCGATTGATTCGGTGACCGTGGCGCCGCCCTATGAATACGAAGCACCGCGGCTGCCGCCGGGCACGTCGATCCGCACGGCGGACCGGCTCGTGCGCGTGGCGGCTCGCGCGGCTCAGCCGTCGCTGGCGGTACTGAACGATGTGTTCAGTGCCGCGGAATGCGAAGAGCTCATCGCCCTCGCCAGGCCGCGGCTGGCGCCCTCGACCACTGTCGATCCGCTGACCGGACGAAACAGCGTGGGTGCGCAACGCAGCAGCCTTGGCATGTTCTTCCGGCTGCGCGAAAACGCCTTCATCGCGCGGCTCGACGAGCGCGTGTCCGAACTCATGAACCTGCCGGTGGAAAACGGCGAGGGCCTGCAGGTGCTGCACTACCCGGCCGGCGCGCAGAGCATGCCGCATTTCGATTTTCTGGTGCCATCGAATGCGGCCAACCGGGCCTCGCTGGAACGCAGCGGCCAGCGCGTGAGCACGCTCGTGGGCTACCTCAACGAAGTGGACGAAGGCGGCGAAACGGTGTTCCCGGAAACCGGGTGGTCAGTGTCGCCGCAACGCGGCAGCGCGGTGTACTTCGAATACTGCAACAGCCTTGGGCAGGTGGACCACGCATCGCTGCATGCGGGCGGACTCGTGGTGCGCGGAGAGAAATGGGTGGCGACCAAGTGGATGCGGCAGCGGCGCTTCATGGCGGCGCGGGAGGCGCCCGGTCCCTGAGCATAGTCAGCGTCCGAAGCGTGTCGGTTTGACTTTATTTTAGATATATCTAAAATAAATCAGATACGCATCGAGAAGGACATCGCCATGAGACATTTCCACTTCGGCCATCACAGGCATCACCACTGCCACGCGCCACGTGGCGAGCACGAAGACAGCGCTTCCGGCGGCTGCGGCCCTCGCCATGGCGCAGGTGAAGAGCAGCGCATGCACGGAGGCCGCGGCGGACGCGGCGGCGGGCGGGTCTTTGGCCACGGCGGCCTGCGCTTCGTGCTGCTGCAGCTCATTGCCGAGAAACCGGCCCACGGCTACGAGCTCATCAAGGCCATCGAAGATCGCCTGGGCGGGAGCTATGCGCCGAGTCCCGGCGTGGTGTACCCCACGCTCACGCTGCTCGAAGAGATGGGCTACCTGAGCGTGGAAAACGCCGACACCGGGGGCCGCAAGCGCTACACCATTACCGCGAGCGGCCAGGAGTTTCTGGCCGCCAACCGCGATACGGCCGACGCCATGATGGCCCGCATGAATGGCGGCGTCGATGGCGCGGGCCCGCGCGGCGGGCGGCCGCCGCAGGTCACGCGCGCCATCGAAAACCTGAAGCTCGCGATGCGCATGCGCCTCTCCGGCAAGCCTCTCACCGAACAACAAGCCCACGATTTCGCCGCGGTGCTCGACAGCGCCGCCCAGCAACTGGAACGTATCTAGAAAGAATTTTTCTTGAATGACTGACTTCACCACCACAGCCTCCATCGGCGCGCCCGACCGCACGCCGCGCCGCGTGCGCCACGAATTGCGTTTTCGCCAGCTCACCGTGAAGACGGCGCAACGCATCACGCCGCACCTGATCCGCATCACCCTCACGGGCGATGATCTCGCGGGCTTCACGAGCCTCGGCTTCGACGACCACGCGAAGATCTTCTTTCCCGACGCGACCACCGGCCAGCTCACGCTGCCGACCGCAGGGCCCGAAGGCCCGGTGTGGCCCGCGAGCGGCCGTCCGACCATGCGCGACTACACGCCGCGGCGCTACGACGCGAAGGCCAACACGCTCGAACTCGACTTTGCGCTGCACGAGGCCGGCCCCGCCACGCAGTGGGCCGAAAAGGCCAAGCCTGGCGACGTGCTGGGTGTAGGCGGACCGCGCGGCTCGTTCATCGTGCCGACGGAGTTCGACTGGCATATGCTGATCGGTGACGACACCGCCCTGCCCGCCATCGCCCGGCGCCTGGCCGAACTGCCGGCCGGCGCGCGCGTGGTGGTGCTGGCGGAGGTCGACAGCGAAGCCGACCAGATCCCGTTCGAGACGCAAGCCGAACTCATGCTGCAGTGGGTGCATCGCCGCGGCGCGGAGCCGGGGGTGAGCCCCGTGCTGCTCGATACGCTTAAGGCGATGGAGCTGCCGGCCGGCGACTTCCATGCCTGGGTGGGCTGCGAATCGGCCATGGCCAAGGCGTTGCGCACACACCTGGTGGGCGAGCGCGGCGCCAATCCGAAGTGGGTTCGCGCATCAGGCTACTGGCGCCGCGGCGCGGTGGCGACGCACGACACGCACGACGAATAACCGCCTCCGGTACGCTCAGAGCCAGCCGGCTCGCCGGAACCGGTAGTAGAGATAGCTGCAGGTAGCGCCCATCAGCGCCAGCGCCGCCGCATAGCCATAGCGAAGCTTCAGCTCCGGCATGTGCTCGAAGTTCATGCCCCAGATGCCCGCGAACGCGGTGCACACCGCAAAGATGCTGGCCCACGCGGCCAGCCGCTTGGTGACTTCGCCCTCTTCGATGGTGACCATCGAGAGGTTCACCGAAATGGCGGTGCCGATGGTGTCGCGCACAGCGTCAATGGACCCATTGATGCGCCCAAGGTGGTCGGCCACGTCCCGAAAATACTCCTGCGAGGTGACGCATATCTGCGGCACCCGCCCGCCGTGCAGCTTGCCGGCCGCTTCCACGAGCGGCGCCACCGCCCGCTTGAGGACCATGCTGCGCCGCTTCAGGTCGTACAGCTGCTTGATCTTGTCGCGCGCCGCGCCGCCCTGCGTAAAGAGCTGCTGCTCGATGGATTCCAGTTCCACCTCGAGCGCGTCGATCACCGGAAAGTAGCGGTCGACCACCGCGTCCATCAATGCATAGAGCACAAAGCCCGCCCCGTTGCGAAGCAGTTCGGGCTCCCGTTCGCAGCGCTCGCGCACGTCCTGGAATCCGTGCTCGCTGCGGTTGCGCACGGAAAGCACGTAGTTCTTGCCGACGAACACGTCGACCTCCCCCACGTTCACGCGGCGCTCACCCTCCGGTGCCGGCTCGACCAGGTGCATCACGACGAAGAGCGAGTCGCCGTATTCCTCCACCTTGGGCCGCTGGTGGCCGTGGTGAGCGTCTTCCACCGCCAGCGGATGCAGGTTGAACTCCTCCTGCATCTGGTCCAGTTCTTGAGGCGTGGCGTCGCTCAGCGCCACCCAGACGAAGCAGCCGGGACGGGTGATGTATTCGCTGATGTCCTCGACCGGAATATCGGCGAGCTTGGCGCCGTTTTCATAGGCCACGCAGTTGATCAGCATGGGTACTCGTCCATGGTCGATTTCCAAATAAGGTCAGGCGACCGCACCCGGATTCGAGGCCGCGGCCAGGAGGCGGGTGGCATCCAGCGAGGCTTCGATAGCCTGCGTCTCGCTCCTGAGCAGGGCGAGACCTTTTTCTGCGAAAGCACGGTGGCTTGCAGCGTCGGCCCACAGGCTCGCGGCGGCTTCGGCGCTTGTCAATGACGTGAAGCGGATGCGGCCCTTCGACAGGTCGCTGAAGCGCTTCTCGCGCAGCGGGTCGGCCCGGTCCCAGGCGCCGCCGATGAGCACGCGCCGGCCACGCTTGACGCGAGGTTCGAGCTCGGCAAACAAAGGCAGCTTGGCCGTCATCCAGCCCAGCAACCCGGTGTTCAGCGCGGTGTCGAAAGGGGTGGGGCCGGCGTGCGACTTCGCGTAGTCGCGGAGGGTGCCGAGCTGGTAGAGCACCGGGTCTTTCGGCCCCTTTGCGGCGCTTTCCACTGGCTTGATGATGGGCGGGCCGTTGCCTGGGCGGCCGTCGGGCCGTCTCGATCTGCGCAAGTCGGCGAGTTGGGCAGGCAACATGCAGAGGTACAGCGCGGCCAGTTCTGCGGGCACGGTGGCGGTGTCGGGCAGTGCGCCCGCATCAGGGCCTTTGATTTCATCCGGGTGGACCATGGGCGCCTTGTTCTTCACGCGGGGTTTGCGTCGGCGGATTTTAGAGCGGCGGTGCGCAGGCCGGTCGCCGGCCGAGCCGCTCGCCGTCCCCGATAATCGTCCGAGTGAAAACGACGACTGCGCAACCCTCCCCCTCGACCAGCGACTTCTCCGGGCACACGCCCATGATGGCGCAGTACCTGGGCCTCAAGGCGAACCATCCGGACACCCTGCTGTTCTACCGGATGGGCGATTTCTACGAGCTGTTCTGGGCCGACGCCGAGAAGGCCGCGCGCCTGCTCGACATCACGCTCACCCAGCGCGGCCAGTCGGCCGGGCAGCCGGTGGTGATGTGCGGCGTGCCCTTCCATGCGGTCGATACCTACCTGGCGCGGCTCATCAAGCTGGGCGAATCGGTGGCCATCTGCGAGCAGGTGGGCGAGGTCGGCGCGAGCAAGGGGCCGGTCGAGCGCAAGGTGGTGCGGGTGGTCACGCCCGGCACGCTGACCGACTCGGAACTGCTCAACGACAAGAGCGAATCGATGCTGCTCGCCGTGCATGCGGGCACGCGCAATTTCTGCGGGCTGGCCTGGCTCAGCGTCACGGGCGCCGAGCTGCGGCTGGCCGAATGCCCGGCCGACGCGCTCGAAGCCTGGATCGCGCGCATTGCACCCAGCGAGTTGCTCTACAGCGCTGAAGTCACGCCCGCCTTCGAGCAGCGGCTGAAGGCCGCGCGCGCGGCCACGCCTTTCACGCTCTCGATCCGCCCGGCCTGGCAGTTCGACGGCGGCCTGGGCGAACGCAAGCTGAGCGAGCAAATGGGCAGCAACAGCCTGGCCGCGTGGAACGCCGAATCGCTGGCCAACGCGCATGCCGCGGCGGCCGCGCTGCTTGGCTACGCGGAGCACACGCAGGGCCGCGCCCTTTCGCACGTGCAGCGCCTGTCGGTCGAGCGCGACGGCGACCTGATCGAGCTGCCGCCGACCACGCGGCGCAACCTGGAGCTGGTGCAGACACTGCGCGGCGAAGACTCGCCCAC
>Ga0075370_10000561_pt1 | contig 14232 bp, 10 predicted proteins | sample EndMethybrTD3035_FD_71398 | JGI IMG/M metagenome (GOLD analysis project Ga0075370, IMG submission 71398) | Populus endosphere microbial communities from Tennessee, USA - Endosphere MetaG P. TD hybrid TD303-5 | ecosystem: Host-associated > Plants > Roots > Endosphere | place: USA: Tennessee... | reverse complement strand
AGCGGCCACAGCAGGTCGCCCGGCGGCGTGCGGTGCAGATGCAGGGCGGCGGCGGCAAGGTAGCGTGCGAGGGGAGAGCCCGAACTCGCCATCTTCACCACGAGACCTTCCAGCACCTTGTGGGACACCCAGCCGAATGCGCCAGCCAGGCTGGCGTCGCAGATGCCATCTTCCGGGCCGACCTGCGACGCGGCAGCCGCCACCTCCCGCAGTTGCAACGCATCACCCGACTCCACCGCCAGCACCGCGGGGGCGAAAAGCCCTCCGGCTCCGGCGTCCTCCATGCTTGCGATGCAGGCGTTCCAGCCCTCTGCGTCGGTGGTGCGCAGCAACGCCATGTGCGCATCGATGCGCTCGTCGAATTCGGCAAGCTGGCGCAGCGTTTCCCGCCCGTTGACCACCCGGTTGCGGTGCTGCACCAACCAGGCGAGTTCGTGCGGGAGGCGCTCCACCTGCCGCGCGACCACGGCGCGCGGCGACGCATTCGGGCCGCTCCAGTGAAGGAAGGCCCGGAACGGCGGCGTGCGCGCGCCGACGGCGGGGCCGAGCAGGCAGGCCCCGCGCATCTCGCCTTCGGACGACGACTCGCAGACCGCAATCGGCCCTGGCGCATAGCCCCAGTGCATGGCGTGGGCGCCCACGATCACCTGCAACGGCAGCGTGGCGCATCCCACGTCGCCGGTGAACGCCGGCAGGTGGATGCATGGCAGGCCGTCCCGCCAGGCGCGGTACTGGCGCGCGAGCAGCGCGGTCGACTCCCACGCGCGGTACCGCTCGCCATTGACATCGGTGATGCGCCACTCGATCTGTTCCTCGGCCGCGCCCGCGCTACGCAGTGCCGCATCGATCGCCTGCTGCAGCCCGCTGCCCACCGAATACCGGTCGGTGCGCAGGTTGTCGGGTTCATGCGCCTGGGCCGCGCCCAGCAGGCACGCCATCGCGGGCTCCGAGAACGGCCCTTCGGTGCGCCCCGTGAGGAAGAACGCCGCCGCCTCGCCAGGGATCAGTCCGAAGGGGTTGGACGCCTCGTGCAGCCGCCCGCTGTCATGCAGCCGCTCGCGGTCCTCGTCGTTCAGCATCGAATCGACGCCGCCGATCAGCGCGGCATCGATCTCGCCTTGCGCGAGCAGCGCGTCGGCCAGCGCCATGGCGCCCGCGGCCGATGCGTGGCCTTCCAGAAGCACGCGCGAATGCGGCGAAGGCCGCAGGCCCAGGCTTCGCAATGCGCGCGCGGCGAACGCGTGGCCGGTGCCGTCCTGCGTGGCCGCATGATTGCGAAACGGCTCCGGCAAGGCCACGAAGAAGGCGCAGCGCGCCATGTCCCCGGCATACGCCGCCATGCATTCGCGCAGGGCGCGCAACAGGAGCTTGCGAAGCCACGCCACTTGCGACCGCTTCAGCTTGCCGGCGCCGGGCACGCGCGCCGCCATCAACGGGTCGCCGGTGTCGGGCAGCACCGCTTCGATGCCGCTCAGCCCAGCGCGCACCGCCGCGCAGGTCTGGGCCGCATCCATGCCGACGGCGGTGACACATCCGGTGGCGTAGATCAGTTGCATGGCGGCATGCCCGGTTTCATTCGGCAAGCACCGGTGCGCCGCGGCCGACATGGCGCTTGCCGCGGCGCTGCGCGCGCAGCCAGGCGGGCGACACGTCGCCGATGACGATCTCGCGCACCAGGCCCAGGCGGCGCAGGCCGGTCACGCAGTACCGCGCCAGCACGGATACGGTGCGCGCATCGGCATCCACGTACACCGTGTCTACACGCAGCCGGTGCTGCGAGACGCCGGCCGAGTGCAGCACGGTCGCATCGATCTCCGGGGCCGGCATGCGGAAAGCCCAGAGCCCTTCCGGCGTCAGGTTGGCCAGTTGCACCTGCGCGCCGGCCATCGCATGCGGCCATTGCTGGTCGAGCGGCGCGCATTGAGCGAAGCGAGGATCGAGATCGACCGGGGGCAGCGGCCAGCGCGAATCCGTCCAGGCCTTGTCGTAGGTCCCGGCGTGGTTCAGGCGCGGCGTCCAGTTCGGCGCTACGGCCCCAAAGCCAACCACGGGGAATGCGGCATCGGCCGCGTCCATCTGCTGCCCGAACGGACCGATGTTGGGCAGGTCGCTGACGACAGCGGGGTCGGCCGAACGCGCGCCGCGCCATCCGACGCCGACGGGGTTCTCCAGATGGCAGGCGCTGACAGCGCCAGCATCGTCGCGCACGCTGCCGCCGAAGGCACGTTCATACCGAAGCGGCATGGCCGTGAAAGGCTGCGGCGGCGAGGCCCGCGTGCCGGTAAGCCCGACGCGCTGCCGGTCGCCGGTGACGCTCAGCACCTTGCGCCATTCCCCCGCGCGCACGCCCACGGCCATTTCAGTCACCGGCTTGCCATGCGGCGCATAGGCGCAAGCGTTCACGATGAAGTCGACGGCTGGCTTTGCCGCGCTTGCGGCGCTCGCGCGCAACAGGGACGACTGGCCGGGCACGCCGTGCGGCTCGTCGCCCAGCGGAGGCGGCAGCTGCGAAGCCAGCGGAAACGGCTCGCCCTCCTCATCGAAGCCATAGGTCGCGCACACGAGAATGCAGAAGAACAGCTGTCCGTCCCGGTCCATCAGCAACATGCATTGCTGCGCGAACGGCGTGGTGTTGAAGATCGCGGGCGACATGCGCGTGCACCGTGCCTCAGGTCCAGCGGCCGGCGCCGTCGAGCCCCACCGGCCAGTACGGCATCGCCGAGAGCAGCTCGGCGGTGGCCATGTCGCCGTCGTCGACCACCCATTGCAGCAGGAAGGACTCGGGCGCGACCGGCGGCGCCTCCCCGGCGTTCAGGCCCGCGCAGGCGAGCCAATACTTGCGGATGACCGCGACGGTGTTCGGATCCGAGACCGGACCCGCCGGAAACTCGGCCCAGTTCGCGATGCGCGCCTCCTTGGCCGAGCCGACCTCTTCCTTCAGCGACTCGGTGCGGTAGGCCCACCATTGCTCCGCCTCCTCGAGCACCTTCTTCAACTCCTTGCGGTACTTGGCGTAGAGCGCACGGTGCGCAGCCGAAGCGTCGCTGCGCGCAGGCGAGACATGGATGACGACCGCGCCGCTCAGCGCCAGGTCGCGCGGCGCGACGAGCAGCCTCGCGATCCCTTCGTTCATCCCTTCTTCCGTCATGTACTTCGGCTTCATGGCAACTCCTATATCGGCGTGAACGGCAGCGCAGGCCGCGTTCAGATCCAGCGCTCGTTCTTGTCGAGGCCCAGGGGCGTAAAGACGAAGTCCGCCATGAACTCCGCCAAATCCTCGATCCGGTTCGGAAGCATCTCGATCAGAAGCTCGCGCGGTTCCACCGGCGCTTCGAGGGTATCGAGGTCGGCCTCCTCGTCCTCTTCACCGGCGTCGTCGCGGCCCCAGTCGGATTCGCTGGAATCGTCCAGGTCCACTTCATCGTCTTCGTCCTCTTCGGCTTCCTCCGCCGCATCGTTGAGCCGCTGGCATTCCAGCGCGTACTTGCGAAAGACGGCAATCACGAAGGGATGCGACACCGGACCGAGCGGCCACCGCCAGTCCACGGCCTCCCGGGCCGCCTCTGCATCGGCACCGGCCTGCATCTCGCCCAGCAGCATGGCCTGCCACCAGGCCTCGGCCACGGCCTTGGCCTGCCGCAATTCGACGACATAGCCGTCGAACAATTCCTTGTAGTCGCTCATCGGCATCTCCTTGTTTCCTGGTCGGCCGCGATCCGGCCTCTACTTGATCTTTTTCAGGAAGGCGTTCACACGCGCCGTCCCGTGCCGCCTGGACACCGTGCCGCCCTGTTTGCCCGAACACGGCCGGCAGTGGCCCTTGGAAGTGGCGCCCGTGGACTTGGCCCAGTCCTTGAACTTGGCCACTGCATTGCATCCGCCCAGGTACCAGGCGACGATCAGCGGCGGCTGATGGTCCGGCACCGTGGCGTTGCGCCACTTGCATTTCCAGCACTTCTTGCCCGCGATCTTCTTGCGCTGCGCCGCATTGGGCTTGCCCTCCTTGGGGCGCTTGTAGCGGTTCTTGCAAGGCTGGCTTCCATCCCATTTATGGGACTTCGCCACGCGCACCAGCGCCGCGGGCTCGATGATTCCCACCGGCGGTGTCGCGCAGTTCTGGCCCATCGGGTCGCCATGGCGGCACACGCCCTTGCCCTCGACCTTGACGGTGTGCGACCAGTTGGAGAAAACCGCCTTGCCCTTGGTCTTGTGCGTGACCACGTTGCCGCCCTGCGTGCCGGCTTCATTGCCGGTGCTGGTGCTGACCTCCGAGGCATCCTCGAGCGCAGTCGGCTCACCGTCGATCAGCACCGAGCGGCTTCCCTTGGACAGGTCGGAGGCGCTGCACACGTTCACGTACGGCACGGGCAGCGGCCCGCCCGGCGGCGGCGGCGGCGTCAGGCACACATCGCCGGGTGCAATACCCTTGCCGCCGCTCCCCTTGTGGAAGAGGCCCATGCCCTCTGCGTAGACAGTCAGCGACATCGTGACAACACCAGTGATCGGTCTCGCGCTCAGTTGAGCTCGATGGAGCCGCCCTTGAGGGCGTTCACGCCGGTGGCGCGGGTCTGCACGAAATGGCCGTCGATGAGCACCTTGCCAGCGCGCGTGAGCGTGATGCTGGCGCTGCCGCACCGGAGCACGATGCGCTCGCGCGCCGACAGCACGAGCCGGTCGCCGTCTGCCTGCGCATGCATGGCGCGGCCCTTTTCACCTTGCGCCGGCAGCATGCGCCCCAGGACCAGCGGAAGATGCGTGTCGCCCCGGTCGAAGGCGACCACCACATCGCCGCCCACGTCTTCCTCGCCGAGCGGCACGGTGGTGCGCGCGCACAAGGGCGCTGCATCCTCGTCCATGCGCACCCACGGTCCGGCGCCAGTCAGTGCGACCAGCCGCCCGACCTGCACACCCAGTTGCATCGCGCCGGGTGCATCGCCCGTGGCCGGCATCAGCCGCGCCAGTGCTTCATCACGTCCGCTCATGTCCACTCCTTCAGTTGTGGGTGATCTTGGAGCCCTTGACCACGACGTTGCCCGAGGCCTTGATGTTGACCGAGCCCGAGCCTTCGATCAGGATGTCCTTGCCCTTGATCGTGATGGAACCGTCCTTCTTCATCACGATGCTTGCGCTGCCCGTGGTCAACGAGATCTCGTCGCCCGCATCGACCACGAACTTCTTTCCCACGCTGAACGAGTCGTCCTTGTCGATGCTGGCCGAGCGGCCCGCGCCCACCGTCATCGACGCATCGCTTCCCACGTTGACCGCAAGCTTGGCGCCGACCTTGACCGCCCGGTTGGCGCCGATGGATTCTGTCTGGTCGGCGCCGATAGTCACCCGCTGGTTCGCCCCCACGTTGATCGTCTGGCTCGCACCCACGGTCACCGCCTGCATCGCGCCCACAGTGATCTCCTGCGCCGCCCCTACCGTGATGGTCTCGTTGATCCCAACCGAGTGCGTGCGCTGCAGCGCCACCGTCGCGGTCTCACTCGCGCCCACCGTGATCGAGCGGTTCTGCCCGATCGAGATCGTCTCGTTCTGATCCACCGTCTCCGTGCGGTTCTGATGGATCGTGATGGTCTCGTTCTTGTCCACCGTTTCCGTGCGCTGTCCGTGCACGGTGATCGTCTCGTCGTTGTCCACGGTCTCGGTTCGGTCGTGCTTGACGTGCGTGGTCTCGTCGTGGTCGATGGTCTTCGTGCGGTCGTGGCCGACCCAGTGGCTCTCGTCGTTCTCGACCTCGATGTCCTGGTTCTTCTCGGCATGCAGGTACACCTGCTCCGAGCCCTTTTTGTCCTCGAAGCGGAACTCGTTGCAGTTCGACGCACTGCCCTTGGGCGTCGATCGCGTGCGAAAGCCGCTCTGCGTGTGGGAGCCGAATGGAATCGGCTGGTCATCGTTGTAGACGCGGCCCACGATGATCGGCCGGTCAGGGTCCCCGTTCAGGAAGTCGACGATCACTTCCTGGCCGATGCGGGGGATGAAGTAACCACCCCACCCCTTGCCGGCCCACGGCTGCGACACGCGCACCCAGCAGGTCGACTTCTCGTCGCTCTTGTCGTAGCGGTCCCAGTGGAAGTGCACCTTCACGCGGCCGAAATCGTCGGCATGGATCTCCTCGCCGGCCGGTCCCACCACGATGGCCGACTGAGGCCCCGGCATGACGACCCTCGGCGTGAGCCGGGGCGGGTGAAATGGCACGTCCACGGGAATGGCCGTCAGCAGAAAGGCACTGGTTCCCTGCGCGCCGCTGCGCAGCGCCGGGGCATCGGCAATCAGCGCCTCCAGCGCGGGCAATGCCTCCGCGTTCACCGCGTCGTCCGCCAGCGCTTCACGCAGCACCTGCTCCAGCGGCATCTTTGGCTTGTCATGGGAGATGCTCTCGTAGCCCGGATGGCTCGCCACGAAGGTGCATGCGGCAATGATGTAGTCGCCGTCGCGCGTACCGTCGGGGTCGTCTTCGAACGTGAAGCTGCGCCCGGCGGCCACGTCGGGCCATGTGGTGAGGGCCCAGTGGCGCTGGCGCCGCGCGCCGATCTCTTCGCCGCGCAGCTTGCCCTTGTCGTCCGCGTCGCCGCCCGAGAAATAGCCGCCCGCGAACTCGAAGGCTTCGAACTCGGCCAGTTCGTGCTTGTCGGGTTCTCCGCCCGCCGCTTCGAGCTTTTTCTTGATCGCCTTGAAGTCGCTGTCCTGCGAGGCGTATTTTCCGGTGTCGAACTGGCGTGCACTGACCCAGCGCGATATCTCGTTGTGGCGCGCCTCGCTCGCGTCGCTCGCCACATGACGCAAGGTGCCCTCCACCGGCAACTTCTCGTGCGCCATGTCGCTCGCGTCCGACAAATGCATGGTGCCCGGCGCATCGTGCGCGTCGAACCAGTAGTAGATGCCTTCGTCCTCGAGCAGCCGCGAGATGAACTGGTAGTCGGTTTCCTGGTGCTGCACGCAGTAGCGCCGCGGATTGTGCGTGCCGATGACGTTGTCGGCCTTGGTCTTCTTGAAGCGCTTGATCGGGCTGTCCTCGAACACCGCATCGAGCACCTCGAGCACCTTCTTGTCCTGCAGGATGCGGGAGTTGATGCGCTTGGTGAGCAGCCAGAACCACGAGCGCAGGCTGATGCGGTATTCGAAGTGGCGCCCCACGTGCCCTGCGCGCTCGAAGCGCACTGCATGGCCCTGGCAATGGCGCTCGTGCAGCCCTCCATCGGCATCCTGGAATCCGATGACCACGTCGAAGGCGCGGCCGAGGATGTCCTTGGCGTCGAGCATCCGGTTCTTCGACAGCACGGTGAGTTCGTAGGTCGAAGGGCGCGCCAAGGCCTCGTGGCCCACGATGCGCCAGAACATCAACTCGCCATTGGTGGGCGAATCGCTCTCGATACGAAACTCGTGATCGGCCATCGTCGGCTTTCTCCCTTTGCGCCAGCAGTGCGACGCTGCTTCGTTCGTTCAAGTGCTCCTAGGGTGCCAGCATCAGCACCAGAGTCTGGCTCGGCACCACGCGCGCTCCCGGGCAGTTGGTGCTGTTTTGCAGCGACATGCTGGTCAGGCGGGTGGCCGGCATGCCCAGGTAGAGAACGGTGAACGCGCCCGTCAGGTGCCGGCTCGGCCCCATGACCGTGCCGGATGCAACGCCCATGTTGACCCCTGCGTTGTCGCCATTGGTCATCGGGATGGTGGTGGCAAGGTTATGCACCGGCATGCCAAGGATCAGGATGTTCGGCACGTTGGGAACCGCCATCGGTCCCATGGCGATATTCGGGTAGGGAATGGGCACCGGGCCGGCGGGCGTCGGCGTGAGACAGACATCGGGAAACCCCATGTCCGTGCCCATCATCTGGCTGTTCGCGAACATCGGGTGCTATCCGAAATGGATCTGGCCGCCACGCGCCTTCACCAGCTTTTCTCCGTTGATCAACGCGTGTTCTCCGGAAAGGCGAAGCAGCTGCTGTGCCTCTTGTTCCAGATGCGTCGCCTGCACCCGGTCGACGCCTTCCGTAGTGCGCAGGTGGTTCTTGCTGAAGTGCGTGACGCGGTCGAATACCGTGCTCAGCAGCGAACCCGTGAGCCTCATCGCCGCGCCGATCACCCGCAGCTCCCGGCCCATGAGTTGCGCCTCGTCGCTGGCGATCTCGGCGCGCTGTGTCCGCAGGGAAAAGCGCTCACACTCGAACTCCACCGCTTCGGCCTCGATGCGCATCGGACCGATGCCGCCCAGTACATGAGGCACGCCATCTTCGCGCTGCAACACCGCAAGCACCCACAGCTCGTCGGGCGCGACAAGAAGGCAGGCGACGGTATCACCCGGCGCGGGAACGAGCAGGCAGCTTGCGGCGCGGCGGCCGCTGGCCAGCAGGGTGCCGCTGGTCACGGTCAGTTTTCCTCCGTCGCAGGCTGTCACGATTCCGACGCAGTGGGTCGCCGGCGTGGCGGACCCGGCCGGTGCAGCGGTTGCGGTTCCGGATGCGACGCGGGAGGCGCGCGCTTTTTTCGCGGAAATGGTGGATCGGCTCATGATGTCTGGCTCCTTTGATTTCTCTCGCATGGTTCAAGCCGCAATGGCCTGCCAGTCCTCGGCCTGGGCGCGCTGCGCATCGGTTTCGAGGGCGCGCGCACGATCGGAAAGCTGTGCATTCTCCGTGTCCGTGCGATGCAACACGGTGCGCACCATCGTTGCCTTGCGCGCATCGACGTTCTTCAGGTTGGCGTGGCTGAAATCGGCATAGCTCACATCGGCACCGCGCAGCGTGGCACCAGCAAGCTGTGCTTTCGCAAAATGGCACTGATGCAGATTTGCGCCGTCGAAGCACGCACCTTCCATGCGGCTGCCGGTAAACAGCGCCTGGCGCAGGTTGGCACCCGCAAAATTAAGCTGCGTTCCTTCGGCGCCGCAGAAGATGGCCATCGGCGCCTGCACCTGGCCGAAATCGCAACCCGTCAGCAGCGATCCCTGGAAGTTGCATTGGCTCATCGAGACCCCGTGAAAACGGGCGCCCGCCAGGTCGGTGTGGGAAAACTGGCAGCCATCGAGCGCGAGGCCGACGAAAGACTTGCGCTGCAAGCCCGTCTTGTGAAAAACCACGCGCTGCATGGAGGCCCTCTCCCAAGTCATCTGTGCAAGGTCGCACTGGAACACCGCCGTGTGGCTCCACCGGCTGTCGTCGGCGTTCACATCGATCAGGCTGCACTCGGTGAACAGGGCGGACTCCAGGCCTGCCCCCGACATGCTCGAATGGTCCAGTTGGCAGCGTGAGAAAGTCGCCATGCTCAGCGCGGCCTGGGCAAGCTGGACATGGTCCAGGCGGCAGTCGGTGAAGACCGCGCCATGCAGGTTGGCGTTCCGCAAGTCCGCATGGGCCAGGTTGCAGCCGTTGAACACTGCGCGCCGCAGATTCGCACCGGCGAACAGTGCGCCGCCGATCTCGCAGTTGTCGAACATCGCTTCACGCAGGTCGGCGTCGCGAAAATCCGCTTCGTCGAGCCTGGTTTTCGAGAAGATCCCGCCAGCGACGAGGCTCTTCGCATACCGGCCCTTGCGCAGATCCTGGCCGTCGATCGGTTCACCAAGACTGGCGGCATAGGAGAGAAGTCGCGCTTGCACGGTACGTCCTCAGGGCTTGCCGGCCTGCTGCTCTGGCGTGAGTCGGGGATAGGTTCGCGCACGTTGCAGCAAGGCTCCCTCCAGACGCACATCACCATCGAGCTGCACCCGGGCCAGGTCGGCGCCGAACAGGTTCGCGTTGCGCAGGTCGGCGCCGCGCAGGTCCGCACGCGGAAGCAGGGCTTCCTTGAAGTTGGCGCCCGCCAGCTTCGTGCGCGCCAGCCCTGCCTTGCGCAGCAGGGCACCCTGTGCGCTAGCAAGCCGCGCATCACAGCCTTCCATCCGTGCCATCGAAAGATTCGCGCCGTCGAGCCGGGCCCTCACCAGCCGGGCACCATCGAGTCTGCATTCGCCGAGATTGGCGCCCTGCAGGTCGGCTTGGGTGAAATCGGCGCCGACAAGACTGGTCTTCTGCGCGAAGGTGGCTCCCGCGAGCTGCGCCCCGGCAAAGTTCGAACGATCGGCTTTGCATGCAACGAAGCTGGCGGAGGCCAGACGCGCACCACGGAAATCCACTCCCTCGAGATCGCACTCGATGAAATTGCACGATGCCAGTTGCGCTTCCGCCAGCACCAGCCCTTTCAGGTCGAGCTTGTAGAAAAGCAAGCCGCTGCCGATGGCGCCACTCCAGTCGGCCGGTCCCCACGCCGTGCCGAGCAGATCGGCGTTGCTCAGCTCCGCCGTGCGCAACTGCGTGCGAGCCAGGTCGCAGTGCGCCAGGGTCGTACCCGAGAACTTCGCCTTGTCGAAGACGGCGCCCCCGAGCCTGGCTCGGCCGAGGTTAGCGGCCTGGAAATTGGCGCCGATGGCGATGGCATTGCCCAGGTTGGCATGCGCGAGCACAGCCGCGCGCAGATTGGCGCCAGAAAGGTTGGCCCCTTCGAGATTGGCACTCTCCAGCCAGGCGCCCGAGAAATCGACGCCGCTCAGGTCGAGTCTGGACAGATCGACGCCCGTGAGATCGATGCCCGGCAGCACACGAATCCCGCGCCCGAGGAGCCATTCGATCTCGCGTCTTGCCTGGACTCCCCGCTCGCCCTGCAGCGCATGCGCGGGCGGTTGCATGTGCGCGTTCTTGAGATAGTCCATGTGCAGTGCGAGTTCTTGCTGAGCAAGTTGCTGCGCCATCGTGGACTTGTCGAAGGACTTGTCGCCCAGGGCGAAACCCTTTTCGATCTCCGCAAGCTGGACGCTCGCACGGTAGGTCGGCGGGCCCCGGTGCACGAGTTCGGGCGGAATCCGCCCAAACTGCTGCGCGAAGGCGAGCGCATTCTCGAGCTGCGCCACGGCGTCCTCGACCGCAGCCCATTGCTGCTTCTCCATCTCCTTCTCGATCCGTTCGAGATAGGCAGGGAGTTCGGCGGCCGTCGGCCGTTGCTCGCGCGGAGGCATCCGCACGCCGAGCGCATCGGGGTCCTTGCCCTGCGCACGGAGTTGGTCGCGCGCCATCTCCACGTCTATCTCCGCACGGCGGTACTGCGCCTCCTCACGCAGGCCTTCGGGGCGCATCAGCGCCTGCGCGCGCTCGGATTCGGGATCGACGGTGTCGAATGCGTCCGGCAAGAGGTCGGCATCGTTCAAGGCCTGCACCGCCGCTCGCCTTCCGTCCTGGCGCTTGGCAAGCACCTCCAGATAGTGCGTTGCAGGCTTGGCCGCTCCCAGCCGTTCCACGCCGCCGACCAGGTGGCTGATGTCAGACGCATCGTCCTCGCCGACCTCGGCCACCCCCTGGAAGATCAGCACCATGCGTTCGGCATGGGGATAGAACCAGACGGTGGTGAGCCGCATCGGAATTTCGCGCAGCTTGTGCCCGACGCTGCTGCCGCCATCGCCCGCGACCGCATAGTTCGCGAAAGCACGCACCGCTAGCGCCGGCAGGTTGCCGGCGATGAGCGGCTTCGACGGGTGCATGTTCTCCAACGTGAACGCCTCGTCGCCGCGCAAGGGCGCGGCCAGCCACTGATCCTTCGGCGCAAGGTTGAAATGCTTCCAGTCCAGGTCGGGCGCAAAGCCGGGCGCATGCTCCTTGAGCCACGCGTCGTCGTAGGTTCCCCTCAACGCGGCGCGCTGCGGATGCATCACGTCCAGCGCGCCAAAGCCGGCGGGCACGATCACGTCATCGGGTGCTCGAAGACGTGAATTCGGCATCTCCAGATTCGGCAGCCGGCGGACGCCGTCGACCAGGCCGAGGCCACGCCCTTGTGGATTGTGCGCAAAGCCATCGCCGCCATAGGCCCTCGTCCATGCAAGCGGCACGCGCTCGAACGGCAGGGGATCACTGGCCCGTCCGCCGTCCCAGTGGCGTTCGCCGAAAACCAGGACGGTCTTGTCGACTTCGCCCAGCCGGGCGCGCACCGCCACGGCGTTGGGTCGCTCGCCGGTGGCATAGGCATTGCCGTGCACCAGGAACTCGGGCGTCAGCTTGGCGACACCTTCATCGATCAGCGGCTGCGCCATTTCGGCCGCGAGAAAATTCCACATCGACTGCTCGCTCCATAACGTACCGCTCGGCGACTGCGTGAACGGCACGTGCAGGTAGCCGGACACGCAAAGGCCGAAGCGCTTGCGATACTCCATTGGCCGGGCTGACAGGCCTAGAGACTGGGGCTTGATCACATGCATGGGGAAACAGCGGCGAGTTGAGACTACGGCGTTCCGCCGCCCGAACCGCCGCTGGCACCGGGGGTGCCGGGCGCGGGTGGTATGACGTAGTGGCTGTCCGCGGGCGCGATGCCGTCGCCGCTGGTGGCCTGGGTGCTGTTGGGCGCCGGGCCCTGGGTGATTGCCGTGACATGGCCGGCGCTGGAGACACTGGCCTGCGACAGGCGGTTGAGCCGCGCCGCCAGCCCGGGATGGCCCGCGTTGGCCGCTTCCACGGCGGCGTCGTGCAGTTCCTGGCGCGCGGCTGTGTACTGGTCGTTGAGCTCGCCGAAGCCGACGATCGCCGACCACACGCTGGCGCCCGCGGCCACGCCAAGAACGCTCGCGGCCATTTCCGCGTCGGCCGCGATCATCCCAGCAGCGCCGCCACCGCCGGCTCCGGGCACATAGAGCTTCATGCTCAGCAGTTCGACGTGCGGTCCGGCTGCGGCGCTGATCTTCGCGGCCACGACCGTCTCCAGCTGTGCGGCCAGGGTGGTGCTGATCTGCACGCCCATGAAGGTATCCACCGCCAGCCCAAGAAAGGTACTCCGCGCCAATCCCATGTTGGTTTCGCTCGAGTGGCCGACATAGCCGCTCGAGTTGGCGCCCATCACCGTGGTGTTGTTCTCGATCGACGTCTGGTTGATCTTGCCGACGGCCAGGATCGAAGCGTCGGTATTGCTCAGAATGGAGAACTTGTTCGCCATGATCGTGTACGGACCGTTGGGCGAGGTATGGACCACCGAATTGGCACCTGTCACCTTGTGCTCGATGTGACCGGCCTCGAAGGTCATCACGGCCGCCTTGTACGAGAGGTTGCCTGTGATGTTGACGGTTTGGTTGCCACCGATGGTTCGCGATTCGTTGCCGGTCGTGTTCTCGGTGCGCGTGGCTTTCGTGTCGGTGCTGATGGCCCCTTTGACGACCAGCGTGTGCGTCCCGTCCACGTTGGTGGTCTGGTTGCCGACCACGTAGTTGTCCTGGTTGGTGCCGACCTTGAGCTTCTGCGCCAGGTCGACCACGTGCGACTCGTTGTTCTTGACGTGGATCGAGCGGTTGCGCGTCACGGCCAGGGTCTGGTCGCGCTGGACGATGCCGCTCTGGTCGCGTTCGACGACCAGGCTCTGGTCGCGGCCCACGGTGGTGGAGTCATCCAGCTCCACGCTGCGGCTCATGTTCCGCTCGGCGTGGATGTTGATGTTCTCCTCGCCCTTCTTGTCCTCGAACATGATCTCGTTGTAGTTCGAAGCGCCGCCGCCCGGCGTGGAGCGGGTCTTGAAGCCGCTCTGCGAGGGCGACTTGTACGGAATCGGCTGGTCGTCGTTGTAGACGCGGCCCACGATGATCGGGCGGTCCGGGTCGCCGTTCAGGAAGTCGACGATCACTTCCTGGCCGATGCGCGGGATGAAGTAGCCACCCCACCCCTTGCCGGCCCAGGGCTGCGACACGCGCACCCAGCAGGTCGACTTCTCGTTGCTCTCGTCGTAGCGGTCCCAGTGGAAGTGCACCTTCACGCGGCCGTGGTCGTCCACGTGGTACTCGTCGCCCTTGGGGCCCACCACGATCGCGATCTGCGGGCCGGGCATGGTCACGCGCGGCGTGAGGCGCGGCGCGCGGTACGGGCGGTCCACCGGGATCACGGTCAGGAGGAAGGCGCTCGTGCCCGGCTGCGCAGTCTGCAGCGTGGGCGTGCCTGCAATCAGCTCTTCGAGCACCTGCAGCATGTCGGCGTTCACCGCATCGTCGCGCAGCACCTCGGAAAGCGCCGTGTAGATCGGCTGCTCGACGGCGCTGCCCGCCACGCTTTCGTAGCCGGGGTGGCTGGCCATGAAGGTGCAGGCGGCGATGATGTAATCGCCGTCGCGCGCGCCGTCGGGATCGCCTTCGAACTTGAAGCTGCGTCCCGCGGCCACGTCGGGCCAGTTGGTCAGCGCCCAATGGCGGTCGCGGTGCGCGTTGAGTTCGTCGCCGCGCAGCTTGGCGCGGTTCTCGGC
>Ga0075370_10000560_pt1 | contig 14242 bp, 10 predicted proteins | sample EndMethybrTD3035_FD_71398 | JGI IMG/M metagenome (GOLD analysis project Ga0075370, IMG submission 71398) | Populus endosphere microbial communities from Tennessee, USA - Endosphere MetaG P. TD hybrid TD303-5 | ecosystem: Host-associated > Plants > Roots > Endosphere | place: USA: Tennessee... | reverse complement strand
CCGTCGCCAGCGACTTGCCCGCCGGATAGGAGCGCGCGGAGGGACCCGAGGCGCTGATCACGACGGTCTGCGCAACCGCCGCGCTGCCGGATCCGAGCGCACAGGCGAGAGCGACCGCGCCGCTGCCGAGCCTAATCGAGAACATAGGAACCTCCAGATTTCAAAGACTGCATTCGGTTTACCAGGTTGGCGAGCGCTGCATCGTTCGGGCTGGCCTGTGCAAGGACCTCCAGCTCGGCGAATGCGGTGCCGTCCCCCTTCGCTACACGATCGAGAACCGCCTGGATGTGGCTTAACGCACCGTTAGCCATGTCCGGAACCGGCTCGAAGATGTCGACCGGGGTCGCACGGCCACGCAGCGTGATGCGGCCCATCGGCCGCCACCAGTCGAGCCCCGAGCGCGAGACGGCCTCGGCGCTGGCGATGACGCTGGTGCCGAGCTTCTTGTTCGCCGCTTCCAGCCGCGCCGCGGTATTCATGCTGTCGCCCAGCGCGGTGTACTGGATGCGATCGTCGCCACCGAAGTTGCCGACGATCGCCTCGCCGAAATGGAGCCCGACACGCGTCCGGCCGATCGGCGGGATGCCGGGGCGGTGGAGCTTGCGGAACTTCTCGCCGGCCTGCCACATCGCATAGGCGGCCTGCGCTGCGCGCGTTCCGTCATCGGGCCGCGAGATCGGCGCGCCCCAGAAAGCGACCACGGCGTCGCCGACGAACTTGTCGATCGTCCCGCCGTGCTCGAGCACGACATCGCTGAGCAGGTCGAGGTAGCGGTTCAGCAGCATCGCCGTATCCTGCGCGTCGATCGCATGGGTGAGCGCGGTGAAGCCCTCGAGATCGGTGAATACGACGAAGATTTCGCGTCGCTCGCCTTTGAGCGCGAGCTGCTCGGGATCCTGGATGATCTGGTTGGCTATGTCGCGCGGGAGGTACTTGCCGAGCGCCGACTGGGCGAACTTGCGTTCCTCCGAACCGACCTCGCGCGCCGCTGAGCCGACCGCGATGAAACCCATGATCCAGCCGAGCACACTGCCGATCACGGGCAGATCCTGCGTGTCGATCATGTGTTCCTGGAGTTTGAAGGGTCCGTAAGCGATGATCACGGCCTGGGCGATGAGGATCGCCCCGGTACGCCACCAACTGCCAGAGATAAGGCTCGAAACCGCACCAAGAAGCACGGCACAAAATGCCCCGAGCCACAGGACGCCATTCGGGATGCGCGTGAACGGCGCGTTGTCCAGGAGCTGCGAGAGCAGCGTCGCATGAACTTCGAGCCCGATCATCGTCGTGAAGTCTTGCGCAGCGTTCTGGTCGGAGGGCAGCAGGCGCAGCGGGGTCTCGAACTTGTCGAAGTCTGTCACATCGCCGCCGATCAGGACATACCGGCCCCGAATCTGATCGGCCAGCTGCGGGATCGTCACGCCGGTGGCGAATACGTCGATCGGCAGTTTGTTGTAGACGCCGTATTCATTGTATTTCGGCTGCCGGAAGCGGATGCTGCCGGTGTAGTCGTCGAAAGCCGGATGGCCTGAAGCAAGGGCCCGGGCCATCAGCGGCGGCAAGCCCGGCAGGACGTTGGGCCAGGAGCGCACGACGTTGTCTCGATCGACCTCCAGGCGGATGCTCGTCGGCTTCACTTTGTCGGTTGCGATCGCTTTCTGGAAACCGTCGAGAAACTGTTGCTGGCGCTGGCCGATTTCGTTCTTGTTGGTGCCGAACGAAGCATAGGCGAGGTGGGTCGGCGTCCGCATCGCCCGCAGCGTGGCGATGAGTTCGGGGTCCTCGTCCTGCTCCTGATCGACAAGGATATCGATGCCGATCCCCTTGGCGCCCATCGCATCGAGGCTGCGCAGCGCCCGCGCCAGCGTAGCGCGGTCGAGGGGCGACCGCTTCTTGGTGTTGATCAGCGTTTCATCGTTGAAAACGACCATCACGATACGCTTGTCGGGCTCGACTTTCGGCGCGGCCCACACCTGGCGCAGGTCGTATGCGGCTCGTTCCGCCAGCGGGATCGCGGGCAGAGTCCAGCCGAACCGCGCGACGATTACGGCCGCGACCAGAAGCAGGACGGTTCCCGCCGTGCGGACCGGCCCGATCCTCCGGAACAGCAGCCTTGTCGATTTGAGCCCTGCCATCGTCCGTTCTCAGCGCTGCACGATGAGCTGCTGCGCGCCGTCTCCGATGATGGCGAAGTCGGACCAATAATAGGGGTGCGAGGTCACCGGATCGTCCATCAACGCCCGCGAGGCATCGCGCATCGCGACGGCCAGCGGCTTGCCTGCGCCTTGCTGGAAAAGCCCGGAAATCAACTGTTCGGTCGCGTGAAAATCGTCGGGCGCGGGCCAGTGGCTGGCGATCACGGTGCGGCTGCCCGCGCCGATGAAAGCGCGCACCAGGCCATCGAGCGCAGAGCCGCCGCCGGTCGTGACGCCGGCTTCGAGCGTGGCGGAGCGACTGGCCTCGCCTGCGGTGTCGCAGGCGGAGAGTATCACGACGTCGGCATTGAGCTTGAGGTCGTAGATCTCCTTGAAGCTCAGCAAGCCGTCCGAATCGGCGCCGCCGAAAGAGGTCAGCAGCGCGGGCCGCGCTGGGCATTCGGGACGCGGCGCGGTGACGAAGCCGTGGGTGGCGAAATGGAGGATGCGATAGTCGGCAAGATCGGTGCGCTGGCGCACCGCCGTATCGGTGAACGAGGCGCCGGTCACAACCTGCGTTCCGGTAGGCCCGATCAACGATGCCGCCTGTTTAAGCTCGGTCGCCGCGACGGGCTTGTTCCATTCGCTCAGCGGCCAGTTGCAGCCTGTGGCGCCGCTGGCATCCATGCCGCGCGTCGCGCTGGCGTAAACCGCGGCGCGCGTGGCGGGCGCATTGTCGCCGAAGCCGATATATTGCCGCGTCGCGGTCGAAGCCGGGGTGCGCCGCGTGTCGCGGAAGGCGCGTGCCGAGACCGAAGTGCTCACCGCGTGGTTGCGGCCGAGCCACTCTATGCCGCGGAAGTCGAATTCGTCGACCTTGGGATCGGCGGTCCGCGCGAGATAGGCGTCGACGCCCGCCTGGTGCTCGATCAGCAGGTTGGGTGGGAGCTGCAGCATAGCGCCGTCGGGCTCGAAGATCAGGTGCTGTATCGGCGCCAGCCGCGTCGCGACGGGACCTAACAGGTTGCCATAGAGCTCGCGGGCCAGCTTGACGTCGAACGGGTAGGTGATGTTCTGGCCGTTCTCGACGAGCGAGATCGTCTCGCGCAGACTGCGGACTTTCGCCGCCAGATCGAGCGCGGAAATCGGCGTTTTCCAGGCTGTGGCGCCCTGCGCATCGACGTAGATCGCGTAGACGCCGTTTCCGGCGATCGCCATCTTGTAATAGGCCTCGCCTTCGCGCAGCGACGCCTTGAGGTCATCCAGCGTCATCGCCTCTGTAGAAAGAGCGCGATACTGCGGGAATTCGGACAGGCGGGCAAAAGTCAGCGACTGCTGTTCGACCAGCGTCTTGAGATCGGCATCGCGTGCGGCGATGAGATCGCGGATCGAGCCGTCGCGGTTCTCGATCGCGTTCAGGCGGCCAATCTCGATCCGCGTGCGCTCGATGTCGCGCGACAGGCTGATCGCCTGGCGGAACAGCGCCGCGGTTTCGCCGCCGCCGTCGCGCAGTTCGCGCGCGAGCACCGCCTGCGTGTCGGCAACGCCCGGCCGCACCAGCGTCTGGCTGGCGAGGAACATGTCGGCGACCAGTTCGGGCCGGCTCGGGATCTGCGTTGCGAGCAGTTCGAAATAGGGCGCGAGTTGGTTAGACAGCCCGGTCGTGCTGGCACGGTTCGCGGTCGTGCTGGCAACGACCTCACGATAAAGCGTCATCGCCTCGTCGTTCTTGCCGCGGCGCACGAGGAAGGCGGCAAGTCGCGCCCGCCCGCCGTTCATCGCCGTAGTCTCGGGATAGGACGTGCGCAGCAGGTCAAGCGCACCGCGCAGCAGGCCTTCGGCGGCGGCGTAGTTGCGCTGGTCCTCATGGGTCAGCGCGGTTTCCGCCATAATCTGCGCGCGCAGGCGGGTGATCGAAGTGACGCGGCCCTCGCGGATCGCGGTGGCGTCGGCCAGTGCCTTTTCCAACGAGACCCGCGCTTCGGCGGGCTTGCTCTGGAGCCGCAGGATCGTCGCGCTGAGCTGCAAGGCCTGTGCATCGAGGATCGCCGCGCGTTCCTCGGGCGAGAGGGTCGCCGATTGGGTCGCGCCGAGCCGCTGGGCGGCAGGCATGCTCGAATTGATTTCGGCCGACAGAGGCGGCGTGATCTCGACCGCAGTACCGGTGCCCAGCTCGGCAATGGGAACGACCGGCCGTGCGAGAACGAACGCCGCCGCGTCAAGCTTGCCCTGATTCAGCAGGTGCATCGCTTCGAAATTGCGCGCGAGGCGGACCTGTACCGGATCGAGCGTCGGCACGCGAGAAGCGGCGGCGAACAGCGCGTCGGCTTCGGCGAATTCGCCGAGGTTCGACTTCTGCAGCGCCTGGTTGACGATGTATTCATGCAGCCGCTGGTCGCGGCCTGCGGCGGTGTCTCGCACGCCCTCCTCCGCGTTCAGCCGGTTCTGCAGAGTGTCGAAGAACTCCGCGGCTTCGGCGTAATTGCCCGCGTTGTTACGACGATAGCCTTCTGCCAGGGTCTGCGCCGGATCGAGCGCGCCGGCCTGAACGCGAGCGAAGGCGACGGGATCGGCGAGACCGGTCGTGGCGACGCGCACTTCGCCGTCCACGATGCGATCGGCGACGATGGTGCGCAGTCCCAGTTCGAGCGCGCTGTCGTAGCCCGCCAGGCCCTGTGCCGCATAGGTCACCTTGCCGATGCGGACGCGATAGATCTTGTAACCGACATTGGCCTCATCGAGCCGGCAGAGCGTGACCGCAACCCGGCCCAGGTCGGCAATGTCGGCGCCGGTCTCACCGGCTTCGCAGGCCACGCCTGTGCCGCGTGATGCAGCGAGGCGAGCCGCGACCGTGGTGTCGTCACGCAGAGCATAGATCTGGCCGACCGGGCGTGCCGCGTCGCGGCAGACGATCGCCCAGGACCTGTCGAACATGCTTTCGACTGCGGGGTCATTGCCCTGGCTCTGCATCTGGCAGAGCGCGCCGCGTGCGTTGCCCAGGCGAAAGCTGTCCTGCAGGGAGGGGCGGGCGCTCTGCGGGCTCGCCGAAGTCGACGCGATAAGCGCGATGGCGGTCGCCAGGACTGTAACGAGGCGCATCATCCGTCCCCAAGGATCAAGCGGGCCCGAAGGTGGGCCCGAACCGCTGGGCCCAAGTAACCGATCGGCTTGCGGCCGTCTAAGCCAATCTGGACGTAAACGGGGAAAACCCGAAGGCGGAATGCGCGCCTAGGCTGCCGCTCCGCAATAGGCCGCGAAGAAGTCGACGATCGCCATTTCCAGCGTCTCGTGGAACTGGACTCCGGCGCGCGATTCATGGCGCCAGCGGACGGTCGCCTTGAGCGGACCGATAGGGCCGAGGTTTACCGAGATGACGTCGTCGACGGCGACATGCGGCGCTACGTGGTTGAGCCGGCAGCCGTTGGACGAGATCGCCGAAAACACGATGTGGACGTCAGCCGCACCGGCAGCCTGGTAAGAGCCGGGGACTTCCACGAACAGGCGGCTCTCGCTTCTACGGGTCATCAAGACCTCCGGTGTTGCTCAAGCCGGTTTTTGTACTGGGTTATGCTTAAGACGGTCTCTTCCGTTACGGTTATCACGATCTTAACCGCAAATCTAAGACTTCGGTGTGGCGCCCGGCGCTTCTGCGACCGCCTGCGTCCAGCCGCCCGCCGTGGCAGCGTAGAGCCGCGCGACGTTCAGATACTGGCGCGAGCGGGCCTCTACCAGCGCGAGCTGGGCCCGCTGATAGAGGCGGTTGGCTTCGAGCACCTGCAGAATGCCGCTGTTACCGACCTGGAAGCTGCGCCGTGACAGACCCAGTGAGCGCTCGGCGATCTGCGCCGATTCCTGCCGCGTCGCCAGCGCCCGCCCATCGGTCTCCAGCGCCGAGAGCAGGTTCGAGACCTGGCCGAAGGCTTCGAGCACGGTCTGCTTGTAGGTTTCGGCGGCAGCCCGGGCGTCGGCTTCGGCGCCGCGCTTCTGCGCCTTCAGTGTGCCGCCGTGGAAGATCGGCGCGGTGAGCCCGGCGAAGATGTCGAATCCGCGGTACTTGCTGTTCAGGATGTCGTCGGGGACGGATCCAGTCTGAGCATAGGTCGCGCCAAGCGTGATGTCGGGATAGAGCTGCGCCGTCGCTACGCCGACCGCGGCGGTGGCGGCATGGAGCCGGGCTTCGGCCTCGAGGACGTCGGGCCGCTTGTGGACCAGCGCCGAGGGCAGTGCGACCGGTACCTGGCCTGGCAATGTGAAGCCGGCGAGCGTGAAATCGGTGGCCTGGAGCTCGGCCGGCGAAATCCCGAGCAGGATAGCGAGCATGCCGCGCGCTTCGGCGCGCTGCTGCTCGAGCATCGGCAGGTTGCCGCGGTCGTCGGCGAGCTGGGTCTGCGCGCTCAACACTTCGACCAGGGTGCCGACTCCCGCCTGCTGCCGCTTCTGCGTCAGGCTGACGTTGCGCTCGTCCTCGGCCAGCAGAGCCCGTTCGGTGGCGATGCGATCGTTGAGCGCGGCGATCGCCATGACCTGCTGGACCACGCGCCCGGCGATGACGAGATGCGCGGCCTCGGTCTCGCGCTGGACCGCCTCGGTCTCGGCGATGGTCTGCTCGAGCGAGCGCCGGTTGCGGCCGAACAGGTCGAGGTCATAGCTCACCCCGCCGCCGATCGTATAGAGATCGAACTTGGGGTTCTTGATCGACTGGCCGTTGCTACTGGAGAAGGCGTCGAAACCGAAAGCGGCTAGGTTGAGCTGCTCGTACTCGATACGGGCATTGGCATCGACCTGCGGCAGCGTGCGCCCGCGCACCGCCTTGATTCGCTCGCGCGCGCGCTCGAGCGTTGCCTTGCTTGCTGCCAGGCTATGGTTGTTGGCTATCGCGCGATCAACCAGCGCGTTGAGCTCGCTCGAGCCGAAGGCCTTCCACCAGGCAAGGTCCGGCCCTTCGCCGAGCGCCGCGCGGCCGGAGCCATCGCTGGCATAGCCGGCCTGAGGCGGCGGTGCGGCAGGCGCGGTGAAATTGGGTCCCATGGTGCAGGCGCCGAGGAGGGCCAGGGCGGCCAGCGGGAGGGCGACTGGGCGGAGGTACTTGCGCATCGGGTTACTCCATCACCGGCAAATGCTCGCGGCTGGCGCGGCGTCCGGGGGTTCGCATCAGGAGGACGAGAGGCATCATCGCCAGGCTGACGAAGAAGACCAGGTAGTAGATATCGACATTGCCGACCATGGCCGACTGACGAAGGATCTCGCCGTTGATCTGCGCCAGCGTGCCCGCCGATCCGGGGTCAAAATCCGGCATGCCGTACTGGACGATCGGGTTGTCCGGGCGAACCCCCTCCACCAGATGCGCGCGCGAGGCGGCGGTGAAGTGGATCAGCTCGCGGTTCAGCAGCGAGATACCGATGGCGTTGCCGATGTTGCCGGTCAGCGAGAACAGCGCGGCGCCTTCGTTGCGCAGCCGGTCGGACAGCGTGGCGAAGACCATCACCGAAAGCGGCAGGAAGACGAAGCCGCCGCCGATGCCCTGGATGAAGCCGATCCACAGCAGCGTGTCCTGGTCGACGTAGAGATCCATCCGGGAATAGAGCAGCATCGAGATTGCCGAGAACAGCAGCCCGGCGAACAGGATCAGCCGACTGTCGATCTTGCCGACGACGCGCGCGAGGAACAGCGTGGCGACGACGGTTCCCAGCGCGCGCGGCATGCCGACCATGCCGGTGCGGAAGGCCGAATAGCCGAGCAGGCTCTGCGTCATCACGACGACGAGCGGCACGGTCGCGAAGACCGCAATGCCCAGCAGTGCGCGCAGCAGGCTGCCGATCGCGAAATTGCGATCCTTGAACAGCTCTGGCCGCAGGAAGGTGTCGCGCGCGGTCATGATGTGGACCACACCGAGATAGACCGCCGCCGCGAGGATCACCGCATAGAGCTGGATTTCCACCGATTCGAACCAGTCGAGCTGCTCGCCGCGATCGAGCATGAGCTGCAGCGCCGCCAGCGCCACCGAAACCGTGAGAAAGCCGAACATGTCGAAGCGGAGGGGCTTTTCGTTCTTCGACTCGGGCAGGAAGGCGAGCATCAGCAGGAACGATGCCAGGCCAAGCGGTATGTTGATGAAGAATACCCAGCGCCAGGACAGCGCGTCGGTCAGGTAGCCGCCCACCGACGGTCCGATGATCGGGCCTGCCATCGATCCCAGCGAGAACACTGCCATGGCCCGGCCCAGCCGCTCGGGCGGATTGATGTCCAGCAGGATCGCCTGGCTCAGCGGAATCAGCGCCGCGCCGCTGGCGCCCTGCAGCGCACGGGCGATAACGATGGTCGAAAGGTCGTTTGCCGCGCCGCACAGCGCCGAGGCCAGGGTGAAGCCGGCCACCGACACGGCCATGACCAGCTTGCGGCCATAACGCCCGGCGAGCCAGCCGCTGAGCGGCGTCGCGATGGCGCCGGCGATCAGGTAGGAAGTGAGCACCCAGACGATCTGGTCCGACGAGGCCGAGAGCGCCGATTGCATGTGCGGCAGCGCGACATTGGCGATCGTGATGTCGACCGCCACCATCGTCGATGCGAGCATCGACGGCAGCGTGATCATGAAGCGTCGGAACGGATCGGGGTAGGTCTGGCTCACGGCCCGGGCAGGATCAAGGCCGGGCGGCGGTTGCCGCCTTGCTGGCCGCCTGAGCAGAAGAAGGCGAGGTCGGCGGCGTGTCGGCGCCGAACAGGTGGCGCTGGTGGCCGGTATCGACTTCGATCTCGACGCTGAGGCCGGCGTGGAGCGGCAAGTCGGCGGGCACTTCGTCGATGGCGATTTCCACCGGCAGGCGCTGAACCACCTTGACCCAGTTGCCCGTGGCGTTCTCGGCCGGGAGGATCGAGAAGCTGTTGCCGGTCCCCGGGCTGAAGCTGGCGACGTGGCCTCTGAACTTGTGATCGGGAAAAGCGTCGATCTTGACCGTCGCCGGCTGGCCGACCCGCATGTAGCGTAGCTGGTTTTCCTTGAAGTTCGCCTGGACCCAGAAGCGCGTGCCAGTGAGCATGAAGACGGTGCGCCCCGCCGTGACATAGTTGCCCACCTGCAGCTGGTGGACGCGCGTCACGATGCCGTCCTGCGGCGCTCGCACGACCGCATCGCGCAGCGAGATCCGCGCGGTCTCGAGCTGCGAGGCGGCTCGGCGGACGGCCGGCTGTGCGTCGGCCGGGCCGCCGACATTGCCCGACAGGCTGGCGCGGAGGCTTTCGGCCTTGGCTTCGGCGGCGGCGATGGCGTCGCGCGCGGTGCGAGCTTCGGTCGCCGCCTGATCGGCCTGCGCCTTCGAGGAAATGCCTTCCTTGAGCAGCGAGGCCTGCCGCGCGGCTTCGTTCTGCGCATAGCTGGCGCGCGCCTTGGCGGCACTGACCTGCGAAAGCGCCTCCTGATAGTCGGCCTGTTTGGAGCCGATATCGGTGCGCGCATCGGCGAGCTGGGCTTCGGCCGCAGCGACCGCGGTCTGGAAGCTGTCGGAGTCTATGCGGAACAGGACGTCGCCCTTGTGGACGAGCTGGTTCTCCGTGACCTCGATCGCCGTGACCTTGCCGCTGACACTGGCGCTCACCGCGACCAGGCCGGTCTGCAGAGAGGCGTTCTCGGTCGATTCGTAACGGCCGCCGGTCAGGTAGAAATAGAGCGCGCCGATCAGTACGACGACGGGCGCTGCCAGCATCAGAATGCGGCGCAGGCCCCTGCGCTGCCGTGGCACGTCGGTCTGACTGTCATGGTCAGCGGCTATCGTACTCTCGGCGTTCATGCGATTTCCCGTTTCCTCGTACTCGCCGCCGATACTAAGCATAGCTAGTATCGGCAATAGGAAGAAAATGATTATGTCGGAAGACCGCGTGCTCCCGCTCGAAGGGGTACATAATTTCCGGGATTACGGCGGCTATGCGGTCGCTGGCGGCGGACGTCTGCGCCGCGGCCTGCTCTGGCGCTCTGGGCAGCATCACAGCGCCACCGAGTCGGACCTGGCGCGGATTGCTGCGCTGAATCTGGTTTCGGTGTTCGATCTGCGCTCTTCGAAAGAGCGAACCACGCATCCTTGCCTGCGGCCCGATGGATTCAGCGGCATCGTGTTCTTCGGCGAAGACCCGCCGCCACGGACGAGTCGACATTCCGCCCCGCATGTCGCTGCCGCGCAGGTCCCGCGCCAGCGCGATGCCGCCTCGACTCGCGAAGGGCTGCGCAAGAACTATGGCATGATCGCCTTCAGGCCCGAACTGGTCGCATCGATCCGCCGCTACCTGGCCGAGCTGGCCGAAGCGAAGGGGCCCAGCCTGATCAATTGCATGGCGGGCAAGGACCGCACCGGCATCGCCGTGGCCGCGCTCCATCTCGCGACGGGCGTCCATCGCGACGACATCGTCGAAGATTACCTGCTGACCAACACCGCCGGCGATGTCGAGGCACGGATCGCGGCGGGCATGGCGACGATCACCGAAGTGACGGGCCAGCTCGATCCTGAAGTGCTGCGCGTCCTGATGGGCGTGGAAGCGGAATATCTCGAAGGCGCCTTCGCCATGATGGCCGAGAGGCACGGATCGACCGACGGCTATCTGCGCGACATGCTCGGTGTCGACGATGTCATGAAGGCGCGGCTGCGTGCCGCCCTGGTGGAGGAATGATCGTGGAGTGTGACGAAGTGGTTGGAGAACGCATCCTGACGCTCGAAGGCGTCAACAATTTCCGCGACTACGGCGACTATGCGGTGGTCGGCGGCGGTCATGTCAAGCGCGGCGCCCTCTGGCGCTCGGGCCAGCATGTCATGGCGAGCGACGGCGATCTGGACCTGATCGCCGCGCTTGGCCTGACGACGGTGACCGACCTGCGCGGGGACAGCGAACGCACGCTCAATCCCTGCAGACGCCATGCCGGATTTGCCGCACAAGTGCTGACTTGCGAGGGAGAGACGGCGGCGCTCGCCTCACATATCGACGCCGGTTCCGACGTGGTGACCGAAGCCGATGCGCGCGGAGCGATGTGCCGGCTCTACACGGAAATGCCTTACCGCTCGAACCTCGTCTCGGTCTATCGGCGCCACTTCGCCGCGCTGGCCGAGGGTGGCGGTGCCAGCCTGATCCACTGTTTCGCTGGCAAGGACCGGACTGGCGTTGCCGTCGCCCTTACCCACCATGTTCTGGGCGTGCATCCCGACGACGCCATGGCCGACTATCTCCTGACCAACCAGGCGATGGCCGGCCGCGATTTCCAGGGCAAGACCGGCTCGGACGCTTCGCGATATGCGCAGATGGACGAGGCGGCATCGCGAGCGCTGCGCGGGGTGAGCCCCGAATTCCTGGAAGCCGCCTTCGCCGCGATGCGATCCAGCCATGGTTCGCTCGATGCCTATCTCGCCCAGGTGCTTGGCGTCGACGAGGCGATGCGCGAGCGGCTTCGCGGCGCATTGGTCGGGTGGTAGGAGTTTAGAGGAACGCCTTCACATCGGTCATGAAACGGTCGAACTGGTCGTGATGCAGCCAGTGGCCGGCCTTTTCGTAGACCTTGAGGTTGGCCGTGGGAAAATACTGCATCCGCCCGTCCTTCTCGGGGTTCGAGGCGAAGCTGGCGGTGCCGTAGAACATCAGGACGGGGCAGGTGATCGCCTCCCACAGCTTGATGACGTCCGCAGTGGGGATGTCGGTGGTCGTCCATACGTTGAGATAGTTGTCGAACTTCCAGCTCCAGGTGCCGTCCTCGTTGCGGCTGGCGCCGTGGATCGTGAGATGGCGGGCCTGCTCGTCTGTCAGGAAGCCGTTCTCCTCCTTCATCCGCGCATAGGCCGCGGCCAGCGTAGGATAGCGGCGCGGCAGGCGGCCGGCCGCCTTGCGCTTGTCGTCGATCCATTTGCGCTGGCGGTTGGCAGTGCCTTCCGCTTCCATCAGCGCGCGCTGTTCGGGCGCAGGGCCCAGGCCTTCGATGTTGACCAGCTTGCGCACCTTGTCCGGATAGAGCCCGGTGAACCGCGTGGCGATGTTGCCGCCCAGCGAATGGGACACGATAGTGACCTGCTCATAGCCCAGCGTATGGACGAGCTGGGCGAAGTCATAGACGAAGGCGTCCATGCCATAATGCCCCTCGGGCGACCAGGCGCTGTCTCCATGGCCACGCAGATCGGGGGCGATGACATGCCAGAACGGAGCCAGCTCCTCTGCCACCCAGTCCCACGAACGGCAATGGTCCCGGCCGCCGTGCTGGAGGATCAGCGGTGGCGCCTCGGGATTGCCCCAGTCGACATAATGGAGCCGCAGGCGCTGCGAGATGAAGCTGTTCGATGTGGGTCCGAAGTCGCGCATGGCCCCCGCATGGTGCCGCGAGGCGTCTGCGTCAATCGGGTGCGTGGCCAGGTTTTGTGCATCCGAGCGTCGACCGTCTGGAAATTCCGGCCCCCGGCGGCAAGGTTGCTGTGCATAATCGCGTCTCCGAAACTTGCGGATTGAGCGGCATTCTGAGCGATAGGCTCCTTTGCCGCGATGAAAGGAATGCTGTGTCCGTCGGCTTGGCAAAAGCCGGGCAAGCGTCCTATCTCGCTCGCCGGAGGATTTCATGACCGTTCACACGACCCGCATGCTTATCATCGGTTCCGGCCCCGCCGGTCTGACGGCGGCGATCTACGGCGCGCGCGCCGGGATGCAGCCGATCGTCGTGCAGGGGCTGCAGCCGGGCGGCCAGCTCACCATTACCACTGATGTCGAGAACTATCCGGGCTTCCGCGACGTGATCCAGGGCCCCTGGCTGATGCAGGAGATGCAGGCTCAGGCCGAGCACGTCGGCACGCGGATGCTGTGGGACACGATCAACTCGGTCGACTTGTCCGGTCACCCGTTCCGTGCCTTCGGCGACAGCGGCGACGTATATGAGGGCGATACGGTGGTCGTCGCCACGGGCGCCCAGGCCAAATGGCTCGGCGTTCCCGGGGAGCAGGAACTGGGCGGCAAGGGTGTTTCCGCCTGCGCGACCTGCGACGGGTTTTTCTACCGCGGCAAGAAGGTCGTGGTGATCGGTGGTGGCAATACCGCGGTCGAGGAAGCGTTGTACCTGACCAACCACAGCCAGGACGTCACTCTTATCCATCGCCGCAACACGTTGCGCGCCGAGAGGATTCTGCAGGACCGGCTCGAGGCCAACCCGCATGTCTCGACGCTCTGGCACAAGAAGGTCGAGCGCTTCCTCCACGACGAGGCGACCGGCGCGCTGCGAGCGCTCCTGCTGGTGGATACGGTCACCGGCGAGCAGAGCGAGTTCGACACCCAGGGCGCCTTCGTCGCGATCGGGCACGCGCCGGCGACCGAACTGTTCAAGGGCCAGCTCGAGCTCGACGAAAGCGGATACATCGTCGTCGAGCGCGGCACGCCCAAGACCGCGATACCGGGCGTGTTCGCCTGCGGTGACGTCATGGACCACACCTATCGCCAGGCGGTGACCGCTGCCGGTACCGGATGCATGGCGGCACTCGATGCCGAGCGCTTCCTGGCGGAGCGTGAGTTCGAAGCAGTCAAGCTGGCCGCGGCGGCGGGCTAGGCGCGCAACATCTCGAGCAGTTGCGCGGCCAGCCAGTCGCGCGCCGAGGCCTCGACGTAGCTGTGCGTCGCATCGGGACAGCGGCGGATACGTGCGTCGGCTTTGTCCCAGGCAGCGAGGAAGGCCTGCGCCGTGCGGTCGCGCTCCGCGACGAGAATGCGGATCGTGCCGGGGAAGCTCGCGATGCCAGCCGCCATCTCCTGAGCCAGGGTAGTCGGCGGCGGAGGCTTGCGCAGCGCATCGCGCAGCGAGGCGATGAGCTTGCCGGGCGAGACCTTGCCCGTCAGCAGCCGCAGCAGCGCCGCCGGGTCGCTGAGCCGCCGCTTGTAGTGATCGCGGATCGCCTCGGCCGGGGGCGGGGCGTCGTCGCTCTCGATGGTCCAGGGGTTGGACAGCGCCAGCGCGTCGAGCGCGGCACCCTCGGCGAGCATCAGTGCGCTGGCCGCATCGCAATTGCCGAAGCCGACTATGCGCGTCAGTCCCTGATGTTCGGCGCGGAACGCGGCCAATGCGGCGGCTATGTCGGGTGCGCTGCTGCGAAAGGCGCCGTTCACTCCCTCGC
>Ga0075370_10000559_pt1 | contig 14247 bp, 11 predicted proteins | sample EndMethybrTD3035_FD_71398 | JGI IMG/M metagenome (GOLD analysis project Ga0075370, IMG submission 71398) | Populus endosphere microbial communities from Tennessee, USA - Endosphere MetaG P. TD hybrid TD303-5 | ecosystem: Host-associated > Plants > Roots > Endosphere | place: USA: Tennessee... | reverse complement strand
CGCTGCTGATCAGGCGCGCTGGGCGCGCCGCGGCTCAGCGCTTCGGGAACGCCTTCGCCATCCAGAGATAGACGGCCGCGCCGAGCACCAGCGTCGATGCGGCGATCTCGAGCGAGAGCATGAAGCCGGCCTGCTCGCTGGGCGCGATGCGCAGCATCTGCGCGGCCAGCGGCGGCCCGACGATCTGGCCGACGCCGTACATCGCGGTCAGGAGGCCCATCAGGCTGGCTGCGCTCGACGGGCGCAGCCGCCGCACCTCCTGCATCGCGAAGAAGGTGATCATCGTGAACGGCAGGCCGAGCAGCAGGCTGCCGAGCGCGAAGCCGGCGAGCGTCGGGCTGACGAGGCTCGCGCCGACGCCCAGCGCCTGCACCCCGTAACAGGCTGCCAGCGGCAGGCGCAGGTCGCCGCTGACGCGCAGCCTGGTCGCGAGCAGCGCACCGGCAATCACGCCGAGGCCGAAGATCGGCCAGAAGAAGTCGAGCCAGGGCGAGCCCGGCAGCGCGCCGCGCGCGATCACCGGCAGGAAGGTGGCGGTGATGATGTAGCCGAACCCGGCCAGGCCGTATGCGAAGGCCAGCCAGCCGATCTCGGCGCGGCCGTGGGATTCGGCCGGCTGCGCCTGTGCGCTCGCGGGGCCGGCGCCCGCGGCGGCGTTGTTCGACCCGCTGCGAAAGATGCGCCAGACGGTGGCCGTCAGCACGAACGAGAGCACCCCGAACACCACCCAGCCCTCGGCCGCATGCTGCTGCCACGCGATCATCACGCCGACGAACAGGCCGCTGATCACGATGCCGGCGCCGGGCCCGGTGTACATCGCGCCGCCGGTCGCGCTGGCGCCGAGCTTCGCAAGCTGTGCAAGGCACCAGCCCGACGTATAGACGAACACGACCGCACTCGCGACGCCCGCCGCGAAACGAAGCAGCGGCCAGCTCGCCGGCCACGGCAGCGCCATGCCGAGCGTCAACAGCCCGGTGGCAACCAGCCCGCCGCGCACCATCCACGGCGCGCTGATCGGCGGCAGCCAGCGCGCACGCGTCCAGATCCATGGCTGGAACGTGCACAGCAGCGCACCCGCCAGGTAGCCGAAATAGTTCGCGCTGGCGAGCCAGCTCGCGGTGTGCAGGTCGATCGAGCGCTCCGCCAGCATCATCGGCAAGAGCGGCGTGAAGGCGAAGCGGCCGATGCCCATCGCGACCGCCAGCGACACGGCGCCGGCCAGCGCGATGGCCCATGGCCCGGGCGTTTCGATCGCGCCTTGCGCCTGGCGGTCGAGCAGGCGCCGCGGATCCGGCTTTGCCGGGCCGCCGGGGTCGCCCCCTCGAGGGGGAGCGGCGAAGCCGTTACGGGGGTGGTCCATTTTTTCAGCGGGGGAACGGCTCGAGCGGAACGACCGCGGGGTTCGACTCTTCGGGCGTATGCGTCACGTTCAGCACCATCGAGACCATCACGAAGTAACCGATCAGGCTGGTCAGCTCGACGACGCCGGCTTCGCCGAAGCGGTCGACCGCCTGCCGGTAGGTCGCCTCGCTCGCACCGTGCTGCTGCAACAGCTCGGTCGTGAAGTCGTGGATCAGCGTTTCCTCGTTGTCCATCGTCGTCGGCCGCCGCCCGTCGCGCAGCGCGTCGATCGTGGCTTGCGAGGTGCCGGCCTTCAGCGCGAGCGGCACATGCGTGAACCATTCGAACTGCTGGCTCCAGGCACGGGCGACGATCAGCGTCGCGAACTCGCTCGCGCGTGGCGAGAGCGAACTCTGAAAGCGCAGGAACTCGCCGACCTTCTGGACGCGCGCGAGCAATTCGGGGCTGCGCAGCAGCGCGATGAACGGGCCCTTGACGCCCTTGCGCGGGCCGGCGATGAGCTCGTCGGCGGCGGCGCGCTGCGGCGCGGTCATCTGTTCGGCGGCGAGCGGCGGCATGCGCATGACGGAGTTCCTCGATTGCACGGTGGCGATGCTAGCCGCACAATCCATTCCTGAATATTGAATTGTCGAGAACATCCTGTTCTCAGTTCGAGAATAGAACACCGCGATGGAACTCGAAGACCTGGCGATCTTCCGCACCGTGGTGCACGAAGGCGGCATCCTGAAGGCGGCGCGCAAGCTGCACCGCGTGCCGTCGAATGTGACCACCCGCGTCAAGCAGCTCGAGGCCTCGCTCGGCGCCGAACTGTTCTTTCGCGACAAACAGCGGCTGTTCCTGTCGCCCAGCGGCCAACAGTTGCTCGACTACGCCGAGCAGCTGCTGCGCCTGTCGAACGAAGCGCGCCAGGCGGTTGCGGGCGGCGCGCCGAGCGGCGTGCTGCGCATCGGCGCGCTCGAGAGCACGACGGCCAGCCGGCTGCCGGCCGTGCTCGCCGCCTACCACCAGCGCTATCCCGACGTGCGCGTCGAGCTGACGACCGGCACCAACGATTCGCTGGTGGCCGCGCTGAAGGCGCGCAAGGTCGACGCGGCCTTCGTCGCCGAGGCGCCGGCCGACAAGAGTGTCGCGGCGATGCCGCTGTTTCGCGAGCGGCTGCTGATCATCTCGCCCGAAGGCCATGCGCCGATCACGCGGCCGCAGGACGTGCAGAACGACTCGGTGATCGCGTTCCCGAGCGGCTGCGCCTACCGGCGCGTGCTGATGCGCTGGCTCGGCGACAAGCGCCTCGCGTCGATCCGCGTGCTCGACCTCGGCTCGTACCACGCGATCGTCGCGTGCGTTGCGGCGGGCACCGGCGTGGCGCTGATCCCGGAAGCGGTGCTCGGCACGTTCCAGGGGCCGCCGGTGCTGCGGCACCGCCTGCCGGCGGTGCATGCCAATGTCGTCACGCCGCTGATCTGGCGTACCGGCGAAGTGCCGGCTGCGCTGGCGGCGCTGCATGACGAGCTGCGCCCGCGCTCGCGCGCGGCGGCGCGGCTCGTCACGGGCAGCTCGCAGGCTTCGCGGTCGACGGCGTGATCTGCACTGTGGTGGCGCCGGTCGCGACGCCCTGTGCGCCCACCCCGACCTCGTACTGCGCGAACGCGCTCCAGACCCGGCAGGTGTCGTCGGCCGAGCCCCCGCCGTTGGCGACGGCCGCGAGAATGCCGTCGCGCATGTTCTCGTAGGCCGGCGTCTGCGGCGTGTAGTTCATGCCGTCGACGACGTAGCGGAACAGGCGGCTCGTTCCGGCCGGCTGGCCGTATGCAGAGTCGAAGAGTTCCTTCATGCGCCACACGATCGCCGCGTAGATCTCGCCGTCGTTGTGCACTTCGGCGCCGGTCACGTTGCTGTACTTCAGCGGGTAGCCTGCATAGCGGAAGCGGCGGATGCCGAGCGGGCTGGCGCCGGCATATTCGCCCATCACGTCGTCGTTGTTGATCAAGAGCGCGCAGCCGTCCGACATGCCCTCGCCGATCGCGCCGGCCAGCGGCCCGCTCATGCCGCCGATCATGCGCCAGGTCAGGCCATGGCAGTACTCGTGATAGACGACGTCGGAATCGAGCGAGGCATCGAGCTGGATCGGCTGCACCGCGAGCTTGCTCAGCGTGGCGTTCGGCGCGGCGAGCGCCTTCAGCGCCGCGCCGTCGGCCTGGCTGATCATCACGCTCGGGATGCGCACGCGCTTCGCGTCGGTGCCGGCGGCGAGCGTGAAGATCGCGCCGGCGTTGTTGTTCGCGATGACCGCTGCCACGGCGCCGGCCTTCTGCGCATTCAGCGACTTGGTCGAGAACTCGCAGGCGCCGCGGTCGATCAGCGCGATCGCGCCGGCCAGCGGCGAGGTGATCGCGGTGCAGCCGTCGCCCGGCACGGCCACCACGACGTTGCCGGTCAGGCCGGCGGTGGTCAGCGTGGCGCCATAGTCGGCGCCCATCGCCGCGTAAGTGGCGGGGCTCGGCGAGTTGACCTGCAGCTTGTGCGTGGCGCCCGGGCCGGTCCACAGATACATCTGCATGCGCGGCTGGCGCCCGTCCGGCGGCGTCGCGAAGTTCGCGTTGTCGGTTCCGCTGCCGTCCTGGGCTTCGGCCTGCACCGGGTCGCGCCCCTTGCCCTCGCCGCTGAAGTTGGTGGCCTGGAAGTTGCCGGCGGCCTCGTCGAAACCGTAGCCGTACAGGATGTCGTGGATCACGTTGTTCAGGTAGAACAGGTTCTGCACCGCGACGGCCTTGTTGTTGCTCGTGGTCGGCGTTGTGGTGAGGTCCACGCTCGCGACGAAAGCGCCCGTCGTCACGACCGCGCCGCCCCTGTCGGGCTGGTTGTTTGCATTCGCGTCGAGATAGGCGTCGACGTTGTTGCCGCTGATCTGCGTGGTCAGCTGGGCGCCGGTGCCGAGCCAGCCGGAGGGCGACTGCGCGTTGCCCGCGCCGGGGCCCTGCACGATCGTCTGCGGCCCCTTGCCGGGATCGATCGGGAAGATGTTGTAGCTGTCGTTCGCGGTGCGCCGCTCGATGTCGAGCACACGGCCGTCGCCGCCGACCAGCGTATGGTTCAGCTGGTTGGTCTTCTCGCTCCAGGTCTCGACCAGCCAGCCGCGCGCGAGCGTGCCGTCGGCCAGCGGAATCACGACCGCGGCCACGCTTGGCGGCGAGTGGAAGAAGGCGCCGCCGTCGAAGCGGACGGTCTGGCCCGGGCTGTCGAGCTGGCGCAGGGTGGCCCCTTCTCCGGGGTGCAGCTGGGCGAGTGCGGTGCGCAACGCGGTGGCCGCGTCGATGCGACTTGCCGCCGGTGTCGACACCTCGGCCAGTTTCTCGATCACGTGGACCACTTCGCCGCGCGCGTTCAGCGTGGCTTTCAGGTACGCGCCGTGCACGGGCAGGCCATCGATCTCCTGCTGCCAGCGCGCATGGGTGAGCCCGCGCGCGTTCTTCGTGCCGCCGTCGCGCAGCGAGGCGAGCACGGCGTCGGAGCGTCCGCGCGAACGCAGAAAGCCGGCGACGGCGCTGGCCGGCGTGTCCTTGGCGGCGGCCAGCGGCTGCCCAGGTGCCGCCTGGGCGACGCGCGCCGCGCGGCGGTCGAGGCCGGTGGCCGATTGCGCGCTGGCAAAGGTCGTGGCGGCCAGCGTGGCGACGGCCAGTGTGGTGAGCACGAACAGACGGTGCGATCGCATGAGATTCCCCCCGGAATCGGTAGTCGTGGTCGACGCATTCTGGGCTCGCTTGCCGCCGTTGGCGAGCCTGTTTGCGGGCCCTGGACACGGGGAAAACCCGGCGCGTTTCGTCACGGACTTCCTGGCACGGCGGTTGCGTCCGGCCCGCGCACCGACGCATCGAACGCACAGGCGATGCGCACGAAACAGAAGGTTGCATCGCCGTGTGGAAATCCGTCATCGTGAGCCTGTTCTCCGTCTGTACTGCGACGATTTGCGTCGCTGCCGACCTGACCGACGTGGAGAACCGCTGGCTGCAGGGCGCATGGCCCGTCGTGACATTCGCGAAGGCGGCCGACCTGCCGCTGGACATCGTCGTGCAACCGCAGCCGTCGCCCGGCAAGGCGCCGCTCGCGCTGGCGTTCGTCGACGGACGCTGCAAGCTCGTGCTGTCGATGCGCGGTAACCCCGAGGCCCGCGCGACGCTCGATCGCATCGAGCCGGCGCTGCTTGATGCGACGCTCGAACTGATGACCGCGCACGAGCTCGGCCACTGCCGCCGTTACCTCGACGGCGCCTGGCTGGGCGTGCCGGCCGGGTTCTCGCCGAGCGAGCCGGCCGGGCTCAGCGACTCGCTGCGCGACGCCTACCGTGCGATGCAGGCGCAGCGGCGCGAAGAAGGCTACGCCGACTTGGTCGGCCTGGCCTGGGCGCGCCGCCAGCATCCGCAGCTCTACGCGAAGCTGCAGGCGTGGCTGCTCGCCGAGCGCGAGCACGAGCGGGTCGAGGGCAGCCAGCACGACACGCTCGCATGGCTGCGGCTGGCCGGCGATGCAGGCGCGATGACCGGCGCAACGATCTTCGACACGGCGGAGCAGCTGTGGGAGAAGGGACTCAAGGGGCCGGTCGCCGGCGACAACTGAGCCCTGCGCTCAGCGCAGGAACATCAGCGCAAGCGCGAGCAACGTGCCGGCCATCAGCAGGTTGAAGGCGCGCTGCTTGCGCGGGTCGGTCAGGTAGCCGCGGATCGCGACGCCGAACAGCGCCCACAGCGAGATGCACGGAAAGCCGATCACGAGCCCGATCAGCGCGACGACGAAGGCGCCGAACGGCGCGCTCATGCCGGGTGGCATGAACACCGAGGCCAGCGTGATCGCCTTGACCCAGCTCTTCGGGTTCACGGCCTGGAAGATCGCACCCTGCGCGAACGACACCGGTCGCGGCATCTGCGCCTCGCCGATCGACGCGCCGGTCAGCTTCCAGGCGAGGAACAGCAGGTACAGCGCGCCGGCCACGCGCAGCGTGCCGTGCAGCAGCGGATATGCGGCGAACAGCGCGCCGAGGCCGAGGCAGGTGACATAAGTCTGCACGAAACCGCCCACGTTGATGCCGAGGATCTGCGGCAGCGTGCCGCGGTAGCCGAAGTTCGCGCCCGAGGCGGTGAGCATCACGTTGTTCGGCCCCGGGGTGCTCGACATCACGAAACAGTAGGTCGCAAGTGGCAGCAGCTCGGTCATCGTCGCGGGGGGCGTCTTGAGGCGGGAGGAGGAGTGAAGACTAGGCAGCCGCCGCTCGCTCGCCAAGCCACAGAAGAGCACTTTTGCGGGGTCGATCTGTGCTGGTCCGGAAGTCGCCACAATCGCTGCGAACCCTATCACCGGAGCAGTCCATGACGATCCTCGTAGCCCGCGATCGAACCCGCAAGATGAAGCACACGGTGCACGTCCGGCAGCACTCGTTCGCCATCGACGAGCCGCCGAGCAACGGCGGCGAGGACGAAGGCTTCACGCCGCACGACGTGTACGACAGCGCGCTCGGCGCCTGCAAGGCGATGACCGTGCTCTGGTATGCGCAGCGCAAGCAGATTCCGGTCGATGACATCCAGGCCACCGTCGAGCGCGACGACAGCGAGGAACGCCAGGGCGTGTATCGGCTGCGCGTGACGCTGAGCCTCACCGGCGCGCTCAGCGATGCGCAACGCACCGAACTGCTGGCGGTGGCGAACAAGTGCCCGGTCCACAAGCTGATGACGCTTGCGAAGACGGAAGTGCACACCGAGCTGGCCCCGGCCGCCGGCTGAATTGCGCGGCTTGCGCGCGCGGCTGTGGCACAGTGAGTGCCGCCCTCGCGCGAAGGAGCCCGCATGTCAGCGCACGATCTGCTCGCCGCGGTGGCGGCCCGCCTCGCGGCGGAGCTGGCCACTCCCCTGGATGTGTTCGCGCTGTGCTCGGCCCTGGCGGCCGCGGCGCTGGTCGTCGTCAGCTCGTTCGTCAAGACGATGATCCCGCTGCGCTGGCTCGCGGTCGGCGGCAGTTTCGGCTTCCTGGTCTACGGCGCGCTGCACCCGGCGCCGGTGATGGTGCTGCTGCACGGCGCGCTGCTGCCGATCAACATCTATCGTGCGCTCGAGATGGGCTGGCTGACGCGGCAAGTCAGCAAAGCGGCGGCGCAGGGCGACCTGTCGGGCGTGTGGCTCAAGCCGTACATGAACAGCGCGCGCTTCGAGGCCGGCGACACGGTGTTTCGCATCGGCGACAAGGCCGACTTCCTGTACTTCCTGGCCGAAGGCCGGCTCGAATTCGTCGAGATCGGCGAGGTGATGGAGCCAGGGCGGCTGTTCGGCGAGATCGCGTTCTTCGCACCCGACAAGCGGCGCTCGATGACCGCGCGCTGCGTGACCGCGTGCACCGTGCTGCACATCGACGAGGTCACGTTCAAGCAGCTCTACTACCAGAACCCGGCGTTCGGCTTCGAGGTGGTGTCGCTGGTCGCGGGGCGCCTGATGGCTGACGTGCATCGGCTGCAGGCACGCGTTCCGGCCGACCCCGTCGCGCCGGTCACCTGAGGGGACCCGGCGCGCTCAGGCGGCGCAGGCGCGCGACGCGTCGAGAATCGTCTGCTCCGACGGGAACTTGCCGATGCCGGCCAGGCCTTCGTCCGCGCATTCAATGTACGACCAGCGCACGATGCCACCGCGGTCGATCAGGAACAGCCCCTTGAGCTGCGGCCATTGGCGTTCGACGTCACCCTGGTCGTCCGGCGTGTAGACATAGCCGTCGCGCTCGTGCAGCACCTTGCCGGCCTGCGCGATCGGCAGCGGCTCGGGCAGCTCGCCGGTCGGGTTGATCCGCACGGTCTCCATCTGCGCGAGCATGTCCGGGGTCGGCTCGGGTTTCGGCACGCCGTAGGCACGGTGCGTCGTGAGCGCCGGGTCGGCCGCGAGGCGCAGGCGCGTCGGCCTGAACTTGAAGTACAGGCGCGCGTTTTCGGCGGCGGTCGCGACAACCGCGAGGGTTTCGACGCCGAACGCTTTCAGCTTGTCGTCGACACTGCCGAGCTGCACGAGCTGGCGCCGGCAGAACGGGCACCACAGCCCGAGCATCAGGGCGAGGAACAGCGGCGTGCGGCCGCGGTAGTCGTCGAGCGAGACGGTCTCGGCGAGCGCGACCGCCGGCAGCGCAAACGCGGGGGCGGCTTCGCCGGGCGAGACGGGGTGGGTCTGCAGCATGTTGCAACTCCTTTCGACGGCATCAGCAGAGGAATGGAAGCACCAACAGGGCATCGGGCTCGAGACCGGCGCGCTCGCAAACGGCACGGGCCTTGTCGAGATAGGCCTCGGCGTTCACCGCGTCTCCCGCGTCCAGGTACAGCGTGGCGAGACCATCGTAGCAGGGGAACAGCAGCTGCGGTTCGTCGATCTGCTCGGCGAGCTGTAACGCCTCCTCGTATGACTCGAACGCGCGCTCGTGGTCGCCATGGCATTGGTGGATCTGCCCGAGCACGATCAGCGGCACCGCCAGGTGGTCGAGCAAGCCGAGCCTGCGGTCCAGGCTGGCCGCGGTGTGCGCGGCTGCGATGCCTTCGGCCTCGCAGCGATTGGTCAGCGCGCAGTAGGCGACCGCGAGGTTCGCGTACAGGCGCGACTGGAACGCCAGATCGCCGATCTTGCGCGCCGTCTCCAGGCCGCGCAGGCAGGTCTCGATGCTGCGCTGCGGGTCGAGCGACGCGTACAGCACGCCCAGATTCGTGTAGCCGCGACAGGCCGCCTGCAGCAGGTCGTTCTGCTCGGCCTGGCGAACGCTGAGCTCGATCTGCTCGACCGCCTCGGCCGTGCGGGCCAGCCGAGCGAGCGCGACGCCGAGCGTGTTGCAGGCTTGGGCGCGCACTGCGGCGCCGCCGGCAGCATCGGCCGGCACCTCGTCGAGCGCACGCTGTGCGAGTGCGAGCGCGGCCTGGTTGTCGCCGGCCCGGAATGCGAGGCGGCCCATCTCCTGCAGCAGGTGGGCGCGCTCGATCGGGTCGCCCTGCTCGCCGAGCCGCGCGAGGCCGGCGTCGAAGCATTCGGCGGCACGCTCGCGCTCGCCGGCTTCCCAATGCAAACCGCCGACCTTGCGCAGCACGCGCGCTGCGCGCACCGGGTCGTCGTGCGTCTCCAGCGTGGCCATCACGGCGTCGTACTGCGCGAGCGCGTCGCTGCGCCGGCCGGTCAGTGCGAGCAGGTCGGCAAGCCGCTCGCGCGCATCGAGCTCGGCGGCGTGCGCCTGCGGCGTCGCAGACGTGGCGTCGGCAAGCGCCCGCAGCGCGAGCTGGTAGTGCCGGATCGCATCGTCATTCGCGTAGACCGCGCGTGCCCAGTCGCCGGCCTCGAGCAGGTAGAGCGCGCCGCGCACCTTGTCGGGCGAGAGGCTCCAGTGGTGCCCGAGCGCTGCGAGTTCGGCCAGGCGCTGCGGGCCATGCGCCGCGTCGTGGCGCGTGGCTTCGAGTGCGCGGCCAGCCCGCTGGTGCAGCTCGGTGCGACGCGTCAGCAGCAGGTTCTGGTACACGACCTCATGCAGCAATGCGTGGGTGAAGCGCCAGCGCTCGCCGTTGCCGCGCAGCAGGTCGGCCGAGGCGAGCCGCTGCAGCGCCGCGCCGGCGGCGTGCGGGTCGCCCGCGATCGCGTGCAGCAGCCCGGCGTCGAACTCGGCGCCGAGCACCGCGGCCTCCTGCAGCGTGCGCCGGTCGTCGTTGCCCAGCGCGTCGACACGCGACAGCAGCAATCCGTACAAGGTGGCAGGCACGTCGACTTCGTCGCACGTCGGCGCGGCGCACTGCCAGTGGCCGGCGCGCCGAACCAGCAGGCCGCGTGAGACCAGGCTGCGCACGATCTCCTCGACGAACAACGGGTTGCCGCCGGAGCGCGCAATCAGCAGATCGCGCAGAGCCTGGAGTTCGGCACTCGGGGAAGCCCCCAGCAGATGATCGGCGAGGGCACAGGTGTCGGCGTCGGCGAGCGGTCCGAGTTCGATCGTCGTCGGCTCGGTGCGCATCGCGCGCAGTGCGCGCGTGTCGGGACGCTGCGCGAACAGCAGCAGCAGCGGTTGATCGGCGAGCTGATCGGCCAGCTCGCAGAGCAGGTCGATCGACGCCGCATCGGCCCAGTGCAGGTCGTCGACCACCAGCACCAGCGGTTGCCGCGCAGTGCGTCGCTCGAGCAGCGCGCGCGCGGCGAGGGTGATCTGGCGCTGCAGCTGCTCGGGTTCGATGTCCCGCGGCTTGTCTTGCTGGATGCCGAGCAGGTAGTGCAGCACCTGCGTGACCGCGTCGGCCTCGTCGGCGTCGGCACCGAGCGTTCGCAGGCCTCGTTCCAGCTTGCCGCGCGCAACCTCGAGCGTGTCGCGCTCGTCGACGCGGTAAGCCTCGCGGAACAATGCGCCGAAGATGCCGTAGGTCGGCTCGCCGAGCGACGAGCACGCCGCGCGCCGCAGCGCGATGTCGGCCAGCGCGCCGGAGGTCTCGAGCCGCGCGAAAAACTCGTCGAGCAGGCGCGACTTGCCGGCACCCGCTTCGCCGACAAGTCGAACGACCTGGGCGTGCCCCTGCCGCATCCGTTCGACCGCCAGGCCCAGCCGTTCGAGCGCGTCCTCGCGACCGACCAGCGGCGCGTTCAGGCCGAGTTCCGCGAGGCCGCGCGCCGACGGCGCGTCGTTGCGCTCCGAGACGAGCCGATGAACCGTCAGCCCCTGGCTGCGGCCCCGCGGCGTCAGTTCCCCGGCCGGCTCGAAGGCGAAGCGGTGCCGCGCCAGGGCGCAGGTTGCGTCCGACACCAGCACCGTCCCTGGCTCCGCCGCCGAGAGCAGGCGCGACGCGGTGTTGACCGTGTCGCCGGTGACCGCATAACTTGCGCCGGCTGCGCTGCCCAGACTGCCGGCAACGACCGGACCGGTGTGCACGCCGATGTGCAGCGTCACTGCGCGGCCGAGACGCGACGACCACTGCGCGTTGAGCTCGTCGACATGCCGCAGCATGTCGAGCGCGGCCCGCAGCGCCCGCACCGGATCGTCCTCGTGTGCGCGCGGCGCACCGAACACGGCCATCACCGCGTCGCCAACGAACTTCTCGGTGAAGCCGTCGAAGCGGACCACGGCGCGGGCCATCGCCGCAAACAGCGCGTTCTGGAATGCGCGCACGGTCTCCGGGTCGAGGCGCTCGGCGAGCGCCGTGAAGCCGGTCAGGTCGGCGAACAGCAGCGTCACCTGGCGTCGATCGGCGTCGGGCTCGGGAGCGGCCGGTTTCTGCGCCGCACCGCAACGCGGGCAGAACAGGAACTCCGCTTCACAGGCGAAGCCGCACGCGGAGCAAGGCTTGGCTGACCGGCGGTTGGTGGACATCGCGAACCCTGGGGCCGATGGTGCTCCAGTTCGCGCTGCACCGCCAGCGTGCCGCTGCGGCTCGCGCAAGCAGCCTGCCGGCTCTACGACGTAGCCTGCGCGAGCACTCGGCGGATCAGGCGATCCAGTTCGTCGAAGGTGTTCTGCTTCTGGAGCAGTCCGCGCACCCCGAGGCGTACGGCCTCGACCTGGGCCTCTTCAGGGAGGTGGCCCGAGCTGATGATCACCGGCAGCTGCGGCCGGATCGATCCGAGTGCGCGCGCGAAGTCCAAGCCCGACAGCACGGGCATGTTGAAGTCGCAGACCGCGACGTCGAACGACTCCGGGGCGGCTCTCACCGTTTCGAGGGCGGCGGCCGCATCCTGGAAGGCCGACACCCGGTAGCCGCTGCGCTGCAGCAGCCGCTCGACCATCAGCGCCATGACCTCGTCGTCGTCGACGTACAGCACGTGGCGGCCTTCGGCGCTGGGCAACTCGCCCCGCGCCGAGGGCAGCCAGACCTGTTCTTCATCCGCCGGTGCCGGTGCGAGCGGGAGCAAAAGGTGGAAGGTGCTACCGCGGCCGATGGTGCTGTCCACCGAGATGGTCCCGCGATGCGCGAGCACGATGCCGTGCACGACCGCCAGGCCGAGGCCGGTGCCGTGGCCGGACTTGGTCGTGAAGAAGGGCTCGAAGATGCGTGCACGTGTCTCGGCGTCCATGCCGCTGCCGTTGTCGCGAACCCAGAGGTGTGCGCGCCGGCCGTCCCCCGAACCGGCCGCTGTGCCGGGTGTGTCTTCGATGATCTCCAGACCGATCTGGATGCAGCCGGTGCTGCCTTGCATCGCGTGCCAGGCATTGACGCACAGGTTGATCAGAACCTGGTGGATCTGGGTGCTGTCGGCGTCGACCCATGCGGGAGCATTCGGGAAGCTCGTTTCGACGCGAACCATTGCCGGCAGCATGGGGCGCAGCATGCCGACAGCTTCCTCGATCAGCGGACGCATGGGCTGCACGACGAAAGCCTGCGGCTGGCGCCGGCTGAAGGCGAGGATCTGCTGCACCAGGCTGCGCCCGCGCACCGCCGTGCGATGGACCTGCGTGAGGCTGACCTGCAACGGGTGGTCGGCCCCGATCTCGCCGCGTGCGAGCGACACGTTGCCGAGGATCGCGCCGAGCATGTTGTTGAAGTCGTGCGCGATGCCGCCCGCAAAGGTGCCGATCGCTTCCAGCTTCTGCGACTCGCGAAGCCGGGCCTCCAGCTCCTGGCGATCCGCCTCTGCCTGCTTCTTCTCCGTGATGTCCTGGATCGTGCCCTGCACGCGCACGATCTCCGAGTCGGCGTTGTGCACGGACTGGCCGAGGACTCGCACCCACACGAGGCGGCCGCGTGCGGTGATCATCTGCAGCTCTTCGTCGAACGGCGTGCCGTCGGCGATGCAGCTATCGAGGCGGCGGCGCAGCGTGGCGCGCCATTGCGTTGCGCAATAGCCGATCGCTTCGTCCACGCTCGGGATGTGGTCGGGCTCGACCTCGCAGATCGCAGCGAGCTCTTCGGACCACACCATGTGCCGGTGCGGCAATTCGATCATCCACGCGCCCAGCCGGGCCATGCGCCCGGCCATCTTGAGCAGGTCTTCGCTGCGCTGCAGGTCCTCCTGCGCTTGCAGCCGTGCACGCACCTCGGTCTGCAGCTGCGCGGTGCGCTGCGCCACTCGCGATGTCGGTAGACGCAATGACAGCGTCCAGCAGCGCATCGACCTTCGATGCCGTGAGGGGCTGCGAGAGGTGGAAGCCCTGTCCTTGGCGGCACCCCAGGTTCAGCAACTGAGTCAATTGCTCGGCCGACTCGATGCCTTCGGCGACGATCTCCTTGTCGAGCAAGGTGCCGATCAGCGCCACCGCCTGGACCACCGCGAGCTCGCTGGAATTGGGGCGCAGGCGAACGATGAAGCTGCGATCGATCTTCACGCTGTCCAATGGCAATCCCGACAGATGCTGGAGCGACGAGCAGCCGGTCCCGAAGTCGTCCATGCTCAGGCCTAGCCCGAGCGATCGAAGCTCGGCCAGCGCGGGCAGCGCGGCCTCCAGATGCTCCATCAGGATGTTCTCGGTCAGCTCGAGCGTCAGGTGTTGCGGCTGAAGCTCGCTCTCGGCGAGTGCGGTGGCCACGCGCGACACCAGTCCGTTGTTCGCGATGTCGCTGCGCGACAGGTTGACGTGGACCTTGAGTGCTGCGAAGCGCGGGTCGCGGCGCTGCCATTCGCGCAGCTGCCGGCAAGCGGTTCGCAGCATGAAGTCGGTGAGCGGGAGGATCAGGCCGGACTCCTCCGCCACGGGGATGAACATGGCCGGGCTGATGGGGCCGAGTTCGCCGTGCATCCAGCGTGCAAGGGCTTCGAAGCCGATGACCTGGCGCGAACCCAGGTCGTACAGCGGCTGATACGCCGCCGACAATTCGCCTCGAGTGCAGCAGCGCGCAAACCGTCGTGGCGATCAGCATCACGGCAGGCCCGGCGGCGCCGAATGCGGGCGCCGAGTTGATGAAGGGCAGCATCAGCGTACCGA
>Ga0075370_10000556_pt1 | contig 14286 bp, 14 predicted proteins | sample EndMethybrTD3035_FD_71398 | JGI IMG/M metagenome (GOLD analysis project Ga0075370, IMG submission 71398) | Populus endosphere microbial communities from Tennessee, USA - Endosphere MetaG P. TD hybrid TD303-5 | ecosystem: Host-associated > Plants > Roots > Endosphere | place: USA: Tennessee... | reverse complement strand
GCATGCTTGATGCGGTACAGCGTCGGGTCGCGCAGGTTGATGTTGGGCGACGCCATGTCGATCTTGGCGCGCAGCACCATCGCGCCGTCGGGGTGCTTGCCGTCGCGCATCTCGCGGAATCGATCGAGGTTCTCGGTCGGCGTGCGGCTGCGGAACGGGCTGTTGACGCCCGGCTTGCCGAAGTCGCCGCGGTTGGCGCGCATCTCGTCGGCGCTTTGCTCGTCGACATAGGCGTGGCCGGCGGCGATCAGCGCCTCGGCGGCCTGGTACATGAAGTCGAAGTAGCTGCTGGCCTCGAAGAGGTTGTCGCCCCAGCTCCAGCCCAGCCACTGCACCATCTCCTTGATGGCGTTGACGTACTCCAGCTCCTCTTTCTCGGGGTTGGTGTCGTCGAAGCGCAGGTGGCAGGCGCCGCCGTAGTCGCGCGCCAGGCCGAAGTTCAGGCAGATGCTCTTGGCGTGGCCGATGTGCAGGTAACCGTTCGGCTCGGGCGGGAAGCGCGTGCGGATGCGCGCCGTGTCCAGCGGGCCCTGGGCATGGTGGGCTGCATCGCCCGGCGTGCCGGCAAAGTGGCGGCCGTCGAAGGTGCCGGCGCCGAGGTCCTGCTCGATGCGTTGGCGCAGGAAGTTCGTCGCAGGGGCGGGCGCGGGGGCGGCGGTGTTGCTCATCGTCGGCTCTGGAAATGGAAGCGGGCCGTGTCTCAGGCCCGCGATGCTGCCGATTCTAAGGACGACGCAGGGGCAACCGCACGTGCGCCAGCCCGATGCTGATCCAGACGGCCACGCTGAAGTACAGCGTCATCCACACGACCTCGCTACGCCAGTGCGCCCAGTCGTGCGAGACGGTCCAGCGGCCGGACGCGTCGGCGATGCCGGCGGCCAGCGTCGGATAGACGCGGCCGGCCGCTTCGTCGGCCACCCAGCGCGCCCAGTACATCGGCACGTCGACGAGGAACATGTAGGCCGCATACAGCACGCCCGCCACGATGATGACGCCCAGCCAGCGCCGCCCGCGCGCCGTGGCTTGGGGCCACATCGCGAGCATCGCCACCACGCTGAGCACGGCGGCCGTGCCCCACAGCGTCTCCTCGACGACGTGGCCGATGTTGCGCGTCGTCAGCACGGCATACCAGGAGTTGACCTCGGCGATGGCGATCATCGGCACGATGGCGTGCGCTACCCACAGGCTGAAGCGGTGGTTGGTCGTCAGCGCGCCGCCGCGCAGCAGCAGGGCCCATTGCGCGGCGAAGCTCAGCTCGGCGATCGTCGCCACCGTGCGGCCGACGAGGACGCTGGACGCGAAGGAATCCACCATGACGACGCGCGGCACGTCGAACACCGGCAGGAACGACCGGTACCCGCAACCGAGCACGTACAGCGCCGACAGCAGCAGTTGCAGGCGCTGGTGGGGCCAGGTCGTGCCGTCGGGCCGGTTGCGGTGCAGCCAGGCGGTCGAGGCCGTCCAGGCGATCAGGTTCAGGCCGGCGATGACGCACAGCATGTGCCACCAGTAGGTCGCATCGGTCATCAGGTTCTCCTCATTCGGCCGACTTGCGGGGGCGGCCGGTCTTGACGGGTTCCAGCCGGTCCAGCGCCGCCGCGAGCGACTTGGCGTCGAGCAGGGCGAGTGCCTGCAGCCCGGCGCGCAGCAACTCGCTCTTCTTGGCTTCGCGCTTGACGTCGTGCAGGCGGTGCTTCAGCTCGGCGATCAAGGCGTAGTCCCCTTCGGGCATGGTGAAGCCGTCGCGCACGAGCTTGGCGCGCTCCGGCGGGGCAGGTTTGGGTTTGTGGCTCATAACGATGAAAACGGTTTATACAGTTTTTATCGGCACTTCGCTGTAGGACTTCGGGACGATCCGCGAATTACTGCGCCTTGAAGCGCGCCGCGTGCACGCGGCTGACGGTCAGCTTTTCGGGCCGCTGGCGCAGTTCCAGCAGCACGGTGCCGTTCTCCTGGCGCAGCGCGCGGGCCACGGCGTCGACGTTGACGACGGTCGCGCGGTGCACCTGCCAGAAGCGTGCCGGGTCCAGCTGCGGCGCCAGTTCGCGCAGCGACGTGCGCACCCAGTAGTCGCGCGACGCCGTCACCGCGCGCACGTATTTGTCGGCAGCTTCCAGGTAGACGATGTCGTCCACCGGCACGAGCTCGATCGCATCGCCCACGGCCGCGTGCAGGTGGCGCAGCCGCGGCGCCGGGGCGGCGGCCTGGCTCAACAGCTGGCGCAGCGTCGCGAGCGTGGCGTCGCCGCCGGCCGGTTGCGCCAGGCGGGCCTGCAGCCGCGCCGCGCTCTGCGCCAGCCGCGCGGGCGTCACGGGCTTGAGCAGGTAGTCGGCCGCGGCGGCGTCGAAGGCCTGCAGCGCGTACTGGTCATAAGCCGTCACGAAGACGAACAAGGGCAGGGCGCCGGCGTCTTCCGGCCAGTCCTCGGTGATGGCCTGGGCCGCCTCCAGCCCCGTGAGGCCAGGCATGCGGATGTCCAGGAAGCACACCTGCGGCCGGTGCTGCAGCGCCAGCTCGACAGCCGCCGTGCCGCTGCCGGCCTGCGCCACGACGCGCAGCGCCGGCCACGCGGCGGCCAGCTCGGCGCGCAGGTTGTCGGCCAGCAGCGGTTCGTCTTCGGCGATGAGGGCGGTCGGGTTCATGACGGGATCTCGATGCGGGCAACGCTGCCGCCGCCGGGCTGGGAGGTCAGTTCGAAGCGTGCGGCGTCGCCGTAGCGGTGGGCCAGCCGCTCGCGCACCTGGGCCAGGCCGAAGCCGGTGCCGACGGGGGCGAGCGCATTCGCCTCGCCCAGCCCTGCGCCGCTGTCGGCCACTTCCAGCACCAGCCGCCCGCCTTGGTGCGTGGCCGACACGCGCAGCTCGCCGCCGGCCTCGTGCGGCTCCAGCCCGTGCTTGACGGCGTTCTCCACCAGCGGCTGCAGCAGCAGCGGCGGAATGGCGATGCCGCCCAGTTCGGCCGGCAGCTCCAACCGCACGCGCAGGCGCGCGCCCATGCGCAGCTGCATCAGCGCGAGGTAGTCCGACAGTCGCTCGAACTCCTCGGCCAGCGCGTGCTCGGTGGCGCGGCTGGCCTGCAGCGTGGCGCGCAGGTAGTCGATGAGGCGGTCCAGCATCTGCTGCGCCTCGTCGGGCTGCAGCTTGATCAGCACGCGCAGGTGGGCCAGCGTGTTGAACAGCATGTGCGGTTCCAGCTGGCTCTGCAGCAGCGCCAGCCGCGCCTCGGCGGCCTGGCGCAGCGCTTCCGCCTGGTCAAGCCGCAGCGCGTTGAGCTTGAACATCCAGAAGAAGACCATCGAGCCCAGCACCGACGCCAGCAACGTGAAGGCGATCGAGCGCGTGACGCGGTGGTCGGCCACGTCCCAGGGCGCCAGCGATTGATGGCCGCTGATCAGGTCGGCCAGCCAGATGCCGCCGGTGTAGCCGACGACCGACGCCAGCAGCAGGCAGGGCAGCATCAGCCCCCACGACACCCAGGGCCGGCGCAGGATGGAGGCGTCGCCCCACCAGCGCACCAGCAGATGGCCGACACCGGCCTGCAGCAGCGACACGTAGACGGAGATCTGCACGCCGATGGCGAACGCGTACAGCATGCCCAGCCAGAAGGCGTCGCCGCGGAACAGGTAGTTCAACAGCCCGACGACGACGCAGATGCCGACGGTGCCGCCCAGGTGGACGCGCCAGTTGTAAGCCGATCGCTGCGGTTTCATGGGGCCAGCATCATGCCGCTGCCGGCGCGGCGCCAGCGCGGTGCGACGAGCGGCGGCCGGCGGGCGCGGGAGGGCGCCGCCAGTGGTCAGCGATACCAGTACGGCGCCTTGGCCGCCCAGGGCGAGCGCGGGAAGCGCTTGTGCAGCAGCGTGTGCAGCGCGCGCGACTGCGCGCCGTTGTCCGCGCCGACGCAGCCGCCGCGCGTCGACTGCACGCCCACGTACAGCAGCCAGTCCAGGTCGTCCGCCGCGGGCAGGCGCTTCGCGCGCGCCTGCACCCAGCGGGCGTATGCGGCGGTGGCCGGGCCGACGGCCTTCAGCGCGGCGCGTTCGGCAGCCAGCTCGGGGCTGGCGTCCTCGGCCGGCAGCGGCGGTGCACGCTCGACCGTGGTGTCGCCCGTGCCTTCCGCGTCGGCCTCCGTGAACGAACACCAGGCGCTGGCCACCGCGTCTTCCGCAGGGGCCTTGTTGAGCGCGCCGCTGCCGTCGCGCACGCCGGCACCGCTGTACAGCCGGGCGGACAACCCCCAGCCCAGGCCGGCGCGCCAGATCGCCTCGCGCCGTTCGTCGTCCGTCGCCGCGGCGAGGTAGGGCTGCACGACCGGCGCGTAGCGGCGGTCCAGCGTGCGGATCTGCTGCGCCGCCCAGACGGCGCGGTCCGTCTGGCCAATGAACTCCGCCCGCCACCACAATGCCTCGGCGAGGCTGCGGCGCAGCGGCGTGGGCAGCACGTCGCGCTGCACGAGGCGCTGCCACTGCGACAGCGTCAGCCGCGTGGCGACGTAGGCCGCGCCGTCGGCGGCCAGCGCGTATCTCGTGGCGTCGGCCTTACCCTGCGCGCCGGTGTCGGCGTCCGCCCAGCCGCTCCAAGCGCGCGCGAGCCATGGCGCGGCTTCGTCCGGGTTGCGGGCGAGGGCCAGGCCTTGCTGCGCGACGAGGTTGCGCCCGCCGCCAGACGGCTTCGCCAGCGCGGCGGCGCGGGGCAGCAGCGCGCGGGCGGCATCCGCCTGGCCGATCTCGCGCAGCAGGCGCAATTGCTGCCAGCGCAGCGTGGGTGTGGCGGGGTGGCTGTCGGGCAGGCGGGCGGCGGCCTGCAGCAGCGCGTCGATGTCGGTGCGCGGCGAGGCTTGGCCGTCGGCGCAATGGAGCGCCGGCACCAGCCACAGCGCCGCCTTCGGCGCCCGGCGCCATTCGGCCACGGCGTGCTTGAAGGCGTCGGCGCGCGGCCCGGCCTCGGCCTCGCAGGCCTGCAGCGTGCTCGTCCAGTCGAGCAGCGGGTCGCCGGCCTGCTCGCGGCGGCGCAGCTCGGGCTGCTCGTCGTAGCGCGCATCGGCCAGCCGCACCCAGTCGGCCAGCGCCTGGCGGCCGGGCTCGCGGTCCAGTCGCCGCAGCTCAGTGCCCAGCTCGGCCAGGCGCTGCGGGGGCAGCAGCTTCGCGCGGGTCAGCGCCAGCAGGTCCTGCGCGCCGCGTGCCGCGGCGGCCGCCTCGGGATTGCGTGCGGCGATGGCCGTGAGCCGCTCTACGCCGGCCTGCAGGCTGCGCAGCAGCTCGTCGGCCTCGCCCGCGGGCTCGGGGTGCAGCCGGTCGTTCAACGATGCCTCGCGCACCTGGGCGCGCAGCCCGCCGACGAGCGCCCAGGCCTGCCAGGGGTGGGCGTCGTCGCGGGCGATGGCGTCGAAGCCGGCCTTGGCTGCGGCCCAGTCGCCGGCATAGAAAGCCGTGGCGGCGCGCTGGTAGTCGCGTGCCTGGCGCCAGAACGGCGGCTCGCTCGCGGCCAGCGCCGCGGGTTTCTGCAGCGCGCTGCCGTCGGGGCGGCAGTGGTCGAAGACCTGGTCCTGCGCCTGCACCCAGGTGCGCACGCGCTCGGGCGTCGCATCGGGGCGCTGGCGCAGCCGGGCGAGCGTGTCGGTCGCGAACGTGAAGGCCGGGTCGGGGCAGTTCAGGAAGGCGTCCCACTCGTTCTTGCCGAAGGGCTTCAGCGGCTGCGGCACGCTGCGCGGTGCGGACTGCCCGGCCTGGGTGCGTGCATCCAGCCAGGCCTTGATGGCGGGCGTGGCGGGGCCGTCCATCGCGACGTTCAGCGCGCCGGCGTCGCAGCAGGCGCGCCGCCACGCGTCTTCGGAGAACGGCAGCAGCGGCTTGCCGGCATCGGCGCTGGCCAGCACGCGCCAGGCGGGGATCAATTGCACGCGCGGATAGCTGGGCAGCAGCAGGCCCAATTGGCCGCCGAGATAGGCCTTGGCCGGCACGTCCGGCAGCGTGCGTTGCACGAACACGTCCTCGGGGCCGGCGCCGCTGGCGTGGGCGGTGGCGACAAGGCTGGCGAACATGACGGCGGTCAGCAGGGTGCGTTTCATGGCGAGGGAACAGTGGGCCAGACGAGTTGCTGGAGATCGGCGGGCCAGGCGGTGGCGCGGCCACGTTGCAGGTTGAACCAGTAACGGCGCTGCCAGTTGGCCGGCAGACGTGCGGGCGGCGTCAAACTGGGGGAGAAGCCGGCGGCCTGGCGGCAGCGCGGCTGCAGTTGCGGGCCGCCGCTGACGGCTTGTTCCAGCCAGGCGTCGCTGTCGCGGCCGAGTTGGAAGAACATCGGCACGACTTCGTCGGCCGCCAGCGGTTGCATCCACGCGGCGCTGCGGCATTGCCAGGCCAGCACGGTGACGGAGAGCTTGGTGGCGGCGGGCAGCGCCGCGCGGATGTCGCGCACGAGGGCGTGGTAGCTGTCGCGCTGCGATGGGCGTGCCTCGAAGTCCAATTGCACCCAGCCGCTGGTGCTGCCGGTGGCGACGCCGAGCACGCGCCGGGTGATGGCCTGGCGCTGCACGTCGGTCAGCGGCTGCGCGGCGCGGCGCGCGTCGGGCTCCACGTGCACGACGGGGATGACGGTGCGGGAGCCGTGCGGTGGCAGCGTGCGGGTGCGCGGCCGCTCGGTCAGCGTGGCGCCGTCGAGCTGGATCTGCGTGACCGTGACGGCCCAGGCGCTGGCCTGCAGCGGCGGGGCCTGGTGATCCCAGACCCAGGCGATGTCCACCTCAGCGCCGGCGACTGCCGCCACCACCCAGCAGGCTGCCGAGCACGCCGCGGATGATTTCGCGGCCGACAGCCGAGCCGATGCTGCGCACGGCCGACTGGGCGGCCTTCTCCGCCAGGCCCGGATGGCGCCCCCCGCGTGGGCCGGTGGTGCCGAAGATGACGTCCTTGAGGCTGTCCATCATGCCGCCGCCTTGTTCGGCAGGTTGCTGCTGAGCAGGGCCGCCCTTGAACACCTGGCCGGCTTCTGCTGCCATGCCGCCGCCTTGCGGTGCGGCCACTTTGCCGCTGAGCTTCTCGTAGGCCGACTCGCGGTCCAGCTGCTTCTCGTACACGCCAGCCACCAGCGAGTTGGCGATGAGCTGCTGGCGTTGTGCCGGCGTGATGGGGCCGATCTGGCTGCCCGGCGGCAGCACGAAGACGCGCTCCGTGATGCTCGGGCGGCCCTTGTCGTCCAGCAGGCTCACCAGCGCCTCGCCGACGGCCAGCTCGGTGATCGCGGCGGCGATGTCCAGCCCCGGCTTGGCGCGCATCGTCTCAGCGGCCGACTTGACGGCCTTCTGGTCGCGCGGCGTAAAGGCGCGCAGCGCGTGCTGCACGCGGTTGCCGAGCTGGCCCAGCACGGCGTCGGGGATGTCCAGCGGGTTCTGCGTCACGAAGTAGACGCCCACGCCCTTGGAGCGCACGAGGCGCACGACCAGCTCGATGCGCTCGACCAGCGCATCCGGCGCGTCCTTGAACAGCAGGTGCGCCTCGTCGAAGAAGAACACCAGCTTGGGCTTGTCGAGGTCGCCGACCTCGGGCAGCGTCTCGAACAGCTCGCTCAGCATCCACAGCAGGAAGGTCGCATACAGCCGCGGCGAGTTCATCAGCTTGTCGGCGGCCAAAATATTGATGACGCCCAGGCCGCCCTCGGTCTGCATGAAGTCGGCGATGTTGAGCATCGGCTCGCCGAAGAACTTGTCACCGCCCTGGGCCTCGATCTGCAGCAGGCCGCGCTGGATGGCGCCGACGCTGGCGGCCGACACGTTGCCGTACTGGGTGGTGAACTGACTCGCGTTGTCGCCCATGTGCTGCAGCATCGCGCGCAGGTCTTTCAGGTCCAGCAGCAGCAGGCCGTTGTCGTCGGCGATCTTGAACACCATCTGCAGCACGCCGGCCTGCGTCTCGTTCAGCGCCAGCATGCGCGCCAGCAGCAGCGGTCCCATGTCCGACACCGTCGCGCGCACCGGGTGGCCTTGTTCGCCGAAGACGTCCCACAGCGTCGTGGGGCAGGCGAGCTTCTCGGGCGCGTCGATGCCGCGGTCCTTCAGCGTCGCCAGCAGCTTCTCGCTCGGGTTGCCGGGCTGGCTGATGCCGGTCAGGTCGCCCTTCACGTCGGCCATGAAGACGGGCACGCCGATCTTGGAAAAACTCTCGGCCAGCTTCTGCAGGCTGATGGTCTTGCCGGTGCCCGTGGCGCCGGTGATGAGGCCGTGGCGGTTGGCCAGCGCGGGTAGCAGCAGGCACTCGATGTCGCCATGGCGGGCCAGCAGGATCGGGTCGGTCATGGACGCTCCTCTAAAATCACACTTCTGCCAACGATAAATCAGGCCGCTGCACCGTCAGCCGCCGGGAGCCAAACCTTATGGCCGGACATTCCAAATGGGCCAACATCCAACATCGCAAAGGCCGCCAGGACGAGAAGCGCGGCAAGATCTGGACACGCATCATCCGTGAGATCACGGTCGCCGCGCGCCAGGGCGGGCCGGACATCAAGGACAACCCGCGCCTGCGGCTGGCCGTCGACAAGGCCAAGGCGGCCAACATGCCGGCCGACCGCATCAAATACAACATCGACAAGGCCAGCGGCAACATCGATGGGCTGACGTACGAGGAAATCCGCTACGAGGGCTACGGCATCGGTGGCGCGGCCATCATGATCGACACGATGACGGACAACCGCGTCCGCACCGTGGCCGAGGTGCGCCACGCCTTCAGCAAGTACGGCGGCAACATGGGCACCGACGGCTCGGTGGCCTTCCAGTTCAAGCACTGCGGCCAACTGCTGTTCGCGCCGGGCACGTCGGAAGACAAGGTCATGGAAGTGGCGCTGGACGCCGGCGCCGAAGACGTCGTCACCGGTGACGATGGCGCCATCGAGGTGCTGACGTCGCCCGCCGACTACGAGGCCGTCAAGGCCGCGCTCGAGGCCGCCGGCCTGGTGCCGGAACTCGCGGAAGTGACGATGCGCCCCGAGAACACCATCGAGCTGACCGGCGAAGACGCCGAACGCATGCAGAAACTGCTGGACGTCATCGAAGACCTCGACGACACGCAGGCGGTCTATCACAACGCGGAACTCAGCTGATGAAAGTCCTCGTCATCGGCAACGGCGGCCGTGAACATGCCCTGGCCTGGAAGCTGCTGCAGGGCGAGCGCGTCAGCCAGGTCTTCGTCGCCCCCGGCAACGGTGGCACGGCGCGCGACGAGCGGTTGCAGAACGTGGCCATTTCCGCCACCGACGCCAAGGCACTGGCCGACTTCGCCGCGGACCAGAAGATCGCCCTGACCGTCGTCGGCCCCGAGGCCGCGTTGGCCGTCGGCGTTGTCGACGAATTCCGCGCCCGCGGCCTGCGCATCTTCGGCCCAACGAAGGCGGCCGCGCAGCTCGAAAGCTCCAAGGCCTTCGCCAAGGACTTCATGAAGCGCCACGGCATCCCGACGGCGGCCTACGAGACCTTCTCCGACCCGGCCGCCGCCCACGCCTACGTGGACGGCCGCGGCGCGCCCATCGTCATCAAGGCCGACGGCCTGGCGGCGGGCAAGGGCGTCGTCGTTGCGATGACGCTGGCCGAGGCCCACGAGGCGATCTCGTGGATTCTTGAGGACAACAAGCTCGGCGTGACGCACAACGCTGGCGGCGCTCGTGTCGTCATCGAGGACTTCCTCGCTGGCGAGGAGGCCAGCTTCATCGTCGTCTGCGACGGCAAGCACGTCGTGTCGCTGGCCACCAGCCAGGATCACAAGCGGCTGCTGGACGGCGACGAAGGCCCCAACACCGGCGGCATGGGTGCGTACTCGCCCGCGCCTGTCGTCACGCCCAACGTGCATGCCAAGGTCATGCACGAGATCATCCAGCCGACCATCGCCGGCATGGCCAAGGACGGCCATCCGTTCACCGGCTTCCTGTATGCCGGCCTGATGATCGACGACCACGGCCAGCCGCGCACCGTCGAGTTCAACACCCGCATGGGCGACCCCGAGACGCAGCCCATCATGATGCGTATGAAGAGTGACCTCTTCGAGCTGCTGATGCACGCGACGGACGGCACGCTGGACCAGGTCGAACTGCAGTGGGACCGCCGCGTCGCGCTGGGTGTCGTGCTGGCCGCCGAGGGCTACCCGCTGAACCCGCGCAAGGGCGACGTGATCACCGGCCTGCCCGACGACGAGGCCGAAGCGATGGTCTTCCACGCCGGCACCACGGAGCAGGACGGCAAGCTGCTGACCAGCGGAGGCCGCGTGCTGTGCGTGACGGCGCTGGGCGAATCCGCCCGCACCGCGGCGCAGAGCGCCTACGACCTCGCCTCGGGCATCCAGTTCGCCGGCCGCCAATACCGCAGCGACATCGGCCACCGTGCCATCAAGCGTTGACCGCACCCCCCACCGTCCTGACCGGGCCGCTGCACCCCACTGGCCGTGAAAGCCGGCTGGCACGCGGGGTGCTCGGCCTGTTCGGTTGGACGGTGGACGCGCCCGGCCTGCCAGCCGAGCAGGGCGTCATCCTCGTCTATCCGCACACGTCCAACTGGGATTTCGTCGTCGGCCTGCTGGCCAAGTGGACGCTGGGCCTGCAACTGCGCTTCTGGGCCAAGGACGGCCTGTTCCGCCTGCCGCTGATCGGGCGCTGGATGCGCTACGTGGGCGGCGTGGCCATCGACCGCCGCAGCCGCCACGGCATCGTGGCCGACACGGTGGCGCAACTGCAGGCGGCGGCCGCGCGCGGCGAGCGCTTCTGGCTCGCCGTGGCGCCCGAAGGCACGCGCTCGCTGGCCAGCGGCTGGCGCACCGGCGCCTACCAGGTGGCCGTGCAGGCCGGCGTGCCGGTGGGGCTCGCTTACTTCGACTTCGAGCGGCGTATCGTGTCGCTCACGCGATTCCTGAAACTCACCGGCGACGTGCCCACCGACTTCGCCGCCTTTGCCGACTACCTCGGCCACCGCGTGGGCAAGCGCCCCGCACTGGCCAGCCCCATCCAGCCCCAGAGCCGCCGCCCATGAACGCCCAAGCCGTCCGTGACTATCTGCTCGACCTGCAGCAGCGCATCGTCAGCGCCTTGGAAGGCGTCGACGGCAACGCCTTCCTCAGCGACGGCTGGACTCGCGAGCCCGGCGGCCGGCTGGAGGGCGACGGCTTGTCGCGGCTCATCGAAGGCGGCTCGGTGTTCGAGCGCGGTGGCGTCAACTTCTCGCACGTGAAGGGCCGCGTGCTGCCGCCGTCCGCCACGCAGCATCGCCCTGAACTGGCCGGTGCGCCATTCGAGGCCATGGGCGTGTCGCTGGTGATGCACCCGCACAACCCGTTCGTGCCGACGGTGCACATGAACGTGCGCATGTTCGCGGCGCTGCCTGCCAACGCGCCTGCCGTCACGTGGTTCGGTGGCGGCATGGACCTGACGCCCTACTACGGCTACGAGCGCGACGCGCAGCACTTCCACCGCACCTGCCGCGATGCGCTGCAGCCGCACGGCGAGGCGCTGCATCCGAAGTTCAAGGCCTGGTGCGACGACTACTTCTTCCTGAAGCACCGCAACGAGCCGCGCGGCGTCGGCGGCATCTTCTTCGACGACTTCGCCGATGGCGGCTTCGACAACGGCTTCGCGCTGATCCAGTCCGTCGGCGATGCCTTCCTGACCGCCTACCTGCCCATCGTCGAGCGCCGCCAGGGCTATGCCTACGGCGAGCGCGAACGCGACTTCCAGGCTTACCGGCGCGGGCGCTACGTCGAGTTCAACCTCGTCTGGGACCGCGGCACGCTGTTCGGCCTGCAGTCGGGCGGACGCACCGAATCCATCCTGATGTCCATGCCGCCGCAGGTGACGTGGCGCTACGACTGGGCGCCCGAGCCGGGCACGCCCGAGGCACGGCTCTACACCGACTTCCTGCGGCCGCGCGACTGGGCCGACGAGACGCCGACGGCGCTGTGGCTATGAAACTGGCGCTCTTCGGCGGCAGCTTCGACCCGCCGCACCTCGGTCACCTCGCCTTTGCCCGCTTCGCACTGGACGCCCTGGCGCCCGACCGTCTGCTGTGGCTGCCGGCCGGCCGCCAGTGGCAGAAGCCCGACCAGGTCATGGCCGCTGGCGTGCATCGCGTGCAGATGCTCAGGCGGCTGACCGCGGATGAGCCGCGCTTCGTCGTCGACGACCGCGAACTGCACCGCCGCGGCCCCAGCTTCACCGCCGACACGCTGCGCGAGTTCAAGACGCAAAGCCCCGAGGCCGAGTTGATGTTCCTCATCGGCCAGGACCAGTACGCGCGGCTGCCGACCTGGTACCGCGCCGAGACCGTCGCGGCGCTGGCGACGCTGGTCGTCGTGCCGCGTGCCGGCGAGGCCGTCGTCACGCCGCCCGGCATGCCGCCGCACCGCCTGCAGGTGCTGGAACTGCCGGACACTCCCATTTCCTCCACCGCCGTGCGCCAGGCCTGCGCGCGCGGTGACGACATCCGCCCCTTGGTGGGCCCCGACGTGGCGAGCTATATTGCCTCGCACCGTCTCTACGAGAAGAAGCCCTGAATGGACATTCGCAAGCTGCAACGCGCCATCGTCGATGGTCTGGAAGACGTCAAGGCTCAGAACATCGTGGTGTTCAACACCGAGCACCTGTCGCCGCTGTTCGAGCGCGTCATCATCGCGTCCGGCACGAGCAACCGGCAGACCAAGGCGCTGGCCTCCAGCGTGCGTGAAACGGTCAAGGGCCGTGGCATGCAGGTCATGCGCACCGAGGGCGAGGACAACGGCGAATGGATCATCGTGGACTGCGGCGCCGCCGTCGTGCACGTGATGCAGCCGGCCATCCGCGACTACTATCACCTTGAGGAAATCTGGGGTGACAAGCCCGTCAAGCTCAAGGTCGCCAGCGGCGAGATCAAGCTGGTGAAGGCTTCCGAGGAAGCGGCACCGGCCCGCAAGGCCGCACCCGCGAAGAAGGCGGCAGCGCCCGCCAAGAAAGCCGCCGCACCTGCCAAGAAGGCCGCGCCCGCGGCGAAGAAGGCGCCGGCCAAGAAGAAGCCCGCCAACGTCGTCGACGCGAAGACGCCTGCCGCCAAGACCATCAAGGTCGGCGCGGTGAAGCCGGCCGCGAAGAAGCCCGCTGCCAAGAAGGCCGCCGTGAAGACGACGGTCGGCGTGAAGAAGGCGGCGCCCGCGAAGACGGCGACCAAGGCTGCCGCCAAGCCGGCCGCGAAGAAGGTTGTCGCCAAGAAGGCGCCGGCGAAAAAGGCCGCTTCCAAGAAGGGCTGATGAAGCTCTTCCTCGTCGCCGTGGGCCAGCGCCAGCCGGCCTGGGCGGACACCGCCTTTGAGGACTTCGCCAAGCGCTTCCCGCCCGAGCTCAGGCTCGAGCTGAAGGCCGTCAAGGCCGAGACGCGCGGCAGCAAGACGGCCGAGCAGCTCATGGCCGCCGAAGCCGCACGCATCGAGGCCGCGTTGCCGAAGGGCGTGCGTCGCATCATCCTGGACGAGCGTGGCGAGCGCCGCACGACCGTCCAGCTCGCGGAGCGCCTGAAGCTATGGATGGGCGAGGGCCGTGATGCGGCCCTCGTCATCGGCGGACCCGACGGCCTGCACCCGGACCTGAAGGCCACGGCCGATGAGACGCTGCGCCTGTCCGACCTGACGCTGCCGCACGCCTTCGCCCGCGTGCTGCTGGCCGAAGGCCTGTACCGCGCCTGGACGGTCACGACCGGCCACCCCTACCACCGCGAATGACCGGCTTCATTTACCTCGCCTCGCAAAGCCCGCGCCGCCGCCAATTGCTGGACCAGCTGGGCGTGCGGCAGGAGCTGCTGCTGCCCGGCGCGGACGAGGACGCCGAGGCGTTGGAGATCGTCCGGCCCGGCGAGTTGCCCGAGACCTACTGCGCCCGCGTGACCGCCGCCAAGCTCGACGCCGCGCTGGCCCGCCTGGCCGCGCGCGGCCTGCCGCCGGCGCCCATCCTGTGCGCGGACACGACCGTCGCCGTCGACGACCTCATCCTCGGCAAGCCCGAAGACGACGCCGACGCACGCCGCATGCTGACGCTGCTGTCGGGCCGCGGGCACCGCGTCGTCACGGCCGTCACCGTGGCCGACGCGACGCAGCGCGTGGCGGCGCTGAACGTGTCGCAAGTCGAGTTCGCCCCGCTGTCCGCCGCGCAGATCGACCGCTACATCGCCAGCCGCGAACCCTTCGGCAAGGCGGGCGCGTACGCCATCCAGAGCCAGGCGGCCGCGTGGATCGTGAACATTGCCGGCAGCTACTCGGGCATCATGGGGTTGCCCCTCTTTGAGGCGGCGCAACTGTTGG
>Ga0075370_10000553_pt1 | contig 14337 bp, 16 predicted proteins | sample EndMethybrTD3035_FD_71398 | JGI IMG/M metagenome (GOLD analysis project Ga0075370, IMG submission 71398) | Populus endosphere microbial communities from Tennessee, USA - Endosphere MetaG P. TD hybrid TD303-5 | ecosystem: Host-associated > Plants > Roots > Endosphere | place: USA: Tennessee... | reverse complement strand
GGCGCGCATGCGCGCCAACATCGATGCGCTGCGCGGGCTGGCCTTCGCCGAAGCGGCGGCCAACGTGTTCGCCGGCGCGCTCGGCAAGGCAGGCGCGCATGCGCTGCTCGACACGCTGGCGCGGCGCTGCGTCGCCGAGCGGCGGCCGCTGCTCGCGCTGGCGCAGGAAGCGCGCGGCGCCGATCCTGCGCTGGCGGCAGCGATCGATGCCCAGGCACTCGAGCAGGCCTTCGACATCGACCTTGCCGCTCGGCGCGCTGGCGCGCTGGCCGAGCCGCGCCTCACATCCCGGAGCTGAGATGACTGACGACAACCGCATGCCCCAGCAGGACGATTTCGATCGCGGCCTGCGCAACCGCCGCGCCGTGCTCGGCGACGCCTGGGTCGACAAGTCGCTGAACAACGCGACCGAGTTCAACGCCGAGTTCCAGAGCCTGATCACGCGCTATGCGTGGCACGACATCTGGGGCCGCCCCGGCCTGGACCACACGACACGCCGCCTGCTCGTGCTCGGCATGACGATGGGCCTCGCGCGCTGGGAGGAGTTCGAGCTGCACTGCGGCGCCGCCATTCGCGGCGGCGTGCCGCTCGCGAAGATCAAGGAAACGCTGATGCAAGGCGCGATCTACTGCGGCGTGCCGGCAGCGAACACCGCGTTCAAGATCACGATGGATATCCTGCGTGCCGAAGGCCTGCTGCCGCCGCCGCAGCCGCTGTCGGCCGACGCGCGGACCTCGACCCACCACACCTTCAGCCAGCCGCAGCTGCGTGTCGTGGTGCAGGGGCCGGCACAGGCCGAGGCGACGCCGGTCGTGCTGTCGCACGCGCTCGGGCTCGATCTGTCGATGTGGGACACGCTCGCCGCGCATCTCGCCGCAACGCGTTGCGTGCTGCGCTATGACCAGCGTGGCCACGGGGCTTCCGCCGTGCCGGCAGGACCGTACACGCTGGCCGAACTGGTCGACGACGCCGCGCGGGTGATCCGCGAATGGGGCCGCGGTCCGGTCGTCTTCGTGGGCCTGTCGATGGGCGGCATGATCGGCCAGGGGCTGGCGATCCGCCACCCCGAGCTCGTGAAGGGCGTGGTGCTCGCGAACACGACCGCAAAATATCCCGAGGCGGCACTCGCGATGTGGGCGCAGCGCATCGCGACGGTCGAGCAGGGCGGGGTGGAGGCGATCGCCGAGATGGCGATGGAGCGCTACTTCACCGCGGCGTTTCGGGCGCAACAGCCCGACGCGGCGGCCACGCAGCGCGCGACGCTGCTGCGCACCAGCCGCGCCGGATATGTCGCGGCCTGTCATGCCGTTGCCGGCGTCGACTGGATCGACCAGCTGGCTCGCATCAGCTGCCCGACACTCGTGATTGCCGGCGCGCACGACATCGGCGCGCCGCCCGCGATGGCGCAAGCGATCGCCGAGCGCGTGCGCGGTGCGGAACTGGTGACGCTGGCCGACGCCTCGCACATCAGCGTCGTCGAGGAGCCGGCGGCGTTCGCGGCGGCGGTGGATGCGTTCTTGACGCGGGTTGCTTGACGTCCGAAGGGTGTGCAGCCCTCTGATCCCGTTCGCCCTGAGCCTGTCGAAGGGCTGTTCCGACGGGCACCAGGGCTTCGACAAGCTCAGCCCGAACGGGAGCGGCGAGACCGCTAGGCCGCCATCGAACCCGCCCCGAGCTGGGCCGACAGCTCGTCCGCCACCCGCCGCAGCTCGCGCGCAAGCGCGCCGTTCGCCGTGGTATCGAAGGTCGGACTCGGCCCGATCGCGGTCAGGCTCAGCACGACCCGCCCCTGCGCGTCGAACACCGGTGCCGCGAGCGCGCTGACCCCCGGCACCGCTGCGTCGACCGCGCGGCTGATGCGCTCGGTGCGGATGCGTTCCAGCTCGGCGGCCAGAGCGCGGTCGATCGCCGCGTCGCCGCCTTCGAGAGCCAGTGCTTCGCGCACCTGCGCTGCCGGCAGGTGCGCCGCGAAGAGCCGGCCCGATGCGGTGCCGCGCAGGCTCATCACGGTGCCGTGCCGCATGTTCACATGCACCGCCGACGGCGCCTCCTCGATGCGCACGATCGTTGCACCGCGGTTGCCCCACACCGCGATCGCGACCGTGTGCCCGAGCGTGCGCGCGAGCTCGGCCAGACGCGGCGTCGCGAGCCGCACCGGGTCGAACTGCTGCAGGCTGATCAGGCCGAGTTGCATGGCCAGGGCGCCGAGTCCATAGTGACCCGATGCGTTCGTCTGCTCGATCAAGCCGAGCTTGCCGAAGCTCACCAGGTACGGATGCGCCTTCGCCGGCGTCATGCCCGCCTCGCGCGCGAGGTCTTTCAGTGCCATCGGCCGGCCGTGGTGAGCCAGGGCCCGGAGCAATTGCCCGCCGACCTCGACGCTCTGGATGCCGCGCTGTCCGCGCACCTCGGCCATCGGCTTGGTCTTCTGTGGCTTCGAGGCCGACTTGGTCGGGCGGCGTGCAGCAGGCATGTGGCCGGTTCCAGATTCAACTTTGACAAATGGATTAGACATCATCGAAGAATCCGGCTACCATCCGGCGAATTCGCCATTGGCGAATTGATTTGTCTAAAACGAATCAACGCCCGAAACCAGGAGACACCCATGAGCAAAGCCTTCGCCTCGCAAGCCGACCTCCAGGAGAAGAAGGTGAGCTTCACGAAGCTCTCCGACAATGCCTACGCCTACACCGCCGAGGGCGACCCCAACACCGGCGTCATCGTCGGCGACGACGCGGTGATGGTGATCGACACCCAGGCCACGCCGGTGATGGCGCAGGACGTGATGCGCCGCATCCGCGAGGTCACCGACAAGCCGATCAAGTACGTGCTGATGAGCCACTACCACGCCGTGCGCGTGCTGGGCGCGAGCGCGTACGGTGCCGAGGTCGTCATCGCGAGCGAGGACACGCGCGACCTGATCGTCGAGCGCGGCGCGCAGGACATGAAAAGCGAGATCGAGCGCTTTCCGCGCCTGTTCCGTGCGGTCGAGACCATCCCCGGGCTCACCTGGCCGACGCTCACGTTCACCGGCAGGATGACGCTGTGGCTGGGCCGGCTCGAAGTGCAGCTGCTGCAGCTCGGCCGCGGCCACACCAAGGGTGATACGGTCGCGTGGCTGCCGCAGCAGAAGATCCTCTTCAGCGGCGACCTGGTCGAGTTCGGCGCCACGCCGTATGCGGGCGACGCGTACTTCCAGGACTGGCCGGCCACGCTCGACAACATCGCTGCGCTGAAGCCCGAGAAGCTCGTGCCCGGCCGCGGCGATGCGCTGACCACGCCGGAGATGGTGCGCGACGGTCTCGCCGGCACCAAGGCCTTCATCAGCGACCTGTACGCGAACGTCAAGGCCGGTGCGGCCGCAGGCAAGACGCTGAACGCGATCTACAAGGACACGCATGCGGCGCTCAAGCCCAAGTATGGCCAGTGGGTCATCTTCGACCACTGCATGCCGTTCGACGTGACCCGCGCACTCGACGAGGCCACGCAGTACGCCGACCCGCGCATCTGGACCGCCGAGCGCGACAAGGCGATGTGGGAGCAGCTCGAGTCCTGATCGCCGGAGGCCTGCTGCGATGACATCGATGTCGTCCTCCGTCGACTACCAGGCGCTCGAGTTCGAGTACCGGCCCTCGCCCGACCAGCTCGCGGCCGCGCCCGCCGAACATCCGGTGATCGTCGTCGGCGCCGGCCCGGTGGGCCTGGCGCTCGCAATCGACCTCGCGCAGCGCGGCGTGCCGGTGCTGCTGCTGGACAACGACCACAAGCTCTCGACCGGCTCGCGCGCGATCTGCTTTGCCAAGCGCACGCTCGAAATCTTCGATCGGCTCGGTTGCTGCGAACCCATGGTCGACAAGGGCGTGTCGTGGAAGCTGGGCCGCGTCTACTTCGGCGACGAGGAGGTCTATCGCTTCGACTTGCTGCCCGAGCCGGGTCACGAGCGGCCGGCGTTCATCAACCTGCAGCAGTACTACGTCGAGGGCTACCTGGCCGAACGCGCGATGGCGCTGCCGAACCTCGAGATCCGCTGGAAGAACAACGTCACCGGGATTGCGCAGGATGCCGGCGGCGTGACGCTCAACGTCGACACGCCGGACGGGCCGTACACGCTGCGGGCCGGCCACGTGGCCGCCTGCGACGGCTCGCGCTCGCCGCTGCGCGCGATGATGGGGCTGGAGTCCAAGGGCCGCAGCTTTCGCGACCGCTTCCTGATCGCCGACGTGCGCATCGCCGGCGTCGAGCTGCCGTGCGAGCGGCGCTTCTGGTTCGACCCGCCGTTCCATCCGGGGCAGAGCGTGCTGCTGCACAAGCAGGCCGACGACGTCTGGCGTATCGACTTCCAGCTCGGCTGGGATGCCGATCCGGACGAGGAGAAGAAGCCTGAGAACATCGCGCCGCGCGTGCGTGCGGTGCTCGACAGCATCGGTGCCGGCGGCCGCGCGGTCGACATCGTCTGGGCCAGCGTCTACACCTTCGCCTGCCTGCGCATGGAGCGCTTCCGCCATGGCCGCGTGCTGTTCGCCGGCGACGCGGCGCATGGCGTGTCGCCGTTCGGCGCGCGCGGCGCGAACTCGGGCGTGCAGGATGCCGACAACCTCGGCTGGAAGCTCGCGCTGGTCAGCTGCGGCGTTGCACCCGAGGCGCTGCTCGACAGCTACGCGCACGAGCGCGAGACCGCGGCCGACGAGAACATCCTCAACAGCACGCGCGCGACCGACTTCATCACGCCGAAGAGCGAGATCAGCAAGCTGTTCCGCGACGCGGTGCTGGACCTCTCGCGCACGCTGCCGTTCGCGCGCAAGCTGGTCAACAGCGGCCGGCTGTCGGTGCCGGCGACCTTGCGCGACTCCGCGCTGAACAGCGCGGATGCCGATGCATTCGCCGGGACCATGGTGCCGGGCGCGGTGGCGGCCGATGCGCCGCTGATGCGCCGCGGCGAGAAGACCTGGCTGCTGCGCGAGCTCGGCGCCGATTTCACGCTGCTGGTGTTCCGTGCGGGCGGCGATTCGCCATCGCCCGATGCCTGGGCCGACGCGTGCCCGGCGGGCATCGACCTGAGCGTGCGCTGCATCGCGCCAGACGAGCTCGCCGATGTCGAGGGTCTCGCCGCGCAGCGCTATGACGCGCGCACCGGCGCGACGTATCTGGTACGCCCTGACCAGCACGTCGCCGCGCGCTGGCGGCGCGCGCCGTCCGTGGCCGATGTGCGCGCCGCCATCGAGCGTGCGTGCGCGATCGCTTGACTGGAGGCATGGCCATGCTGATCACCGATGCCCACCTCGAATCGCCCGACGACTTCTACGAAGCGCTGATCGACACGCACCGCGACCTGAGCGCTGCCGACAGCCACGCGCTGAATGCGCGGCTGGTGCTGCTGCTGGCCAATCACATCGGCTCGCTGGACGTGCTCCGGCAGGCCCTGGCGCTGGCCCGCTCCGCTGGCCGGCCCGATTGAGTTCCCTTCCATTCGATGACTCGAGAGACAACATGCTGCTGAACCCGCTGACCCGCCGTGCGCTGTGTGCCGCCCTGCTCGCTGCCTCGATCGCGCCCCTCACGGCCCGGGCCGCGGGCAAGCCGATCGAATGGATCGTGGGCTACGCACCCGGCGGCGGCTCGGACGTCGTCGCACGCACGCTCGCCGACGCGATGAGCAGGACGCTGGAGCGCACCGTCATCGTCAACAACAAGCCGGGGGCCGGCACCAACATCGCGGCCGACTACGCGGCCCATTCGAAGGACATCGGCAACCTGATGTTCACGGCCGATTTCGCGACGCTCGCGGCGAACCCCTTCCTCTACAGCAAGCTCAGCTACGACGCCGAGAAGGACTTCGTGCCGGTGGGCCTGATGGTGCGCTTCCCGCTGCTGCTCGTGGTATCGCCGCAGGTACCGGCGAAGAACCTGAAGGAGTTCATCAGCTGGTCGCAGTCGCAGGGGCAGCAGGGCACCTCGTACGCGTCGCCGGGCGCGGGCAGCCCGCATCATCTGGCCACCGAACTGTTTCGCGAGCGCAGCGGCCTGAAGCTGCAGCATGTGCCGTACCGCGGCGCGGCTCCGGCGGTGCAGGATCTGATCGGCGGGCAGGTGCCGTTCATGTTCGTCGACACCGCGAGCGTGATGCAGTACGTCAGCAGCGGCAAGCTGCGCGCGATCGGCGTCGCCAGCGCGCAGCGGCTGAAGACCTTCCCCGAGGTGCCGACGCTGGCCGAGCAAGGTCTCGCGGGCTTCGAAGCCTACGCGTGGCAAGGCCTGGTCGTGCCCGCGGCGACGCCGCCCGACGTGGTGACGGCGCTGAACAGGTCGCTCGTCGCTGCGCTCGACTCGACGCCCGTGAAGGCGCGGCTGCAGACCCTGGGCGTCGAGCCGACACCCGGCACGCCGGCGCAGATGGCAAGCTATGCCAAGGCCGAGCGCGAGCGCTGGGGCCGCGTGATCCGCAACGCGGGCATCAAGGTCGACTGATGATCGAGAGGAGCGACATGGAGTCCTTGCGCTACCAATCCGGCTTCGGCAACGAGTTCGCGAGCGAGGCCGTGCCCGGTGCACTGCCGCAGGGCCGCAACAGCCCGCAGCGCGTCGCGCACGGCCTGTATGCCGAGCTGTTGTCGGGCACCGCGTTCACCGCGCCGCGCGCCGCCAACCTGCGCAGCTGGCTGTATCGGCGCCGCCCCTCGGTCCTGTGCGGCAGCTACGAGCCGCTCGCGCAGCCGATGCTGAAAACCGGCGCGAAGGACGGCGTGATCGCACCGCCCGATCCGATGCGCTGGCACCCGATCGCGATTCCTCCGATGCCGCTGGACTTCGTCGAAGGCCTGCGCACCATCGTCGTCAACGGCGATGCTGATGCGCAGACCGGCATCGCCGCGCACATGTACCTCGCGAACCGCTCGATGGACGACAGCGCATTCGTCAACGCCGACGGCGAGATGCTGATCGTGCCGCAGCACGGCAAGCTCACGATCACGACCGAGCTGGGCGTGCTGGCCGTCGCGCCCGGCGAGATCGCGCTGCTGCCGCGCGGCGTGGCGTTCAGCGTCGCGGTCGACGAGCCGTCGCGCGGCTACATCTGCGAGAACTACGGCGCGCACTTCCGCCTGCCCGAGCTCGGGCCGATCGGCAGCAACGGCCTGGCCAATCCGCGCGACTTCCTCGCGCCGGTGGCGGCGTTCGACCAAGGGCCTGCGCGGCCGTGGCGCATCGTGCGCAAGTCGGGCGGCGCCTTGTGGACTGCGCGCGCCGACGCGTCGCCGTTCAACGTCGTCGCCTGGCACGGCAACCTCGTTCCGTGCAAGTACGACACCGCGAACTTCATGACGATCGGCTCGGTCAGCTTCGACCATCCCGACCCGTCCATCTTCACGGTGCTGACCTCGCCGTCGGACACGCCGGGCACCGCCAACTGCGACTTCGTGATCTTCCCGCCGCGCTGGATGGTCGCCGAAGACACCTTCCGTCCGCCCTGGTACCACCGCAACGTGATGAGCGAGTTCATGGGGCTGGTGCACGGCCAGTACGACGCCAAGCCCGAGGGCTTCAGGCCCGGCGGCATGAGCCTGCACAACGCGATGGTGCCGCACGGGCCGGATGCCGAGGCCTTCGACAAGGCGAGCAACGCGCCGCTCGCGCCGCACAAGCTCGACAACACGCTTGCGTTCATGTTCGAGAGCCGCTGGCGCTTCCTGCCGACCGAGTTCGCGCTGCGCGGCGGCGCGCTCGACGTTCAATACGCCGACTGCTGGTCGGGCCTGCAGGATCGTTTCACGGCGCCGCAGCAAACGGGAGCACGTGCATGACGGCCGCGGCGACGTCGACCGCAGTCGATGCGACCCACGATTCGCGCCTGCGCAGCTGGGTTGCCTCGGCGCAAGGTACCCGGAGCGACTTCCCGCTGCAGAACCTGCCATACGGACGTTTTCGTCGCGCCCGCGCCGGCGAGCCGTGGCGCATCGGCGTCGCGATCGGCGACCAGGTGCTGGACCTGCATCTCGCGCGTGCGCGAGGCCGCTGGGGTGGCGGGATCGACGATCTGCTGCAGCCGCTCGCTGCAGGCGACCTGAATGCCTTCATGCGCCTTGGAGCGAGCGCGCGGCGCATGCTGCGCGCAGCGCTGTCGGCCGCGCTGAGCGACGGCAGCGCGCAGCGCCAGTTGCTCGAGCCGTGCCTGGTGCCGCAGGCCGACGTCGAGATGACGCTGCCGTGTGCGATCGGCGACTACACCGACTTCTACAGCGGCATTCACCATGCCACCACGGTCGGCAAGCTGTTCCGTCCCGACGCGCCGCTGCTGCCGAACTACAAGTGGGTGCCGATCGGCTATCACGGTCGCGCCTCGTCGATAGGGATCAGCGGCCAGGCGTTCAAGCGGCCGCTGGGGCAGACCAAAGCCGAAGGCGACACGCCGCGCTTCGGGCCGAGCCAGCGCCTGGACTACGAGCTCGAGCTCGGCGCGTTCGTCGGCACCGACAACGCGCTCGGCGACGCGATCTCGATCGACGCGGCCGAAGACGCGCTGTTCGGCGTGGTGCTGCTGAACGACTGGTCGGCACGCGACGTGCAGGCCTGGGAGTACCAGCCGCTCGGCCCGTTCCTCTCGAAGAGCTTCGCGACGACGATCTCGCCCTGGATCGTGACGATGGAAGCCCTCGCGCCCTACCGCACGCCGTTCGAACGGCCCGCCGGCGACCCGCAGCCGCTGCCCTATCTCGACGGCGAGACGAACCGGCGCGCCGGCGCGATCGACATCACGCTCGAGACCTGGCTGCAGACCGCGCGAATGCGCGCCAGTGGCGAGCCCGCGTCGCGGCTGACGCAATCGAACTTTCGCGACGCGTACTGGACGCTCGCGCAGCTGGTCGCGCACCACACCGTCAACGGCTGCAACCTGCGCAGCGGCGACCTGCTCGGCACCGGCACGCAGTCGGGCCCCGAAGAGGGGCAGGGCGGGTCGCTGCTCGAGCTCTCGAAAGGCGGCAAGCAGCCGCTGCAGCTGGCGAACGGCGAGACCCGGGTCTTCCTCGAAGATGGAGACACGCTGATCCTGCGCGCGTTCTGCGAGCGTCCAGGGTTCGCTCGCGTCGGGCTCGGCGAGTGCGCGGGGACGGTGTTGCCTGCCAGAAGCTGACCGCGCAGAATGCGCGGTCTCGTGGACGGCGCGCGCAGAATGCGCGGTCTCGTGGACGGCGCGCGCAGAATGCGCGGTCTCGTGGGGGCAGCGCACGGAGAATCGTGCGGCCCAGGCTCCAGGGAGGAACGCCATGCTGAAGACCATTGCGATCGTCATCGTCGTGCTGATCGGTGCCGTGCTGGCCTACGCGGCCACGCGCCCCGACGAACTTCGCGTCGAGCGCACGCTCGCGATCAAGGCGCCGCCGGAGAAGGTCTTCCCGTATGTCAACGACCTGAAGGCCTGGGCCGCCTGGTCGCCGTACGAGAAGAAAGACCCGGCGATGACGCGCACCTTCGGCAGCGTCACGGCCGGCAAGGGCGCGGTCTACGAGTGGAACGGCAACTCGAACGTCGGCCAGGGACGCATGGAGATCACCGAGTCGACGTCGTCATCGAAGATCGCGATCAAGCTCGACTTCATCAAGCCGTTCGAAGGCCACAACGTGGCGACGTTCCGCTTCGAGCCGAAAGACGAGACCACCCAGGTCAGCTGGACGATGACCGGCCCGAGCGCCTACGTCACCAAGCTGATGAGCGTGTTCTTCGACATGGACAAGATGATCGGCGACGACTTTGCCGCTGGCCTTGCGAACCTGAAGACCGAGGCCGAAAAGTAGCCGCTGCGGCGGGCTCAGGCGAGGGCGCGCAGGCCCTTGCAGTGCGGGTGGTCGATGCAGCCCCAGAACCCGTGCCCGGCATGGCTGCCCTTCTTCGCAGTGCGCATGCGCATCGCCTTGCCGCACAGCGGGCAGGCGGGCGATTCGGGGATCGCTCGCTGGGTCGGAGCCGGGGCGTTGTCGGCGCTCGCGGCTGCCGGCGTCGTGCGGCGCGACTGTCGCACCGGCTCGATCAGCGCCTTCAATGCCGGGCCATCGAGCAGCTGCATCTTCTCGCCGCCGGCAAAACGCGCGGCATCGCGTCCAACACGGCCGAAGCTCAGCAGAAAGCCGCCGTTCGCGCCGCGCGCCTGCATGGACTGGTGCATCGCCTTGACCGCGCTCAGCCCGACCTTCTTGCTTTGCCAGGCCTTGCAGTAGACGAGGTAGGTCTCGCGGTCGCGGCGCAGCAGCAGGTCGCCGCCGGTTGCGGCGCCGCGCGTCCCGGTCGTGGCGTGGTAGCCGCGACGAACGAATCCCTCGACCACGAGCTGTTCGAACTCGTTCCAGCCGATCTCTTCGATCGGAACCGCGCCGGAGTCGACGCCGGGCCTCGCGGCCGGTTTGCGGCGCAGCGCGCTGAACAGGGGAATGTTCGACAGCATCCTGGCCAAATCGGGTTTCATTGCGGCGTGCAGTGGTTCAACGGTGTGATCGATCGAGATCGAGGCAGCGCACCAGCTTGGCGCTTCAGGTTTGTCGGCGAAGGTAATGCGTGATTGAGCGGCTCCGGGCCACTCGTTGCAAATGCTTGCAAGCAGTCGGGGCTGCGTGCGTCAGATCGCACGAATCGCGAAGCGATCAACGAGCCCGATCAATGCGACTGCAATGCACCAGGGCGCGTCGGGGCGACGGCGGCGCGTCGCTCGACCGGCGCGTTCGACGTGTCGGGGGCGCTCGGTGCCGGGACCCAGCTTGCTGCATCGCGCAGGCCCAGCACGGCGCTCAGCAGCCATACGAGCGCGGTGAACAGGCCGACGATGCCGATCGCCAACGCGACGAGCATTGCTCCCGCAGTCCACTGCGGCGAGTCGATCACGAACCAGATTGCGCTCGCTGCGGCGACGAGTCCGCCGTAGAGGCGAACGCGCAGCGGAGCGAGCTGGCCCTCGGCCAGCATGTAGCCGGTGCAGGCGAGGAACGCGAGCAGCAAGTGCAACAAGGTCATCGCACGCAGACTCTCGGCGACACCGTGAAGCATTGTCATGACACCTTCTCCCGCTCAGCCCTCGTAGCGATTAGACCGTGCCTCCACGACGCGTGCGTCGGCACTCATGCTGCGAGCGTGTAGGAGTTGTCTGGTTTGTCGAGGACGTGGGGCATACCGTTGTCGCGGAGCACTAGGCTTCGGTAACAAGCCGCGGCGTGGGCGCTTGTGCCGATGGCTGTCGGCCCGACGTGGGTACGCTGCGTTGTTGTTCGCAGGGGGCCGATTGCCCTCGACTAAGGAGAACACAGATGAAGAAGATCCTGGTGGGACTGCTCGCTGCTGGCGCGATCGCGCCGGTGTTTGCACAAACGAGTGTCGGCGTATCGATCGGCATCAACCAACCGGGCGTGTATGGGCGAATCAACATCGGCGACGTGCCGCCGCCGGCGCTGGTGCTCCCGCAACCGGTGCTGATCGCGCCGCCGCCGGTGGCCGTGCCGCGCCGTCCGATCTACCTCTATGTTCCAGAGGCGCATCAGCGCGACTGGCGCCGTTACTGCGGCCGCTACGCGGCCTGCGGTCAGCCGGTGTACTTCGTGCGGGAGAGCTACGTGCGCGAGCGCTACGAGCATGAACACCCCGGTTGGGAACGCGGCCGCCACCGCGGTTGGGACAAGCATCACGGCCAGCCCGATCGAGACGACCGCGGCCATGGCCACGGCCACGGCAACAAGCACCGCGATTAGGGCGACTAGGACTGCGAAACGGCGCGCTCTGCGCGCCAGGCGGCATACAGCGCGGTGGCGGCCGTCGCCGCGTTCGCCGCCACCTGCTCCCACGAGCCGTATGACCATGCGTTGATCATCCACAGCATCGACACGAGCAGCATCACCCAGCGCAATGCCGGGCCGCGCATGTAGAACATCGAGTAGGTCGACAGCAGCGACGCTGCCACCAGGAACACCGACAACCAGCCCTGCCACGTGAGGGCGGCGACCAGCACCGTCAGCGCGGCGAAGCCGGCGCACGCGAGCCTGCGCCTCGTCTCGCCGCTTTGCAAGGTGGCGGCCGACGACGCCGTGCGTCCGGCGCTCACCAGGCTCAGTGCTGCCGCCGAGTGCGCATCGAGCAGCAGGTTGTTGAGTGCCCACACGAGGCCGGCCATGCCGGACTGCAGCCGCAGGCGGCGCTCGCAGGTCCTCACGATCGCAAGGATGTTGAGGACCAGCGCGCACAGGCCGGTCAGGTGGATCAGGAACTCGGTGCTCATCGAGCCTGCAGTCTAGGAACGGCACTTCCAGGCCGATCGGCGAAAGAGCAGGCCATGGGGCGCGCTTTTTCGGGCGCTCCATTGCGGTGCGTTGCGCCTGCGCGGCCGACCGCGATCGCAACCTGTCAGAGTTGACTATGGGTCGGGCGCACGCAATGCCTTACCGTGCGCCCTTTCGAAGGTGCGCACAGGCAGTCAGCATGGCAGTTCATTTCTCGACGTCGAATCCACGGGCGCTTCTGAAGGCGTTCGACGCGGCGGTCCGGCGCGCGGACGCCGCAGCCAGCGCCTGGGGCGTCGCGGAGGACGGCGCGCACTACACCTGCGTCGCCGAGCCGTGGATGGCGAAGGCCTGGTTCAAGCCGCAGGTGCTGACGAGCGTGCTGACGTTCAACATCGTCCGCTCGGCCGATGATCACGTCACGAAGGAAGCCTACTCGCACTATCACGCCTTGCTCGTGCGGACCTTCCTGGGAAGCCTCGATCACATGTTCTCGATGGTCGGGGTCACGTCAGCGCCGACGGCGGGCGACAACTGCTCCGAGTAGCGCGAGAGCCGCCGGGCGTCGTCGGCACAGTGCTTGCTCGTCGAGGGTGTACTGCGTTTCACCCTCGCCAAGGAGCACCGCATGAGCCGTCTGGACGTCACCGAGAAGATCATCGCCGCCAAGGTCGCGAAGGGCCTGAAGTGGTCCGACGTGGCCTCGAAGGTCGGCCTGAGCAAGGAATGGGTCACCGCGGCCTGCCTCGGGCAGATGACGCTCAACGCCGAGCAGGCCGGCATCGTCGGCGAGATCTTCGGCCTCACGCCGGACGACAGGCAGTGGCTGACGGTCGTGCCCTACAAGGGGTCGCTGCCGAGCAGCGTTCCTGCCGACCCGCTGATCTACCGCTTCTACGAGCTCGTGAACGTCTACGGCACGACCTTCAAGGAGCTGATCCACGAGGAGTTCGGCGACGGGATCATGTCGGCGATCGACTTCAAGATGGACCTGCAACGCGAAGCCGACCCCAAGGGCGACAGGGTGTCGATCACGATGAGCGGCAAGTTCCTTCCGTACAAGACGTATTGACCATGGCCGGCGCGCGCGCTGCGCGCGGCCTTTGAACCTTTTTTCGCGGCGCGGCATTAACCTCCGGATAAGTGCCGGGAGAGTGCATGTTCCGATTCGTTGCCGGTCGCCGCGGGCCTGTCTCGCCAGGCAGGACGGGCGCCGTCGCCGATGCCGCAGACACGCTGGACATCGCGTTGATGGCTCGTGTCGTTGCGCGCGACCTGGCCGCGTTCGAAACGCTCTACCGCATCTACGACCCGCGCCTGGCCCGATTCCTGGGCCTGATGATCGCGCGCCGCGCGCTCGTCGAGGAAGTGCTCAACGACACGATGCTGGTCGTCTGGAACCGGGCCGCCAGCTACAACCACGCGAGCAAGGTCTCGACCTGGATCTTCGCGATCGCCTACCGCACCGCGCTGAAGGCGCTGCACCGGGATGACGAGCCGCTCGCCGACCCGGCCAACGAGCCGGCTGCCGATCTGCCGGGCCCGGAGCAGCAGCACAGCAGCCACCAGACACGCGCCGCGCTGATGCGCTCGCTCGACAGGCTGTCGCACGAACAACGCAGCGTGCTGGTGCTGACCTACTTCCACGACCTGCCGTATGCGGAGATCGCGCAGATCATGGCGTGCCCGGTCGACACCGTGAAGACGCGCGTGTTCCACGCGCGGCGCCGCCTGCGCGCGTTGCTCAGCGGCGAGCTGGGAGACTGGTTGTGAAGGCCGACGTGCTGCCGATCGAAGGCGCCGAACACCAGGCGGTCCAGCTGCTGCTGCCCTGGCACGGCAACGCGATGCTCGAGCCCGGCGAGGCTGCGCGCGTCGAGGCCCACGTGGCCGGGTGCGCGCGCTGCCAGGCCGATCTGGCGTGGCAGACTCGCCTGCGCGTGGCCTCGGCCGATGCGCCCGGCGCGAAGCTGGCGCCTGTCGACGCGCGATGGGCGGCGTTGCGCCGGCAGATCGCGGCCGACGATGCCGTGGCCCGCGCGGGAGCACGTCGGCCGGGGCGTCTGCCGACGTCGCGCGGCTGGTCGTTCGC
>Ga0075370_10000552_pt1 | contig 14338 bp, 14 predicted proteins | sample EndMethybrTD3035_FD_71398 | JGI IMG/M metagenome (GOLD analysis project Ga0075370, IMG submission 71398) | Populus endosphere microbial communities from Tennessee, USA - Endosphere MetaG P. TD hybrid TD303-5 | ecosystem: Host-associated > Plants > Roots > Endosphere | place: USA: Tennessee... | reverse complement strand
GCTGAGGTTTCGCGGGCGACCGCCTACCGCTATTTCCCCGGCCTCGATGCGCTGCTCAGCGAAGCGGCGGTCGATGCGCTCGTCCCCGAGCCGGGCGATCTTCTTGCCGACGGGCCGTCAGACGTTGCCGAGCGCCTGGCATTGGTCGATGACACGCTCGACCGCGCCTGCCGTCGGCGGGAAGTGCCGCTGCGCCTGATGCTCGCCCGCACGCTCGAACGCTCGGTTCAGCCGGGTGGCGATGAGGCACCGTTACGCCAGAACCGGCGTGTGCCGCTGATCGAGCAGGCGCTGGCGCCCCTGGGGGATGACTACGACGTCAGGCTGATTCCCGCGCTGGCAATGATTATCGGCACCGAAGGCCTGATCGCGCTCAAGGACGTGGTCGGTCTCGACGAAGCGCAGTCGCGCGTGGTGCGGCAGTGGGCGATCGCGGCGCTGCTCGAGGCGGCTCGGGCCTAGACTCGTTCCGTTTCAGACTGAACCGGAACGAGTGTAGTTTGTCCTTTGTTTGTCGTGATTTCCGAGCCGGCAGGTGATTCCACCTGCCTCGAAATCACTCTAGGTCGGGCGCACTGTCACATCCATGCGGAAGCTGCGCTCCTCGCCGGGTGCCAGCGTGATCACACCCGGCTTGTCGCGGAAATCGCCGGCATAGCCCAAGGGGTCGGCGATGCCTTGCCAAGGTTCGATGCAGAGGTAGGCCGCGCCGGGCTTCTGCCAGATGCCGAGCATCGGCGTGTCCGGGAAGGCGATGTCGAGGCTGGCGCCGCCGGAGGCGCCGAACGCCAGCGACTGGCTGTCGAGCTGATCCCAGATCATCGCGTCAGGCTCGAACAGGGCCGGCTTCGGCGCGAAGGCATGGTGCTCGACCGGCGTCGGCTCCCGATCGGGCAGGACGAGGCCGCTTGCCGGATCGATCCGGCGGATCGGCTGAGGTTCGGGTTGAGCGAACGTGACCAGATGCGCGTCCTTCGCCGCGCCGCCGGGCAGCGGCCAGGCGAAAGCGGGATGAAAGCCGAAACTGAACGGCAGCGAGGTGTCGCTTTGGCTGATCACGGTCGCGGTCATGCGCAGCGTCCAGCCCACGAGTGCAAAGGCCATATCGAGCGCGAATGCGAAGGGATAAACGGCGCGGGTTTCTGCACTGTCGAAAAGCCGAAAGCGTGCGGTATTAGCCTCCTGTTCGGTGACCTCGAACAAGCTGGTGCGGGCGAAACCGTGCTTGGGCAAAGTGTAAGTCTTGTCGCCAAGCCGATATTCCCCACCGTTCAGCGCGCCGACGATCGGGAACAGCAGCGGCGCATGGCCTGTCCAGAACGCAGGATCGGCGTCGGTCATGTACTCGCGGCCCTCGCCGTCGGTCAGCGACCAGAGCTCGGCGCCGAACGGGTTGATCCGGGCGGTCAGATCGCCGGAAGAGATCGAGATCAGCTCTGCCATAAAGACCCCGTCACCCCTGCGGAGACAGGGGTCTAGATAAGGGCGCATCATGACGCGAAGCCCGCTCCAGCGCGATAGCTTATATGGACCCCTGCCGCCGCAGCGGTGACCGATCGGGAGCTAGCCCCTCAGAACCGCGCCCAGTTTGGCCGCTGCGGCGGTGACCCTCTCGGCGATCGCCTTGAGATCGGCCTCGGCGTAGCTCTTTTCGCCCGGCTGGAGTGTAACCTCGATTGCCAGCGACTTCTGACCCTCGGGTACGCCCTGGCCACGGAAGTCGTCGAACAGCCGTGCGGCGACGATGTTGGTCTTGTCGGCGCCCTTGACCGTGCGGACGAGATCGCTCGCGGGAAGAACGGCGGGAACGAGGAAGGCGAAATCGCGCGTCACCGCCTGGAGCGCTGGCGGGGCATAGTGCGCACGGGCGAAAGTCGTGGCGCCGCGCTTGCCCGGGATCGCATCAAGGAACAGCTCGGCCACCGCGACCGGCGCGTCGATGTCGAACTGTTTGGCCACCGCCGGATGCAGCATGCCGAAGCGCGCGAGCACGGTCTTGGGGCCGAGCCGCAAGGTTGCCGACTGGCCGGGATGGAACTGTGGGCCGGCTTCACCCATGACCTGGACGTTGTCGACGGGCGCACCGGCTTCGGCCAGCAGGGCCAGGGCCTCGGCCTTGGCGTCGAAGGCGTCGAAGTTCACCGCCTTGCCCGTGGCCCAGCCCCGCGGGGTCTTCTCGCCGGCAAACACCACTGCGAGCGACAGGCGCTCGTCGCTGGCGCCGCCATCGCCGCGCAGATAGCGCCGGCCGATCTCGAACAGGCGCAGGCCCGCCGCGCCGCGATCGAGATTTCGCCGCACCGCCGCGAGCAGGCCCGGCAGCAGCGAGGGGCGCATGGCTTTCATGTCCTCGCTGATCGGATTGGCCAGCGTCCAGATGCCTCCGTTCCCGTCCGCGAATGCATCGGCGTCGGGCTCGGGCAGGAACGACCAGGTCACTGCCTCATGGCTCCCGCGCGCCGCGGCGGCGCGGCGCAGGCGGCGTTCGAGCTTCTGCGCCGGGGTTGCGGTCGGCCGGGCGACGCCATCGGCCCGGGGCAGGGCTACGCTCTCGACCTTGTCGAGGCCGTGGATACGGATGACTTCCTCGACGATGTCGGGCGCGCCGTCGATATCGGGACGCCAGCCGGGGGCGGTGACGCTCCACTGCTCGCCAGTCATGCTCTCCATCGCAACGACGCCGAAGCCGAGGCTTTCGAGGATCGCGCGCTGCTGCGCCGGCGGAACTGCCACGCCGCCGAGCTTTTCGGCGAGCGCCGGCTCGTAGTGCACGACCTTGGCGCCCGAGGGCGGCGTGCCCGCGCGGATCACTTCCGAGGCCTGGCCGCCACATATCTCGAGGATCAGCCCGGTCAGCAGATCGAGCCCGGTATCGAGGAACTGCGGGTCGATGCCGCGTTCGAAGCGGATGCGCGCGTCCGAGGTCAGGTTCAGCGTGCGGCCCGTCGCGGCGATGCGGGCAGGATCGAAATAGGCGATCTCGAGCAGCACGTCGCGCGTGTCCTCGGAGCACCCGGAATGCTCGCCGCCCATGATACCCGCGATGTCGTGCACCCCGGCCTCGTCGGCGATCACGGTCATCGTGTGGTCGAGCAGGTAGTGCTTGCCGTTGAGCGCGGTCACGCCCTCGCCGTCCCGCGCGCGCCGCGCGACGATGGCGCCAGTCAGCTTGGCTCGGTCATAGGCGTGGGCCGGTCGGCCATACGTCAGCATCACGTAGTTGGTGATGTCGACCAGCGCCGAGATCGGCCGCTGGCCCGCGCTCTTGAGCCGCACCTGCATCCAGTCGGGCGAGGTGCCGTTGGTCACGCCGACGATCGCGCGGCCGTAGAAGGCCGGGCAGCCCTCGGCGTCCTCGGTGCGTATTTCGACCGGGGAGGCGAAAGTGCCGGCGATCGACGGTGCTGCGATCGGCTTCAAAGCGCCGAGTCCGGCTGCGGCCAAGTCGCGCGCGATGCCGTAGACGCCCATGCAGTCGGGCCGGTTGGGCGTGATGGCGATGTCGAACACCGGATCGGCACCGTGGTAGGCGGCGAAGCTCGTGCCGATCGGGGCGTCGGCGGGCAGTTCGATGATGCCGTCGTGGTCGTCGCCGAGCTCGAGCTCGCGGGTAGAGCACATCATGCCGTTCGATTCGACGCCGCGCACCGCCGCGACTTTCAGCACCATGCCATTGGCCGGCACCACCGCGCCCGGCAGTCCGAGCACGCCGACAAGGCCCGCGCGAGCGTTGGGCGCGCCGCAGACGACCTGGAGCGGCTGGCCATCGCCGCGGTCGACGGTGAGCACCTGCAGCTTGTCGGCATCGGGATGCCGCTCGGCGGTGAGCACTTTCGCCACGGTGAACCCGGCAAGTTTTTCCGCCGGGTTCTCGATGCCTTCGACCTCGAGGCCGATGGCGTTGAGCGTGTCGGCGATCTGGTCGACCGAAGCCGAGGTGTCGAGGTGGTCCTTGAGCCAGGAGAACGAGAATTTCATGTGATCGCTCCCCTCAAGCCGCCGTGCCCACGCCGCCCGACAGGGTCGGGACGTCGAGCGGTGCGAAGCCATAGTGTGCCAGCCAGCGGACATCGCCGTCGAAAAAGGCGCGCAGATCGTCCATGCCGTATTTTAGCATGGCGAGGCGGTCGACGCCGGTGCCGAAGGCGAAGCCCTGCCACTGGTCGGGATCGAGCCCGCCGGCTTCGATGACCTTGCGGTTGACCATGCCGCTGCCCAGTACTTCCATCCAGCCATCCGCCCCGCCGATCACGCGCTTGCCGTTGACCAGTGAGTAGCCGACATCGACTTCGACCGAAGGCTCGGTGAAGGGGAAATAGCTCGGGCGCAGGCGCAGCACGATGTCCTCGCGCTCGAAGAAGGCCTTAAGAAAGGTCTCCAGCGTCCACTTGAGGTGGCCGAGGTGGATACCCTTGTCGATGACCAGGCCTTCGATCTGGTGGAACATCGGCGTGTGCGTCGCGTCGCTGTCCGAGCGATAGACTCGGCCCGGAGCGATCACGCGCAAGGGAGCGCCACGCTCTAGCATCGCGCGGATCTGCACGGGCGAGGTATGCGTGCGCAGAAGCATCTCGCGCCCGTCTGCATTACGATCCGGGAAGTAGAACGTATCGTGCATCGCGCGCGCCGGATGGCTCTCGGGCATGTTGAGCGCGGTGAAATTGTGCCAGTCGTCCTCGATCTCGGGGCCTGTGGCGACAGCGAAGCCCATGTCGGCGAAGATCTCGGCCAATTCGTCCATGACCTGGGCGATCGGGTGGACCGAGCCCTTCGGCGCTTCGGGCGCGGGCAGCGACAGATCGATCCGTTCGGCCGTCAGGCGTGCTTCGAGCGCGGCGCCTTCGAGGCCGGCCTTCCGTGCCGCAAGCGCTTCGGTGACGCTCTCGCGCAGAGTGTGGATCTTGGGGCCTTCGCTCTGGCGCTCCTCGGGGCTCATGCCGCCCAGAGTCTTCAGCAGGCCGGAGATCGAGCCCTGCTTGCCGAGAAACTCGACCCGCAGCCCCTCGAGCGTGTCTAGGTCTTGCGCTGCCGCAATCCGCGATAGCGCCTCCTGCCCGGTTGCCGCGTAGTCCACTGGAGAAGTCACCCGATTGTTGAAATCAGCGCGCTCCTTAGGGGCGGGCGCGACGAATCGCAATCGGACCTGGCTACGCGGTCTTAGCCGATGACCGCCCCGCCGGCCGGTCCGTCGAGCGTCTGCACGGCCGCGCCAGCGATGCGCGCACGTTCGCGCATCACCGCCGAAAGGATAGGCTTGTCCATCGCCGCATATTTGCTGGGGGTCATGCCCATGAACGAGCGGAAGTCGCGAACGAACTGTGCCTGGTCGTGATAGTGCCCGTCCATCGCTCCGGACCAGCGGATCTTCGGGTCGAGCATGAAATGGGCAAGGCTGCGCATGAAGCGCTGGCGGCGCAGCAACAGTTTGGGCGCGAAACCGAAGGCGCGGCGGCAGACGCGTTCGATCGTGCGCGGGGTGCTGCCGATGCGATCGACCAGGGCGCCGACCGTATTGATCTCGGGATCGATCAGCGCTTCGTGGATCGCGACGATCCGGTCTTCGTCGGCGAGCGGGTCATTGGCACGTGCCAGGAAGTGCTCGGCGATGCGTGCGTGTTCGGCGTCGATATCGGGTACGTCGCCGAACAGGGTCTGAGCCAGCGGAGCGAACGAGGCGAAGGCGGGGTGCGTGTGGCCATCGGCTACGGCATTGGCGAAATCCGCCGCCTCGCCGCGGACGAACTTCGCCCAGCCCAGCGGCAGGAAGCCGACACCCCACAAGCGCGTCGGCCCCACAGCAAAGCGCACGGCCTGGCTGCTGGGTCCCGTGACGCAGAAGGTAGTGCCGGTGACAAGCATACCGTCGCGCGATTCGGCGGTCGGCAGTGCTCCAGAGAAGAAGCGGAGGTTGGACCATTCGGGATGGAGAAGGTCCGTTGCCGATTCGCCGGGTGCCGGCGCAATTTCCGTAAAGTAAAACGACGTGAAATAGCGCCGAAGAGCCTCCGGCGGCGACATAAACTTCACTTGAACGTTGCAACCCAATTGCACGGTAAGCGACCCCCGTACTGGAACGATACCACTCGTTCCGGCGGGGCTCTAGGGGCAATTATGCTGCAGTGCAACAAAAAGGCGCAGACTCCTAAGAGCCTGCGCCTTTTTGGTTTTTTACTCCATAATGGAGTATTTAGGCGAGCGCCGCCTTGGCCTGCACGATGATAGCGGTAAACACGCCGCCTTCGTTCATCGCCAGATCGGCCATGGCCTTCCGGTCCAGTTCGATCCCGGCCAGCTTGGTGCCGTGGATGAACTGCGAATAGGTCAGGCCTTCGGCGCGAACCGCGGCGTTGATACGCTGGATCCACAGGGCGCGGAAGCTGCGCTTCTTAACCTTGCGATCGCGATAGGCATACTGCCCGGCCTTTTCTACGGCCTGGCGAGCGACGCGAATCGTGTTCTTCCGGCGGCCGCGGTAACCCTTGGCCTGCTCGAGAATATTCTTGTGCTTGGCGCGGGTGGTAACACCCCTTTTGACACGTGCCATTTCTCAGTACTCCGTTCGCTCAGTTCAGCCCGTAGGGCGCCCACTTCTTGATCACCTTCGCGTCGGCGTCGGAAATCGTGTCGGTGCGGCGATGCTGGCGGATGTACTTGGCATTGTGGCTGATCAGGCGGTGACGCTTGCCGACGGCGCCGTGCTTGATCTTGCCGGTCGCGGTGAGCTTGAAGCGCTTCTTCACACCGCTCTTGGTCTTGAGCTTGGGCATTTTGGTCTCCTTGTTCAGGGACACGTTCCAACCAGCCCTGGCAGCCCGTTGAGCCAGGCCGGTGGCTTGAATCCGTGTCGTGAAGCGGGCGCCCATAGTCACAGACGGGCATGAAGGCAAGCGTAATGGGCGCTCAGCCTTCGCCGCGCGCGCGGATTGTCGCGAGCGCGTGCAGTAGCATGGCCCTGGTTTCGGCATCGAAGCCTCCGAAGAAGCGCTCCTCGTTCGCCCGTGCGAGCGCATCGATTCGATCGTGCATCGTCGCGCCCGCAGCGGTCAGGGTCAGCGCATGGGTGCGGCCGTCGGCGGCGGCGCGGTCGATCAGGCCTCGGTCGACGAGGCCGCTGACCACCGGAACCATATTGGTGCGCCGAACGCCCAGCGCCTTGCTGATCTCGCCCTGGTTGCAGCCGGGATTGGCCGCGACGAAGCGCAGGACGATCGCGTCGGTAAGGCGGAGATCGAGCGCCTCGTAGGCTTCGCTCAGGGCCGAGAGCGTCGTCAGCGAGGCGCGGCGTAGTTGATAGCCGAGCAGGTGCTCCAGCGGATCGATCAACGGGCTCGCCTTTTCGTTCATCGCGCCAGCGTAGCGCGTCGCCCGTTGCGGACAACTGGTAATCCGGTTACCAATCCCCGGGACCGCGCAAAGCGGCCGGAGGAGAGGATGACATGCCGGTTTCGATCAAGCCAAGGATTCGCCATGCCCTGTGTGTCGTCGCGGTCGGCATCGCCGTCATGACATCGCCGCTGTCCGCCGCGCCCGAAACGCCCCGTCCGGTCGCAACAGCGGTGCCGGGCAAGCCGAACCTGCTGATCGCGGCTTACGATCTCGCGGCGCTGGGCTATGGCACGGAGGAGTATTTCCTCTCGGGAACAGCCACTTCGTACAAGCTGCCGGGCCCGGCCGAGGCGAGCGGCGTCTGGAACGCCGATCCGGCCGCTGCGGCCGCTTATACCACGCGCATCGTCGTGCTGCGCCCGAGCGATCCGGCCAAGTTCAATGGCACCGTGCTGGTCGAGTGGTTCAACGTCACCGCGGGACAGGATACGCCGGCGGACTGGATGGTCGCGCATCGCGAGATGCTGCGCAAAGGCTATGCCTATGTCGGCGTCTCGGCGCAGAAGGTCGGAGTCGAGGGCGGCGAATCGGTGATGGCCCAGGGCACCCCGCTGAAGAAGGCCGACCCGGCCCGCTACGGCACGCTGTCGCATCCGGGCGACGCCTGGTCCTACGACATCTTCTCGCAGGTCGGCGCCTTGCTCAAATCTCCGAGAGCCGGCGGCGTGCTGGGACCGCTCACGCCGAACCGCGTGATCGGTATCGGCGAATCCCAGTCGGCTGCCTTTCTCACCACCTATGTCAACGCGGTAGATCGGCTCGCCCGAGTCTATGACGGCTTCTTCATCCATTCCCGCTTCGGCAGCTCGGCCGCGCTCGACGGTACGCGCATGACCGGCCAGGGCGGCGTTCCAGAGCATGTCCGTTTCCGCTCCGACCTGCGTGTGCCGGTTCTGACCGTAATCACCGAGACTGACCTTCTGGGCGCGCGCCTGTCCGGTTATCATGCTTCCCGCCGCGCGGACGATAGCCACTTGCGCGTCTGGGAAGTGGCAGGCACCGCCCATGCCGACAATTACCTTTTCATGGGTGCCTTCATCGATTCGGGCCAGAAGAGCCCGGCGGAACTCGCAAAGGTCTTTGTGCCGTCGGTCAATTCGCCGATGGGCAAGCTGGCCGTGCCGCTCAATCCGGGCATGCCGCATCACTACGTCGTGCAGGCCGCACTGTCGGCGCTCAATGGCTGGGTCGAGACCGGCCGGCCGCCGGCGAGTACACCGGTCCTCACTCTTGCGAGTGGCGGCAAGCCCAGCGAGGCAGTCGCCCTCGCGCTCGACGCCAACGGTCTGGCCAAGGGCGGCGTGCGTACGCCCTGGGTCGACGTGCCGACGATCCGCCTGTCGGGCAAGGGCGATCCCAATTCCTTCATGGGTATGCTCGGCGGCGGCGGCATGCCGATGACAAAGGCGGAGCTCGAAAAGCTCTATCCCCGCGGCAAGGAAGACTATCTGCGCCAGTTCGGCGCCGCGCTCGACAGCGCAATCCGCGCTGGCCACATCTTGCGCGACGACCGCGAGGAGATACTCGCCATTGCCGCGATCAATTACGACACGGCGCCGTAAGGCGGCAGGCCTTCGCGCGCGATCCAGGCTGTGAAATCGCCGTCGGCGATGGCCTGTGCGCCGGGCGGCAGCGGCCGGTTGAAGCTGTAGGCCTGGGCCTCGCGGAAGGCGTCGTTGCTATCGGTCACGACGATCGCGGCGCGGATATACAATGAGCCGGCGGGATCGGCGGGATCGAAGTCTTCGTAGGCATCCAGCGCCGCGAGATCGGTTTCGCCGAAGCCGGGCGCCGCCTCGTAGAGCCGGCCGTGCACCGCGCCCGCGCCCGAGAGCAGCACGGGATACCAGCCTTCCGCCTCGCCGACGGCATAGAGCGCGCCGCGGGCCGTTGCCGGCCCTAGGTCGCGCAGCAGCGCATGCGCCGCTTCTTCAGCAGGGTTGCCGCTTCCGGCGATCAGCGTGCCGTAGAAGAAGAAACGCATCGCTTTCCTGTCTTCCGCCGCTCTGCCATCTAGACCGCCATTGAACGAAACGGAGAGGCAAGATGACGGCGTTGGTGCACAGCTATCAGATGATCGCGCGGGTGGGCAGCGAGGATGCGTTGGCGGCGGCGCTCGAAGCCCTTGCGGAAGCGGTCGAGGGAATTGCGGGTTCGCAGGGTGCGATGGTGCTGCAGGACCGCAAGGAAGCCCAGAAGTTCCTCTTCCTCGAATTCTGGGACGGCGACGAATCGCGCAAGGCAGCGGGATCGCAATTGCCAAAGGACGTCATGGGTCGGATCATGGCCGCGATGGGCGGCCCGCTGCAGATGGCGGACTGGGATCGGCTGGCGGGCTAGGAACTCAGTGGTTGCAGGCGAGCGCCGTGACCACGTCCTCCAGCCGCGCCGGATCGCCCAGTGCCAGGACGTGGCCGGTAGAGCCCGCGTGCAGTGGATCGCCGTTCCAGTCGCACATCGTGCCGCCGGCGCCTTCCACAACCGGCACCAGCGCCGCCCAGTCGTGCAGCTTGAGCCCGGCCTCGCAGACCACGTCGATATGGCCCGAGGCGAGCAGCGCGTAGTTGTAGCAGTCGCCGCCCATGACCATGCGCTTGTGGTCGGTCTTGGCGGCGAGGCCCATGAAGTGGGCACCGTCGTGATCGTCGAAGTAGTGCGGCCCTGTGGTGGCGAGCGTCGCGTCGGAAAGCTGTCGGCAGGCGCGGGTGCGCGCCGGCTGGCCGTTGAAAGTCGTCGGCCGTCCCGTGGCGCCGACCCAGCGTTCGCCGAGAATCGGCTGGTCGATCACGCCGAGCACCGGCCAGCCTTCGACCACCAGCGCGATCAGCGTACCGAAGATGGGCCGGCCGACGAGAAACGAGCAGGTGCCGTCGATCGGATCGAGCACCCAGGAGCGGCCCGAGGTGCCTGCGGTCGCGCCGAATTCCTCGCCGATCACGGTGTCGCGCGGCACTTCCGCCTTGAGAATGCGCCGCATCGCCTCTTCAGCGGCGCGATCGGCGATCGTCACCGGGCTGGCATCGCCCTTGCGCTCCGATTCGACCCCGCTGCGAAAATGCGGACGGATCGCTTCGCCCGCTGCATCGGCAAGGCGAAGCGCGAGCGCGATGTCGGCGTCGAGATTCATCAGTCGAACAGACTGGAGACGGAGCTTTCGTCGGCCGTGCGGCGGATCGCCTCCCCAAGCAGGGGGGCTATGGTCAGAATGCGGATGCGATCCGAGTCCTTGGTCGCGTCGGTCGGCAGGATCGAATCGGTGATCACCAGTTCCTTCAACGCCGAACCGTTGACCCTTGCTACCGCGCCGCCCGAGAGCACGCCGTGGGTGATATAGGCGGTGACGCTGGCGGCGCCCGCGTCCATCAGCGCCTGGGCGGCGTTGCACAGCGTGCCTCCCGAATCGATGATGTCGTCGATCAGGATGCAGGCGCGGCCTTTCACGTCGCCGATGATGTTCATCACTTCGGACTGGCCCGGCTTGTCGCGGCGCTTGTCGACGATGGCGAGCGGGGCGTTGTCGAGCCGCTTGGCCAGCGCCCGGGCACGGACCACGCCGCCGACATCGGGCGAGACGACCATCAGGGCCTGGTCACCGTAACGCGCCTGGATATCGGCCGCCATGACGGGGGCGGCGTAGAGGTTGTCGGTCGGGATATCGAAGAAGCCCTGAATCTGGCCGGCGTGGAGATCGACCGACAGCACGCGGTCGGCACCCGCCTCCGTAATCAGGTTTGCCACCAGCTTGGCCGATATCGGCGTGCGCGGACCGGGTTTGCGATCCTGTCGAGCATAGCCGAAATAGGGCACGACCGCAGTGATCCGCTTGGCCGAGGAACGGCGCAGCGCATCGATACAGATCAAGAGCTCCATCAGGTTGTCATTCGCCGGGAAGCTGGTCGACTGCAGGACGAAGACGTCCTCGCCGCGGACGTTCTCGTGGATCTCCACGAAGACTTCCTCGTCGGCAAAGCGGCGGACGCTGGCATCGGTCAGCGGCTGCTCAAGATAGCCCGCGATCGCCCTTGCGAGCGGCAGGTTGCTGTTGCCGGCCATGATTTTCATTGCGTCTGCCTTTCCCGCCCGGTCGATTCGACGGATTTCACAAGCGGCTCGGCTCTACCCGAGCGTCGCGGGATTGCAATATTTCGCAGTCGCAACAGAGTGGATTAAGCCAGCCTCCGCCGCACCCGTGCGGCGGAGGCTGGCCTTGCCTCACCGCGCCTTGCGGCGATCGCCCTTGACCCAGCGGACAGTGCCCGACGAAGCGCGCATGACGACGCTTTCTGTCGTGATGCGGCCGCCCTTGAGGCGCTTGACGCCCTGGAGCAGCGAGCCGTCGGTCACGCCGGTCGCGGCGAAGATGCAGTCGCCCTTGGCGAGTTCCTCGAGCTTGTAGATCTTGTTCAGGTCCTCGATGCCCCACTTGCGGGCGCGGGCGCGCTCGTCGTCGTTGCGGAACAGCAGGCGGCCGTTGAACTGGCCGCCGACGCAGCGCAGCGCCGCCGCGGCTAGGACGCCTTCGGGCGCACCGCCCGAACCCATGTAGAGGTCGATCGTCGTATCCTCGTTGGTTACCGCGATCACGCCGGCGACGTCGCCGTCGCCGATGAGGACGACACCGCAGCCCAGGCTGCGCAGCTCGGCGATCAGCTCCGCGTGGCGCGGACGGTCGAGCACGCAGACGATGATTTCGTTCGGTTGCACGCCTTTGGCCGCGGCCACGGCCTTGACGTTCTCGGTCGGCGTCTTGGCAAGGTCGATGATGCCTTCGGGATAACCCGGACCGACTGCAAGCTTGTCCATATAGACGTCGGGGGCGTTGAGCAGGTTGCCTTCCTCGGCCACCGCGAGCACCGCGAGCGAATTCGGCCCGGCCTTGGCGCAGATCGTCGTGCCTTCGAGCGGATCGAGCGCGATGTCGATCTTGGGCCCTTTGCCCTGCGCCGCGCCGACCTTCTCGCCGATGAACAGCATCGGCGCCTCGTCGCGCTCGCCCTCGCCGATGACGACGGTGCCGTCCATGTAGAGCTCGTTGAATGCAGCGCGCATGGCTTCGACCGCTGCGGCATCGGCGGCCTTTTCGTCACCCCGGCCGATCAGCTTGGCAGCGCCGACGGCGGCAGCTTCGGTCACCCGGACCATTTCGAGGACGAGAACACGGTCAAGTACCTGGCTGGCGGGCGTCGAAGTCATGGGATTCCCTAAATTGCTTACGTATGCATAGAATGCGCTTAGAGGGGGTGTTTCGATCTGTCGAGTATGGTCAAGCGCCTGCGTGCCGATTACAGGGGTGCAGTGAAGAAAAGGGCATCCCTGCTGGCGGGCCGCGCATTGTACGGGGTGGCCCTTATGCTGGTTGCGGCCAGCGCGCAGGCAGCGCCCCTCCCGGCCCCGCCCGCGCCGCAACCGGCAGAGCCAGCGGAAGCCAAGCCGCCGAGTGACCGCGAGATTGCCGAAGGTCTGATGCTTTCCGCAAGGGTGATCGCGCCGAAAAAGCGCGCCGCCTGCGGAGAGGCGGACAGCAAGGGCGATATCGTGGTGTGCGGCGCCGACCGCGGCGAAAAGTGGCGGGTGCCTTCCGAAACCGACAGCAATCCCACATCGCGGGAAGCCCAGAACACCGGCATCGCCCGCGCGCCGGACGTGAGCAACCTGCCGGACTGCAGCCGCGGATGCATCGGATTCGGCAAGGCACCGCCGCGGATCTACACCATCGACATGTCGAAAATGCCCGCCGCTCCGAAAGATTCGGACGCCGATCTGGTTGCCCGCGGCGAAATGGCCGAACGCTGAGGCCGAACGCCGAGGCTGGGCCTCAGTCGCCCAGGATGTGCATCACCAGCGGGGGGCTGGCCAGGCTCGGCGAACCGTCGAGTAGGCGCAGCGCCTTGGTGACGGCGCTTTCCGGCCCCTCGTGGGTGACGATGGCGACGAGCACGTCGCCCTCCGCTTCGGCCCGGCCCTTCTGGATCATGCTCTCGATCGAAACGCCGGCATCGCGCATCGCGGCGGTGATCTCGGCCAGCACGCCCGGCCGGTCGGCAACAATGAAGCGGACATAGCAGCGGCCCGTGCGGTGGCCCGATTCGGCTGGGCCAAGTGCTTCGAGTTCCGCCACCGGGACCGAAAACGGCGCGCCGATTTCGCCGCGCGCGATATCGATGAGATCGGCCACCACGGCGCTCGCGGTTGGCCCGTCGCCGGCGCCGGCGCCCTGGAACAGCAAGCGGCCGGAGAAATTGCCCTCGGCAACCACCGCGTTGGTTGCCCCGTCGACATGGGCGAGCGGATGGTCAAACGGCACCAGATGCGGCTGAACGCGCTGGAACAGGCGCGGCTCGGGGCCGCTGGCATCAGGCTCGGCCATGCCGATCAGGCGGATGACGTAACCCAGCGAATCGGCCTGGGCGATGTCGGCCGCGCGCAGCCGCGAGATGCCGGCGGTGTCGACCGAACCGAAGTCGATCTTCGAGCCAAAAGCGATTGCGGCAAGGATCGAAAGCTTGTGCGCCGCATCGATGCCTTCGATGTCGAAGGTCGGATCGGCCTCGGCATAGCCGCGCGACTGGGCCTCGGCGAGGACGTCGGCAAAGTCGCGGCCGGTGTCTTCCATGGTCGAGAGGATGAAATTGCAGGTGCCGTTGAGGATGCCGTAAACCCGCTCGATCGCGTTGGCTGCAGCGCCTTCGCGCAGGCCCTTGATCACCGGGATGCCGCCGGCAACCGCCGCCTCGAACTTGAGCGCGACATGGGCTTCCTCGGCCTTGGCGGCGAGTTCGAGACCGTGGTGGGCGATCATCGCCTTGTTGGCCGTTACCAGCGCCTTGCCGGCCTCGATCGTGGTCCGGGCGAGCGCCAGCGCCGGGCCGTCCGCGCCGCCGACCAGTTCGACGACCACGTCGACATCGGCGCGCTCGCCCATGACGACCATGTCGTCTTCCCAGGCGTAGGG
>Ga0075370_10000551_pt1 | contig 14360 bp, 13 predicted proteins | sample EndMethybrTD3035_FD_71398 | JGI IMG/M metagenome (GOLD analysis project Ga0075370, IMG submission 71398) | Populus endosphere microbial communities from Tennessee, USA - Endosphere MetaG P. TD hybrid TD303-5 | ecosystem: Host-associated > Plants > Roots > Endosphere | place: USA: Tennessee... | reverse complement strand
GCATAGGGTACGGTCCGTCCCTCGTTCTCGCGAACCTGAGCGATAAGGTCCCCGGGTCGGGCCGAAATTGCTCGGATCCCTTGCCGCCGGTCCGCCAAGTGAAAGTCTGGGTCAGTTTAGGTTTGTCCGATACCTGTCCGTCGCGCAGGACACATGATCGCAGCGCACGGCCTGAAGGGCAGGTGTTGGACAAACCTCTAGGGAGGAAACCGCGGCGCATGGCACAGCGGGTGTCGGAGGCACGAAGACAGCTATGGCGATTCGAGGATGCGGCCTTGCTGGCGCGACGCGTTGGCCTTCGTGTAGATGGCCTCGAACGCGGTGACACCGATATCTAGGCGCCGGCCGCGCGCGCTTGCGCGGTGTGGGTGATGCGTATTCGATGTAGTTGAACTGCTGCCGGCGTTCGACGGCACGAGCCTGCTCTGCACCGGCTTCCAATGAACAAAGGCCGGTGCTTGCTGGTGTCGGGTCGTCGCGGCATCACTCATGGTGGTGGCGCTCGGATCGAGGGGCGCTCGCGCATCACGATCGCGACGATGAGCAATGGTCGCCCGCAGTGCCTGCATGTGAAGATCGGTTCGCGGATCGGCGTCTGGCTGGCGGGCACATCGACGTTGATATGCAGCGCTGCGCGCGCTAGCACCAGACAGTCGCGCCGATTGCCGTTCGCCAGCAGCCCATAGTGCCGAATGCGATGGAAGCCACGTGGCAGCACATGCAGCAAGAACCGGCGCATGAACTCCTGCGGCTGTAGCGTCATGGTCTTGTGGCGCGTGCGGCCCTTGGCGCGGTAGTCCTTCCAGCGGAAGCTCACACCGCGCGCATCCAAGGCAACGAGACGGCTGTTCGAGATCGCGACGCGGTGCGTGTAGCGCGACAGATAGGCCAGCACGGCTTGCGGCCCGGCAAACGGCCGCTTGGCGTAGGCCACCCACTCGCACCGACGCATCGGCGCCAACCAGTCGGCAAAGGCCTTGGCGTCTTGCAGCGCTGTGTGCTCGCCGAAGAACTGCAGTCGCCCGGTGCGGCGCAACTGCTGGAGGCCTTCGAGGAAGCGCCGCCTGAACAACCGCGAAAGCACTCGCACTGGCAGGAAGAACCCTGGCCGGCAGGCGATCCAGGTCTTGCCGTCAGCCGCAAGCCCGCCACCAGGCACGATGCCGTGCACGTGCGGATGGTGCGTCAGCGCCGAGCCCCATGTATGCAGCACCAGCGTGGCGCCGATGCGCGCGCCCAGGTGCTTGGTGTCGGCCGCGATGGTCAGCAACACCTCGGCGGCCATATCGAACAGCAACCCGTAGATCGCTGCCTTGTTCTGATACGCGAGGTCGGCAATCGGAGCGGGCAGCGTGAAGACCACGTGGTAATACTCGACCGGCAGCAGATCGGCCTGCCGTGCATCGAGCCAGCGCTTGGCCGCGTTGCTCTGGCACTTCGGGCAATGCCGGTTGCGGCATGAGTTGTAGCTGACCTGGTCGGTGCCGCAGCCTTCGCAGCGCAAGACATGGCCACCCAGTGCCGCGCTGCGGCACTGCTCGATGGCCGACATGACCTTGAGCTGACCCAGGCTCAGGTGGCCGCGCTGGGCAACTCGCCAGGCGGGACCGTAAGCGCGGAAGATGTCGGCGACCTCCAGGCCGGAGTGCGCCACGGCACGCTATGCGGGTTGCATCATCTCCAACGGGCTGACCACTTCACGCAAGAGCTCCGTGGCCACGTGGGTATAGACCACCGTGGTCTCCAGCTTCTTATGACCCAGCATGACCTGGATCACGCGGATATCGACCTTCTGCTCCAGCAGGTGCGTGGCAAAGCTGTGACGCAACGTGTGCATGGTCACGCGCTTGTCGATCTTGGCGGTCGCAGCGGCGATGTGGATAGCGCGGTTGAGCTGGCGAGTGGTCAAGGACTCCACGGGGTTGAGGCCGGGAAATAACCAGCCGCCCGGCAGCATCTTGCCCTGGGAATGAGCCAGTCTCCACCAGGCGCGCAGGCGTTCCAGCAGCACGGGCGGAAGCATGGCGTAGCGATCCTTGCGCCCCTTGCCTTGCTCGACCCGCAAGGTCATGCGCTTGCTGTCGATGTCGGTGACCTTCAGCGCGACCACCTCGCTAACGCGCAGCCCAGTGGCATAGGCAAGGGACAGTGCGGTCTGGCTCTTCAAGTTCGGTGCCGCCGCGATCAGTCGGGCGACCTCGTCACGGCTCAGCACCACCGGCAGCTTCTGCGGTACCTGCACGGTCTGCATCTTGACCATCAGCTCGCTGCGGCCCAGCGTGACGCCGAAGAAGAACTTCAAGCCGCAGATCGTGGCATTGATGGTGATCGGGGATGTGCCGTGGTCCACCAGATACAGCTGGAAGCGACGCAGATCTTCCACGGTGGCGGTGTCGGGCGAGCGCTTGAGGAAGGTCGCCAACTTCGTGACTGCACGGAGGTACGTCGTGCGCGTCTTGAGTTCGAGCTTGCGCATGCGCATGTCCTCGATCATGCGTTGACGCAACGGCGAGAGGGCTTCAGTCGATGGCTTCATGATCCTGCTCCTGTTGAAGAGCGAGGCGGATTGCCTCGCTGCTCAACGGTGGCAGGAAGACGAGAACGAACAACACCGACGCTGCGCGGAGCGCCTACCGCGCGAGCGGTTTAGTCCCTAGACTGATTGCAGACAGTCGGCCCACTCGCCTTGAACGTCCGGATTCGCCGAAAGCGGACTCTGCATGCCGCAACGTTCGTGCAGTCACGCCGACGACGCCTAATCTCCCGCATGGTTCCGTCATCCCGAGAGCAAAATGCGGAACAGTCGCCCATCTACCGAGCAGTGGCAAACCGGATTTCTAGCCCAAGGCGAATCGCCCGCGTGTCATGAACGCTGCTGTGCTCAAACGCCGCCTAGCGGCGCTCTTGATGGCTGATGCCGTAGGGTATTCGCGCTTGATGTCGATAGACGAGGCGAAAGCACTGCGAGAGCTCGATCTCGCACGCGTTGCCTTTCGGTCTGCAATAGAGGCGAACGCGGGTCGCGTCGTCGATACAGCGGGCGATTCCATCTTGGCGATATTTGACAGCGCGACCGGAGCCGCATTTGCTGCGCTAACCGCGCAGGCGGTTCTTGAACCGGCGACGGCAGACAGACCTCTGATGTTTCGCGTTGGCCTTCACTTGGGCGATGTCATTGAAAGGCCAGACGGCAGCGTTCATGGCGATGGGGTGAACGTCGCCGCTCGTCTGCAAGCACTTGCGGACCCGGGCGGAATTGTCGTTTCCGACGCTCTGCGCGGCGCTGTACGAGGCAAGGTTGACGCAGGATTTGAGGAACGGGGCGAACAAACGCTGAAGAACATCGACGAACCTGTTCGGGCGTTTTGCATGCATCGGGCGACTCCAAACACGGAAGACGAGGTCGGTGCGCGGTTCGACGGCACTTCGATATCGCACCGAATTGTGAATATGGACGCCCCGGTCCATGGCTTCGACGGGCGACCGGCCATCGCAGTACTTCCATTTTTGAACCTGAGCGACGACACAAGTCAGGCGTACTTCGCCGAGGGGCTGACCGAGGACATCTCGACCCGTCTTGCCATGGGGCGATGGTTTCCGATCATCGCCAGGACAACAACGTTTACTTATCGGGGCGCCCAGCACGACCTCCAGGACATAGGGCGTTCGTTTGGTGCTCGATATGTGGTGGAAGGCAGCGTGCGACGCACCGAATCCCGAGTTCGGGTCACTGCGCGCCTCATCGAAGCTGCGACGTCGCATCAATTGTGGGCAGCCAAGTACGACCGACATCTCGACAACATCTTCGAGATCCAGGACGAGTTGACAGAAGGCATTGCCGGCGCACTGGGGGCCGCAGCGGAGCGCGCAGAGGTGGAGCGCGGCCGAACGCGGTTGTCGCATAACCTTGACGCGTGGGAGGCTCTGTGGCGAGGAGCTTGGTTTCAGCAGCAATGTACTCGCGAGGGATTCGCCGCTGCGCTGCCGTTGTTCGAATTGGCGGTAAAGCTGGACCCTACCTTGGCCGTTGCGCATTCGGCGATGGCGTGGCAGAAGATTCTCGAGGCAGTGCTCCTGTGGACGAGCGACCCTGCCGCGGCGATCTCGTTAGCCGTCGCGAGTGCAAGGAGAGCAATTGCCGCGGATCCCAATGACAGCATCGCGTACTCAATCATGGGCAACGCGTCTGCGTACGCGGGTCAGTATGAAGACGCCCTCACGCTTTGTCGAAAGGGCGTTGAGCTGAATCCCAGCAATGCCAATGGCTATGGTTGTCTTGCACTGCCGCATCTGCTGACGAGTGAGACGGCGGCCGCCATAGAAGCGGCTCAGATGCATATTCGTCTGAGTCCCAATGACGTATGGTTGCAAGCGCCCCTAGGCATCCTCGCCGTCGGCCACTATCAGGCCAGGAACTATGAGGAGGCGCTGAAGGTTGCAACCTGGACGATTCAAAGAGCGCCTGCCTATCCGTCCGGATGGCGAACTCGATGCGCAGCGCTCGCGCAATTGGGCAGGCTAGACGAAGCGCAAGATGCGCTGTCTACCTTCCTTTCGTTGGTCCCGAGCTATACCAACGCGCGGGTTGCTCGCTCGATGATGCCGTTTCGGGACCATGCGGCGTTCGAGCACTTCGTTGAAGGCTTGCGGAAAAGTGGTTGGCCCGGTTGAAAGTTAGCGGAAGACTGAAAGCCGCCGCTCGAGCGGGGATCGTTGAGCGGCTGCTTCCATATAGAGAGCTGACGCGAAGCGTCACGAGGAACGCCGTCGACCAAGTCCGACGCAATGCAGCGCTCGAAGGGCCAGGAAGAAGTGCTCGGATGTGTCGCATACTGTCGGAGCGCATTTGTTTGCGCTCAGCATGACTATGCTCGGAAGGACCGCCATTAAAAGCCTTGACCTCTTTCAGCCTCGATTGGGCCAGACCTTTCGGGACGAGCTAACAAACCGACCTTGGAGCGCTGCGCTTGGCCCTCTGTACGACAGGCTAATCGCAACGGATGCGGCGATATATGAACGCCTGGACGGCCAGCAACTATTTTCGTCGACTCTCTGGGACTTGTGCGCGCCGCGTTTCGAGCGAGCCGAACTTTGGCACTACACGAGCTTGGCCACTCTTGAGAAGATCATTCGAACGCGCGAGATATGGCTGCACTGCATCTCAAATCGTGTGAGCGAGGGCGAGCTCCAAGCTTTCGCAAACCAATTCGGCTACCACGGCCTGACTGAATTCGAGGGCGGTTTGCCACGAACCCATGCGTTGGCTCGTGACCTCTTCTACCTCTCCTTGACGCAAGAGAATGATCCCGGAGAAATGTGGAGCTTCGGGGAGGTTCGACTGCTGCTTCGAATCGTTCCGCAGTTTGAAAGATCGCAACTGCGAAAGATGGCCTATCGATCCGGGCCGGATCACCCCTTGCAGGTACTCAGGGCGTTCACCAAGCAGCGATTCGATCGCGAGCTAATCCCTTGGGGTGTCTCTCGCCAAGCGGCGTTCTTTCTCGATTCGTACTTCAGCTACGAGTCAGAAACGCGCCTACTAGTAAAGCGCTTCGAGGAGAACACGGATCTTGATGTCAGGAAGTCGGGAACGACCGAAGCGATTGCGCTGCCACTTGGAGAGGCGAATCCTCGCGCAGAGATCGTACTACTCAGAGTCGAGGCCGAGACTCCCGAAGCGTTCGCGCGAGCTACGGCGTTGCTGAGACAGGTTCCCGAGTGGAAGATCCCGGCGAGTGTGTTCATAGCCTAGGAGAATGGCAACGCAGACCCGAACGGTGATCGCCGCATGGCCTCTCGTGGCGTTGGCGACAGAAGATTGCAGACACTCGCGCTCGTATCGTTTAGTGTCTGCTCTCATCGAGACTGGACAGTCAGCGTGGAGGAATAGTTGGAGCAGTGACCTGTCACGAACTGTGCAGCCGATGGTGGTTGCGGCGCTAGCTCCGCCTGGACTGCCAAGAACGCCGGCGCGGCCGGCATCTCGATGACGTCGCCACTCACCGAAGCGCCGCCGGCCTTGCCGCGCTCGTGCAGCCGCACCCAGTTGCTCAGGACGTTGGCATTGATGCCGCACGTCCGCGCGATCCTCGCCAGCGACACTCCGGGCTGCCGGCATGCTCCAACCAGCTCGCTCCTGGCCTGCGGGTCGTAAATGCTGCGTCCATCGCGCTTGTGGCTAGGGCTTTGGGTTGATGCAGCGAAATGCGCATCGGCGCTGCCCGTTGGCGAAACCGGGGACGCAAATGGAGCGGCAGGCTGGCCGGAGGGGGATCACCCACCCCGCTGGGGCGGCGAAGCCGTCTTGCAGCGTTGCGAAAGATGGGGATACCGGCCAAGCTGGGCGAAGCCTTCACCGCGAAGAGCGCGAGGGGCTGGCTCCCTTAGCAATGGAAGTCAAAAACTCTTCCGGGCTCGCCCGGCGCTTCAGGTATTCAGCGTGGGGCCGCGGGCCTGACGCTGCTGATTGCGGTCTTCGCGATAGGGATCGCTACCGGATGGCCGGGACTTCGAGGCCCAGTGCGCGTCAGCGCATAGAGCCCGAACCGCCGGCGCGTCAGCGCGGGCGGGATCGCCCGAATGACTTTTCTGTGATAGTTGTACGGTGAAACAAGATCAGTAGGAGAGGCGCATGCCAGACGAAGTCCCCGCGAAAGAACTGTTTGGCGTTTCCGAACTGCAGCCTCAAGTTCTCGAAACCTACGCCCGTCTGTGGCAGTTCGAGACATGGCTGCGCCGCATGGTCTACGTCCAGCTTCGCGCCCTCGACGGCGATTCGTGGGAATCAAAGATACGCGCTGGGACTGCAGCGAAGCCCAAGGGCAACGACAAGCGCATGACCCACATGCCCACGCCAGAGGATGATGTCTTGAGCTTCATCCAGCTTTCGGAACTCAGGCGGGTCGTGACGGAACACTGGTCGTTGTTCGAGGCCTACCTGCCGCCGCAGTCCATCTGGGAAGCGAAGCTCGAAGAGGTCTACGCCATCCGCAATCGCGTGGCGCATTTCCGCTCGCTTCATCGCGACGACCTGCCCCGCGTCAAACAGTTCCTGCGCGACCTCGACGCCGGCTTCTGGCGCTTTTGCACGTCATACAACGACCCGCGCCCGGTGCTGCCGCAAAGCGATGACCCCGTGGTGAATCACTTCCTCGCGCTCGATCTCTTCGCGTGGACGGAGGTCAAGGACAAGACCTGGGCGCGCATCGGGCATGCCGACCCGAACGAGCGATTTGCGGTCACAGTCGAAGTGCTGTCGATGCCCTGGGCGACGTGGACTGTGCCGATCGCCGGGCAGCAAGGGTTCCTCTACGACGTAACGATCTACGCGCGCGGGCAGCGCCATCTCGACTACCCGGGAGTTCTGCGATCGACGCGGCCCCTGCATCAGCACGTCGTCCACATCTGCCTCGACGGCGGCGCGAAGCCGCTTCGCTTCACGGTGCCCGCGTGCCTTGGCTCCGCAAAGGTCACCGAAATCATCGAGGCGTTCCACGACGCCGCGCTCAACAATCTGCGGCCAGGCCTTGACGAGACGCCGGACGGAACCGTCCAGGCCTATGCGGACACGCTGCCGGAATACGTCCTCGGCCCGGAGAACCCGCTGAGTTTCCTGACTCCTGGCATGCCATGCGCCTTCTTTCAGGGCGTGTCACGGGACGACTGAGGCCGCTCCCGCAGCGCCCGGCTCTCAGGCCCTCACGAGCCTGATTTCCTGGCCTTCAGTTCGGCAATGCGGGCGCTCTTCACTTTCAAGTCCGCTTTGTGCTTCGCCTGCAGCCCCTTAATCTGGGCCTTCAACGCCTCGTTCTGCGCCCGAAGACGAAGCTCACGAGCGGAAAAGTTTGCATCCCCCACACTTCGCGCCATGGTAGTTATCTCCAAAAGTAAGATAAATCTCGCAGTTAGATTCTATCGCACAAGCCCGGCCGCGAAGTGAGCCAATGCGCGGCAGCCCATAGCGCCCGGCCCTTGGCGAGAATCACGAAGGGGGTCGCCCGTCGGCTGTTTCTCGGTTAGCGTCAGGACAACGACGAGGAGGCACGGACACTATGGAACCCCTGACCAGCACGCAGAGACGCTCTGCCATCACGAGCTTTCTCGATCGCTATGAGACAGGAACCGCGCGACTGCCCGATCCGGTGCCGCTTCCCTACAGTCCTGTGCCCTCCATCCACACGGCAGTCTGGAGCTTGTTCATCGCGGAGGAGATGGTGGCGGGCGAACTGCGCGAGCTGACCAACCTGCTGAACCAGTGGATGGGCGCATTGCGGCGCTGGCACGCATGGAATGAAGTGCTCGACAGCCTTCCCGACGAAGTCCGTTGGGGCATTGAGTGGGAGTTTGTCGAGCCGCTCGCGTTCATGTGCATGTTCCAGCCGAGCGCGGCGCGCGACCGGTTCATCTTCGTTGCCACAAATGCACTTCATCAGATCCGCCTTGCCCGCGATCCCGCGGCGAAGGACGAATTGCTCGGAGACCCCAAACCTCCGAAATTTCTCAAGCACTATCCGAGCAGGAGAAAGAAGGAGAAGCAGCTAGAGACCATGGCAGAGGCTTGGCTCACAGGCCGGGCGTTTATGGATGCGCTTGCCGCCTTGGACGACGACAAATATGAGGAGCTGACTTCCGATTTCAGGAATCGCGCCAGTCACGCCATCCCGCCTCGCCTGTCCATCGGCATCACCTCGATCGTCGTCAGGGAGTGCGTGCAGCGGACGGAAATGGTGAAGCAGCCTGACGGCAAGTTCATCGAGGTTCCAGTACCGGACAAGACGATAACGCGCTATGGCTACGGCGGCACTCCGCCGCTGGGCATGCGTGACGCGTGGCAGGCGAATCTGGCTCAATTCGAATCCGCCAGAAACTGCTTCCTGGCCTATGTCGCTCTGCTGCGTGAGGCCACTGCGGCCATGCCCCAGCGTCTCGAGGAGGACAACAAACCGCCTTCATGCGATGAACCTGCATGACAAAGCACCGGTGCTGCCGCGAGAGACGACAGGAGCAACAACAATGACGATCACCTGCACCGATGCGGTAGACCTGCTGGGGCGCTTCCGTCACGATGAAGTCGCCGCCTACGACGCATATATGCGCACGTATCGGGACAACGAACAGAGGCGCGACAAAGAACACAGGAGCGCTCCCGCAGGCCTGGTGCGGGCCGCGTTGGACTGGACACCGCAAGACCTGACGGGCAGGCGCGTGCTGGTTGTCGGAGAGAACGGCCCCGGCGATGAGATCCTGACGCTTGGGTGCGTTGAGGATCTTCGCGTGTGCTGCAAAGAAGTGGTCTGGCAGTGCAGCCCGAAACTGCAACCGCTCCTGCGCCAATCGTTCCCTGATATGCGATTCATCAGCGCACCCGAAATCCCCCGCAGCCTCGACTTGGTTGTTCACGCGTGGCAGTTGATCGGACGCTTTAGGCCGTCGCTGGAGTCCTTCGCATGGACGGCCAGCGGCCTGTTCTCGCCATACCTTCACGGCAAACAGCCGGGCCGCGGCAAGACATCGACACCCCGCATTGGGCTGGCCTGGCACAGCGAGGGTGGTAAGCCGGGAAAGAGCTGCGACCTTGATCGCGTCCGCGGATGGGCCGCATTCTTTGGAGCCCTCGGCAAGCGGGCGCAGTTCGTCTCGCTTCAGCATGGCGAGACGTCGGAGGCGCTTCAAACCGTGCAAGACACCATTGAGGCCGCAAGAGATCGGTACGGCGTGGCGATCGAGGAGGATCCGCACGTCGACACCTTCAATGATTTCTGCGGCCTTGCCGCACAGGTTGCTGGCCTCGACTGTGTCGTCAGCATCAGCACAACCGTTGTTCATCTTGCGGGCGCACTCGGCGTTCCGGGATGGGTGCTGCTTCCGGATGATCCGATCCCGCACTGGCAGGCTGGGCAACACGTCTGCGTCTGGTACCCAACCCTCCATCCCGTGCGGCACGAAAAGGCTGGCGATTGGGACAGCGCGCTGGCGAGCATCACGCAAGACCTTGAGGTAGTGCTATAGGCTCAGCTCGCACTTGCTTACTGAAATCGCCGAGCGGCTGAGACCGCTTCGAGCGACCCTGCCCCTCATGCTGGCAGGCTGTAGGAAACGTTGGTGTCGCTCACCGAAATGAACCCCTTCGTCTGAAGCTCGCCGATCACGGCCATCAACTCCTCCTCAGGGACCTGCTTTTGGAACAGCGCGCCGATCGTGTTCATCAGCGTCTTCACCTTGCGGGGCCGCGCGGCCCCGCGCGTTTTCAGATGCTCAACGATGATCGCCAGCTTCTCGGCGATCGATTTCGCGTTGGAGACCTTGAGCAGCGGGATCTCGGTCACGTCGCGCCAGCGCGCGGCGAAGATCTTCTTGCTCTTCAGGTGCTGGATCAGCGGATCGAAACCGGTGTCCTTCGAGATGATGTGGAAGTACGGACTGCCCTCCTGCAGGGCAAGCTGGCCGATATAGAAGGCGATGTGAAAGTCCAGTGCGTTCGGGCCGGTGCCAGCGATCTTGACGTAGTCGGCCCGGCTGCCCATGCGCTGAAGCGCTGCGGCGGTCTCAAACGAGACCTTGGCCTGCGTAGCCCCGACGAAGACGATCAGCCGGAAGTGATCCTCATGGAGAACGGACAGCGCCTCCGGCTGCACGCTCTCATAGTCGATGAGGACATAGTTGATGCGGAGGCCCATTCTTGAATTCGTGCTGGATGGTGTTACAGCCATCATAGCCAGGGCTTCACGTACAACTGTGGCGCAAGCCCGAGCCGCGTGGTATCAAGCGTCATGGACAAAGAAGGAAACCGTATCGCGTGTATCGGCTGGGGGTCTCTCGTCTGGGACGACACGCGCGACCTGCCCCTCCTAAGCATATGGCACGAAGACGGCCCATTGTTGCCGGTTGAGTTCGCGCGGGAATCAGGCGGACGCAGGTTCACGCTGGTGATTTGCAAGAACACGCCGAGGGTGCAGTCCTTGTGGGCGATAGCCGACGCCGTGGATGTTGGGGCGGCGCGCCAGCAACTCGGCATACGCGAGCACCCCAGGGCAAGCTCCCAATGGATAGAAACCGAGATTGGCTACTGGGACAAGGGGAGCGGCAAGTCGCACGGTGGAGAGGCGGAAGCGATAGCCGCATGGGCGGAATCCAAAGGACTGGCCGGAGCCGTCTGGACAAGTCTGCCCTGTGGTTTCAGGGGGCGGGCACGGAGGGGAGTCATGCCGACTGGCGAGGCCGTTGTTGCACACCTCCGTGGGCTTACTGGTGAAGAACGCGCCGAAGCGGAGAAGTACGTTCGCAGAGCTCCGGCGCAGATCGACACACCTTTTCGGAGGTTGATCGTCGAGCAACTCGGATGGGGATGACAGGCCCGGGGCCCCATCAATGCCGAGTCTGATCCGGTCGCTCGCGGATGATCCGTTCGGCCGCCGCCGCCATGATCCGCTCGAAGTCCGCAATCTGCTCCGGCGACGCGCCGAGCATCGCCAAGTGCGGAGCCGAAGGTTCAACGCCCTTCAAATACTCGCGCATCTGCGACGACATACCGCTGAGCGTCGTCGCGGACAAGATGAACGTCAGCACGAGCATAGTGCGCCGAGCGGTGCTATCGATTAGAACTGCCAGTGCGCTGCCGCTCCTCACGTAGCTCGAAACTGTAGCGACGACGCCTGTACCGAGGCTGGCGCGCACGGGTAGGTGGGAAAATCTCCGCTGCTGTAGTTGTGGTGGCTAAGAAGCCTCTTGTACGTCGCGATGGCTCCGGTTCATGCGCGCAGGACGCGAAAGCACAATCGCATCCTCGACACCTGGAATGCGCATCAAACCTTGCCGCAGTTCCGGATGTTCTTCAGTTCTGGCTTCGTCATCCCAGATGAACGCAACGATGTGCTTGTAGCCGGATCCCTTCTGAAGGTACGTACCGGCGTCGGCAGCAACCTCCTTAATCACATCCACGAAGACAGCTTTACCACCCTTGCGAAGGAACTTGACCTCGACGATGAGTTCAAGTGAAGGGATCGCAAGGTCTGCACGCGGGTGATGCTGCCCGAGTGACTTCAACCATTCTTCGTCGTCGAGATCCGGGAAGACTGGTGAAAGGATGGCCCATAGCATGTCCTGAACGTGGTACTCGTTGTCGATGTCCCAGTGCGCGGCAATGGAGTTCCTGCTCAACGGCTTTTCGTCCCAGGCCCAGCGTCGCATAGACCGCGCGATACCGGCGAGTAGTCGTGCCACGTCCGCTATCGTTGTAGCGCCGGGGCGGAGCGTGGACGTATCCCGCAGGAGCGTGGTCAAAGCAGTCAGTTGCGTTGCAGCCCTGCCCATTCCGTCACCCTCGCCGATCAAGGATGAGATGATTGTCCACGCATTGGCGCGCACCCCCTCGCTGGCTCTCGCCAGCCCCTTCGCTGAAAGCGCTACAACGAGATCGTCGTCGACCTTGCTCTCCGTCCACCCGTCTCCCGACTGCCTGAGGACGGCAAGCGCAGCACGAATTAGAGCCTCGTTCCAGTCTGGCTTCCTCGATCGCGAGACAGATTCCGCAAGCACGCCTTCCAGCCACGAGCACCCTTCTGCAGACTTTGCAGCATCGAGCTTCGGCAATCCGACCGCGACGCCCAGGAGAGCCAGCCCGTCAATCTCGAAGGTCAGCGGTCGGCCTTGAACGAAATACTGGCGCGCCATCAACCAGGCAAGGCCATCCGCGAAGGGTGCGACGAAGGCGTCATTGAGACTAGCGGCATACCCGAGAACCGCGACACGGGATGTCTCCCGCGCAGCGCCCTGAGCCTTTGCGGCATCTTCTGCCAGTGACCCGAGTAATGCGGCTTGCCCAAGACTCTCAAGCTGCACCCAGGCGGCAAAAGCCCGCGCATGCGGCGGTTGATTCTGATCGTCCTCTGCTGCAGCCGCCAGGGTCTTTCGCAACTCCCAATGCGACAGGTCGTTCACAGAAACCACCTTGTCCTGCTAATCGGGCTCAGCATCACGTCCGGATCCCACTCAGGTACGTGTCGAAGCCCAGTGAGTAATCGAACCATTAGTTCAGAGTAGTGGATCGTGATCGGAAGCGGCGCGGGTGTGAACATCCTCCAAGTGTGGTTCGCAAAGTCGAACGCCTGCCTTGTCAGGTAGGTCATGTCGCGGAACGTAGATCGATGATGAAGCCGCAACAATGACGGCAGCGGCATGCCATCGCGCGCCTGCTTTAAGTCACGACCACCTGTAAAGCACAGAAGCGTTTCAGTCTCCCCGATCGAAACGGACAGGCCGCGCTCCGGGGCGAACACGCCCTTCATCGCGCCGCTCCAAGTCTTCGTGCCGGTGTTTGCTTCGTCAAACACTACGAAGGGATGCTCCTCCACGATATGCAGGAACGCATACTTCACGTCAGCAAGGCCGAGCTTCTGGATGAGCTTGTCAACGGCATCGGCCTCGTGATCGGCCATCTGCTTGAACACGTGAAAGATCAGGCGGACGGCATCCGTGCTTCGCCAGTTGTCTTCCGTGCGGACAGCCTCGATGGAGCGCGCAAGCGATTTGAAGAGTTCTTCGCTGAAGTGCTCATAGTCAACCGCTGCAGTCCGGTCGTCGAGAAGGTACTTTCCGTCGCTGCTGAACACCGTCGTCAATCCGACCACGCGTTCTTTGCCGCCAAGCCGGCTTGTGGAGAAGGTCTGCGATCCGATCCCGACGACGAGCTCATGCGCCACGCGGGGCTGCGCCTTGAGCAGCCATGGCGTTCCGCCGATCTTGGCGTAGGTGGCGACACTCATGTTGTTGAGCACATACACGAGTTGCTCATCCGCGAGGCGCATCGTGTCGAACGTCACTTCCTGTACGGGAACGCGATGCTTCAGAAGGACTGCCTTCGTTGCGAAGTACGGGTTGCTCGCATCGTCGAGTTCTCTGAAGTCCTTGTCGATCTGAACCAGAGCAAGGTTCCATTCGAAGCGGCCGGCTGTTGACGCCTCAACCGCGGCGCGACATGCGGAAGCATAGTCCGCGGAAGAGTTCCCGGCCGTGGTGAACGTGGTCACCTTTGGCTTCTCCAATCCGTAGCGCCGGATGAAGCCCTTGGCGTACGGTGCGCGCACCCAGTCCCCTTTGCCTGTGGTCACGTCAGGGAGTCCGTCAAGGAACTTCGCTAGGAAGGTATCGACCTGACCCTCGTACGGACGTTGGCAGATGACGGCTATCCGCAGTTGCTTTGGCGTGTAGGTGCGTTGATCGTAAGGGCCGTGCTTGTCGAGCCCGCGCTCATTCCACGTGTCTGTTCGCGTGCCACTAGGATCAAAGACAAGGACCGGCTTCTTGATGACTTCGTCGGAGAACGTCCAAGTTCCCTTCTCGCTGCCAACAAGGGGCCCGAGGAT
>Ga0075370_10000550_pt1 | contig 14374 bp, 16 predicted proteins | sample EndMethybrTD3035_FD_71398 | JGI IMG/M metagenome (GOLD analysis project Ga0075370, IMG submission 71398) | Populus endosphere microbial communities from Tennessee, USA - Endosphere MetaG P. TD hybrid TD303-5 | ecosystem: Host-associated > Plants > Roots > Endosphere | place: USA: Tennessee... | reverse complement strand
TATTAGGGATGAGTGCGCGTCGGACGCAGGACGGTCGCGGTCTAATGATAGTCGCGTAATGAAAACAAATTTCGGGGACACGACGGCCGAAATTTTTCGTGAGCATAGCGACTCACTCGTCTAGAAAAAAACTTCAAGAAATCATTAACTTTGGTAGAGAAAAGGAATTAATTACTGAAGAGCAAGCCCGGAATTTAACAAACTCCGTGTATAAGAATATTAACAGCATGCTATTATCAAAAGAAAATCCAACAATAGATGGTATATTGGAAGGGCATGAACATGAAATAGATTTAAGTGATGATAAATTACGCCAATTGATAATGATTCAAGAAGAAAGAATTCAAAGAATTAACGAATCGATAACTTTTAAAGAAATCTTGTACTTCACAGGGATGGTATTAGGTGGAAATATTGCAGCTTGCTTGTTCCTCTTTACTTTTGTTACAGTTCCACCAGTTTCGGTTTTTTTACTTCTCGGGTTTTTGGCTTCGACAGCCCTTTCCGTTGCAAGTTATTATAGTGTTATCCAAAATTCCCCTTATTCATTAAAGAATACTTTAGCAACACTGGAAAGATTCAATGTGAGTGCTGAAGATTCTACCCAAACACCTCAAATTTCTACCAACGAAAATTCTTCTAAAAATCAGTCTACATCTGAAAAGACACACCTTTCTTCCTCAAGTGGATTTTTTCTAGCTAAACCTACTTCATCGCAAGATACTAATAACCTTGTAAAACAAGAAAACACATCACAGTACAGAAAATAACTAATTGAGGTCGATCTAAGCACTCCAATAATAAATTTTTTATTATTGGAGTGCGACTCGCGATCCTTGCTTATTCGAATTATTAGAGACTTATGCCCTTCCTGCTATTTCTCCCAATCCCTTATACAAAAATTGTTCGTACAATTAAAATTTTTTTTCTTAATTAGTAGCGAGAAGCTTGTTTTTGGCAAAGAATAGGACTAAAATGGTCCCATTTCAGTCGGGTATAATAAAAACTTACTTATTATGTTAAGGCTCAGCAAACTAACCGATTATGCCGTGGTCATCATGGCGTATTTATCACAACATCCAGGACTTGCTATCAATGCAAAATGCATTGCTGAGCATACCGGTATCTCTTTGCCGACGACTAGTAAATTACTAAAACGTTTAAGCCATGAAGGCCTATTGCAAGCTAATCGAGGTGTTAAAGGGGGCTATCAACTCGCTTACCCGGCAACCGATATTTCACTAGGGACCTTGATTCAAACGCTAGAGGGTCAAATAGCACTCACCGAATGTAGTCATAGCACGCTGGGCTGTAGTTTAGAAAAACAGTGTACGATACGTGATAACTGGCGTAGGATTAGCGCCTTTATTCAAGCGACTTTAATGCATATTAGTTTAGCGGACCTCATTCAACCCGTTAGACTCAACCCGTTTGAAACGATAAAAACTTCCCTTCATTTGCTGCCAGAGAACAATCCATGACCCAAGCTGCTTTAAACAAATTATTACAACAAGATTATCAACATGGCTTTGTCAGTGATATCGACGCGGACACACTGCCTTGCGGTTTGAATGAAGACGTTATCCGGCATATTTCTGCTAAAAAAAATGAACCGGAATTTTTATTGGCTTGGCGTTTAAAAGCCTACCGTCATTGGTTAAGCTTATCCGAACCGCACTGGGCGGATTATATGCATTATCCAGCTATCGACTATCAAGCAATTAGCTATTATTCGGCACCAAAAATAAAAAAACAACTGAATAGTTTAGATGAAGTCGATCCAGAATTGTTGCGCACTTATAATAAGTTAGGTATTTCACTTCGAGAACAAGAACGTTTGTCCAATGTGGCTGTCGATGCCGTCTTTGATAGTATTTCTGTCGCTACCACGTTTAAAGAAAAATTGCGCGGTATGGGTATCTTATTTTGTTCCTTTTCCGAAGCGGTACAAGAATATCCAGAACTTATCAAAAAATATTTAGGCACTGTCGTTCCCTATACCGATAATTTCTATGCCTGTTTAAATGCGGCAGTGTTTACCGATGGATCTTTTTGTTATATACCACCAGGCACACGCTGCCCCATGGAATTATCTACCTATTTTCGCATTAATGCCGCTAATACTGGCCAATTTGAACGCACATTAATCATTGCGGACGAAAGTAGTTATGTTAGTTATTTGGAAGGATGTACTGCACCACAACGTGATGAAAATCAATTACACGCCGCGGTGGTCGAGCTAATAGCCTTAGATCATGCTCAGATTAAATATTCAACGGTGCAAAATTGGTACCCTGGCGATAAAGAGGGCAAAGGTGGAATTTACAATTTTGTGACTAAACGCGGCCACTGTCGTGGTGTACATTCAAAGATCTCTTGGACACAAGTCGAAACCGGTTCAGCCATTACTTGGAAATATCCAAGTGTTATTCTGCAAGGCGATGCTTCTGTCGGCGAATTTTATTCCGTTGCGCTAACCAATCATAAACAACAAGCGGATACCGGAACCAAGATGATACATATTGGTAAAAATACTAAAAGTACGATTTTGTCGAAAGGGATTAGTGCAGGCCATGGTCAAAATAGCTATCGCGGTTTAGTCAAAATAACAGAATCAGCAAACAATGCGCGCAATTATACGCAATGTGATTCACTTTTGATTGGTAGCGGCTGCAAAGCACATACTTTCCCTAGCATCGAAGTTAAAAATCAAACGGCTCAAATAGAACATGAAGCCTCTGCTTCTAAGATTAGTGAAGATCAACTTTTTTATTGTTTACAACGCGGATTGGATAGCGAGGAAGCCCTTTCATTGATCGTGAATGGTTTTTGCAAAGCAGTATTTAAAGAATTGCCTATGGAATTTGCCGTCGAAGCACAAAAATTACTGGGTCTTAGTTTAGAAGGATGCATTGGCTAACTACATACTCTCAGCAATGGGATTTTTGGCAAGTGCCGTGCCGTTTAGCAATCCGGTATACAAAAATACCCCTTGCGAATTGAGCGGCAACACAGCCAAAAATTCAAGTGCGAAGAGTATATTTATTTAAAGAAAGAAAAATATGTTAACTATTAAAAACCTACACGCAGAAGTCGATAATAAAAAAATATTACGTGGAATTAACCTACAAATAAAACCTGGCGAAATACACGCGATCATGGGTCCTAATGGTTCCGGTAAAAGTACCTTAGCCAATGTTTTAGCAGGACGCGGCAACTACCTACTCACACAAGGCGAAATTGACTATTTAGGTGAAGATTTAATCCAGTTAACACCTGAACTACGTGCACGTGCCGGAATATTTTTAGCGTTTCAATATCCAGTCGAAATCCCTGGGGTGAGCAATGTTTATTTACTAAAAGCCTCGTTAAATGCTATCCGCAAAGCACGTGGTGAAACTGAATTGGATGCGATGGATTTTTTAAAACTGATTAAAGAAAAGCTAAAGTTTGTCGAAATGGATCAAGATTTTTTGTATCGATCCGTCAATACAGGTTTTTCTGGCGGTGAGAAAAAACGTAATGAAATTTTACAAATGGCACTTTTAGAACCTAAATTAGCACTGTTAGATGAAACAGATTCCGGTTTAGATATTGATGCTTTAAAAATAATTGCCGAGGGTGTGAATAACCTACGTTCACCACAACGCGCTATGGTGCTCATTACACACTATCAACGTTTGCTCGATTATATTAAACCAGACCATGTGCATATATTGGCAGGCGGAAAAATTGTTCGTTCCGGTAATTTTTCTTTGGCGCAAACCTTAGAAAAAGACGGTTATAGTGCTATTTTAGAAGAAGAATCCTTAGGTGAAACATGTTAACAAATAAAAAAAATGTTGGCATTAACGCCGTGGCACATTATTGCCAGGAATATCAACGTGTTGAAAAAAAATTAATCGGACAAAAGCATTTGAACCGATTACGCTTGGATGCCTTAGAGCAATTTTCTGCACACGGTTTTCCTAGTAAAAAACACGCCGATTGGAAATACACCTCTTTAACGGCATTATGTCAAACTCCTTATTCTTTAAGTATGTCTACGTCAGACAACGACATGGCAACAACCCTGTTAGGTCCATTGAACGGTGATTATCGCTTAGTATTTGTAAATGGTTTTTTTGCCGCACACTTATCTACAATTCCGATGTTGGCTGATAACTGCATAATATCGAATTTATGCACGATGCTGAATCAATACCCTGAACAATTAAATGCGACTTGGAAGCCTAAAGAAACTGTAGCAAATAATTGTTTTACCCATTTAAATACTGCCTTTATGCAAGATGGTGTTTATATTTATTTAGCGACTAACACGCGTTTATGCTCTCCGATAGAAATTTTGTTTATTAATACAGATGAAATATACCAGCGCTTTATTCCATTGCGTAATATTATTATTGCGGAAGAAAATAGCCAAGCGACTATTATTGAAAAATATATTGATATGACGCGAGAAAATAATACTAATTATTTTACGAATACTGTTACTGAATGCCATTTAGCGGCAAATAGCCATATTGAACATTACAAAGCTATCACCGAAAGTAAACAAGCGCAGCATGTTGGCAATCTTTGTGTTACCCAACAACAACAGAGTCAATTTTCTGCTTACTCCTTGGCTTTAAGCGGCGCTTTAATTCGTAGTGATATCATTGTTAAATTATTAGCGCCCGATGCACATTGCCAATTAAAAGGTCTCTATTACGCAGTAGGTCAGCAACAAGTCGACCATACTACGCAGATCGATCATGTCAGCCCGCATACTCGCAGTGAAGAATTTTACAAAGGTATTATTGATGATCACGCACATGCTACATTTAATGGTAAAGTGATTGTTCGTGAACAAGCGATTAAATCTAAAGCTCAGCAGCTAAATAAAAATTTATTATTATCACCCTTTGCCGAAGTAAATAGTAAACCACAATTAGAAATATTTGCCGATGATATTCAATGTACGCATGGAGCTAGCATTGGCCAACTCGATAAAGATGCGCTATTTTATTTGCGTACACGTGGATTAAGTGTATCCGCAGCGACCGAATTACTCGTTAAAGCCTTTATTCAAGACATCATTGAACAAATGCCGCTATTTAATGATGTTACTCCACCTCGTTTAATTAAAAAAACTTATGAAAGCATTTGATGTAAAAAAAATAAGAACTGACTTTCCTATTTTACAACAAAAAATAAAAGGCAAACCTTTAGTTTATCTTGATAATGCAGCAAGCACGCAAAAGCCACGTTCTGTTATCGAACGGTTAAACTATTTTTATCGTTATGAAAATAGTAATGTGCATCGTGGTATCCATACCTTAAGTGAATTAGCCACTGAAGAATTTGAATTAAGTCGCGAAAAAATTCAGCAGTTTATTCATGCAAAATCGTTTGCAGAAATTATTTTTGTACGCGGTACTACTGAAGCTATTAATTTAGTTGCGCAGACTTATGGTTTAAGCCAGATCAAAGCAGGCGATGAAATTATTATTTCGCATATGGAACATCACGCCAACATCGTCCCTTGGCAAATTTTATGTGCACAAACCGGCGCCAAACTGAAAGTCATCCCAATTAACGATGCAGGTGAATTGCTACTGGAAGAATACCAACGTTTACTCAACCAAAAAACTAAACTCGTCGCTATCTGCCATATTTCCAATACACTAGGTACTATTAACCCGATTAAACAAATTATTGAGTGTGCCCATACGAATAGTCCAAATACCAAAGTATTGATCGATGGCGCGCAAGCAGTCGCTCATCAAAAAGTTGATGTACAAGCTTTAGATTGTGATTTTTATGTGTTTTCCGGTCATAAGTTATTTGCTCCGACAGGTATAGGTGTTTTATATGGTAAACAGGAATTATTAGTTGCTATGCCCCCTTATCAAGGTGGTGGCAGTATGATCACTGAAGTCACTTTAGAAAAAAGCTATTACCGCGAACCACCGTATAAATTTGAAGCCGGCACGCCACATATTGCGGGAGCTATTGGTCTAGGGGCTGCAATTGACTATCTTAATCAATTAGATTTTGATGCCATACATCTTCATGAACAGCAATTACTCAACTATGCCAGCCAAAATTTACAAACGATTCAAGATTTACATTTAATGGGTACTGCCAAAGAAAAAGCAGCTATTTTGAATTTTACAGTCAGCGATTCTCGTGGCATACGTATCCATGGACATGATATCAGTGACGTATTAAATGCTGAAGCCGGTGTTGCAGTGCGCGCCGGCCAACATTGCACCATGCCACTCATGCAACGTTTTAATGTCGATTCTACTGTGCGCGCTTCCTTGGCATTTTATAATAATAAAACAGACATTGATGCTTTAATCGACGGTTTACACACTTTAAAACAATTGTTTAAATAAAAATGATGTCAGATTTACGCGAACTTTATCAAGAAATGATCTTAGACCATGGGCGCAATCCACGTCATCATTGCGCGATGCCGGAGGCCAATCGGGTTGCCAATGGATTTAATCAATTCTGTGGAGATCGGTTAACGCTCTATCTAAAATTAGAACAGGATAAAATCTCGGCAATTAGCTTTCAAGGTTGTGGCTGCGCTATTTCTATGGCCTCTGCTTCGTTAATGTCAGAGATATTATCGGGTAAAACTACTAACGAAGCTGAAATGTTATTTACTCATTTTCATCAATTATTAACCCGTGACACCGCACCGCGACAACTTCCCGATCTTGAAAAATTAGCAGTATTTGCTGGTGTTAAAGCCTATCCAGCGCGCGTAAAATGTGCAACGTTGGCCTGGCATACCTTACAAGCTGCTTTGAAACAAAACAATGAATTAGTTTCTACCGAACATCAATAATAGACCTACCTATGATGACATTAACCCCTTATCCATTGACCGAAAATGCATTAATCACTTTAAAAAATGCTATTATTGAAGCACTCAAAGGGATCTATGACCCAGAAATTCCAGTCAATATTTATGATTTAGGACTTATTTATAATATTTCTATTGATCCACAAGGATTAGTAAAGATTGAAATGACGTTAACTTCGCCAGGTTGTCCGGTCGCACAAACTTTTCCTGGCATAGTAGAAAATGCGATCAATAATGTGGTAGGTGTCAGTGAAACACAAGTGGAATTAGTGTGGGACCCACCTTGGAGCACTGAAAGTATGTCTGAAGCCGCTAAATTACAATTAGGTATGCTATAAAAGTCTTTCTAGAAGGGCTATACAAAAGGAGGAAAAATGACCAATTGGGTTGATGTAATCGATGCTGCCAGTTTTCCCGTGGGAACTTATCAAGTATTTGACTGGAATGGCTTATCTTTATTGGTTTTCAATCTGAATGGCGAATTTTATGCCATAAAAAATCTCTGTACACACGAAGATCAATCACTCGAAGGCGGCGAGATAGAAGGAGAAGAAATTATTTGCCCTTGGCATGGCGCTGGTTTTTGTATTAAAACGGGCGTTGCAACCCGTGCCCCTGCTTTTACTGGTGTTAAAACCTTCCCTGCCCGATTAATCGACGGCAAAATCCAAGTTGCCATAGAGGTTTAAACTCTTAAATTTGACTTATGTGATTCTTGATCCTGATTTTTTAATTCTGCTGTGGAGTTACCTCTTTCTGCCTTACCATTAAAAAACAGGTGTTTAGCGTGATTGGCTAAAAAAATATCCTGATTGAATTTAGGCTCTTTTAATATTTTTATTTTTTCTTTTATATTTTCCAATCGCGATTTATTTTCTGACTTTTCTTTTTCAAGTAATTGAATTTCTTCACGAATACATTCTTTTATTTTAAAATCTTCCCAAGGAGATTTACTTGGGTTCTTAGAGAACTCATCAAAAACTCTGTTTAATGTACTGATACCTAATTCTAGATTTTGGATAACTTGGCGGGTTTCTTTTTCTTGCAATCTTAATTCTAACAAGCTTCTTTCGAAAAATTCAGATTCTAAATGTATTTCTTTAGTTGATAGCACCTCTATTTTAACTTCTTTTGTTAATTTCAAGTAACCACAGTAATGTATTTTTCGATTAATTAATTTAATCTCACCATCCATATCATTTTCAGTAAAAGGGTCATTCTTATCACTATCTATTTTTTTCATTGCATCCCTTGCCGCTACAAAAATTAGCAAGGAGGCTTTCAGATCGTCAATTTTAGTTACAATTTCAGCAATTTGCGTTTTTAATTTTAAAATTTTTTCCGCAACTAGAATGGTCTCAGCAATTTTTGAGCTATCTTGTTCGAAATTAGGAAGAAATTGTGCTAACTGTTCACTGTCTGTTTGGATCGGATATGCGATAGGCTCTGCTTTTTTCATTTATTATTCCTTTAACAAACGCGCATGATAAATTTCTTGTTATTTTCTGTCAATTAGAAAACATTTCGTTTTTAAATGGATTAAAGAACGCATCTTTTCATCTACTTACATTTTTAATTGGCTAAGTCCTTTTGCTAATTGTTCACTAGTAGATGAAGTTCCAGGCTCAGATACCTTTTCTGAATCTTCTGAAAGTACATCAAAAAAACCAAGTAAATTGGCTGAGAAAAGTCTTGTGAGATTACTATTACTCAATTTAGGTCTTTTTTGAAGTTCTTCTTTTTGCTTTTTTTCTGCATCGGCTTTAGTTTCAGGAATATTCGATAGATCCAATTTAGTTATATCTATCCCATTTAATATTTCTTTAGACAACGGTATTTTCTTTAAAAAAACGCGGTCACAATTCCCTGATATATAAGGAGTTTTTTTCTTTTGCATAGAAGTGGGTATATATAATTTGTCGTACTCTTTTCCACTAAAGTAATAGATTGTTGAACCACCATCTCTTAAAACTTCCATATTATCAACAGTAACTTTTTCCCAGTCGGTGGGATCTTGCTTCATCCAAAACTCTTTATCCGATTCAGTGATGAAAAAAAATGCGTCATTTTTATTGTTAATGTTCGCTTTAAATAAATGAATTGGTTTATATTTTTTTCTATTTTCTGATGATTTTTGCATTTTATTTATCTTTTTTAATATAATTTCTTTATTATATAAAAGCTTAACCTATATTCAAAAATATCTACATTAACTTTCAGATAAAAAATTTTATTTTGTTTATAATATAGAACTATAAATAAATTTATCTTTACAAATTTTTTAATTTATTTATAATTTCCGCCATTTATTTTAAATGGATTTTAATATGATTAAAAAAGACTGGGATCCCGCCCAGTATACACAATGTTCAGATTTCCAATATAATGCTGCGAAAAAATTTTTAGAAACTTGCTCTTTTAAAAGCGGTGCTTCTATTCTGGATATTGGCTGTGGTAACGGAAAAACAACCCATTATATTGCATCACAACTTACTTCTGGACAAGTCATTGGGATCGATAAATCCGCTGACATGATAAAATTCGCAACAACACATTTTAAACGAGATAACTTGCATTTTCAGGTTATGGACGTTAAACGATTAAATTATACAGCTAAATATGATGCGGCAGTTAGTTTTTTTTGTATCCCTTGGGTTACTAATAAAGCATTAGCATTTCAAAATATTGCAAAAGTGCTAAAAAATGGAGCCCCTATCTATATCCTCGCGGCCGTTTATGAAAAAAGCCAAGCCGACCTAATCACTCATTTGACACAAAAGTTACATTGGCATAAATATTTTAAAAATTATCAATCCCCTTTTTGCTTTTTGAATGACACAAATTATGCTCTTTATGCTGAATTTGTAGGAATCAATGTTAGTTCGATAGAAAAAGTTTATATTCCGCATAAGTTCAAAAATAGAGCAGAATTCCATAATTTTTATTTAACACTAGTGCCTCAAATCTCTCACCTTGTTGACAAAAGCAAAAAAAATAAATTTGCTGACGAACTTTTAGAGGATTATTTTAAAGTCAAAGGAAATAGGGAATATAGTGTCACTATTGAAACAATCAAATTTAGCGGACAAAAATCAGTTTATTCAATGGGTTTAAACCGTTCTATTTCTAGATTAAGTTTTTTTACAACGCACGTAGCTGATAAAGAAGAATATAAACCTGATAATTATCCAAAATTTCTTAGATTAGATGGGGGTTAAATTTTTATACTGTTTAATTTTTAAGCAATCTTTACGACATCAGTCATATTAACGTGTTCAAAAGCTTTTACACATATTTTTACACAGCTTCATCACAGAAATTGTGAATTGCTCTTTTCGTTATCTTTTTAAATTTGCATATTCATTAAAAGCTAATTTTATCTGAAAGTTTCTTATCTGATTCCATGACTCCCATTAATCTTTTTAGCCAAATGGGTAAATTATACTTCCTATCTAAAACACCATCGATAGAAAACTCATCGGCACCTAATACAACATAACTTAGAATGAAAACACTCCACATAACTGGATATTCCCAGCCACCACCGGGTAACGCCCAGATAAAGCCTTTTAAAAAATGATGCCCGATTATTGTTGCCACAATTAAATATAAGGATGTGCCTAGTGCACCCACGCGGGTTAACAAGCCTAATCCTAATGAGATCACGCCTGCTAATTCGCATAAGCCTGAAAATCTGACGAAAAAACTAGGATCGACCACATTTAAGCCTGCAAAAGCGCTTACATCCGCTCGAAAAGGAATACGTCCGGCAAATAATTTTTCAGCACTATGCGCAATGAGATCAAACCCTACATATATTCGAATAAAACTAAGATGCCATTCATAAGCAGACATATTAAACATTTCTTGAGGTTTTTTCTGTAAAATAATCGGTCGTTGTTTAACATCATGATAAGCCATATAAACAAATAAAATTACTAAACACAGTAGACTCATAATAGTAGGGATCATAGCAATAAAACATTTATGTAAACCTAAAATCCGTAACACAGATAAAACACTAAATGTTGCAAATAAAAAAGGAATGCATAGATAACGATACATCATACACAATGCTATAATGCCGCATAAACTTAACATCACAATAAAAAAAATCGGATTAGCAGGAACTCTATGACCAGTAAAAGCAAGCACGATTAAACTTAAAAAAATGCCTATAATGGCAATGCCAACCAACGCTGAATAGGCTTGCTTGTACATAGTCGCTCCAGAAATTAAATTAATTTCAATTGATAAGTTGCTGAAAATACGGTATTAAATCACTGGCTAATAAACCTCGTTCACCATTTTGTGCAGCTGCTCTATCCCCTGCCAACGCATGTAAATAAACCCCACATTCTGCTGCTTGTTGTAAGGTGAAGTGTTGTGCCAAAAATCCGCCGATCATGCCACTTAAAACATCACCCATGCCACCACTGGCCATACCAGGATTCCCTGCTAAACAAATTCGTAATGATTTGTCTGTACAGATTAAACTACCCGCACCTTTAAGCACCACAACGCCGCCATATTTTTTTTGCAATGCTTTAACTGCCTTAATCCGATTGGCTTGAATGACTTTAACAGTACAATTCAATAAACGGGCGGCTTCGCCTGGATGAGGCGTTAAAATCCAATTGTCTGATTTTTTATGCCGTTTCTCCAACAAATTCAAAGCATCCGCATCCAATACTTTAGCTTGTGCAGCCGTCAAAACGCGTGATAATAATTGCTGTGACCAACTTGTTTGCCCTAACCCAGTTCCTAATACGATAACACTGACTTTTTGAATTAAAGGAATGAGATCTTTGCCGGTTTTAACTACATGCGCCATAATTTCAGGACGTTCAGAGATAATGGCAGTAATCGATTTTGCTCGAGTGGCCACGCTCACTAAACCTGCACCTACGCGCAATGCGGCTTCTGCCGCCAAACGTGCGGCTCCTATCATGCCGTGATCACCTCCGATTATCAGCGCATGACCAAATAAACCTTTATGCGCGTCTCTGCGTCGTGGTTTTAATAGTTGCTTAAAATCTTCAAACTGTATACTTGGTAGTTGTATCAACTTGGGATCCTTTTGCATTTTTATGCGTCATTGTGAGTAGTGAGGTAAGTGGCAATCTAGACATCGTTCAGCATAACAGTGATTTTTCTATACTAGGATAAAAAACAGGATTATGCGTTAGGAAAAATCGTATCGATAAATTGCGCACTGATATTAATATCACATTGTGCATCGATTTCACGCACGCCGGTAGGGCTAGTAATATTAATTTCGGTCAAATAATCGCCAATCACATCTAACCCAACAAATAATAATCCCTTTTCTCGTAAACTAGGCCCTACTTGTTGGCAAATCCAAACATCACGTTCACTTAATTTAACGACTTTACCTTTTCCACCTACCGCCAAATTGGCTCGCGTTTCACCGGGTGGCGCGATACGTGCCAAGGCATAAGGAATAGGTTCACCATTGATCATAATAATACGTTTATCTCCAGCAAGCACTTCTGGAATATAGCGCTGTACCATCATATAAGATTGATTGTTAGCGGTTAAAGTTTCTAAAATGACATTGATATTGGGGTCACTGGCACGCAATCGAAATACCGACTGACCACCCATACCATCCAAAGGTTTAGCAATGATATCTTGATACTCCAACAAAAATTCTTGTGCGGCATGAATAGTCGCTGTCACTAAACTAGGAGGACAACATTGTGGAAAATTTAATGGAAATAATTTCTCATTAAGATCACGCAAACTTTGTGGACGGTTAGCAATTAATACGCCTTGCTGTTCTGCTTTATCCAACAATTGCGTCGTATAAATGTATTGCATGTCTATGGGTGGATCTTTACGCATCAATATCACTGATAAACTTGTGAGTGGAGCAATAGTTTCCTTATCATAGGCAAACCAACTTTTTTCATCATCCTTAACTTGCAATCTGCGCATACGCGCATAGGGCTTTTCATTAATTAAAAAAAGATCGGTAATTTCCATGTAAAAAATCGGCCAATGACGTTGTTGTGCCGCTAACAATACAGCCAATGTCGTATCTTTTTTTGGATTAATCCCATCTATGAGATCCATAATCACGCCAAGTGGCTTAAGCATGGTTTACTCCGCTTGCTTTAAAACTTCAGCTTGTTCACGGGCTGCCGCTAATAAAGCTAATCTTGCAATCACTCCGTAAACATAGAACCGATTCGCGCATTTGCCTTTTTGTTGTCCGCTATGATCTGGAATATTACAGGCTTGTACAAAAGGCAACGGTTCAAATTGCATACCGGGTGTATTCAGATTATCGCTAACGCCACGACCGGTGTGAACACGATAAAATCCGCCAACAACATATTGTCCGAGCATATAAACCACAGGTTCTGCCACTGCCGCATTCCATGTTTCAAATGTATACACCCCTTCTTGAATTATTACCTTATTAATTGGTCGACTTCCTTTAGAAACCATCATATCACTACGTTTTTTGCGGTTAAGTTGTTGGATTTCTTCCACTTCATGAATCGATAATACACCCATGCCATAAGTACCCGCATCCGCTTTAATAACCACATAAGGTTTTTCTTTAATATGATAGTGATCATATTTTTTTTGTATTGCTTGTAGTATTTGTTGGCTTTTTTCTAGCATGCAATCTTCACCTTCACGTTGCATGAAGTCCACACCCGTACAATATGAAAAATAAGGTGTAATTAACCAAGGATCTAAATTTAATAATTCTGAAAACTCTTTGGTCACTTGCTCATAATGATGAAAATGATTTGATTTTAAGCGATTATGCCAACCTAAATTAACGTTGGGTAAAATAGATTGTTTTATTCCCTGTAATATTTTAGGAATACCATTGGCTAAATCATTATTTAATAAAATAAAACAAGGCAAAAAATCATTCACTTTAATATGATCACCCTGACGCTGGATGGGTTCTAATGTTATTGATCCACCTGATTCTAGTGTAATCTTTTTGTTTGCTTCGATTTCTTCTAATAAGGATCCGATTTTGACTTCAAAACCCGCTTTACTTAAAATATCTTGTAATACAAAAAGATTTTCGAAATAAAAATTATTTCGAGTATGATTTTCAGGAATCAATAAAATACGTAAACATCCTGGTGCTAAGCGCTCTAAGGTTTCTTGTGCGGCTTGGACGGCCAGCGGAATAAAGTCTTCACTTAGATTGTTAAATCCCGCTGGAAACAAATTCGTATCGACCGGTGTTAGTTTAAATCCAGCATTACGTAAATCAACCGAGGAATAAAAAGGAGCGGGTGTTTTACGCCATTGCTCCCTTAACCAATTTTCTATCGCTGTTTGTGCAGTCAGCAAGCGTTGTTCTAACTGGTGGAGTCGATCCAAGCAATGTGAAGCTAAACATGGGATGTCATATCGATTTTCTGATGAAGTTGTCATTCAGCTAACCCCCAATAAAGAAAAAGGACTTTTTGAGCATATCTTAACTAAAGTACTAAAAAAGTCCTATTATTA
>Ga0075370_10000548_pt1 | contig 14392 bp, 20 predicted proteins | sample EndMethybrTD3035_FD_71398 | JGI IMG/M metagenome (GOLD analysis project Ga0075370, IMG submission 71398) | Populus endosphere microbial communities from Tennessee, USA - Endosphere MetaG P. TD hybrid TD303-5 | ecosystem: Host-associated > Plants > Roots > Endosphere | place: USA: Tennessee... | reverse complement strand
TGTGACGATCGACGACCACTTCGCGCGGTTCGGGGCGAAGAGCTACGCCATCAACAAGATCACGTCGGTGGAAGTCCGCGAGCAGGTCCGCAGCGGATCGGCCTGGGTGGTGTTCGGGGTGATGGCGGGGATTTTCATCTTCGCCGGACTGGGGATGCTCGGCGACGAGGCCAAGCCGGACAAGACCGGTGCGATCGGGACGGCTTTGTTGGGGCTGGGGCTGCTGGTGCCGGCTGTCCTGACATACCGGTCCCGGATCAGCCGGACCTATCAGCTGATGCTCGCGACGGCCGCCGGCGAGGTCCAGGCGACGACATCCACCAATGGCGAGGCCATCGGCGAGCTGCGCGAGGCGCTCGAGCGCCAGATCGTCGCGCGAGGGTGAGCCCGGCGCTCGCCTTGCTGTTGGGCATGGGCGGGCTTGCCCTTTCGGTCTGGGGCGTGCTGGGCGGCGAACGGCCGGTGCTGCTGCGCCGGTCGGCCGTCCTGGGCGGGCTGCTGCTGGCGGTCGTGGCGATTCTGTCAGTGGGACATTCGTCGTGATCGCTGCCGGCGGAGTGATGGGTCTGTGCGCGGCCTGGCTGGCGGGGGTGTTGCCCCACGTGCACGGCCGGCGTCGTGCAGCTGCTCGGTATGGCGGGGCCGCGCTGGTGGCGCTGGCGCTCTGGGTTAGGTGAGCGGCCGGAAGCATCTCGACTGGGCGTTGCCGATCGTCGGCATCTGCCTCGCGCTGGCGATCGCGTTCGGGCTCGGCTGGCTACAGGCAGGTCTGGTTGCCGGGGTAACTCCAGTACAACAGGATGCTGCCGCCGATGCCCCACAGCACAAACGTGAGCAGAGAGCAGATAGTGTCGCGGCGCGAGCCGATCGGCGGATTGAACAGGAAAACATAGCCGAACAGAGCGGTGCCCAAGACCATGATGACCATGCCAAGGGCGCCGAGTTCGAGGTTCAACGGTCGGCCATGTTAGCTGCGTGGGTTTCTGCGGGCATCGCGTTCGTAGGCCTCGGCGTTACTGGTTTCGGTCTAGTCTACATCCACCGGACTCTCGAGACCAGCATGACCGCGAGCACCGCAGCGCTGCACGCCAATCGCATCAGTGAGGAGACGGCGGAAAGGCAGTTGCGTGCCTACGTTTACCCCTCGACATCAACGGTATCGCTCAGGTCTGACGGTCAGATCGTCACATGGTCCGCCGCGATCAGCCTCAAGAATACTGGCGCGACTCCTGCTTTGGTCTCGTACCGCTCATTGACTGGTGGGCTTTACAGGCCTGCCCAGGGGAAATGCCGCGGACTTGATGCGAGGCCCTACCGACGGACAGCGCGTCTCGTCGATCAACGTCAGCAGGCTATCGGGCCGAATGCTGACATCGTGCTCGTGGTGAGCGGATCCGTTTCACGGTCGGAGTTCCGTCGCAGAATAAGTATTTTTGGCGAGTCCATCCGCGAACCAGTGTCCTTTCATTTCAGCTTGAAATATCGGTTTATTGACTACTTGCGGCGCGAATGGGTGGTCGCGGTGGAGATGGTGAGTGAGGAAATCGATTCACACCCGCGCAACGGCGCGAGCCTGACTATCAATCAAGTTTCATCATCAGAGGAGCGCGTCTGACCTCGGGTGAACCTCGTCGCTATGTGCATGGGGGTATTGGCGGGGTATCGGGCCGTTGGCGGACGCCCGGCTTTGCGTGATCGCGGCGGAGGGAGTATCCGCCGCGATGAGCCGGCTGGTCGGGGGCTCGACAGGGTTCTCCCGATCCTTATCCCGCTTATCCTCGCGGAAGCGAGACCGTGCGTTAGGGTAACGGCGCGTGGTTGAACAGATGCGATCTCTTTAACAGTTGCCTATTTTTTCAGCAAATTCCTGCTATGTTCTCTTGGTGGAGAGCGGGGCACGCATCACTCCTGATAACGCCGCGCCGGTGCGGCTCAGGCCCGAGATGTCGAGCCTGAAGCTGCTCGTGCTTAATTGGGTGCGGGGATACATCGGCCGATGGGGCGAAAGCCCCTCTTACGGCGAGATCGCCGAGGCGTTCGGCATTGGCCGATCCTCCGTGAAGCGAGCCATCAAGCGGTTGGTGGCGGACGGGCTGCTTCTCCAGCGGCCGGGTCACCGGGGACTGGCGCTCCCGCAGGATCGCGACAACGCGCTGCGCACGCTGCGGGCCTTGGGCTTTCCGATCGACGAAGACATCGTCCAGGGCCATCTCCCGCAGGCTCCTGGCACAAATTCGACCCTGCTGCCTCCCCCGGCGCTGGACTACGCCGCTGCAGGGGCAGCGGAGATCGACGGTGGCGGCAAAGGATCAGCGAGCTAGCCGGGCAGCGCGCGAGCGCGCCCGCATACAGCGGGAGACATCGCAGCGGGTGCACCGCGACTGGTGCCAGCGCCACCCGCAGCGCGCGGCCGAAGAGCGCGCGCTGCGGCAGGATCTTCGCGACCAGGATGCGAAGTTCGGCCGGGTGGCCTACGGTACGCCGGAGACCCGCGCGAAAGCCAGTAAGGTGCGCCAGGGCGCGTTGGCCCGGTTGCACCGGACCGGCGCCATCAGTATCCAGCAGCTGGGCGCCGCGCTCGAGATCGCGGCGGCGTACCAGAAGATCATCGCCAGCGCCGGCGTGTCGACCAGCTGGAGCATGGCCGACCGCGTCGATATCAGCTTCAATCCCGAAGCATTCGAGCTGATCGGCGGCGTTTGGGCCGAATATGCTTATTCTCGCTGGCGCACCGCGCTCCCACGGCCCGGCCCGGTACTGGCGATGATCGTCGAGGACTGCGGCATCGAGGCGGCTGCGCGGCGTTTTTCCATGGACAGACGCACGGCTGGCAAGCTGCTGCGGTCGGCGCTGGACCTGTGGTCCACGATGTACGCTGAGGCTCGCGATTACGTCACCGATGAGCGGCTGGCGGCGGCGCACGAGAGCCTTCGCTGACGGGTGGCACAAATTAGACCCTACCGTTTGCCCCGCGAAACCCGCAAATCGAGCTCCGCCACAGTTGCGCCCTGGATGCAGCGGCTGTCCCCCTGAAGCCCGTCACCGGTTACCTCCCGGTGGCGGGTTTCTTGCGTTTCGAAAGGTCGCAGCGTGCAGCATCCCGCCACGATCTGGGCGCTTGTCGACGCCGAAGTCGACATGCTGGACCGTCTGCTCGCCGAGCTGCGCGGCGGGATCCGCGATCAGCGCCACTTCGCCGAGCTGGAAGCAAGGGCCGACGGGATCGGCAAGCGGCTGCGCGCGGCGTTCCGCGGCAAGCAGGGCTGAAGGAGCTTCATGATCGACCTGGACAAGGTGCGCCGCGCGGCGCGCGAAGATGCCCGGCCATGCGCCGGCGGCAAGATGGGCGTCGTCGTCTCGCCCGAATGGCTGGAGCGCGTGGCGGACGAATTGGAGGCGGCGCGCGGCGCTCGCCCCGAACAGGGGACGGCGCATTGACCTGGTTGCAACTCACCAACGCGGTCCTGGCGCTTGCCGGCGACGGGGCCAAGCTGATCGCGCATAGCGAGCGGCCGTGGCAAAGCATCACCTTTTCCGGGACGCGCCATGTGTTCGTCCTGGACTTTCAGGGCCGGGAAGCGGTCGAGATTGGCGAGGCGTTCCTGTCGGTCATCACCGAGCAGGATTTCGCGCTGGCCGGGCACTTGGTCGCGAGCGTCACCGTGAACTGGACCAACAGCACGGCCCGGCCCGACGCCCTGACCACCGAGATCGAAGTCCTGTTGGTCGAACGTGCGCCGGTGGCGGCATGAGCGCGCCGAAGACGATCCGGGGCGCATCGGCGCTGATCGAGAAGTGGGCCGGGCTGGACTATTGCATCGCCGGCATCGAGGCGAAGCGCAACGCGGCGATCGCGGCGGCCAACGCCGCGGCCGATGCTGACCTCGCGCCGCTGCTGAAGCAGCGTGAGGGGCTGGAGGCTCGCATATCCGCCTGGTGGGGTGAGGCGGGCGCCGGCCTGACCGAGGGCAAGCGCAAGTCCATCGAGCTTGCAGGATGCGAGGTCGGCACGCGCAAGAGCAAGGACGTGCTCAGCGTCGTGGGCGACGAGACTGCATTGGTTGCCGCGCTGGGCAAGCTGGACTGGGCCAAGCCGCTGACCGTGACCACCGTGAAGCTCGACAGGCGCGCGGCGCTGATGTCAATCGACGGGGTCTATGCCAAGAAGCTGCACCAGCTGGGCCTGCGACGCATCGAGGGCGAGGATACGTTCTGGATCAAGCGTGTCGTCCAGGGCGGGACGCTGATGGGAGGCGCGGCGTGAGGCCGCCTGCCGCTCCGCTGAAGCTGGCGATGCTGGCCACCGTGCAGCGGCTGGTCGATGTGCGTGCGGACCTCCTGCACCAGGTTGGGGCGCTGCAGCACCCGGATGCGCCGTCGCTGACGGTGAACATCCATTCGCCCTCCTCAACGCTTCGGCACACGTGGCCACAGGATGATGCGATCCTCGCGCTTGTCCGCCCAGCCATCGTGCGCGAACTGCTTGCGCGCGTCGCGTCGATCGAGACGGATCTCCGCACGATGGGTGTCGAGGTCGATTGACCTTCGGCCATTCAGGATTGACGGCTCAAAGCTGAACCGACCACCCCCGGGGCGCGGGTCCTTCCTGCGACCCCGCACGTGCGGGCGGCAAAGGCCCTTAAGATCGCTAGGCATGAAAATGTGCCTAGTTCTTCCTCCTTCGGCCTAAAAATGGCGGTTTTCTGCGGGTTTCGGGCCAATCACGCAGGGAAGTGATGGAAATCGACCTCAATGAGCCGTCGCGGCCGCAGCTTGCGACGCTGTTCGGCTGCTCATCGCGCTGGATCGGCGAGTTGCGGTCCAAGGGCGACCTGCCGGCGGACGGCGCGACCTGGGCGGAAAATCTCGAAGCCTGGCTGGAGCTGCGGTGCGGCGGGGACGGCGATGCGCCGAAGCTCGAAGCCGAGCGCGCGCGATACGCCAAGGAACAGGCCGATTCGAAGGCCATGGACAATGCCGAGCGCCGCAAGGAGCTCGCATCGCTCCCCGACATGACGATGGCCGTGACCGGCATGATCTCGCTCGCCGTATCCCGGCTGATGCAGGTGCCGAACCTGGTCGCGAAGGGCGACCACAAGCTGCGAATGCGGCTGGAGACGGCGATTACTGACGCACTGGAGGAGCTGAGCGTCACGCGCGTCGAGCAGACGACCGGCGGGGGCATGGATGAGGAAGACGCCCCCGAGGAAGAAGGAGGCTAGTTCGCTTCGCGTTCGCGGGGCGACGGTTGCAGCGGCTGTACGAGAGTGGTTCGCGTCCTTCAGGCCGCCGAAGCGCGAGCCGCTGTCGGTCTGGATGGCCGAGCATGCGAAGCTCGACGACGGTAGCAAGTTTCGCGCGTTCCCGTTCCAGAACGGCATCGCCGACGCCTTCACCGACCCGGAAGTTGCCCAGGTCTCGGTCCGGAAGAGCAGCCGCATCGGCTACTCGACCATCGTCCAGGGGTTCATCGGCTACAGCATCGCGCGAGATCCTCGCCGGCTGCTGATCTATCAGCCGACGATCGACGACGCCGAGAAGTACAGCCGCGACGATCTCGATCCCGTGCTGCAATGGCCGGCGGTCCGTGCCGTCGCTGTGTTCAAGGCGCGGGATCGCGACAACCAGATTCGGGCGAAGCGCTTCAAGGGCGGCTGGATCCAGATCAAGGGCGCCAACAGCCCGAAAGAATTCCGCCGCGTCACCGCGGACAGCGTCCTGCTGGAGGAGCCGGACGGCTATCCCTGGTCGGCGAAGGAAGAGGGCGACCCCGCCCGACTGGCGTTCAAGCGCAACCTGACATCGCCGCGGCGTTTCAGCGCGGCCGGGTCGACGCCGAAAATCAAGGGCCTGAGCCGAATCGACCTCCTGTTCGAGCAAGGGTCGCAGGAATACCGCTACGTCCCGTGTCCGCACTGCGGGACGATGCAGTACCTGGTGTTCGGCGATGGGACCGGGGCCGGGATACGCTGGTCGCCGAAGGTGCGGCCGACGCGGGTCTGGTATCAGTGCGTCGAAGGCTGCGAGATCGACGAGGCCGACAAGGCCGCGATGGACGAACAGGGCGAATGGCGCGCCCACAACCCGGAAGCCTATCCCCGCCACCGCTCGTTTCATATCTGGGCCGCCTATAGCCAGCACGAGGGGGCGAGCTGGACGGAAATCGTCCGCGAGTTCCTGGAAGTCCGGCACGATCCGAACTTGCTCAAGACCTGGGTCAACCAGGTGCTCGGCGAGGCCTACGCCGAACGCGGCGAGGCGCCCGAATGGCAGCGGCTGTACGACCGCCGCGAAAAAGCGCAGTTCCTCGGCCGACCGCCGGCGCAGGCCGGGCTGCTGGTCGGCGCGGCCGACGTGCAGCGCGAAGGCGGCGGGCGCATCGAGCTCGATATCTGGGCCTATGGTCCGCGTCGCCAGCGCTGGCTGGTCGAGCATATCGAAGTCCTCGGTCCGATCGCCGACAAGGCGACCTGGGCGAGGCTGGATGCGCAAGTCGCGCGAGAATGGATCACCGAGGACGGCCGGGCGCTGAAGCTCAGCCGCGTCGGAATCGATTCGGGCGACGGCGAGAATACGATGGAGGTCTATACCTGGGCGCGTCGGCACCCGGGGTTCGCGATGGCGCTGAAGGGCCGCCACGCGCTCGCAGCGAGCCAGGCGATCGCTGGCCCCACGTGGGTCGACATCACCGTGCGGGGCAAGAAGATCAAGAAGGGGGTCCGCCTCTGGACGGTCGGCACCTCGATGCTGAAGCTGGAGCTTTACGGCCAGCTTGCCCTGGAAAAGCCGGTCGACGGCGAAGATTACCCGGACGGGTACGTCTTCCTGCCCGACGGCACGTCGGACGAATGGATTAAGCAGCTCGTGGCCGAAGAGCTGCGCATGGTGAAACTGCGCAACGGAATGATCCGGCGCGAATGGCACAAGACGCGCGACCGAAACGAAGCGCTCGACATGGCGGTCTATTCGCGGGCGATTACTTATGCGCTCGGCATCGATCGATGGAGCGAGGCGCGTTGGCGCGAGCTTTATGCGCCGACGTCGGCGCCAGCGGCGGACCCGCCCCTGGCGGTCGAGCCGGCAGCGGCGCCATTCGGGCAGAACAACGGATCGAGCGGCGAGATATCCGGCAGCGGGTGGATCGACGGCAGCGGCGGCGCCGACAGCGGCGGCGGCTGGCTATGAGGTGACAATGGCCTTTACAACCAACGACATCACGGCGCTGAAGGCGGCGATCGCGACCGGCGCACTGAAGGTGCGCTTCGCGGACGGCCGCGAGGTGACTTACCGATCGCTCAGCGAGATGCGCGAGATCCTGCGCCTGATGACCGCCGAAGCCTCGCCGACCCCGTCGCGCAGCCGGACGTCGGTGGCGGGGTTCTAGGGTGAACTGGATCGATCGCGCCGTCGGTTTCATGTCGCCGGCGGCGGGCGTGCGTCGTGTAGCCGCGCGCCGCGCGCTCGATCTGCACCAGCGCGCCTACGATGCCGGCCGACGCGACCAGCGGACGATGTCGTGGCAGGCGACCGGTGCCAGCGCCAATGCCGAGGTCGGCAGCGCAGAGGAGATCGTTCGTAACCGTGCGCGAGATCTCGCGCGAAACAACGGCTACGCCCTGCAGATCGTCGAGACGGTCGCCGACCATGTCGTCGGCACCGGCATCATCGGTGCACCCACCGGCGTGAAGGGCCGCAACGCAAAGAAGATTTCGGGCGACTGGAACGACTGGGGCCAGGTCTGCGATTTCGAAGGCGACCACGATTTCCATGGTCTACTGTGGTCGGCAACGAAAGGCATGGCCGATTCAGGCGCGAGCTTGATCCGCTTCCGGCGCCAGCAGTTCGGTGCTTCGACTTCGCTAGCGCCGCTGCAGTTGCAGGTGCTCGAGCCCGATTTCATCGACACGACGAAGACGCAGTTGCTCGCCGGTGGCGCGATGATCGACCGGGGGATCGAGTACGATGCCGATGGGCGCAAGATCGCCTATTGGCTCTACCCTGCTCACCCGGGTGACGTTGCGATGTTCCGGGCGCGGTCGCTGCAATCGGAGCGGGTGCCGGCCGACCAGGTCATCTACCTCTACAACAAGCTGCGGCCCGGCCAGGATCGCGGGATGCCGTTGCTTGCGCCGGCGATTATGCCGCTTAAAGACCTGCGCGGCTATTTCGATGCCGAGCTCGTCCGCAAGCGCATCGAATCGTGCCTTGCCGGTTTCATCACCTCGCCCGAGGACGATAGTTTCAGCTTGGGCACCGACCCGAAGACGGGCGAGGAACTGAAGCTCAAGTACGGCAAGCTGGTCGACAAGTTCGAGCCGGGCATGCTGACCCGACTGCTTCCGGGCGAGACGGTGACGATTTCGCAGCCCGGCAACAGCCAGGGCGTGGGCGAATTCGCCAAGCAGTACTTGCGCGAGGCAGCCGCCGGCGCCGGCGTTATGTACGAACATGCGACCGGTGATTTCAGCAATGTGAACTATTCGAGCTGGCGCGCCGGCAACCATGGTTTCCGTCGGCGCATGGAGCGCCTGCAGTGGCATGTCGTCATCCATAAGGCCTGCCGGCCGATCATCGCCCGCTATCGCGAAGCATCGTTAGCCGCCAACCTGCTGCCGGTGCAGAGCTTCGGATGGCGATGGACGCCGCCCGGTTTCATCTCGGTCGACCCGTACAAGGATGCCCAGGCGGATCTCGCGAACCTTCGCATGGGCAAGGTCACGCTCAGTCAGCTCGTCGAGGAGCGCGGGTACGATTACCTCGAGTTCCTCGTGCAGTACGGCGAGGACCTGAAGGCGGCCGACGCGAGCCTGGGCGAGGGCGCGATGTTCGATGGCGATCCGCGTAAGACGCCGAAGCAAGCCAAGCCCGCCGATAGCGACGGCTCGGCCGCGAAAGACGAGACCGCCAAGGCGGCCTGATCCTGGAGAAATCGATGTCCCAGCTTCCACCGGCTCCGCCGGCCCCGCCTCGTGGGCCGCGCGTTGTCTACGTGCGCCCGATGCCGGCGTATCAGGTCAGCGCCATTCCGGTTCTGACACGCAATGCGCCTGGGCCGGATGAGGCGGAGCGGCGCCAGCCTCAAGTGGGGGGGCGAGGGACACGCAGCCTGGCGCTTTCCCCAGGCAGTTACAATGCCGAGGCACGCACGGTCGAGGCCGTCCTTTCGGCCGGCACCGCGGTCCGCCGCTGGTATTTCACCGAAGAACTGGAGATCAGCGCCGACGCGATCGATCTCGCGCGCGTAACTGGCGGCGTCTGCCCGCTGCTCGACACACACAACCAATATCAGCTCGACGCCGTGCTCGGCCGGGTCGTGTCGGCGCGGATCGAAAACGGCCAGCTGATCGGCCTGCTCGAATTCGCCGATACGACCGCCGGTCGCGAGACCGAGGCGCGCGTCGCCAACGGCGAGCTGCGCGCCATCTCGATCGGCTACCGCGTCACCAAATGGCAGATCACCGCCACCGACGAAAGCGACCACGAGACCTGGCGGGCCGTCGCCTGGGAGTTGCTCGAGGCCAGCCTTGTATCCGTTCCCGCCGATCCGAACGCCGTGGTTCGATCGGTCCCCGGGCCTATCACAGATCACGGCAGCACAGAGGAAGATGATATGCGACGCAACCTCCCGGGTGGCGTGGCTGCGGCCCCGCTCGCAACCGCCGTCACCACGCCGACCCCGGCCATCGCGGCTCCTGCCGCAGAAGTCCGCACTGATGTCCCGCAGGATACGACCCCCGCGCCGGTCACGATCGCGCCGGTCGCCACGGCGGAACAGCGCCAGGCGCCGGCGGCCGTCACGGTGTCCGCCATTCGTACCGCCGTGCGCAACGCCGGCCTGGACGACGAGGTCACGTTCGAGCTGCTTGGCCGCCACGAGGCCACGCCGCTCACCAACGAGACGTTGATGGCCGACATCGGCCGGCGCTTCGCCGAGCGCGATGCCCCCGCCACCACGGCCAACCGCGTGCCCGCACTGGCGGGCAACGGCGTCACCATGGCGCGCGCGATGGAAGACGCCATCGTTCACCGCATGACGCCTGGCAGCGAATTGTCCGAATCGGGCCGCAACTTCCGCGGCATGAATATGCTGCGCATGGCGGAGGAGCTGCTCGGCTCGAGCGGCATCAACACGCGCGGCATGGCGCCCTCTGAACTTGCCGAACGCGCCCTGCATTCGGGCTCGGACTTCCCGCAGCTCATCGGCTCGGCGCTCAATCGCCGGCTGCGCCAGGCCTACGAGGAAAACAGCCCGAGCTATCAGCGCTGGGCGCGCCGCGCACCGAACGCGCCGAACTTCAAGAACATCGACGTCGTCCAGATGTCGGCGCTGCCCGACCTGCTGCGGGTCAACGAAGGCGGCGAGTTCAAGTACGGCACCGCCAGCGACGGCAAGGTCAGCTACCAGGTCGTCACTTATGGTCGCATCATCGGCCTGACCCGCCAGCTCATCATCAACGATGATCTTCGCGCGCTCGAGCGCATCACCACCGGCTTCGCCGGATCGGCTTCGCGGCTCGAGAACCGCACGGTCTATTCGGTGATGACCAGCAACCCGGCGATGCCCGACGGAACGCCCCTGTTCCACGCCGACCATGGCAACCTTGCCGGCGCCGGCGCGGTGATCTCGCCAACGACGCTGGGGGCCGGTCGCACGCGCATGCGCCTGCAGAAGGGCCTGCAGAAGGAAGAGCTCAACCTCGCGCCGGCATATTTGATTGTTCCGGCGACGCAGGAGCAGCTGGCGTACCAGTACACCTCTAGCCAGTATGTGCCGGCCAAGCAGTCCGACACGAACGAATTCCGCGCCGGCGGCCGCACGTCGGTCGAGCCGATCGTGGAAGCCGTCCTCGATGGCAACTCCACCACGGCCTATTACCTCGCGGCCAGCAACAGCCAGGTCGATACGATCGAGTATTGCTACCTCGAAGGCGCCGAGGGCGTGCAGCTGTCGAGCCGCATCGGCTTCACCGTCGATGGCGTCGAGTTCAAGGCCAGCCTCGATTTCGCGGCCGCCGCGATCGACCACCGCGGCCTCGACAAGAACCCGGGCGCGTAATCGCCGGACCTTCCTGACCCTGAGGGGCGGCGAGGTGCCGCCCCTCCAGCCTTCGGAGATTTCACATGAAGGGTTACACTCAGCGTGGCGACACGCTCAGCATGACCGCGCCTTACGATGTCGCGTCGGGCGCGGGCTTCCTGGTCGGCGCGATCTTCGCGGTCGCCGTCGCGGCAGCGCTCAGCGGCGCATCGGTGGAAGGCGACCGGATCGGCGTCTTCACGCTGGCGAAGGCCACCGGCCAGGCCTGGACCGCGCACACCACCAAGCTTTATTGGGACAACACCAACAAGGTGCTGACCTCGACCGCGTCCGGCAACACGCTGGTCGGCGTCGCGGCAGCGGCTGCAGCTTCCGGCGACACGACCGGCAGCGTGCTCCTGACGGGTCAGATCGCGTGAAGAAGGCCATCGTCCTCCTCGAGCGCGTGGAGATCGCCGGCGAGATCCGTGCGCCCGAGGAGGGCGAGATCTGGATCGACGGCGATCGTGCCGACGAGCTGGTTCCGACCAAGGCGACTTTCGCCCCGGCCGCCAAGCCGTTGCCTGCCCCAACCGGCAAGCAGCGCGCGGCCGGCGGCGAATAGTCGAGCGAGACCGTGGCGGATCCTTTCGCCGTGGCATCGGCCGTGCTGCACGGTTCGGTGCTCGGCATGAATGCGATCTACACGGCGCCCGGCGGCGAGCCGCTGTCTCTGCGCGTCATCCGCTCGCAGGGCAGCGAAGTCGAGGGGTCGGCGATCCTGGACAAGGACGTCGTCGCCATCCAGCGCGCCGACGTCCAGCTGCCGGCGCGCGGGGCGCGGCTGCAGCTGCTCGGGACGGTGTCGATCGGCGGCGCGGCGATGACCGATCCCGTGCTTCGCATCAGCGGGGATCCGTTGCTCGACGAGGAAGGTGTGGCCTGGAGCTGCGCGATCGCGCTCACCTGATGCTGCGGCCGACGAGTGAGGTTCCCGACTTCGCCAAGATCTACGATCAGCAGCTGGGCGATGTCGCGGAGATCCTGACCACGTCGATGCGCGAGGCGACTTTGGAAACGAAGCAGGCTTGGCGGCAACAGGTCATAGCGGCTGGCCTGGGCGGGAGGCTGGCGAACACGATCCGCTCCGAAGTATATCCGAAGGCCCGCAATGCGCTCAGTCCGGCGGGCTATCTCTACACCAAGGCGCCCAAGATCATCGACGCGTTCTCACGCGGGGCGACGATCCGGCCGGCGAACGGCGGTCGCTTTCTATGGATCCCGACGAAGAACGTGCCGCGCCGCAGCTCGCGCGGGGCGGGGCGGATGTCACCGCGCGAAGTCGAGCTGCATTTCCATGCGAAGTTCTTCTTCGAAAAGGGCGAGGGCCGATCTTTCCTCGCCTTCATGGAAGCAACCCGATCGAAGAACCTGCGGACCTGGCGTCAGGATACCAAGGGACGGCGCGCGCAGGGCCGAAAGGCCCAGGCAGTGCTGATGTTCACGCTTGTGCCCACCGTGCACGTGCTGAAGAAACTCGACCTGCAGGAACTGGCTGACGCCGGCGGCGCTTCGTTCGCGCGCGGCGCAACCGCGAGGCTTGGCCGATGACGTCTCGCCGGCTCGAGGTTCTTCAGGGCGTGAAGGCACTGGCGCAGCGCGCCCTGCCCGGCAGTGATGTGGTCGGTCTCGACAACGACGCTGCCGTACCGGCCCGGTCGACGCCGGGCGGCCGCGTGATCGTGCGCTCCGGCGATGCCGGCGAACCCGAGGTCGACCTCTCTCCGCTGACCTACCATTACGAGCACGAGATCCCGATCGAGCTTACCGGCTGGCGCGATCCCAACCTGTCCAGCGAGGATATCCTGGACGGGATGATGACGGCGATCGGCCAGGAGATCGAGCGCGACCGCACGCTGGGCGGCCTGACGACCTGGCTCGAGGCACGATCGCCGCTGACCGACGATATCTATTTCGACGGCGCACCCGCCGAACATCGCGCCGACCTGACGATCGTCGCGACCTACTCGACGCTTAATCCCCTTACCTGAAGGAGCAGCCTTATGGGCCGTGCAATCGGCGCGAACGCGCGCGTCATTTCCGTGTTCGAAAGCGTCGTCGGCACCGTGCCGAACAGCGCGGCAGCCTGGGGCAAGATCCCGCTCGCCAGTCATTCGCTGGGCGAGGAACGTCCGCTCATCACCAGCGACCTTATCGGCCTGGGCCGCGAGATGCAGGATCCGACACCCGATGTCGCCACCAACGACGGCGACATGGTCGTGCCCGTCGATGTCCGTAACTTCGGCAAGTGGCTGAAGCTTTTCTTCGGGGCGCCCACCACCACGGGATCGACCGGCGATTACGAGCATGCCTTCGTGTCCGGGGCATCGGCGCTGCCATCGATGGCGATCGAGATCGGCGCGCCCGAAGTCCCCTCGTTCAGCGTGATGCGCGGCGCGCGCGGCAATCAGCTGCGTATCGGCATGTCGCGTTCCGGCCTGCTTAACGCGCAGTGCAGCCTGGTCTGCATCGGCGAGACCGATCCCGTCAGCGCCACGGTCGGAGCGGCGTCCCCGGCGGAAATGGCGGTGCTGCGATTCCCGCAGGCGGCCGGCTACGTCAAGAAGGACGGCGTTGCGCTCGGCAGCGTCATCGGCGCCGACTTCGTCTATTCGAACGACCTGGAGAAGGTCGAGACCATCCAGGCGGACGGGCGGATCGAGGACAGCGACCCGGGCCAGGCAATGATGTCGGGGTCGGTAACGGTACGCTTCAAGGACAACACGCTGCAGACCGCAGCGACGTCCGGGACGCCGATCGACCTGACGTTCGGATGGACGGTGGGCGACTTCTCGCTCATGTTCGACGTACCGCGCGTGTTCCTGCCGAAAGCCAAGCGGTCGATCACCGGCCCGAAGGGCATCCAGGCGGTGTTCAACTGGCAGGCGAGCGGTGCGCTCGGCCACGCGGTGACGGCCACGCTCGCCAACGACGTGGCGTCCTACTGATGCGGGTCGAAAAGCGGGAGCTCGTCTGGCTCGGCAACATCGACAGCGGAGACGAAAACGACCCGCGCCCCTTCCTGCTGCCCGGCGTGCGCGTCCAGTTCGAGCCGATCGGCCGCAAGGCGTTCCGCGCCGCGAACCGCGTCTGTGTCGAGGTCTACCGCCAGAACCCCGACGACATCGAGGACGCGGGCGACGCACTGTCTGACGAGCTACTGCGGCGCGGCATCAAGGCCTGGGAAGGCATCGGCGGACCCGGGAGCGCAGACGACGAGGATCTGCCGGTCACGCCCGAAAATATCGAGATGGTGATCGCCGACCCGCTGTTCTTCGCCGCGGCCGACTTCGCCTATGTCGCCCCGTTCGTCGC
>Ga0075370_10000547_pt1 | contig 14418 bp, 11 predicted proteins | sample EndMethybrTD3035_FD_71398 | JGI IMG/M metagenome (GOLD analysis project Ga0075370, IMG submission 71398) | Populus endosphere microbial communities from Tennessee, USA - Endosphere MetaG P. TD hybrid TD303-5 | ecosystem: Host-associated > Plants > Roots > Endosphere | place: USA: Tennessee... | reverse complement strand
CGGCGTGACCTCCTTGTCGCGCACGATCACCATGCCGGTCGAGTTCTGGCCGCGGATGTGGCTGCCGGTGATGCCGGTGTAGACCCGCGTGATCTTGCAGTCGGCCATCATCTCGGCCTCCTTGAGGGCCTGCTGGATCGACTGCACGGTCGCGTCGATGTTCACGACGACGCCGCGCTTGAGTCCGTGCGCCGGCGCACTGCCGAGGCCGGCGATGCGCAGCTCGCCTCCGGGCAGCACTTCGGCGACGACCACCATCACCTTCGCGGTGCCGATGTCGAGGCCGACCACCAGATCCTTGTATTCCTTGGGCATGTTGCTTTCCTATTTCTTGCCAGGTTTGCCGCCCACGTCGACCGCCGTCGACACTCCCTTGAGCCGCACCGCATACCCTTCGTTGTGACGCAGGTCGGCGTATTCGATCGGCCGCTGATAGCGCTGCGTCACCTGCGTGACCGTGCCGACGAAGCGCCGCGCGCGATCGAGCACCTCGTCGTCGCTGCCGCGACCGAACTCGATCTCCGCGCCGCTGTCGAGCTCGGCGCGCCACGAACCGCGGCCCGACAGTTCGAGCGTCTCGATCTGCGCCTGCAGCCCGCCGAGCACCGGCTGCAGCGCTGCCCACAGGCGCAGCATGCGATTGGAGCTGCCGTCCGGGCCGCGCAAGGTCGGCAGCCCCTCGTCTTCGACGTCACCGAGATTCGCTTCGAACACCTCGCCGAAGCTGTTCACGAGCTTGTCGGAGCCGTCCTCGGTGTTGCTCGAACTGCTCCACAGTGCCACCGGCCGGTGCTCCTCGAGCCGCACCGACAGCTTGTCGGGCCACACGCGCCGCACGATCGCCTGCCGCACCCACGGCACCGACTCGAAGGCACGCCGCGTCGCCGCGAGGTCCATCGTGAAGAAGTTGCCGGCCATGCGCGGCGCCGCGTTCGCACGGATCGTCAGAGCGCTGTTGTGGGTGAGGTCGCCCTCGACGCGAATGGTGTGCAGCGCGAACATCGGCTGGCGCACGAACCACAGCAGCCCCGTCGCGACGAGCGCGAGCACGCCGAGCGCGGCGAGCACGGCGGCGGTCGCATTCATCAGCCGGATGTCGGCCGGCAGCGCGGGTTGGAGGGTTGCAGTCGTGGCCATCGTCGGTGTGTCAGGGCTGGCTCGGCCTGGTCGAATCGAGCGCGGCGTCGGCCACCAGCCGCACGCACAGCGCCTCGTAGCTGATGCCGGCAGCGCGCGCGGACATCGGCACCAGCGAGTGAGTCGTCATGCCCGGCGCCGTGTTCATCTCGAGCAGGAAGGCCTTGCGGTCGCTCGCGCGGATCATCAGGTCGGCGCGGCCCCAGCCGCGGCAACCGAGCGTTCGATAGGCTGCGACGACGATGCGCTGGATCTCGCGCTCCTCGTCGGCCGGCAGGCCGCTCGGGCACTGGTACTTCACGTCGTCGGTGAAGTACTTGTTCTGGTAGTCGTAGGCGCCTTCGGGGGCGACGATCTTGACGATCGGCAGCGCGCGCGCCGACTCGCCGTGGCCGAGCACCGGGCAGGTCACCTCGTCGCCCTCGATGAACTCCTCGCACAGCACGTCGGGGTCGTATTGCGCCGCGAGCGTCACCGCGTCCTGCATCTGCGAGTAGCCTGTCACCTTCGTGATGCCGATCGAAGAGCCCTCGCGCGGCGGCTTCACGATCAGCGGGAGCCCGAGTTCGTCGGGCACCGCGATGACGCGCTCGCGCGTGCGCTGCTCGGGGGCGATCCACGCATAGCGCGGCGTCGGCAGGCCCTCGGCCATCCAGACGCGCTTGGTCATCACCTTGTCCATCGCGATCGCCGAAGCGAGGATGCCCGAGCCGGTGTAGGCAATGCCGAGCAGCTCGAGCGCGCCCTGCACGCTGCCGTCTTCGCCATGGCGGCCGTGCAGCGCGATGAAGCAGCGCGCGAAGCCGTCGTGCTTGAGCTCGACCAGCTCGCGCTCCGCCGGATCGAACGCGTGAGCGTCCACACCCTGCGACTGCAGCGCAGCCAGCACGCCGGTGCCCGACATCAGAGAGATCTGCCGTTCGGCAGACGTTCCCCCCATCAGCACAGCAACCTTGCCGAGCGCCTTGACATCAATGCTCATCACGCGCCCTCCTTCAACATCTCGGCCACCTGCGCCGGCACGTTGCCGATCGAGCCAGCCCCCATCGAAATCACGACGTCACCGTCGCGTACCTGCTCGGTGATCGTGCGCGGCATCTCGGCGATATCGTCCACGAACACCGGGTCCACCTTGCCGGCCACCCGCAGCGCACGCGCTAGCGCCCTGCCGTCGGCGGCGACGATCGGCGCCTCGCCGGCGGCGTAGACATCGGCGAGCAGCACCGCGTCGGCGCTGCCGATCACCTTCACGAAGTCTTCGAAGCAATCGCGCGTGCGCGTGTAGCGGTGCGGCTGGAACGCGAGCACGAGGCGGCGGCCCGGGAACGCACCGCGCGCGGCGGCGAGCGTTGCTGCCATCTCCACCGGGTGGTGACCGTAGTCGTCGATCAGCGTGAAGCTGCCGCCGCCGTTGGCTGCCGCGACGGGCTGCTCGCCATAGCGCTGGAAGCGGCGACCGACGCCGTGGAACTCGGCGAGCCCCTTGACGACGGGCGCGTCGGGCAACTCGAGCTCGGTCGCGACGGCGATCGCCGCCAGCGCGTTCAGCACGTTGTGGTCGCCCGGAAGGTTCAGCGTGACCTCGAGGTCGGGCATGCGCACGCCGTTGCGGCGCTGCGCCGTGAAGCGCATCGTGCCCGAGTGCGCCTGCACGTTGACGGCGCGCACCATCGCGTCGTCGCCGAAGCCGTAGGTCACGACCGGGCGCGAGATCATCGGCATGATCGAGCGCACGCCGGGGTCGTCTGCGCAGAGGATCGCCGCGCCGTAGAACGGCATGCGATGGATGAACTCGACGAACGCCGCCTTCAGCTTCGCGAAGTCGTGGCCGTAGGTATCCATGTGGTCGGCGTCGATGTTCGTGACCACTGCCATCACCGGCATCAGGTTCAGGAACGACGCGTCCGACTCGTCGGCCTCGACGACGATGTACTCGCCCGAGCCGAGACGCGAATTCGCGCCGGCTGCATTGAGCCGCCCGCCGATCACGAAGGTCGGGTCGAGCCCGGCTTCCGCGAGCACGCTGGTGACGAGCGAAGTCGTCGTCGTCTTGCCATGGGTGCCGGCGATCGCGATGCCCTGTTTCAGCCGCATCAGCTCGGCGAGCATCACGGCGCGCGGCACGACCGGCACGCGTTTGGCGCGTGCCGCGATCACCTCGGGGTTGCTTGCCGAGACGGCGGTCGACGTGACGACGGCTTCGGCGCCCGCGATGTTCGCCGCATCGTGACCGACGGCCACGCGGATGCCGAGCGAGGCGAGGCGCTGCGTCGTCGGGCTCGCGCTCTGGTCCGAGCCCGAGACCACGTAGCCGAGGTTGTGCAGGATCTCGGCGATGCCGCTCATCCCGGCACCTCCCACCCCGACGAAGTGGATGCGCTTGACGGCGTGTTTCATGCGCCAGCCTCCCCACCGCACCAGCTCTTCGTCGGGGCTCGTGGCCCTTCGACGAAGTGGATGCGCTTGACGGCGTGTTTCATGCAGCCACCAGCCTTTCGATCTGATCGGCGACGCGCGCGGCGGCATGCGGCTTCGCGAGCGTGCGCGCCTTGGTTGCCATCGCCTGCAGCGCTTCACGCGTGAAGCCGGCCAGCAGGTCCGCAAGCTTGCGCGGCGTGAGCTCGTTTTGCGGCAGATGCACACCGGCGCCGTGCGAGGCGAGCCACTGTGCGTTGTCGCGCTGGTGCGAAGTGGTGCTGACGACGAGCGGCACCAGCACGGCGGCGACGCCGGCCGCGCACAGCTCGCTGACCGTCACCGCGCCGGCGCGACAGACGATCACGTCGCACTCGGCGAGGCGGCGTGCCATGTCGTCGATGAAGGGCAGCACGTCGGCGTCGACCTTCGCGTCGGCATACGCGGCCTGCACGCTCGCGAGGTTCGCCTGGCCGGTCTGGTGAGTGACCGCTGGCCGCGCCTGCGCATCGAGCAATGCAAGCGCCTGCGGCACGCATTCGTTCAGCGCTTTCGCACCCAGGCTCCCGCCGACGACGAGCACCCGCAGCGCGCCGCTGCGGCCCGCAAACCGCTCGGCCGGCGCGGGCAGGCTCTCGATCTCGGCGCGCACCGGGTTGCCTGTGACGACCGCATGCTTCACCTTGTGCGCAGCGGCGCCGTCGAAGCCGAAGGCCACCGCGTCGGCCACCGGCAGCAGCGCCTTGTTGCTCATCAGGAGCGACGCATCGGCATTCACGAGCACCAGCGGCCGGTTCAGCAGCGAGGCCATCAACCCGCCCGGGAAACACACGTAGCCGCCCATCCCGAGCACCGCGTTCGCCCGACGCGCGCGGATGATGCGCTGGCACTGCCAGAACGCGACCAGCATCCGCAAGCCGCCGGTCAGCGTGTGCAGCAGGCCCTTGCCGCGCAGGCCCGAGAAGCCGATCGTGTCGATCGGGATGCCGCTGGGTGGTACGAGCTTGTTCTCCATGCCGGCCGGCGTACCGAGCCAGCTGATGCTCCAGCCGCGCGACTGCATTTCGCGCGCGACGGCGAGCCCGGGGATCACGTGACCACCGGTGCCTGCCGCCATCACGACCAGATGCCGCGTGCTCATGCACGGCCTCCACGCATCAACTGCCGGTTCTCGATATCGACACGCAACACGACCGCCAGCGCAATCAGGTTCATCACGATCGCCGAGCCGCCGTAGCTCATCAGCGGCAAGGTCAGGCCCTTCGTCGGCAGCACGCCGAGGTTGACGCCCATGTTGATGAACGCCTGCCCGCCCATCCAGATGCCGATGCCCTGCGCATACAGCCCGGCGAACACGCGATCGAGCGCGATCGCCTGACGGCCGATGTGGAACACGCGCCGCGCGAGCCAGAAGAACGCGAAGATCACGCAGGCAACGCCGACGAAGCCGAGTTCCTCGCCGATCACCGCGAGCAGGAAGTCGGTGTGCGCCTCGGGCAGGTAGTGCAGCTTCTCGACGCTGCCGCCCAGGCCCTGGCCTGCGATCTCGCCGCGGCCGAACGCGATCAACGAGTGAGAGAGCTGGTAGGCCTTGCCGAGCGTGTACTTCTCGTCCCACGGGTTCAGGTACGCGAAGATGCGTTCGCGCCGCCACGGGCTGAGCGTGATCATCAGCACGAACGCGCTCGTCAGCACGGCGCTGATCAGCATGAACATGCGGCCGTTGACGCCGCCGAGGAACAAGATGCCCATCGCGATCGTCGCGATGACCATGAACGCGCCCATGTCCGGCTCGGCGAGCAGCAACAGGCCGACGACGCCGAGCGAGATCGCCATCGGAATCACCGCCTGCCAGAAGTTCTCGCGCGCTTCCATCTTGCGCACCATGTAGCCGGCCGCGTACATCGCGATCGCCAGCTTCGCGAGTTCGCTCGGCTGGAAGCTGAACGGACCGATCGGGATCCAGCGGTGCGCGCCGTTCACGCCCTTGCCGATGAAGGGCACGAGCACGAGGATCAGCAGCAGCAGCGCGCCGACGAAGATCCACGGCGAGACCTTCTCCCAGAACGCGAGCGGCACCTGCACCGCGAGCAGCGCGGCGAGCAGGCCGCCAAACACGAAGAAGATCTGGCGCGTCATGAAATAGGTCGGCGCGTAGCGCGCGAACTTCGGGCTGTCGGGCAGCGCGACCGACGCGCTGTAGACCATCACCACGCCGAACGCGAGCAGCGCGATCACGACGCAGACGAGCGCCTGGTCGAAGCCGAGCAGGCGTGTCGGCTGGCCGCTGCCGATGTTGATCCAGTCGCGGACCGGAACGGCCTCCTCCTTCGCAGCGCGCGGCTTGCGCAGCGACTTCACGGCACCGAGCAGGGTCGTCGTCATGCGATCACCCCGCCGTCGTCGGCAACCAGCGAATGCACCTCGCGCACGAACACTTCGGCGCGATGTGCGTAGTTGCGGAACATGTCCAGGCTCGCGCAGGCCGGGCTCAACAGCACGGCGTCGCCTGAGTGCGCACGCTCGAAGCACCACCGCGTCGCGGCCTCGAGCGTTGCGTGGCGCTGCAGCGGCACGCCCGTCTCGGCCAGGGCCGTCTCGATCGCCTCGGCATCACGGCCGATCGTCGCGACGACGCGCGCATGGCGGCGTACCGGCTCGGCGAGCGGCGCGAAGTCCTGCCCCTTGCCGTCGCCGCCGAGGATCACCGCGAGCTTGCCCGGGGCGCGGTCGGCGCCGAGGCCGTTGAGCGCGGCGACTGTCGCGCCGACGTTCGTGCCCTTGCTGTCGTCGAATGCATCGACACCGTGATGCGTCGCGATGTACTGCACGCGGTGCGGCTCACCCTCGTACTCGCGCAGCCCGTGCAGCATCGGCGCAAGCGGGCAGTCGATGGCGGTCGCGAGCGCGAGCGCGGCGAGTGCGTTCGATGCGTTGTGGCGGCCGCGCACGCGCAGCGCGTCGGCGGGCATCAGGCGCTGGATGTGCAGTTCGTCGGGCTCGAGCGCTGCCGCCTTCGCGCCGCGGCCCGGGCGCTTCAGCGTTTCGTCGAGTTCGCGGGCGCGAACCAGCCAGGCCATGCCGTTCTCGTCGATCAGGCCGAAATCGCCGGGATGCTGCGGCGCATCGAGGCCGAAGCGCACGACCTGCCGCTCGACCGAACGCGCGGGCTTGCCGCGGGCGCCCTTCACGAGCGTCGGCGCGGGAACCAACGCCTCGACTGCCGGGTCGTCGCGGTTGATCACGAGCAGCGCGTGCGCACCGAAGATGCGCGCCTTCGCAGCGGCATAAGCCTGCATCGAGCCGTGCCAGTCGAGATGGTCCTGCGTGATGTTCAGCACCGCGGCGGCGGTCGGCTCGAATCCCTTCACGCCGTCGAGCTGGAAGCTCGACAGCTCGAGCACCCAGACCTCGGGCAGGTGTTCGAACACCGGGCCGGGCGGTTCGGGGTCGGGCAGGATCGGTGCGGGTTCGTCGTCGGCGAGCGGGGCTGGGGCCTGGGCCGCTGCTGCGTCGTCGCCCTCTTCGGCATCGAGCTCGGCCGGCGGCATGGCATCGGCATCGGCATCCACATCGCCGGATGAGCTTGCCTGCACGACGTCGTCGCTCGGCGAATCGATGCCGCTCGCCGCCTCGGCAACCGCGCGTGCCGCCGCATCGCCCTCGAGCGCGAGGGCGTCGGCGAGCGTCTGCAGCATGGTCGGACCGATGTTGCCGGCTGCCGCCACACGCTTGCCGGCTCTCTCGATCAACATCGCCGTCAGTGCCGTGGTCGTCGTCTTGCCATTCGTGCCGGTCACTGCAAGCACCTTCGGTGCATAGCCGCGCTCGGCCTTGAGGTCGGCAAGCGCCCGCGCGAAGAGGTCGAGCTCGCCCTGCACCGCGATGCCCGTCGCCACGGCACGAGCGAGCGGTCCGGCGATGCGTTCATCGCTCGCCGACAGGCCCGGGCTCTTCAGGATCAGCTGCACGCCGGAAAACGCTTCGTCAACAAGCGGGCCGCGTTGCCATTGCGCATTCGGAACGTGCTCGGCGAGGGTCGCTTCGTGGGGCGGCTGCTCGCGTGAATCCCACACGCGCACGGTCGCTCCCGCGGCCGCGCACCAGCGCGCCATCGCGAGCCCCGATTCACCGAGGCCGAGCACAAGGACCGTCGCGTCTTTCAAGAATTCCATCACCGCAGTTTCAAACTCGCCAATCCGATCAGGCACAACAACATCGTCACGATCCAGAAGCGCACGACGACCTGCGTCTCCTTCCAGCCGGACTTCTCGAAGTGGTGGTGCAGCGGCGCCATCTTCAGAATGCGCTGGCCGGTGCCGTAGCGCTTCTTCGTGAACTTGAACCAGCTCACCTGCAGCATCACCGAGAGCGCTTCGGCCACGAACACGCCGCCCATGATCCCGAGAACGATCTCCTGCCGCGTGATCACCGCGATGGTGCCGAGCGCGCCGCCGAGCGAGAGCGCGCCGACGTCACCCATGAACACCTGCGCCGGATGCGTGTTGAACCACAGGAACGCAAGGCCGGCGCCGGCCATCGCGGCGCAGAAGATCAGCAGCTCGCCGGCACCCGGGATGTACGGAAACAGCAGGTATTTCGAGAAGGTCGCGCTGCCGGTCACGTAGGCGAAGATGCCGAGCGCCGAGCCCACCATCACCACAGGCATGATCGCCAGCCCGTCGAGCCCGTCGGTCAGGTTCACCGCATTGCTCGCGCCGACGATCACGAAGTACGTGAGCGCGATGAAGCCGAACACGCCGAGCGGGTAGCTGATGGTCTTGAAGAACGGAACGATCAGGTCGGCCTTGGGCGGCAGGTCGTTCGAGAAGCCGCTCTGCACCCAGCGCAGGAACAGCTCGAGGACGCGCAGGTTCGACGTTTCCGACACGCTGAACGCGAGGTACAGCGCCGCGACCAGCCCGATCACCGACTGCCAGAAGTACTTCTCGCCGGACGGCATGCCCTCGGGGTTCTTCTGCACGACCTTGCGCCAGTCGTCGACCCAGCCGATCACGCCGAAGCCGATCGTCACGACCATCACGATCCAGACAAAACGGTTGCTCCAGTCAAACCACAGGAGCGTCGAGACACCGATGCCGATCAGGATCAGCACACCTCCCATCGTCGGCGTGCCGCTCTTGACCATGTGCGACTCGACACCGTACGCACGCACCGGCTGCCCGATCTTCAAGGAGGTGAGCCGAGCGATCACCCACGGCCCGAACGCGAGGCCGATCAGCAGCGAGGTCAGCGCCGCCATCACGGCGCGAAAGGTGATGTACTGGAACACGCGGAAGAAGCCGAACTCCGGCGACAGCGTCTGCAGCCAGTTTGCGAAGCTAAGCAGCATGCGCACCCCCCGGGGTCGACGACGACGCGAGAAGGGCCGCGACGACCCGTTCCATCTGCATGAAGCGAGAACCTTTCACGACGACCGCGTTGCATGGCGGCGCCTGCTCGAGTGCACCGATGAGCGACTCGACGGAGTCGAAATGGCGCGCACCCTGGAATGCCTGCGCGGCGTGCGCGCTCATCGCACCCGCCACCCACAGCGCGTCGATGCCCCGGGCCTTGGCGTAGGCGCCGACTTCGGCGTGGAACGCAGGCCCTTGATTGCCGACCTCGCCCATGTCGCCGAGCACCAGCCAGCGTGGTCCGGGCAAGGAGGCGAGCACGTCGATCGCGGCGCGCACCGAGTCGGGATTGGCGTTGTAGCTGTCGTCGACGAGCGTCACGTGATGGCCGTCGCGTTCGTAGCCCTTGACCTGGGAGCGCCCCTTGACCGGCGCGAAACCCTCGAGGCCGCGGCGGATCGCGTCGAGCGTGCAACCGGCCGCGAGCGCGCAAGCGGTGGCAGCGAGCGCGTTCTTGACGTTGTGCCAGCCCGCGGCGCGCAGTTGCAGCGTGGCGGCACCGGCCGGGGTGTGCAGCATCACGGCCCAGTGGTCGTGGTCCCACTCGGCCTCGCAAGTCACGTCGGCGCGGCTGGGTGAGTCGCCCAGTGCGAAGGTCAACGTCGGGCGCGTGCCTGCGAGACCACGCCAGAGCGCCGCGTAGTCGTCGTCGGCCGGGAACACCGCCACGCCGGAGGCGCCCAGCGCTTCGATCACGCAGCCGTTCTCGCGCGCGACCGCTTCGATGCTCGCCATGAACTCCTGATGCTCGCGCTGTGCGTTGTTGACGAGCGCGACCGTCGGCGCCGTGATCGCGGCAAGCGCGGCGATCTCGCCCGGATGGTTCATGCCGAGCTCGACGACGCCCGCGCGGTGCCACGCCGACTCGTCCTGGCGCAAGCGCAGCAGGGTGAGCGGGACGCCGATGTGGTTGTTCAGATTGCCGGTGGTCGAGAACGCCGCATCGCCCAGCCAAGCGCGCAGGATGGTCGCGATCATTTGCGTGACCGTCGTCTTGCCGTTGCTCCCGGTGACCGCGATCAGCGGCAGGTGAAAGCGGTTGCGCCAGGCGCGCGCCAGCGCCGTCAGCGCGGCGAGCGAGTCGTCGACCAGGAGGCCCGCAATGCCGGCTTGCTGCAGGCCGCGCTCGGCAAGTGCCGCCACTGCACCGCTGGCTTTGGCCTGAGCGAGAAAGTCGTTGGCGTCGAAGCGCTCGCCCTTCAGCGCGACGAAGAGGTCGCCGGCCTGCACGCTGCGCGTGTCGGAGTGCACACGAGCGAACGCGACGCTGCCGTCGCCGACCAGCGTCGAGCCCGGCAGCAGCGCGTGCGCCTGCGCGAGCGTCAGCATTGCCGGCGCCGTCATGTGCCGCTCCCGCGCTGCGCGAGGGCTGCCGCGGCCTGTTCGAGATCGGAGAAAGGCTGCTTGATGCCGCCCACGTCCTGGTAGTCCTCGTGGCCCTTGCCGGCGAGCAGGATCACGTCGTTCGGCGCGGCGCGCTGCACGGCATGCGCGATGGCGGCGGCGCGGTTCTCGATCGCGGTCGGCGGCGTTGCCTTCGCGTCGAAGCCGGCGACGATCTGGGCGATGATCTTGCTCGGGTCTTCGAGGCGCGGGTTGTCACTGGTGACGACGACGTGCCGGGCCAGGCGCTGCGCGATCGCACCCATCAACGGCCGCTTGCCGGCGTCGCGATTGCCACCGCAACCGAACACGCACCACAGCGCGCCGCCGCGTTCGCGGGCAAGCGGCTGCAGGGCGGCGAGCGCCTTTTCGAGCGCGTCGGGCGTGTGAGAGTAGTCGACGACAACTTCCGGCAACGTCCTGCGAACGGATGGGGCCGGGGCAACGCGATCCATGCGGCCAGGCACTGGCGTCAGCGTCGGGCAGGCGCGCACCGCATCCGCGAGCGCAACGCCGGCTGCACGAAGCCCGCCGATCACAGCCAGCAGGTTCGCCACGTTGTACTCGCCGATCAACTGCGTGCGCACCGCGGCGCGCGCGGAGCCCTCGATCACGTCGAAGCCGAGTCCGCCGTCGGCGTATCCGATGCGCTCGGCGCGCAGCCGTGCGTCGCGCTCGACCGAGTAGGTCCACAGGTCGAGGCCGCGCAAGCCGGCGGCGAGCGATGCGCCACGCGCGTCGTCGATGTTCAGCACCGCCGCCTTCAGGCCCGGCCAGGCGAAGAGGCGCGCCTTCGCGTCCCAGTACGCCTCCATCGTCTCGTGATAGTCAAGATGATCCTGCGTGAAGTTGGTGAACAGCGCGATGTCGACCTTCGTGCCGGCCAGCCGGTGCTCCGCGATTCCGATCGACGTGGCCTCGATCGCACAGGCACCCAGGCCCGCGTCGGCGAATTGCTTGAAGCCCGCTTGAACGGTGATCGGATCGGGCGTGGTCAGCCCCGTGAAGGCGATGCTCGATGCGCGCCCCGGCGACGGCGGCTCGCCGACGCCGAGCGTGCCGATCACGCCGCAGCGCGTTCCGAGCGCGCCCAGTGCCTGTGCGAGCCACCAGCTGGTGGAGGTCTTGCCGTTCGTGCCGGTCACCGCGAACACCTGCAGCCGCTCGCTCGGCCGGCCCATGAAGCCGCTCGCGATCAGGCCGGTGCGGGACTTCAGCTCGGCAAGCGCAGCCACGCGTTGCGTGTCTTCGAATGCGAATCCCTCGATGCCTTCGGCCTCGACCAGGCAGGCGCCGGCGCCGGCCGCAAGCGCGCTGCCGACGAACCCGCGCCCGTCGGTGGCATAGCCGGGCCACGCGATGAACGCGTCGCCGCGCTGCACGCGCCGGCTGTCGGTGCTGAGCGCGCGCACGCCGCGTTCACCGAACCAGGCGAGCGCGGCATCCACCGAGGGAAGCTGTCGAAGCGGCGAAGAGTGCGCCATCAGAAGCTCTCCTCCTCGGCCGGAATGTCCTTCGTGATGATCTGCGTCTTGACCTCCAGATCGGGCGCCACGCCCAGCGTGCGCAAGGTCTGCTGCACGACTTCGCTGAACACCGGCGCGGCGACGTCGCCGCCGAAGTGCTTGCCGTTGTTCGGCTCGTCGACCATCACCGCGACGATGATGCGCGGGTGCGAGATCGGTGCCAGGCCGACGAACCACGCGCGGTACTTCTTCGTCGCGTAACCCTTGCCCTCCTGCTTGTACGCCGTCCCGGATTTCCCGCCCACCGTGTAGCCCATCGTCTGCGCCTTGGGACCGGTGCCGCCGGGGCCGGCGGCGAGCTGGAGCATGTCGCGCACCGACTGCGCGGTCTTGGGCGAGAACACGCGCACGCCCGGAATCTGGCTCTCGGGGCCTTCGTGCGGGCGCTTGAGCAACGAGATCGGGATCACCTCGCCGTCGTGCGCGAACGCGGTGTAGGCATGCGCAATCTGCAGCAGCGAGGCCGAGAGACCGTAGCCGTAGCTCATCGTCGCCTGCTCGATCGGGCGCCAGGTCTTGTAGGGGCGCAGCCGCCCCGTCACCGCACCGGGAAAACCGATCTGCGGCTTCTGCCCGAAGCCGACCTGGGCATACAGCTCCCACATCTCCTTCGGCGTGAACTGCATCGCCATGCGCACCGCGCCGACGTTGCTGGACTTCTGGATCGCCTGCGCGACCGTCAGGTCACCGTGCGGATGCGCGTCGGTGATCGTCGAGCCGGTCAGCGTCATGCGGCCGGGCGCCGTCTGCAGCATCGTGTTGGGCGTGACGCGCCCGGTCTCCATCGCCCAGCCGGCGATGAAGGGCTTCATCGTCGAGCCGGGTTCGAAGGTGTCGGTGATCGCACGGTTGCGCAGCTGCGCGCCGGTGAGATTGCGGCGGTCGGCCGGGTTGTAGCTCGGGAAGTTCGCGAGGGCGAGCACTTCGCCGCTCTGTGCGTCGAGCACGACCACGCTGCCGGCCTGCGCCTTGTGCTCGGCAACAGCGTCGCGGATGCGCTGGTAGGCGAAGAACTGCACCTTCGAGTCGATCGAGAGATCGATGTCGCGGCCGTCGACCGGTGCGACGCTCTCGCCGATGTCCTCGACGACACGGCCCAGCCGGTCCTTGATCACGCGGCGCGAGCCGTCGCGCCCGGCGAGCTGCTGCTGATAGCCGAGCTCGATGCCGTCCTGCCCCTTGTCTTCCACGTTCGTGAAACCGACGACGTGCGTCGCGGCTTCGCCCTCGGGGTAACGGCGCTTGTATTCGCGGACCTGATGGATGCCCTTCAGCCCGAGCGCGAGCACGTCCTTCGCGACCTGGTCGTCGGCCTGGCGCCGCAGCCAGGCGAAGTTCTGGTTGTCGTCGAGCTTGTCCTCGAGTTCCTTCGGCGTCATGCCGAGCAGCTTGGCGAGCTGCTTGCGCTGATTCTTGTCGGCATCGAAGTCCTTCGGAATCGCCCACAGCGACGGCGCCGGGATGCTCGATGCGAGGATCAGCCCGTTGCGATCGAGGATGCGGCCGCGGCTCGCCGGCAGCTCCAGCGTGCGCGCGTAGCGGATCTCGCCCTGCTTCTGGAAGAAGTCGGTGCCGATGACCTGCACGTACAGCGCGCGGCCGAGCAGCACGCAGAAACTCGCGCCGACCAGCGCGACCAGGAACTTCGAGCGCCACGGCGGCGTCTTCGAGGCGAGCAGCGGGCTCGTCGAGTACGTGACGCTGCGTACTGCGCCGGCGGACGAAGGCTTGCGCGATGCCATCAGCGCACTCCCGGAACTTCTGCCGCCGAGGCGGGGCGCGAGTAGGTCACGTACTGCGTGACGGCCGGCGTCGCGGTGCGCATCGCGAGCTTGTCTCGCGCGGTCTTCTCGACCCGCAGCGGCGTGGCCTGCGACTGCTTCTCGGACCTCAGCCGCTCGAACTCGCTGTCGAGCAGCCGCTCTTCGGTGCGCGCCTTGTCGAGATCGGCAAAGAGACGGCGCGACTCGTGCGCCACCTTCACAAGATAGACGCTGCTGATCAGCAGCGCGAGCAGCAGCAAGACGTTCAACCGCGTCATGCCGAGACTTCCACGTCCGTGCGCTCGGCCACGCGCATGATCGCCGAGCGTGCACGCGGGTTGGCCCGCACCTCGGCTTCGCTGGGCTTCACGCGCGCGATCGATTTCAGCCGATGCGGCTTCTCGGGCGCAAACGGCGCGCGCCGATCGATCACGCTCTTGCTCTCGCGCGCGATGAAGGTCTTGACGATGCGGTCTTCGAGCGAATGGAAGCTGATCACGACCAGGCGTGCGCCGGGCGCCAGCAGCTCCATCGCTGCGTTCAGGCCTTGTTCGAGCTCCTCAAGCTCGGCGTTGACGAAAATCCGAAGAGCTTGAAATGTGCGCGTTGCAGGGTCCTGGCCCGCTTCGCGGGTCCTGACCGCACCAGCCACGAGCCTGGAAAGCTCCCCGGTGGTTCGAACAGGGTTCCCGCTTTCGCGCCGAGCAACAAGCGCCTTTGCAATCTGTAGAGCAAACCGTTCTTCCCCATAGTCGCGAATCACCTCCGTAATGTGGC
>Ga0075370_10000546_pt1 | contig 14423 bp, 12 predicted proteins | sample EndMethybrTD3035_FD_71398 | JGI IMG/M metagenome (GOLD analysis project Ga0075370, IMG submission 71398) | Populus endosphere microbial communities from Tennessee, USA - Endosphere MetaG P. TD hybrid TD303-5 | ecosystem: Host-associated > Plants > Roots > Endosphere | place: USA: Tennessee... | reverse complement strand
GTCTATTGCCTCGCCCGATCGCGGCAGTTCCGGTTGATCCTCTGCCAGGCCAATTGACAAGATACGATTGAAGTCTGCGGCTGAGATCGGCCGCACGGCTGCTTGCGCCCTTCCCGAAATTCGCCCCGCGTCGTTGAGCACTCCCCGCTCGATCACGCCATCTGGCCCGCTGAAAGGAACAGCGTTGACGAAATCGAGATAGCTGCCGGGTTCGATCAGAGCCAGATGCATACCGGACGCTTTAGGGTCTGGAATGACCTGTGCGACCTTGGCGACCGCGAAATATCCGCGCGTCGTCGCGACCTTTCGAGGCTCGTAGTATATGACCCAATCTCCAACGCAGGCTTGGACGCGGCCAAGATACTGGCTCGGAAACTGATATTGCTCAGCCGGACTGTCGTCGTAGATCGAATCTGTGCGGTGAATGAAAACCCCGAATCCCATATTCGATCTCTACCATGGTGATCGCGACACAAACAGGCAGATCGGTCATTATGCATGTCCTCAAGAGAATCGTGCTTTACACGCGTTATGCAACAGATCAACAAGATCTCGCTTGGATCGAAACCCAGCCCGATCTCGGAAAGCAATTCGTTCCGCGACAAGGCTGGCATTTGGCCGAAACTTTCGTCGACGCCTATGTAAGCGGTTCGTCTTTCGAGACGCGGCCTGGGCTCCAGGCCGCTTTGGCGGTGGCGAAGACCGGCGCCTATAGCGTGTTTCTCTGCCTTACTCTCGATCGCCTTTCCCGCGACGTTGAGCACAGTGCCCAAATTCTCAAGATCCTGCAGTTTCATGATGTTGATTTATGGAAGGTTCACGGCGCCGCGGCGGTGTCATCGATGGAACTTGGATTGAGGGCGGTTCTCAGGCAGGAAGTGCTCGAACAGGTTCGCTACCGCGTGCGCGCAGGCATGAAGACCATTGCCAAACATGGGCGGGTGCCAGGCGGTATCTTTTACGGCTACAGAGTGCGACGTGAGTTCGATGATAGTGGGGAGCCGGTTCGCGGCCTGCGTTCGATTGACATTTAGGATGTCGCGCTCCTCGGTGACGCCAGCCAGTTCCTTCTTCAGCCGCTTGATCTCATCGGCCTCGTCGCTGCCTTGGCGTTCAACGAAGCAAACTCTTCTTCCATTCGTAAAGCGAATGCTGACTGACGCCGAGCCGCTGCGAAACCTCCGCAACCGGATAGCCTCGCTCTGTGATCTGACGCACCGCGTCACGCTTAAACTCTTCGCTGAAATTCGATTTGCTCATGGATTGGGAAAGAAGGTGTCTGCAAATCTAGGGCTATTCGCTGTATCGTCATCGGTGGGGCGCAGATGTCAGCGACCCAATGTAGAGCCGGTGTCCCCGGCAGGTCCTGCACGCGTTAGACTTGCGGCGTGGAAAATCCCTCTGCCTGCTTGGTTTCGCCCCCTCCGATCCTCGCCTTGAGCCATACAAGCGCGTCATCCAGGAAAGTGAAGACCACAGGAATGACCAGAAGGCTTAGGAAGGTGGAGGTAATCAATCCGCCTATGACAACGATACCCATGGGTTGGCGAAAGCTTGAGTCTCCCGAGACGAGACTCAACGCCGCGGGCAGCATGCCGCCGGCCATAGCGATGGTGGTCATGATAATGGGTCGTACTCGCTTGTGGCAGGCATCGACAAGGGCGTCGTAGCGAGACATGCCGGCACGTCGTGCCTCAATGGCGTACTCCACGAGAAGGATCGAGTTTTTCGAGACAATTCCCATCAGTAGGATCAGACCGATAACAGCAGGCATTGAAAAGCTCGTACCTGTTAGCACCAAAGGCAGCAGAGCGCCGCCAAGCGCCAGCGGCAGAGCCATCAAAATAGTCACAGGCTGGAGGAAATCATGAAACAGAAGGACCAGAACGGCATAGATACAGAAAATGCCGATCGCCATGGATGTGCCGAAACTACTGAACAGCTCACTCTGACGTTTTAATTCGCCCTGCTCCACGAACTTCACGCCCTGCGGCAGGTTTTTATAGCTGGGCAACTGTGCGGCTTCTGCGGTCACGTCGGAGAGGTTCCTGCCATTTAACTCGACAGTCAGCGAGACGTTGCGCGATCGGTCAAGCCGATCGATCTGGCTGGGGCTGGAGCCAATCGAGATGTCGGCGATAGCACCCAGCGCGATGTTGCTTTCTTTACCATCGACTGGGATCAGCGAGATGGCATCCAGTGACTGACGGCTTGCGGTGTCGAGCATCACGCGAATGGCGACCTGGCGTTCGGGCAGATTAAGCTTCGACAGAGCTGTATCATACGCACCAGCAGTCGCCACGCGAATGGCTTCGGCGATGGCCTTGGACGTCACACCAAGAGAGGCCGCCTGCGCAAGGTCGGGTTTTATGGTGACCTCCGGAGTCTGCATGGCCGCGGATGAAGTGACATTGCCGATCCCTGGAAGCGTGCGCAAATCAGTCTCAAGGCTTGCCGCCGCCTGTTCAAGAAGGTCAGAATTGTCGCCTGCAAGCGTCAGCGTGAGCTTTGTCCCATTGCCTCCGGAGCCTATTTCCAGGCGAACGCCGGGCAACTGCTCCAAGGCTTTTCGCAAATCATTTTCGATCTCCGACTGCTTTATATCCCGGTCGTCAATCGGCGTTAGATTGACGACGATTGTCGCACTGTTAGTGCTTGAATTTGACGTACTGTTCATCCCGCCCGTGGACGCCGTTCCGGTTGCCTGAAACACCGAGGTGACGTGGTCTACGCCTGCGATGATTTCGGATGCTTTTCGCGCCCCCTCGTCAGTCGCTTCAATCGTCGATCCATATGGCGTGGTGAGGGTAATTTGCGTTTGACTGTCATCGGAGGCTGGGAAAAAGCCCGTCGACAAATGAGACAACAGAAGGATCGTGAATGCCAGAAACCCGACCGTCCCAAGCACTGGAATCCAGCGGCGGCGCAACGCACCCTTTACCAGCCAGAGGTAGCTCCGCATCAGGCGGCCGTCCTCTTCGTGTGTCTTGCCACTGGCCTTCATCATATACGCTGCCATCATTGGCGTTAGCAATCGCGCAACCAGAAGCGAGGCGAGAACGGCAACTGACGCAGTAATACCGAACTGCTTGAAAATGATGCCAGGAATGCCGCCCATGAAAGCTGTTGGAAGGAAGACCGCGACCAAGGTAAACGTCGTGGCAATAACAGCCATTCCGATTTCGTCAGCTGCCTCCATCGCCGCCTCGAAGGGGCTTTTACCCATGTTGAGGTGTCGCTCGATATTTTCTATCTCGACAATGGCGTCATCCACGAGAATCCCGACCACAAGTGAAATCGCCAGCAGTGTAATTGTGTTCAACGTATAGCCAAGCAGATACATCACGAGAAAAGTCGGTATGATCGACAGCGGCAGGGCAACAGCCGCGAGAAGCGTCGCACGCCAGTCGCGCAGAAACAGCCACACGACGAAAACGGCGATGAGCGCGCCCTCATAGACCATGTGCATCGAGGATTCGTAGTTTTGCTCGGTGGGTACGATGGTGTTGTAGGCTTCTTCGATTGTCACGCCCGGATTGGCCGCAGCAAATACCGTCATCGCGTCGCGAACTTTCTCGGTAACCGCCGTATCAGAATAGCCTTTTGAACGCTTGATCTGAGCGGCAATCACGGGTTTGCCATTCAGGTAGGCAAGTGAGGTAAGATCGTTGTGGGTATCTGTTACCGTTCCGAGTTCGTCCAGTCGAACCCAACTCCCGGCAGGTAAGGGTATGGGCAATGATCGGAGCTGTTCTACACTGTTTGCCGTTGCAAGCGTCCGGACAGACTGACTTTCGCCGCCGATTCTGCCCTTGCCACCAGACAGATCGGACTGCACCGCTTCGACCTGGCTGTTGACATCATTCGCGGTCAAACCAAGGCCATCGAGGAGATTTGCGTTGAGCTCTACCCTGACTTCTCTATCGACCCCGCCAAGGCGACCGACTTCACCAACACCGTCCACAGCCATCAGCGCGCGCGACAGATCGTTGTCGATGAACCAAGAAAGCTCTGCAGAATCCAATTTGTCTGAATGCACGACGTAGGTGATGAGTGGCGAAGCGTTCAACGACTGTTTCGAAACGGTCGGCGCGTTCATTTCTTCCGGCAGGTCGCTCTTTGCCTCGTCGACAGCACTCTTGACCTCATCCAGTGCTTCCTGGGTGTCCTTTCCAACCTGGAAGGCAACCGAGATGCTAACAGAACCATCCGTGATCGTTGTTGTGACGGAGTCCAGCTTGGAAAGGCCCGTCAGTTCATCCTCGATCTTGCGAGCCACTTCCGTTTCGAGCTGAGACGCCGACGCCCCATCCAGCGAAGCACTGATCTCGATCGTTGGAAGGTCCATATCGGGGAAATTCTGGACGTCGAGGCGATTGAAAGCCCACAGACCACAGGCGGTCAACAGGACGAAAAGCAGAACGGGCGGGACGGGATTGCGGATGGACCATGAGGAGAAATTCACTTTGCTTCCTCCTTTTTGGCAATCGTGGTGCCGTCGGACACTCGCACAACCGAGCCATCTGCGAGGAAGGCACCACCTGCTGTGACGACTTTGTCCGCCTTTTCGATACCAGAAACAATCTCGACACGGTCGCCCTGTCGGCGACCTGTCTCGACGCGCTTCCGGGCAACGGTCACCTTCTCAGCCTCATTCAAAATGAAGACATAGGAAAACCCGTCCCGGAGCGTGACGGCTGTCGCTGGCACTGTCAGCGCATCGGCGTGGTCGAACTCGAAGTAGCCGCTGGCGAGTATGCCGGTCTTCGGGGTTCCTGCCTCGGGCTGGAGGGTCACGTAAACCGTGACCCGACCATTATTTGTCGACGTAGTGGGTGAAACCAACCTAACCTCGCCACTAATATTGCCGTCAGGGGTCGGTATAACTGCTTTCGTTCCTTGCTTTACTTCGGCCAAACGCTTTACCGGCAACTCCGCTTGCCATTCGACCCTGCTTTGCCGGATGAGCTTGAACAGTTCGTCACCGGCATTCACGACGTTACCGAGAGATGCCGAACGCGCAGATATGATCCCGTCATCGACGGCGTAAACCTTTGTCCGGTCCAGTGTCAGTTGCGAAGATGCCAACGCAGCTTTCGCAGAGAGGACGTCGGCTTTCGCCTTGCGCTCGCTGATCAGATACTCTGTCGTTTGCTGCTTCGACAACGCACCGGACCCCGTCAGTCCTCGGGCGCGTTCCGCATCCGCAACCGCTTGATCGAGCGCCGCTTCCTGCTTTTCGACCGTCGCTTCCTGCTGTTCCAAATCCGCCTGCGCCGTATCAGCGGAGAACTGCACCAGCAGGTCTCCCTTTTCAACCGTCGCACCGATATCTGCTTTGACGTCGATGATTTTAAAGCCGCTAACCTCAGCGGCGATGACCGCTTCATCCCATGCGGCAAGTCGACCACTCGCAGGAATAGTCACCGGCCAGTTCAAGAGCTGGGGGTTGGAGACCCTCACTGTCAAAGCTGCAGCTTGAGAGTCGGTCTGTGCGGCGTCTTCGCTACGGGCCGACTGCGGCATGAAAGTTACGGCAAGGGCCATGGCGAGAGAGGAAAAAGCGGATCTACGCATCAGTGTGTTCCAGTCATAAGGGTATTCGAGGCGCCAGCCGGAGCGGACCAACCGCCTCCCAGGGACTTGTAGAGCGCGATCCAGTATCGGACCGCGTCGCGCCTGATTTCGATGAGGGTGATGGCGGCAGACTGTGCCGAGCGACGCGCCTCTTCCCGGTCGAGGATGCTGACGCCACCAGATTTCCAATTCTCATCGACCGAGCGGAAATAGCTTTGATAGTTATCAGCGGCCATCTTGGCATCGCCGATACGCTTCAAAGCCGTGTTGACGCGAATGAGGGCTGTTTCCACGTCTGCGACAGCCGTCAAGACGCCGGACTTGTAACTTGCGACAGCAACATCGTAATCCGCCACTGCACTTCTGACGGCCGCCCTTTTGGTGCCGCCATCAAAGAGCGGTATCGACAATGCAGGACCAAAGGACCACGGTATCGATCTGCCAGTTACGGTGGATTCGCTGATTGAAATGGATCCACTCAAGCTGAGACTTGGATAGAGGTCGGCCTTTGCCGCGCCAAAATCCGAAACCGTTGCTGCGACCTCAGCTTCCAGCGCATTGACGTCAGGCCGTTGCCTCAAAACGTCCGCCGGTACAGAGGCGATCCGCAACGATGAAGGCTGTGGAATGCTACTTTTCCCCTGGTCCAGCAATTTTCTGATCACCACTTCATCGGTAGCAGTCAGTTGGACCAGTGACTTGATGATGATTTCGCAGTCACCACGTTGGGCGGTTAAATTTGACGAGGATGTCGCCGCACTTGCGCGGGAGAGCGCCAAATCGGCAGTTGACGTGAAGCCGGACTGTGCTGACTTTTCAGTGGCGCGCAGTGTCTCTCTCTGCGACGCGAGCTCGTCGCGGTAAAGCTTTTCCAACTGGCGACACGCGCGATACTGGACGTAGTAATCACCGACCTCGGCTGCGACGGAAATCCGTGCGTCATGCCATGACCAGACCTTGCCTCGGGCTCTCGAAGCCGCAGCCTGTGTTTCTTTCTTAGTCTTGCCGAACAAATCAAGTTCCCAGGCTGCGTCGAGACCACCACTTTTGTTCGTTCCGGCTACAACCTTATTGAGGTCATCGCCTTTGTTGCCCTCGCGCAATGCAGAGGCAGATCCATCCAGCGACGGGAAGAGGCCCGCACGTGCGCTATCCAGCGTCGCACGCGCCTTGTCGATATTGCCGACGGCTTCTTGAACGGTCGGATTTTCCCGTTCCGCCAGTGTTAGCAATTCCGTCAGCGAAGGATCTTTAAAGCTTGCCCACCACGCGACGAGATCAGTAGGGCGTCCTCCATGCGGCAACGTCGCGTGCCAATAGGCTGACACGACAGAATTTGAAGGTTTGAGGGTGCCAAGGGCGGTACAACCGCTGAGTACCGCCAACGTGGCGAGGACGGAACCTGAAGAGAAGACTATACGCATGATCCGGGCTGCCTTTGAGCTGTCGGCTGCACTATAGGGATCGCGATGTTAATGTCGGTCAAGAACGTGTTAAGTTATGTAAAACTGCTGTATTTACGGGCGTCAGGCCTTAAAGAATTCAAGCATCGACGCGACGGATGCAAGACATGCCTAGGGTGCTTTTAATCGATGATGACATCGAGCTTACAAATCTGCTCTGCGAATACCTGACCGAAGAAGGATTCGCGGTTGACACCACAGACGACGGCAGAACCGGTGTCGTTGCAGCAACAACGACGTCACTCGATCTTATTGTCCTCGACATCATGATGCCCCGTATGAACGGCCTCGATGTGTTGCGGAAAATCCGGCAGGTTAGCGATGTCCCGGTTCTGATGTTGACGGCCCGCGGTGATGACATTGATCGTATTTCCGGGCTTAATCTTGGCGCGGACGACTATGTCGCCAAACCCTGTTCGCCGGGAGAGCTGGCCGCTCGAATACGCGCGATACTTCGTCGATCTAGCCGAAGCGAACGGGATGTTGGGCTGGAGGTGCTCAAAACGGGCGCGCTGACGCTATATCCTTCAACCCGTAGAGCCGAGTGGTCCGGTACCCAGCTCGAACTGACCGGCACCGAGTTCAGTCTGCTCGAGGTGCTTGTCCGTTCTTCCGGCCAGTTGGTTTCCAAACAGGATATCTCGTTGCGCGCCTTCGGCAAGCCACTGACCGCATTTGATCGCCGCATCGATGTCCATATCAGCAGTATCCGCCAAAAGCTCGGAACCCGCGAAGACGGGCAGCCGTGGATTCAGGCTGTAAGAGGCCGCGGCTATCAGCTGTTAGAGGGCTAGTGATGCATCGACTATTCTGGAAATTTTTCAGCGTGGTCTGGCTTGCCATGGCAGGGTCGATAGCACTGCTGTTTGCAATTAGCACCATGTTCCAATCTCCTTTTGAAGAAGAAGTCGCCAACCGCGAACACAGGCTTGCCCTGGAAACAACGGCCCAGGTCCTGCAATCAGATGGATATGACGCTGCAAAGAGGCTGGTGGCAGCCATGCAGCGTACCGGTCGCGAATTATCCATTCGCATCAGCCCGGTTGGTCCAGCATTAGACTGTGGGGTTAAGGCGGGACATGATCTAGTTGTGAACGCGGTGAGCGACGGGAATTGCTACGAGGTCCAGATCGCTGGCTCGCCTCAGGGTGTTATTTCAAAAACCTGGCCGCGGACAGTGCCGTGGTTAGCCGCCCTCATGGCAGCGGCGGCAGCTGCCTACTGGCTCGCCCGGTACTTTATCACCCCCGTGGAGCAGCTTCGATACGGGTTGCGAGCCATAGCCAATGGCCAACTCGATGTTCGAATAGCGCATACAATTGGCAGCAAGCGCGACGAAGTTGCCTCTCTGGCGCACGACCTCGACATTACGGCAGCACGCCTTCAGGAACTCCAGATTGCACAGCAACAGTTGTTTCACGATGTCTCTCACGAGATACGCTCACCCCTGTCAAGATTACAGGCGGCTATCGGCCTCTTGCAACAAAACCCGGCGCGGTTGACCGCAATGATCGAGCGAATGGGAAGAGAAGTCGAACGCTTAGATGAATTGGTCGGCGGAATTCTAACTCTGGCGAGGCTTTCGGAACGAAACGATCCGCGCTTTGATCGACAAACACTGGATGTTGTCGATCTCGTGAGGGAGATTGTCGAGGATGCGAGTTTCGAAGGTCAGTCACGCGATATTAGGGTTCAATATGAAGGCGTCGACACATTCGTTGCTTCCGTCAACGGAGAATTGATTTACCGGGCGCTAGAAAACGTGATCCGCAATGCAATTGCCTACACCAGAGACAAGACATCTGTTCTCGTCACTTCGGAAGTACACGGTCAGCAACTTTTACTCTCCATCCAGGATGCGGGACCTGGCGTACCGGACGCGGAACTGGACGCTATTTTCCAACCGTTCTCACAGAGCTCCACCGTCACGACGCGCTCGGGCTTTGGCCTCGGCCTCGCCATCACCCGCCGCGCTGCCGAATGGCATGGCGGTTGCGCAACGGCCACCAATACGCCGTCAGGTGGACTACGCGTGGAAATCGTGATCCCTGCGAGTTCCCGAGATTCTAGGGCGGTGATTTAACCGCCCATCGTCGGCCTTGGATGGAAGCTGCTGCTGTTTCTCTTCCCCGGTCAAGATGAACTTCGCCACCCCTACAATTTACCCAGCTTTACACGACGTCTAAAGCGCTTAACGTCTGGCTATCTATGGATGTCTGTGGATTCACCTGCAGGGTATAGCCCTGTGTTGTCGGGTTCAGATATGGGAGGACCTGCGGATCATTGACGAAAATGTCGATATCGAAGCTTTCACGATGGTTTATCTAGAGCATAAGGGCGGTGTCACCGCCGGATGGTTTTGGTTATTGAGAGCTCCTGCTTCGGTTCGGCTTTTTCATCTTCCCGTGTTTCCCGCCTCGTTTGCCCGCCACATCCACAAGCCGCCGAAACGTAGGACACTCCATATGGGAGGGCGCCGGGCAATCGGCGACATGGCGGAGCGTAGCGCGTAGCGCCGTCAGTTCGCGGATTTTTTGGTCAATTTCGTCGGCCTTGGCGTGGATCACGTCACGCGAGATGTTTGGCGTTCCGTTCTTGCTGAACATCCCACCGATCTCCTCGAGCGAAAAGCCCGCCGATTTGCCCATTGCAATCAGTTTAAGCTGCAACAGTACTTCAGGCGGAAACTGTCGCCGCAATCCATGGCGGGAAATTGAGGAAATCAGTCCGGCTTCCTCGTAATAGCGCAGCGCCGAGGGCTTCATCCCACTCTTTGCCGCGACCTCTCCAATATCCAGAAATTTCATGCTTGACCTCAAGTCGGCTTGAAGTGGCAGCCTGCTCTCGAACGAATATCGAAGCAAGTAGGTGAGACTGTGGAACAGACAAAATCATTCGCATTGGAAAAGGAAAAAACCGGAATAACCGTCACATTGGCGCTCGCGATGCTGCTGGCCTCGCTCGGCACTAGCATCGCCAATATCGCACTGCCGGCGCTGGTTGACGCCTTCGCCGCACCATTTTTGCAGGTTCAGGCGGTGGTCGTGGCCTATCTCGCAGCCATGACCGTGTCCGTGGTGATCGCAGGTCGACTTGGGGACAGCCGCGGGCTGAAGCCGATGCTGGTGGTCGGTCTCGCCGTATTTGCCATCGCCTCACTGCTGTGCGCCATCGCACCGAACCTGTCGTTGCTGATCGGCGCGCGGGCGCTTCAGGGCGTAGGCGCGGCATTCCTGATGACGCTCGCCATGGCGCTGATGCGCCAGACCGCAAACGAAGCGCGTGTCGGACGCGCCATGGGCCTGCTCGGCACGGTGTCGGCGCTGGGCACCGCGCTCGGCCCTTCGCTCGGCGGGCTGCTGATACCGGTCGCGGGATGGCGCGGCATCTTCTGGGTGCAGGTGCCGCTGGCGGTTCTGGCCCTAGTGCTGGCAATCAGGCTGCTTCCGGCCGGTCCTGCCAAGGCAAAGGCGCTGTCTGTCACCCTTTGGTCGGTCATGACCCGGAACCTTGTTACCAATCTCCTCGTCAATATCGTGGTCGCTGCGGTCATGATGACGACGCTCGTGGTCGGTCCCTTCTATCTCGGCATCGCACTAGGCCTTACGGCGACACAGGTCGGCTTCGTCATGGCGGTCGGCCCGGTCATTTCCATCTTCAGCGGCGTTCCGTCCGGGCGGATGGTCGACGCTTGGGGCAGTGGCCGCATCCTCGCCATCGGCCTTGCCCTGCTGGCCGCCGGATCGTTCCTGCTGGCGCTTCTGCCAAATCGGATTGGCGTCACCGGTTATGTGATCTCCATCATCGTGCTGACGCCCGGCTATCAACTCTTCCAGGCCGCCAACAACACCGCCGCCCTGGCCGAGGTCTCCAAGGACCGCCGCGGCACGGTGTCGGGCTTGATCAGCCTGTCGCGCAATATCGGTTTGATTGCCGGTGCGTCTGCCATGGGGGCGGTCTTTGCCTTCGCCGTGGGGATGGAAGAGTTCGCGCGCGCAACCGCGTCGGCGATCGCCTCCGGAATGCGGTTGACCTTCCTGCTGGCGGGCGGAATGATGCTCGTTGCAATCGGGATTGCGATCAGACATAGCAACCCCATTCCTCCGCCTTGAGGTCGCTGGGAGAAGTGACAGCCGTCGGAAACGAAGTAACAGGCTTTGCCGTCGGCGACCGTGTCATGGGGATGTCGGCGGCGGGGCCTATGCCCAGTGTGCGCGGCTCGATAGCGGGATGGCGGCTGCCATTCCGACCGGGATGTCCTTCATCGAGGCGGCCGCAGTCATGGAAAGCTTCGTCACGGGCTGGGAGGCTCTTGCACATCTCGGACAAACCGCAAAAAAGCGAGACCGTTCTCATTCATGCTGCTGCAGGCGGCATTGGATCGGCAGCAGTCCAGCCCGCCAAAGCGGCAGGAGCAACCGAGCTAGCCACCGCTTCGGCGGGCAACATCGGGAACGTGCTTTCGCAGGGCGCCGAAGCCGTGTTCGATTTTTAGCGGTCGGACTTCGAGGCGGAGGTCGTCGATGCGACGGCATCCTGTGGGGTCGATCTGATCATCGACTTTGTCGGCGGGTCCTACCTCGTCCGCAACATTCGTAGTCTTGCTCCTGGTGGTCGGCTTGTCCAAGTGGGCCTGTTGGGGCGAGATGACAACGCCATCATTCCGCTCGGGACTGTCCTTCACAATCACTTGCAATTGCTGGGCACGGTCATGAAATCCAGATCTCGCTCAGAAAAGAGAGCTATGATCCGCCGGTTCAGGGACGATGTGCTGCCAATGATGGGCAAAGAACTTCAGCCCGTTGTCGGGGCACTGTGTCCGCTCTCAGCTACATCGGATGCCGATCGCCGGATGGACGCCCGCGGAGTGTTCGGAAAGATCGTTCTTGGCGATTTTCATGGGTGATGCCGGATATGCGGGGAGCTCTTGGACTGAGTGGAACTCGCGAATTGCACCGCGATAAGCCAAAAGATTGACGCCGGTTAGTTTTGCCCAGCAGACTTCTGCACGAGGAAAGATGCCGGAGTGGTGGAGAGGGCAGCTGTGAACGGCCCTACCCCTGGAGCGCTGAATTTATAGCGCCCAGCCTCCGTCGATTGTCAAGCTCGATCCTGTCATGAAAGACGTGTCGGGACCCGTTAGATAGGCCACCATTCCCGCAATTTCCTTGGGGTCGGCAACGCGCTTCAAGGGGCTGCGGTCAGACAACATCTCAATGGCGCCGGCGTTCATGTCAGTGTCCGTTGGACCAGGCTGGATGTTGTTGACGGTGATGCGCCGCGGAGCAAGATCAAGGGCCAAGCCTTTCACCATCGCTGCGACCGCAGCCTTGGAGAATTGGTAGACGCTTGCTCCCGCCATTCCAGTCCGTTCCGCCGTGTTCGACCCGATCGTTATGACGCGGCCGCCATCCTTCATGTGCGGCACTGCGGACTGGATGGACAAGAAAACGCCGCGGATGTTGATGTCGATCATTAGATCGAGCTCTTCGAGAGTGACAGCATCCACCCTGTTGAGCCGCAAAATCCCTGCATTGACGACGACGGCGTCGATTGGCCCGAAGATGTCGACAGTCTTTGCCACCGCGCCACGAATGGCGGCAGCATCTGCGCTATTGGCCTGGATGGCCACCGCGCGGCGCCCACTCTTCTCGATCTCGTTCACGAGCGCCTGTGCGCTGTCCGGTCGCGAAACATATGTGAAGGCGACATCGTAGCCGTCTTTTGAAAGTCTTTCGACCGCAGCGGCGCCGATACCACGGGCACCTCCAAATACGAGGGCGGTCTTTCGTTCTTCGATTGTCATGGGATTCTCCTTTTATTGACCGATCAGTCCATAATTAAGCAAATGAAAAGCCTCCTTGTTGCGGAGGCCGCGTTATGGTTTTAGACGCTGTGTTGCAAATCGTGCCATCGCCTTCAGATCGAGAGCTTTTGCGCCGCCACGCGCAGCCACCTGCAGGCCGGTCATCGTCATCTGAATGAACGCGGTAGTTTCTTCAGCGTCGAGAACGGGATTGATTTCCCCCGAACGCTGGCCCTCCAACACTCTCTCCAATATGCGTCGACCTAACGCCGCACTGGCAGAGTTGCGGCGCGAATTAAGGTCCGGGTCTGTCACGCCAAACTCGCCGACTGATCCAACCCCCATGCATCCCAGCGCCCGCTCGCAATCGTCTTCCGACACAAGACCGGAAAGCAGGTCTTCGATGCCTTTTATAGGCGATGTCGGGCCGCTCAACCTCATGACATGCCCAGTGTTTGTCCGCTGCTGATAGGTATCCAGCGCTTCCAGATAAAGAGTACGTTTGTCGCCAAAGGCGCCGTAGAGGCTTTGTCTGCCGATGCCCATCGCCACACGCAGATCATCGGTAGAGGTCGCGGCAAATCCCTTTGCCCAGAACACCCTCAGGGCTTTCTCCAACGCTGCGTCGCGGTCAAATTCTCTCGGTCTTGCCATGCGGACGACGTACCAATTATTGATTGATCCGTCAATAATTAAATTCCCACCATGCGGCGGAGATATACCGGGGCAAGTGCAACATGTTCGGGCGTCGATGAGAGTGCGAGCTTCCTGACTATGGCAAGCCCCGGCCGCCGGAGCGCGGTTTTCTGTCATATTCCGAATTTTGAACGGTCTACGTGATCCCGGATTGACATCGAAGTCAATCGTGGATATTTTATATCCATGATTAGGAGATACACCATGAAACTGAGCGAAGGCGTCGAGCAGGCCATTCACTGCACGGCATTCCTGGCGGGGCTGTCCGAAGACGGCGTCCTGTCGGCGGCAGCACTGGCTGAACTCCACGGCGTATCGACGAGCTACCTCCTCAAGCATCTGCAGGCGCTTTCCGGCGCCGGGATCGTCGCAACGACGCCGGGCCCGAAGGGTGGATATCGGCTGACCAAGGCGCCAAAGGACATCACGATGCTCGACATCGTCCTCGCGGTCGAAGGACCAGCGCCCGCCTTCCGGTGCGCCGAGATCCGCCAGCGCGGGCCGAATCCACTTCCGGCGCGCTACTTCACTAAGCCCTGCCAAATCAACGCCGCGATGCTGAAAGCCGAGAAGGCCTATCGCGCAGAACTCGCCAAGGTGTCCGTCGCGGACCTTCTGGCGGACCTTGGTGCAGCCGACGACGGGGGCATCGCCGCCCGGGGATGCGCCTTCCTTGAACTCCACGAACGCAAGACGGGCAATCGCGCCTCGTCATAGGAGAAAGCACCATGACCAAGATGAAGAAGGTCGTCGTCATCGGCGGCACGGGCCTGATTGGCTCGAAGGCGGTGAAGCTGCTGCGGGACGCCGGCCACGAGGCCGTCGTCGCGAGCTCCCGTAATGGCATCAACGCCTACACGGGAGAAGGACTGGCCGATATG
>Ga0075370_10000545_pt1 | contig 14430 bp, 7 predicted proteins | sample EndMethybrTD3035_FD_71398 | JGI IMG/M metagenome (GOLD analysis project Ga0075370, IMG submission 71398) | Populus endosphere microbial communities from Tennessee, USA - Endosphere MetaG P. TD hybrid TD303-5 | ecosystem: Host-associated > Plants > Roots > Endosphere | place: USA: Tennessee... | reverse complement strand
CCGACCACTTCGTCAAGCCGAACTACAGCGCCGCGTTGACCGAGCTGAACGGGTCGCTGGGCGCGTTCAGCTCGAGCTCGCGCGACATGGCGGCGCTGCAGCTGCACGGCCGCGCCGAGGGCACCGCGATCCTGGACGTCGCCGGCCAGGTGAACCCGCTCGCGCGCCCGCTGGCGCTCGACATCCAGGCCAAGGCCACCGACCTCGAGCTGGCGCCGCTGTCGCCCTATGCCGGCAAGTACGCGGGCTATGCGATCGAGCGCGGCAAGCTGAGCATGGACGTGGCCTACAAGATCGACGCGCAAGGCCACCTCGAGGCGAGGAACCAGGTGATCCTGAACCAGCTGACCTTCGGCGAGCCGATCGCCTCGCCCTCGGCCACCAAGCTGCCGGTGCGCCTGGCCGTGGCGCTGCTGAAGGATCGCAACGGCGTCATCGACATCAACCTGCCGATCAGCGGCAGCCTCAACGACCCGCAGTTCAGCGTCGGCGGCATCATCGTCCGGCTGATCGGCAACCTGCTGCTCAAGGCGGTGACCTCGCCGTTCTCGTTGATCGCCGGCGCCGCGAGCGGCGGCGGCGGGCCCGATCTCAGCGCGATCGAATTCCTGCCCGGCACGGCCCGGATGACCGACGCCAGCGCGGCCTCGCTGGACAAGGTCGCCAAGGCGCTGTCGGATCGCCCAGCGCTGCAGATGACCATCACCGGCAGCGCCGACCCGCAGGCCGAGCGCGCCGACTGGCAGCGCGAGGCCATCGAGGCGCAGCTGCGCACGATGGCGCGCGACGACGCCCTGCATGCGGGCGTGCCGGCCAGCGCGGCCGCGAGCACGCCCGCCGCGCTGCCGCCGGCCACGCGCTCGGCGCTGCTGAAGACGCTCTACAAGCAGACCCGCATCCCCGACAAGCCGCGCAACCTCCTCGGCCTGGCCAAGGACCTGCCGGATGCCGAGATGGAGGAACTGCTGCGCAGGAACGTGCCGGTCAACGACGAGGCGATGCGCCAGCAGGCGCTGGCGCGCGCGATCGCCGTGCGCGACGCGCTGGTGGCCAAGGGCATCAGCGGCGACCGCCTGTTCCTGGCCGCGCCGGCGCTGCACGCGGCCGGCGGCGACGCCTGGACGCCGCGGGCCTCGCTGTCGCTGGCGACTCGATGAGCCCTGCCGCGCCACGGCCTCGTTCAGGCCGTCACGAGGCTGGGCAGGAGGATCAGTTGCGGTCGGCCTTGGGTGCCAGCGCCGGCGTGTTGTCGACCGGCGCCGCCGCCGTGGCGGTCGCCGTGCTGGTGCTCGTTTCCGTGTTGCTGGTGTCGCTGGCGGCCGGCATCGTGGTCGTCACGGCGCTGTTGTCGGTCGTCGTCGCCTGTGCCACGGTCGTGCTCGTCGTGGTCTCGGCCACCGGCACCGCTGCCGGCTCGTGCTTGATCAGCATGAGGTGGGCCGCCGGGTCGGTCTCGGGAGAGTTGCCCTGGTCGCGGAAGAAATAGATCTGCTGGCCCGAACCGTTGACCTCGACCTGCTGGACCTTCGAGTCGGTCTCGCTGGGTTCGGTGCCCTGCGCGACGGACGCGCCGATGGTGCCGGCGAGCGCCGTGGCGGCCGCGACGATCGCGAGCTTCTTGTCGAGTTGACGCATGGTGGAATCTCCTTGGGGTGGGTCTCGTGCTTCACGGTGAAGCCCGATGCAACCCCGGGGCGGCAACGCCGATGCCTTGTCGAGCGCGCCCGTTGTCGGACAACACCTCGTCGACCGGCGCCGAACCCGGCCTTCATGTCCGTTCACCCCTCGCACCGCACCCGCCGCGGCAACCTGCGCTCCACCTACAGGACAATCGGCCGAACCGTCGGCGCCACGGATAGCCGCAGCCGGCTCATCCCTTGAGCCAGTCGTCGGCCATGCTGCAGGACCTGACCGGACCCGTCGAGAGAAACGCACCTTGCACGCTACGCAATCCCCGCTGACGCCTGGCTTCATGGTCGTCCACGGCAACCAGCCCGAGGCGCTGCGCGATCTCGTGCTGGCCTGGATCGGGCGCCATCCGCTGCCGCCGCTGGAGGACGAGCAGGTACTGGTGCAGAGCAACGGCGTCGCGCAGTGGCTGAAGCTGGCGTTCGCGCGCGACGTCGGCGACGGCGGCGCGGGGATCGCCGCGGGTCTGCAGATGTCGCTGCCGTCGCGCTTCATGTGGACCGCCTACCGCGCGGTGCTGGGCGCGGACTCGGTGCCGGCGGTGTCGCCCTTCGACCGCGCGCTGCTCACCTGGCGCCTGATGCGGCTGCTGCCCGGCCTGCTCGCCGAACCCGAGTTCGAGCCGCTGCGGCGCTTCCTGGCCGACGACGCCGACCTGCGCAAGCGCCACCAGCTCGCCGAGCGCCTGGCCGACCTGTTCGACCAGTACCAGGTCTATCGCGCCGACTGGCTCGAGCGCTGGGCGCGCGGCGACGACGTGCTGGTCACGAGCCGACAGGGCGAGCAGGCGGTGCCGCCGCTGTCGCGCTGGCAGCCGCGGCTGTGGCGGGCGCTGGTGGAGTCGGTGGGCCCGCGCGCGGCCGGCAGCAGCCGCGCCGAGGTGCATCGCCGCTTCCTCGCCGCCGCGCACGCCCGCACGGGCGAGCGGCCCGCCGGCCTGCCGCCGCGGCTGGTGGTGTTCGGCATCTCGTCGCTGCCGCAGCAGTCGCTGGAAGCGCTGGCCGCGCTCGCGCGCTGGTGCCAGGTGCTGATGTGCGTGCACAACCCGTGCGAGCACGACTGGTCGCACGTCGTCGCCGACAAGGACCTGCTGCGCGCCGAGCGCCTGCGCCGCCGCCGGCGCCCGGGCGGCGAAGGCGCGATCGCCGACGAGCGCCTGCACCTGCACGCGCAGCCGCTGCTGGCGGCCTGGGGCAAGCAGGGGCGCGACTTCATCCGACTGCTGGACATGCATGACGAACGCGAGCGCTACGAGTCGCGCTTCGACGAGATCGGCCAGCGCATCGACGCCTTCGTCGCGGGCGACGCCTCGACGCTGCTCGCCCAGGTGCAGGACGACATCCGCGACCTGCGGCCGCTCGCCGAGACGCGCGCGCGCTGGCCGGCGGTCGATCCGGCCGTGGACGGGTCGATCCGCTTCCACGTCGCGCACGGCCCGCAGCGCGAGGTCGAGATCCTGCACGACCAGCTGCTCGCCGCCTTCGCCGCCGACCCAACGCTGCGCGCCCGCGACGTCATCGTGATGGTGCCCGACATCGCGCTCTACGCGCCGCACGTGCAGGCGGTGTTCGGACTCGTCGCCCGCGACGATCCGCGCTGGCTGCCCTTCACCATCGCCGACCAGGGCCGGCGTCGCCACGATCCGCTGCTGGGCGCCGTGGAACGGCTGCTGCGGCTGCCCGAATCGCGCATCGCGGTCACCGACGTGCTCGACCTGCTGGACGTGCCCGCCGTGCGCGCGCGCTTCGGCATCGACGAGCCGCAGCTGCCGCTGCTGCAGCGCTGGATCGCCGCCGCGGGCATCCGCTGGGGCCTGCACGCGGCGCAGCGCGGCGCGCTCGGGCTGCCGGACGGGCTGTCGGCCAACACCTGGCTCGCCGGCCTGCGCCGCATGCTGCTCGGGTATGCCGTGGGATCGGGCGAGGCCTGGGAAGACATCGTGCCGATGGACGAGATCGGCGGCCTCGACGCGGTGCTGCTCGGGCCGCTGGTACGCCTGGTCGACACGCTCGAGCGCCACTGGTCGGCGCTGCGCACGCCGGCGACGCCCGCCGACTGGGGCGTGCGCCTGCGCGCCCTGCTGGCGGACTTCCTCGCCCCCGGCGAGGACGACGACGGCCTGACGCTCGCGCGCCTGGAGACCGCCTTGCAGGAGTGGCTGGCCGCCTGCGCCGCCGCGGCGTTGGACGAGCCGCTGCCGCTGGCCGTGCTGCGCGAGCACTGGCTGGCGCAGATGGACCAGGCCGGCCTGTCCAGCGCCTTCTTCGCCGGCGCCGTGACCTTCGCGACGCTGATGCCGATGCGCGCGATCCCGTTCCGGCGCGTCGCGCTGCTCGGGATGAACGGCGGCGAATATCCGCGCAGCCGTCCGCCCATGGACTTCGACCTGATGGCGCAGGACTGGCGGCCCGGCGATCGCTCGCGGCGCGAGGACGATCGCTACCTGTTCCTGGAGGCGCTGCTGTCCGCCCGCGAGCACCTGCACGTGAGCTGGGTCGGTCGCAGCATCGTCGACAACGGCGAGCGCCCGCCGTCCGTGCTCGTGGCCCAGTTGCGGGACCACCTCGCCGCCGGCTGGCGCCTGCAAGGCCAGGAAGACGCCACGCACGGCGACGCCCTGCTGCACGCGCTGACCATCGAACACCCGCTGCAGCCCTTCAGCCCCGCGTACTTCACCGAGTCCGGCGACGACCGGCTGTTCAGCTATGCCCGCGAGTGGCATGGCGCCGCGCCGGCGGACGCGACGGACGCCGCCCTGCCCCTGCCGCAGCGACTGCCGACACCGAGCCTGCAGGCGCTCGCGGACTTCCTGCGCGACCCGGTGCGCCACTTCTTCGAACGCCGGCTGGGCGTGCATTTCGACGCCGCCGAAGAAGCCAGCGCCGACCACGAGCCCTTCGCGCTCGACGCGCTCGAGAACTGGCAGCTGCAGGACGAGCTGATCGCCGTGCAGAAGGCCGCGCTGGAGGCCGGCGGCTCGCGCGAGGCCGCGCTCGCGGCCCGGCTGGAAGCGATGGCCCTGCGCGGCGACCTGCCCGCCGGCGCGTTCGGCGCGGCGGTGCAAGGCGAGCTGGCCGAGCCGATGGCCGACCTGTTCGAACGCCACGCGCAGGCGCTCGCCGCGTGGCCCGAGCGGCTGCCGGACGAGCCCGTGCGCTTCGAGGCGGAGATCGACGGCGTCGCGCTCAAGCTCGACGACTGGCTGGCCGACCTGCGCCGCGGCGCGGACGGAGCACGTGCCCGCGTGCTGCTGGTGAGCACGGGCCTCGTGAAGAACAAGAAATACCGGCGCGACAAGCTGCTGCAGTGGTGGGTGCCGCACCTCGCCGGCCACCTGGGCGGGCAGCCGCTGACGACGGTGCTGGTGAGCAAGGCCGGCACCGTGACGCTGCCGCCGCTGTCGTCCGAGGCGGTGCGGGCCCATTGGCAGGCGCTGCTCGCGGCCTGGCGCGCGGGCCTGTGCCGTCCGCTGTCCCTGGCCGTCGCCACGGGCTTCGCCTGGCTCGAGAAAGGCGGCAACGCCGATGCGCGCGCCCCCGAGGCCGCGCTGGCTGCCGCGCGCGCCGCCTATGAAAGCGGCGACGGGGAGCGGCAGCGCAACGCGTATCTCGCACGGGCCTTCCCCGACTTCGACGCGCTGCTCGCCGACGGCGAGTTCGCGCGCTGGGTCGAGCTCCTGCTGCGCCCGCTGATGCAGGCGCCGGGCGATGCGGCCAAGGGCGGCAAGGCGACGCAGACATGAGCATCGCACCGACCCTGTTGCAGCCGCTGGCCTTCCCCCTGCGCGGCAGCCGCCTCATCGAGGCCAGCGCCGGCACCGGCAAGACGTTCACGATCGCCGCGCTCTACCTGCGCCTCGTGCTGGGCCACGGCGGCCCCGACGCCGCCTTCGCGCGCGCGCTGACGCCGCCCGAGATCCTCGTCGTCACCTTCACCGACGCCGCCACCGGCGAACTGCGCGACCGCATCCGCGCCCGCCTGGTCGAGGCCGCGGCCGCGTTCGCCGCCGACCCCGCGCAGGTGCCCGCCCGCGAGCGCGGCGCCGACTTCCTGCACGATCTGCGCGCCGACCACCCGCCCGAGCAATGGCCGGCCTGCGCGCGCCGGCTGCGCCTGGCCGCGGACTGGATGGACGAGGCCGCGATCTCCACCATCCACGCGTGGTGCAACCGCATGCTGCGCGAGCACGCGTTCGACAGCGACAGCCTGTTCACCCAGGCGCTGGAGGCCGACCAGGACGACCTGCTGGCCGAGGTCGTGCGCGACTACTGGCGTACCTTCTTCTACCCGCTGGCTCCGGCCGCCACGGCGGCGGTGCGCGCATGGTGGAAGACGCCGGAGGATCTGTTCGAACAGCTGCGCGGCCTGCTGAAGTACGCCGACGGCGATGCGCCGCCGCCGCCCGCCGAGACGCTGGCGCGCGCACAAGCCCAGGCGCAGTCCGGACTCGCCGGGATCAAGCGGCCCTGGGCGACCTGGACGGCGGAACTGCGCGAGCTGCTCGACACCGCCGTCGACCGCAAATGGGTCAACGGCCGCAAGGTGCAGGCGCGCTGGTACGGCCCCTGGCTGGACGGGCTGCGGGCCTGGGCGCAAGGCGAACACGTCGTGCCGGAGGTCGCCGACGGCGCCTGGACGAGGCTCACCCTCGCCGGCCTGGCCGAGGCCTGGCAGGGCGCCGAGCCTTGCCCCGACCACCCCGCGCTGGCGGCCATGGCGACGCTGCGCGAACGCCTCGCCGCGCTGCCCGACGGCCGCGAGGACGTGCTGCGCCACGCGATCGCCTGGGTCGCCGGGCGCTTCGCGCGCGAGCAGGACCAGCGCGCGCAGATGGGCTTCGACGACCTGCTCACGCAGTTGCGGCGCGCGCTGACCGGGCCCAACGGCCAGCGCCTGGCGGCGCTGATCCGCGAGCAGTTCCCGGTCGCGATGATCGACGAGTTCCAGGACACCGACGCGACGCAGTATGCGATCTTCGACGCGATCTACGGCGTCGCCGGCAACGACGACGGGCGCGCCCTGGTGCTGATCGGCGACCCGAAGCAGGCGATCTACGCCTTCCGCGGGGCCGACATCCACACCTACCTGGCCGCGCGCCGCGACACCGCCGGCCGTCACGCGACGCTGGGCCGCAACTTCCGCTCGACCGCGGCGATGGTGCGCGCGGTCAATCACGTGTTCGACAGCGCCGAGCGGCGCGATGTCGGCCGCGGCGCGTTCCTGTTCCGCGGCCCCGGCGGCGATGCGCTGCCCTTCGTCGCGGTCGACGCGCAGGGCCGGCGCGAGGCGCTGCACATCGACGGCGCGCCCGCCAGCGCGCTCACCTGCTGGTGGCTGGCGGCCGATGGCGAGGCGGTCGGTGCCGGCGAGTACGTGCGCCGCATGGCCGAAGGCTGCGCCGCCGAGGTCGTGCGCCTGCTGACCCTGGGCCAGCAGGGCCGCGCGGGCTTCGCGGGGGCCGACGGCGAGGCCCTGCGGCCGCTCGCGGCCGGCGACATCGCCATCCTCGTCAACAAGGGCGCGGAGGCCGACGCCGTGCGCCACGCGCTGGCCGCGGGCGGCGTGCGCAGCGTCTACCTGTCCGACCAGACCTCGGTGTTCGGCAGCGCGGTCGCCGGCGACCTCGCGCGCTGGCTGCAGGCCTGCGCCGAACCGGCGGACGCCCGCCTGCTGCGCGCGGCGCTCGCCACGCCGACGCTGGGCGTGACCTTGCACGAGCTCGACCGCCTCAACCATGACGAGCTGCATTGGGACGAGCGCGTCGAGCAGTTCCGCGGCTACCAGCGCTGCTGGCAGCGCCAGGGCGTGCTGCCGATGCTGCGCCGGCTGCTACACGATTTCGAGCTGCCGGGCCGGCTGCTCGCGCGCGGCGACGAGCGCACGCTGACCGACGTGCTGCACCTGGCCGAGATGCTGCAGGTCGCCAGCGAACTGCTCGATGGCGAGCATGCGCTGATCCGCCACCTCGCGGAGCAGCGCGCCCGCGACGACCGCAATCCCGGCGCGCGCCAGGTGCGCCTGGAGAGCGACGCCGGGCTGGTCAAGGTGGTGACGGTGCACAAGTCCAAGGGGCTCGAATATCCGCTGGTGTTCCTGCCCTTCGCGGCGTCGTTCCGTTCGACGAAGCCCGACGACCTGCCGCTGCGCTGGCACGACGGCGAAGGCCGCCCGCAGGTGTCGTTGAAGCCCGAGGGCGATGTCGTCGCCCGCGTGGACGACGAGCGCCTGGCGGAAGACCTGCGCAAGCTCTACGTCGCGCTGACGCGGGCGCGCTTCGCGACGTGGATCGGGCTCGCGCCGGTCGCCGGCTTCGAACGCAGCGCCGCCGGCTATCTCGTGACGGGCGGCCAGGCCATCGCCGCGGCCGGCTTCGAGGCCGCGCTCGCCGCGTTCGCGCACGGCTGCACCGACCTGGCCATCGCGCCGGTTCCCGCGTCCGGCGGCGCGCGCCACCAGGCCGCCCGCCAGGCCACCGCCGCCCAACGCACGCTGGCCCTGCCGCAGCGCCGCGAGGCGTGGTGGATCGCGAGCTACTCCGCGCTGCGCACCGTCGACGAGACGGTGGAAGTGCAAGGCGACGCCGCGCCGCCCGAGGCCACCGCCGTTCCCGAGGACGCGGCGCAGGGCAGCTGGGAAGAGCTGCGCCGCGCCGACGCGATGACGCCCGCGTCGGCCGAGCGCCCGCCGGCGCAGGCGCAGGCCGCGCCCGCCGGACTGCATGCCTTCCCGCGCGGCGCGGACGCGGGCAACTTCCTGCACGGCCTGCTGGAGTGGGCGGGCAACGAGGGCTTCGCGCGCGTCGCCGCCGATCCCGCGGCGCTGCACGACCAGGTCGCGCGGCGCTGCAACGTCGCCGGCTGGAGCGCCTGGATCGTGCCGGTGCACGACTGGCTGCGCGACTGGCTCGCGACGCCGCTGCCGCTGGCCGACGGCCAACTCGTGCGGCCCGGCGAGCTCGGTCGCGTGAAGGCGGAACTCGAGTTCTGGTTCGCGGCGTCGCACGTGGACACGCGCGCGCTCGACGCCGTCGTGCGCCGCCACGTGCTGCCGGGCCACGACCGCCCGCAGCTGGAGGCGGCCCGGCTCAACGGCATGCTCAAGGGCTTCGTCGACCTCGTGTTCGAGCACGCGGGCCGCTACCACGTGGCCGACTACAAGTCCAACTGGCTCGGGCCGGACGACACCGCCTACACGGCCGAGGCGATGCGCGAAGCGATCCTGCTGCACCGCTACGACCTGCAGTACGCGCTGTACCTGTTCGCGCTGCACCGCCACCTGCGCGCCCGCCTGCCCGGCTACGACTACGACCGCCACGTCGGCGGCGCGACCTACCTGTTCCTGCGCGGCCGCGGCGCTGCCACGCGCGGCGCGCACTCGGAGCGTCCGCCGCGTGCGCTGGTCGAGGAGCTCGACGCCCTGTTCACGGCCGCCACGGCGGCAAGCGAGCCGCTATCGTGATGGATACCCCCAACCGCATGGCCGCCGGCCCGTCGCGCGAGCTCGTGCTGGCCCAGATCGACCGCTGGGTCGAGGCGGGCTGGCTACGCGAGCTCGATCGCGCGTTCGCGCAGTTCCTGCAACGCGAAGGCGGCGAGGTCGACGCGCTGCTGCTGCTGGCGGCCGCGCTCGCCAGCCACCAGCTCGGCCGCGGACACGCCTGCCTCGTGCTGGACGCCGCGCTGGCCGACCCGCTGCGCGTGCTCGCGCTGCCGGCGGCCGGTGTCGTGCGCGCCGCGGCGTCGGCCGATGCCGGGCCGCTGCTCGCGCCGGCCCAGTTGCTGGCCGGCGTCGACCTCGCGCGCTGGCGCCACGCACTCGCCCATCCGCGGCTGGTCGGCGACGGCGGCGGCACGACGCCGCTGGTGCTGGCCGGGACGCGGCTATACCTGCGGCGGTATTGGCAGTTCGAGCAGTCCATCCGCGCCGCGATCGACGCGCGCACCCGCCCCGGCGCCCTGCCCGCGCCTGACGCCGCCACGCTGCGTCACGCGCTGGACGTGCTGTTCCCGGCCTCGGACGCCACGCAGGTCGACTGGCAGAAGCTCGCCTGCGCGCTCGCCGCCCGCAGCGCGTTCGCCATCGTGACTGGCGGCCCGGGCACCGGCAAGACGACCACGGTGGTGAAGCTGCTCGCGCTGCTGCAGCACCTCGCGCTCGCGCCGCGCGCGGGGGGCCGCCCGCTGCGCATCCGCATGGCCGCGCCGACGGGCAAGGCCGCGGCGCGGCTCAACGAATCGATCACGAACGCGGTGGCCCATCTCGCGCTCGACGGCCTGGACGACCCCGCCGCCGTGCGCGCCGCCATCCCGACCGAGGTCACGACGCTGCACCGCCTGCTGGGCAGCCGACCCGGCACGCGCCACTTCCGCCACGACGCGCGCCACCCGCTCGCGCTCGACGTGCTGGTGGTCGACGAGGCCTCGATGGTCGATCTCGAGATGATGGCCGCCGTGCTCGCCGCGCTGCGGCCAGCCGCGCGCCTCGTGCTGCTGGGCGACAAGGACCAGCTGGCCTCGGTCGAGGCCGGCGCCGTGCTGGGCGAGCTGTGCCGGCGCGCCGACGCCGGCCACTACCTGCCCGCGACGGGCGACTGGCTGGCGCAGGCCGCCGGAAGCGCCCCCGAAGCACACCTCGTCGACATCGACGGCCGGGCGCTGGACCAATGCATCGCCAAGCTGCGGCGCAGCTACCGCTTCAGCGGCGACAGCGGCATCGGCCGGCTCGCGGACGCGGTCAACGCGGGCGACGTCGCGGCCTTGCGCGCAGTGCAGGCGGCGGGTCATGCCGATCTCGCGCACCTGGACGCCGCGGCCGCCCCCGGCCTGCTGCGTACGCTGGTGCTCGATGGCGCGCCCGCCGTGTTCCCCGGCGGCGGCGCGGGCCGGATCGATCGCGGCCAGGCGCTGCCTGCCCCGGTGGGCTATCGGCACTATCTCGCGGTGATGGCGGCGACGCGTCCCTCGGAGGCTGCCTCGCAGGCGGATTTCGACGCCTGGGCGCGCACCGTGCTGGGCGCGTTCGGCGCGTTCCAGCTGCTGTGCGCCGTGCGCGGCGGCCCGCAGGGCGTCGAGCAGATGAACGCGGTCGTGGAGCGCCTGCTGCACGAGCGAGGCCTCGTCGCCGCGACCGGCCCGTGGTACGCCGGCCGGCCGGTGATGGTCACGCGCAACGACCACGACCTGGGCCTGATGAACGGCGACGTCGGCATCGCGCTCGCGCTGCCGCATCCGCACGCCGGCGCGCCCTCGGCGACGCGGCTGCGCGTGGCATTCCCGTCCGCCGAGGCCGGCGGCGTGCGCTGGGCGCTGCCGAGCCGGCTGCAATCGGTCGAGACCGCGTTCGCGATGACCGTGCACAAGTCGCAAGGCTCGGAGTTCGTCCACGCCGCGCTGCTGCTGCCCGAACGCGCCGGCCCGGTGCTCACGCGCGAACTGGTCTACACCGGCATCACGCGGGCGCGCCACTGGTTCACGCTGGCGACCACCGACCCGGCCGCCGCGCTGCTGGAGTCGGCGATCGTGCGCCAGGTGGAGCGCGCGTCGGGGCTGATGGCTTGAAGACGGTCCCGCCGGGATCGATGGGCATCGAACTCGGCGTTGCGACCCTTCAGTCGTGTTCGGCCGGCTCGTGCTTCAGGATGGTTCCGTCATCGGCCACGTGGAGCATGTAGCGCTTGCCGTCCTTCGACAGGCTGATCTCGTAGTAGGTCTTGCCGTCTTCGGTTTCCTTTTCGACTTCCTTGACCTTGCCGCCGTCGCGCTGAAGCGTCGTCTGAACGGCCGCAGGCAACTGGCTGACCTTGAGGTGGTGCCCGTGATGTTCCTCATCGCCACTGAACGCTGCCGACGCCAGCGAAAGGACTGCGGCCGCGATGGCGGTCTGTGCGATTGCCTTCATGTCGATCTCCTTCAAGAGGTGGCTGACCGGCCCGCCGGGCCGACCAGCGCCTGACGATTGCAGCAGCCGACATGCCCGCCAAGCCGGAGGCCGGGGTCGACGCCGGAGAACTTCATGTTCATCGCCCCGCCATCGGACGCCACCGTCGGGCGTCCGGAAAGCAAAAAGCCCGGCACCTTGCGGTACCGGGCTTCGTACTGTTCTCTTTGGTCGGGGCGGCGGGATTCGAACTCGCGACCCCTTGCACCCCATGCAAGTGCGCTACCAGGCTGCGCTACGCCCCGACTGAGCCTCACAGTATAGCTTGAAAAATCAGCCCGACCAGAATCGTCGCAAAGATTGTTCTCAGCCGACCAACAGCGCGCGGATCGCGAGGAGCTCGGCGCGCAGTTGCTCCGGCGTCGCGGTGCCGCCCGGCGCGGCGGATGGGGCGCTGCTGGCGGTGGGCGACGTGCGGCGCGTCTGCAGCGCGGCCGCGCGCACGCCGGCGTTGCCGGCCGGGATGCTGGCGTGGGCCTGCAGGCGCGACGCCGTCGGCGCGAACTCGCCGACGCCACGTTGCGCGCGTTCGATGATGGCGAGATCCTCGCGCGCCATCGCCTCGAGCGCGGCGTCGTCGAGCTGCGCGAAGTCGGCGTGCGGGTCGGCCGCGCGCGGGCGCGCGCTCGCGCCGGACGACATCGAGGCGGTCTCGACAAGCTCTTCGACCGTGTCGACGCCGACCTGTTCGGCCTCGAACGGTTCGTCCGGTAGCGTGGAGGCCTGGGCGTGGCTGCCGGCCGTGTCGGCCAGCTGGTTGCGGGCGCCGCTGATGGTGAAGCCCTGCTCGTAGAGCAGGTCGCGGATGCGGCGGATCAGCAGCACTTCGTGGTGCTGGTAGTAGCGCCGGTTGCCGCGCCGCTTCATGGGCTTGAGCTGCGTGAACTCCTGCTCCCAGTAGCGCAGCACGTAGGCCTTGACGCCGCACAGCTCGCTGACCTCGCCAATCGTGAAGTAGCGCTTGGCGGGGATGACGGGCAGCGGCTTGTCCGTGGTCATTGGTCGGCCCCTTCGGAAACTCTCATTGTCCGCTCCCCCTCATCGTGCCCGGCGCCTGCGCCGTCGCGTTGCGGATCAACGGTCATCAGGGCGGGGCTCAGACTTTACTCGAACTCCTCGGGCGGCGGGATGTCGCCCTGGACGATCGCCTTGAGCTTGTGGCTGGAATGGAAGGTGACCACGTTGCGGGCCTTGATGGGCACGGCCTCGCCCGTGCGCGGGTTGCGGCCCGGGCGCGAGCCCTTCTCGCGGATCGAGAAGTTGCCGAAGCCCGACAGCTTCACCTCGGTGCCCTTGACCAGCGCCTCGTGCAGCAGCTCGAAGAACGCCTCGACGATGTCCTTGGACTCGCGCTTGTTCAGGCCGATGCGGTCGAACAGCAGCTCGGCCAGCTCGGCCTTCGTGAGCGTGGGCGTCTCCAGCGAAGGCAGGATCACGGAATCGGGGCGCGTCGGGTCGGTCATGTCGCCGGGAGGTCGCTGCTCGAGGGTCGGGTCATCCATGGGCGCCATCATCGCAGAGGTTTCAGGCGCGCAGGCGGGCGCCGACGGCCGCGCTCGCGCGGGCGATGGCGGCGGCGACGGCCGCGTCGATGATCTCGTCGGTCAGCGTCGCGTCGTCGGACAGCAGCTCCAGCCGCACCGCCAGGCTGCGCTCGCCCGGCGCGAAGTCGGCGGCGTCGGCCCGGGGGCGGTAGACGTCGAACAGCGTGGCCGAGCGCACCAGGCCGGAGGCGTCGTCGCGCAGCGCGGCCATCAGCGCGTCGTGCTTGACCTGCTCCTGCACCACCAGCGCGAGGTCGCGGCGCGCCGCCTGCTGGCGCGGCAAGGCCTGCGCCTGCGGCACCTCGCGCGCCTGCACGGCGGCGAGGTCCAGTTCGAACACGACAGGCGCGCTCGGCAGCTCGTAGGCCTGGCGCCAGCGCGGGTGGAACTCGCCGACGTGGCCGATGGCCTGGCCGTCGACGATGACCGCCGCGCAGCGGCCCGGGTGCATCGCCGGATGCTCGGCGGCCACGAAGGACACCGCGCGCGGCGCGAGCAGCTGCTCGACGTCGCCCTTGACGTCGAAGAAGTCGACATGACGCTCGGCTGCGCCCCACTGCAGCTGGTCGACCGGGCCCCAGGCCAGGCCGCCCACGCGCAGCGGCTGGGCGACGCCGGCCACGCTGGTGAGCGTGGACTGCACCGACGCGTCGCGCGCGAACACGCGGCCGATCTCGAAGATGCGCACGCGCGGCGCCTTGCGCGCCAGGTTGTTGCGCAGGATCTGCACGAGGCTGCCGACCAGGCTGGAGCGCATCACGGCCAGCGGCGCGGCGATCGGGTTGAGCACCTTGATCGGGTCGGCGTTGCCGGCGAGCTCGTGCTCCCAGCGCGCCTCGACGAACGAGAAGTTGATCGTCTCCTGGTAGTCGAGCGCGGCGACGGCGCGGCGCACCGCATGCGTCGAGCGGCTCGCCTCGCGGCGCACGCGCGCGGTCACGGGCGCGATCGGCGGAGTGTCGGGCAGGCGGCCGAAGCCGAGCACGCGGATCACTTCCTCGATCAGGTCCTCCTCGACGGCCAGGTCGAAACGCCACGACGGCGGCGTGACCGTGACGGTGCCCTCGCCTTGCGTGAACGCGAGGCCGAGCCGCTTCATCACGCCGGCGCATTCCTCCTGCGTGACGGGCATGCCGATCACCTTGGCCGCGCGCCCGACGCGCAGCGTGACAGGCTTGCGCTCCGGCAGCTTCGCGACGACGTCGTCGAGCGGGCCGGCCTGGCCGCCGCAGATCTCGAGGATCAGCTGCGTGATGCGCTC
>Ga0075370_10000544_pt1 | contig 14442 bp, 7 predicted proteins | sample EndMethybrTD3035_FD_71398 | JGI IMG/M metagenome (GOLD analysis project Ga0075370, IMG submission 71398) | Populus endosphere microbial communities from Tennessee, USA - Endosphere MetaG P. TD hybrid TD303-5 | ecosystem: Host-associated > Plants > Roots > Endosphere | place: USA: Tennessee... | reverse complement strand
AAGGCGACCATCAAGGCCGCCGCGAAGCAGTTCGAGGCGCTCTTCATGCAGCAGCTGATGAAGAGCATGCGCGAGGCGACGATGTCGTCGGGCCTGATGGACAACGGCGGCACACAGCTCGGCACCGAACTGCTCGACGCGCAGTACGCGAACCAGATGACCGGCCTGCCGGGCGGGCTCGCCGACATGATCGCGCGCCAGCTCGAGCGCCAGATGACGGGCGGCAACGCGGCCGGCATCGGCGCTGCGCTCGCCGCACCGTCGTCCGCTGCCGGTGCGCCGAGCGCATCGGCCGGCGCCGTGGCGAACCCGACACCGACCCAGGCCGAGTTCATCGGCAAGCATGGCGATGCGGCACGCTCCGCGCAGGCGCAGACCGGCATCCCGGCCGCGTTCATGGTCGCGCAGGCAGCCCACGAGTCGGGCTGGGGCAAGCGCGAGATCCGCAATCCCGACGGCTCGACGTCATACAACCTGTTCGGCATCAAGGCCGGCGCGAACTGGAAGGGCGCGACCACGACGATCACGACCACAGAGGTGGTCGACGGCGAGGCGCGCAAGGTGCAGGCGAAGTTCCGCGCCTACGGCAGCTACGAGGAGTCGTTCCGCGACTACGCACAGCTGATGAAGGACAACCCGCGCTACGCGCAGGTGATGAACTCGACCACCGCCGACGGCTTCGCGAAAGGCCTGCAGCGCGCCGGCTACGCCACCGACCCGGCCTACGCCGACAAGCTCACTCGCGTGATCAACACCACGCTGCGCGTTCAGCGCGCCGCGCTCAAGTCTCCGGAGAATTTGGCATGAGCGGTTCGGCCCTGATGACGATCGGCAAGACGGCGCTGTTTGCGAACTACGCCGCGCTGCAGACCGCCGGCAACAACATCGCCAACGTCAACACGACCGGCTACTCGCGCCAGGAAGCGCAGTTCGAGACCGCGCAGGGGCAGTTCACCGGCTCCGGCTTCTTCGGCAAGGGCGTCAGCGTCGCGACCGTGACGCGCGCCTACAACGAGCTGCTGACGCAGCAGGCGGTCGCGAGCAAGTCGATCGCCGCCGCCGACACCGCCCGCAACGACCGGCTGACGCAGCTCGAGAATGCCTTCCCGACCGGCACCGGCGGGCTGGGCTCGGCCGCGGGCAATTTCCTGAACGCATTCGTCGACCTGTCGAACAAGCCTGCCGACTCGGCGACGCGCCAGGTCGTGCTGAGCCAGGCGCAGGATCTGGCCTCGCGCTTTCGCGCCGCCGGCGACCAGCTGTCGGCGCTGCAGGCCGGGGTCACGCAAGAGGTGAAGACCTCGGTCGGCACCGTCAACGCGCTCGCGCAGCAGGTCGCGAAGCTGAACCTGCAGATCACCCAGTATCGCGGCACAGGCCAGTCGCCCAACGACCTGCTCGACCAGCGCGACCGGCTGGTGAGCCAGATCGGCGAGTACGTCAACGTGACCACCGTTGCGGCCGACGACGGCAGCGTGGGTCTGTTCATCGGCGGCGGCCAGAACCTCGTGCTCGGCGCGAACGCCAACACGTTGCAGGCGGTGCCCGACACGTTCGACCCGGCCAAGGTGCAGCTCGCTTTGCAGGAAGGCGGCGTCAGCCGGGCGGTGATGGCCGACTCGCTGCAGGGCGGCTCGATCGCCGGTCTGCTGCGCTTTCAGAACGATGACCTGACGGCGGCGAACAATCTGCTCGGCCAGATGGCGACCGCGATCAGCGGCGCGATGAACAAGCAGCAGTCGCTGGGCCTGGACCTGAGCAACCCGGCGCAACCGGGCAGCGCGCTGTTCTCGGTCGGCTCGCCGCGTGTGCTCGATGCGAAGAGCAACACCGGGACGGCGAGCTTGTCGCTCAGCGTCACCGACTCGTCGCAGGTGCAGGCGAGCGACTACTCGGTCCAGTTCGACGGCACCAACTACACCGTGACGCGTCTGCTCGACCAGAGCCCCGTCTCCGGCAGCCCGTTCACGGTTGCACAGCTCGCAACCGGCGTGTCGTTCGACGGCGTAGCGCTGCAATCGAGCAGCGGCACCGCGCTGGCCGGCGACCGCTTCGTGCTCGAGCCGGTGGCAACGGCAGCCCAATACATGCAGACCGTGCTGTCGAGCCCGAAGGGCCTCGCAGCGGCGGCACCGTTCGTTGCCAGCATGGGCAGCGCGAACACCGGCACCGCAACCGTGGCCTCGCTCGCCGCGGTGGACCCGACGTACGACGGCACGATGACCGCCTCGATCCAGTTCACCGACGACAGCGGCAGCTACAGCTGGACCTTGAGCGACGGAACCACGACGACGACCGGCACCGGCACCTGGACTGCGGGTTCGCCGATCGCACTGAACGGCTTCGAACTCGAGCTCGACGGCGTGCCGAAGCAGAACGACACGGTCAGTGTCGCGCCGACGACCTCGGTCGAGAGCAACAACGGCAATGCACTTGCATTCGCCGGCCTGGCCGACATCGGCATCGTCGCGTCGACGCCGCTTCCGAACGGCTCGGCCGGCTCCCCGCTGACGATCACCGACGCCTATGCCAGCGCGATCGCCGACATCGGCGTGCGCGTGCAGGGCAGCAAGGCCGCGACCACCATCTCGAGCGGCGTGGCCACGGCCGCCGAGACCGCGCGTGCGAACGCGGCGGGCGTCAACCTCGACGAGGAGGCGGCACGGCTGATCCAGTTCCAGCAGAGCTACCAGGCCGCGGCGAAGATCCTGCAGGTCGCGCAGTCGGTGTTCGACACCATGCTGCAGACCGTGGGCGCCTGAACCATCCACTGAACGACGAGAGCAGCCATGCACATCGCCACCGCGAACGCCTACAACGTCTCGCTCGAACAGCTGATGACGCGGCAGCAGAACCTGAGCGAGACGCAGGAGCAGCTGACCAGCGGCAAGCGTGTCAACCGCGCGAGCGACGACCCGGCCGCCGCTGCGCGCGCCGAACGCGCGCTCGCCGCCGAGGCGCGCAGCACCGCGAACCAGCGCGCCGTCGACGCGAGCAACAACGCGATGACGCTGACCGAAAGCGCGCTCGGCGATGCCGGCGAACTGCTGCAGCAGATTCGCGAGAAGCTCGTGCAGGCCGGCAACACCGCGCTGTCCGACGCCGACCGCAAGAGCATTGCCGGCGAGGTCAGCGAGATGCGCAAGCAGCTGTTCTCGATCGCCAACCGCACCGACGGTGCCGGCACTTATCTGTTCGGCGGGCAGTCGGCGGACCAGCCCCCGTTCATCGACGCAGCCGGGGGCGTGCAATTCAGCGGCCAGGCCGGCGCGCAGCAGGCGGCCTCCGGCGAGCCGCTGCCGCTCACCGTCGACGGCGAGATGGCGTGGATGAGCGCCGGCTCGGGCAACGGCGTGTTCCAGACGAGCGCGGTCACGAGCACCGGCGGTGCCCGCATCGACGCCGGCAGCGTGACCAATCCGCAGTTGCTCACCGGCGACACCTACACGATCCAATTCAGCGTCAGCGGCGGCGCAACGACTTACACCGTGTTGCAAATGGGCAGTGCGACGGTGCCGCCGCAGAACAACGTCGCGTTCTCGCCCGGCCAGACGATCCAGGTCGACGGCATGGCGGCGACGATCACTGGCAGCCCGGCCAACGGCGACGTGTTCAAGATGGCGCCGTCGACGCCGGTCAGCGTGTTCGACGCCGTCGACCAGGCGATCGCCGACCTCAACACGCCGAACCGCAGCGACACGCAGAACGCGCAGGCGAATACGAGCAATCTCGCGACGCTGGACTCGGTGATGGGCCAGCTGCAGTCGGCGCGCAGCCAGGTCGGCGCGACGCTGGACCGCGCCGACGGCGTGACGAACAGGCTCTCGGCGCTCAAGCTCGCGAGCCAGACCGAACGGTCGAATGCCGAGGACCTCGACATGACCCAGGCGATTTCCGACTTCTCGAACCAGCAAACCGGCTACGATGCGGCGCTCAAGACCTACGCGATGGTGCAGAAGCTGTCGCTGTTCAATTACGTCAGCTGACATGACCGCAGTCGGAGTCAACGAGTGAGCGACCCTTCGATCCTCGGACAGATCGCCCTCGGCTATTCACCCTTCATCGACCGCAACCGGTCGGTCACCGCGACGCGCCTGACCGTGATGCCGCTGCGCCCCGATGCCGTGCTCGATGTGGCGCAGCTGCTGCACGAGGTCGGCAACGTCTGGCCGGCCAGCGGCGCGAAGGTATCGCTGAATGTCGTCAGCGAAAGCCTGCTGCAGGATCTGTTCGGCGCGCAGCCGTCGGCCAACCTGATGGTCGAGATTCCGTCGTTCATGGCGACCGACCCGGCGAACGCGGCGGCGATCGCCGCGCTGCACACGAACGGCAGCACGCTGCTGCTGAAGGGCCGACCGCTGCAGGAGCTGCCGCGCGAGATCCTGCCGTGCTTCAAGTATTCGATCATCGATCTGGCCGACGAGCGGCGGGTCGGCGAGACCACGACACCACCGGGCATCACCCGGACGATCCAGTACGTGCAATCGGGCGTTCGCACGGTGGCCGACATGGAGGCGTGTTTCCAGCGCGGCGCGCAAGCCGTGCTGGGCTGGCCGATCGACGACGCGGTGACGACCACCGCGGCACGCAGCGGCAAGCAGGTGGCGGCGCCAGACATGCAGGTGATCGTCGAGCTGATCCACCGGGTCGACAAGGAAGAGCCGATTGAGAAGCTCGAGGCCACGCTCAAGCGCGATCCGCCGCTTGCCTTCAAGCTGCTGCGCTACATCAACTCGCCGGCGTTCGGGCTGCGCGTCGAGATCAGCTCGTTCCGCCACGCGATCATGATGCTCGGCTACCAGCGCCTGAAACGCTGGCTCGCGCTGCTGCTCGCCACCGCGAGCAAGGACGTGAACCTCAAGCCGGTGATGTTCGCGGCGGTGCGCCGCGGTTTGTTGATGGAAGAGCTCGCGCGCGGCGTTGCCGACGAGGAGATGCGCAACGAGGTGTTCATCTGCGGCGTGTTCTCGCTGCTCGATCGCATGTTCCAGCAGCCGTTCGCGCAGCTGCTCGAATCGATCCCGGTGCCCGAGCGGGTTCGCCAGGCGCTGGTCGACGAGTCGGGGCCGTTCCAGCCGTACCTCGAGGTCGTGCGGGCGGTCGAGAGCGAGTCGCTGTTCGAATTCCGCGAGGCGGCCGACAAACTGATGATGAGCGTCAACGAGATCAACCGCGCCCAGCTGCGCGCGCTGATGCAGGCCGCCGAACTCGAGTGAGTGTCGCGCGCTTGGAGTGGCGCGTGCTGCGCGGCACACTCCGGCGATGCCACCGATGACGAACGCCGCCGACGCCTGGCCTGGCCAGGCCGGCTGGCGCGAGTTCTTCGATCTGCTCGGCGATGCCGTGATCGTCTTCGATGAGCGGGCGAGCGTGGTGCTCGCGAACACCGCAGCGTTGCGGCTGCTGCCCTGCGAGGTGGGCATGCCGCTGCATCAGCTGCAGGGTGCGATCGGCGCCGACGCGGCGAACTGGTTGGAACGCGCGGCGCGCGGCGTGCCCTGGCCGCAGCTGGCGCCGCCGATCGCGTTGCCCGACGGCCGCAGTGCCGTGATGCGCTGGCGCCGCATCGACGCGGCCCACTGGGCGGTCCACCTGACGCCCGACGCGGCTGCGCCCTCCATCGTCCCCGACCTTGGCCTGACGAGCCCGAGCGCACCGCAGCTGGACCGCGCGAGCCTGCAGGAAATGATCGCGACCTTCTGGGAATCGCCGTTTCCCGCCACCTTGCAGGACACCTCGTACCGCTTCGTCGACGTGAACCCGGCCTTCGTCGAGTTCACCGGCTACCGGCGCGACGAGCTGCTCGGGCGCGACCCGATCGAGCTGATGCCGCCCGAGGACGAGTCGCTCAACCGCGCGCGCCGTGCGCGGCTGCTCGCCACCGCTGGGCGCGCGCTGGTGCGTGACCTGGCCGAGGGCCGGCTGATCGATGCCAGCGGGCGCGAGCGCCCCTACCGCATTGCCCGGCGCATCCTGACGGCCGACGATGGCAGCCGCGTGCTGCTGGCCGTGCTGCAGGACGTGACGGCCGAGCATGTTGCCCGCGCGCGAGCCGATCACTCGTTGCGCGAGCTCGACGACTGGTTCGACCTGAGCCCGGTCGGCATGGTGCTGTTCGACGCGAGCGGGCTGCTGGTACGGACCAATCCGGCATTCGACGTCCTGGCCGGCGTCGCGCCGGTCTCGCTCGCCGACGCGCCGCTCGAACTGCAGCAGCTGCTCGCGTGGGGTGATCCGGAGGCTGCCCCTCAACCGGGCGGGCCGGCCGTGTGGCGGCAAGGCGCGGTGGCGCCTGTGGGCGAATCGACTCGCCTGCTGCGCTCGGCGGTGCGCTGTCACGAAACGGTGCCGGGGCAGCGCCGCTACATGGCGATCGTCGAGGACCGCAGCGTCGAGGAGGAGCGCGACCTTGCGCAGGTGCAGATCGGGGCCCTGATCGACACCGCCGGCGTCGGCATCGCGACGTTCCAGGAGTCGTCGGGCTGGGTCCGGCAGCGCACTGCCGGCGGCGGCGAGCCGCGCGCCGCGGCGGCGGCGCTGCAGAGCATCGGGCGCGACGTGGTCGCGCCCGGATCGATGCCGGAGTTCGAGCGCCTCCAGGCGGCGCTTCGCCAGGGCGAGCGGGCCGAAGTGAGGTACGCGATCCGCCACGCCGAGCTGGGCGAGCGCTGGCTGCTGACGCGGGTCGAGCCGGCGACGCTTGCCTCCGGCAAGCGCACGACCTCGGTCGTCACGCTCGACGTCACCGAGCAGCAGCTCGCGCAGCAGCGCAGCGAACAGCTGCTGCACGAGCTTGCGACGATTCTCGAGAGCAGCACGGCCGGCATTGCCTATCTGCGCGGCGATGTGCTGGTGCGCTGCAACCGGCGCTTCGAGACGATGCTCGGGCTGGAAGCGGGAGCTGCTGTCGGCAGCGGGCTGCAGCACCTGTTCGGCACGCTGGCGCATCCGGAGCGTCTGGTCCGCGCGATCGACGATGCGCTTGCCGGCGGCGGCATTTTCGAGACGGAGTTCGAGCTTGCGGGCGGTGCGAACGACGCGCCGTCGCGCTGGTACTCGCTGTCGGTGCGGCGCAGCGCGCTCGCGCCCGCCGCACACGAGGCGATCGCGGTGCTGTCGGACGTCACGCGGTTGAAGCTGCAACAGCTCGAGCTCGAGACGCTCGCGCGCGACCGCGAGCTGATGTTCAACCTGTCGGGGGTGGGCATCGCGTTCGTTCGCGATGGGGCGATCCAGCGGGCGAACCAGGCGCTCGCCCGGCTGGCCGGCCATTCGGTCGCCGAGCTGTCGGCGATGTCGCTGGCCGACCTGTACGCGACTCGGTCGGACTTCGAGCAGCGTTGGGCCGAAGTCGAGATCAACTTGCGCCGCTATGGGGTCTGGACCGGCGAGCACCAGATGCGTACCCGCGACGGGCGGCTGCTCTGGGTGCAGGCCAGCAAGCGTCTGGTTGTGCCGAACGATCTGGCCGGCGGCGTCATCGCGTCGTACGTCAACGTCGATGCGCGGCGGCGCGCCGAACGCTCGGTGGCGCTGCAGGCCGAACGGACGCGCTCGATCCTCGACTCGGTGCTCGTGGGCATCGTCACGGTCGGACCGAACGGCATCGAGTGGATGAACCGCTCGGCTCGCCGCATGTTCGGCGGCGACGTGGCCGACTTCCTGAACCTGCCGATTTCGACGGTGGCGACCGCCGAGCCCGACCATCCGCTGCGGCGCGAGGATCCGCTGGCCGGTCTGGTCGAAGGCGAGGCGTCGACCTTCGAGTGCCGGATCAAGGCGCGCGACGGACGCGAGTTCTGGGTCGTCGGCAACGTCGTCGCGACCGGCCGCGAGTCGAGCGGGCCGCAGCTGACCTATGCGCTGCTCGACATCGAGCGGCGCCGCCAGGCCGAAGCGCGCGTGTCGCAAGCCCAGGCCTCGCTGCAGCGGGTCATCGAGGCGGCGCCGCTCGCGATCAGCCTGCGCGACGCGCGCACGCTGAAGCTCGTGCAGCTCAACGAAGTGGCTGCGCGGCTGGTCGGCAAGCCGCGCGCGGCGCTGATCGGCCGCACGCCCGAGCAGATGTACGAGCCCGCCACCGCAGCGCTGCGCCGCGCCGACATGGAGCGGGCGCTTGTCTCGGCCGCAGTGACGACGCGCGAGTACCGCTTCGCGGTCGACGGCGAGACGCGGATCTGGGAAGCGCGCTACCTGCCGCTCGCGGGCGGCCCGGGCGAACCGCCGGACCAGTTGCTGATGGTGTCCGCCGACGTCACCGAACAGCGCGCTGCGCAGGAGGCACGCCTGGAGGCTGCGATCGCCCAGCGCGAGATGCTGGTGCGCGAGGTCCATCACCGGATCAAGAACAACCTGCAGGGCGTGGCCGGGCTGCTGCAGCAGATCGCCCAGCACAAGCCCGAGGTGGCCGGGCCGATCGCCGAGGTCGTGGGTCAGGTGCAGGCGATCGCGCAGATTCACGGCATGCAGGTCGGCACCAGCGGCCTGCTGAACCTGGCCGAGATGGTCGAGACGATCACGGCCTCGGTGCAGCGCACCTTCGGTCGCCCGATCCGCCTCGGCGCGTTCGACCACGCGGTGCGCCGTTGGATGCTGCCGGAAAGCGAGTCGATTCCGATCGCGTTGACGATCAACGAGCTGCTGACGAATGCCGTGAAACACAGTGCGGCCGGGGCCGACCGTGCCCTCGATCGCGCTGTCGACTGCGCCGTCGAGCCGCGCGCCGACGGGGTGCGCATCCGAATCACGAATCGTGCGAGCTTGCCGCCCGGCTTCAGCCTGCAGCGCATCCCCGGTGGCGTCTCCGGGCTTGGGCTGGTGCGCGCGCTGCTGCCGCGCCGCCACGCGACGCTGGCGATCGAACAAAGCGGGGCCGACGTCACGACGACGGTCGATCTCGACAGCCCGGTCGTCGCCCGGGCTGCCGGGGATTGAGCCGCTGCCGATCGACGAGAATCGCTCGAGGAACCGAACGATGGACTCCAACGCGAAAGGCACGATCCTGGTCGTCGACGACGATCGCCTGGTGCTCGCGACCTTGGCCCACGGGCTCAGCCAGGCGGGCTATCGGGTCGTCGACGCGGACAATGGCGACGACGCCATCCTGCTCGCCCGCGAACACCAGCCGGCCCTCGCGCTGCTCGACATCCGGATGCAGGGCATGAGCGGCTTCGACGTGGCCGAGTACCTGCGCGAGTACCACCAGATTCCGTTCATCTTCCTCTCCGCGTTCTCCGACGAAGCCACGCTGGCGCGCGCTCGCTCGCTCGGCGCCGCCGGGTCGCTGATCAAGCCGCTGGACATCGGGCAGATCCTGCCGGTCGTCGAGGCGGTGCTTGCGCGCGCCGACGCGCCGGATGCGCCGTTGGGCGACGTGGCGCATGCCGGCCCGCAGCCGGCCACGATCTGGATGGCGGTCGGCGCCCTGATGCATCGCCATTCGATCGATCGCAACGCGGCGCTGCGGCAGCTGCGCCAGCTCGCGCACGCCGAGAGGCATTCGGTGCTCGAGCAGGCCGAGCGCGTGCTCGAAGCGGTCGAGGCGCTGGCGTTGCCCGGCGCCAGTGGCGACGCAGGCTGATCCCGCCTCGGTCAGCCGCCTTGCGGCAGCGTGAAGTGGAAACTCGCACCCTGGTTCGGCGCCGCCTCGCCCCAGATGTCGCCGCCGTGCCGGCGCACGATCCGCCGCACCGAGGCGAGCCCGATCCCGGTGCCCGGGAAATCGTTGGCGCTGTGCAGGCGCTGGAACACGCCGAACAGGCGATCGGCGAAGCGCATGTCGAAGCCCGCACCGTTGTCGCGAACGACGAACGAATCGGCGCCTGCGCCGCGCTCGAACCATATCCGGGCCTGCTCGCACTTGCCGGTGTACTTCCAGGCGTTGCCGAGCAGGTTCTCGATGACGACGCGCAGCAGGGTCGGGTCGCCGTCGACCTGCATGCCAGGAGCGATCTCGATGCCGACCTGCCGGCCCGGTGACTGACGCCGCAAGTCGTCGGCGACGTACGCCGCCAGTTGCGACAGGTCGACGCCCTGTCGCGCCAGCGGCTGCGACGAGAGCTTCGACAGCGACAGCAGCGCATCGATCATGTTGTTCATCCGCGCCGCGGCGCCGAGCACACGATCGAGGTGGTCGTTGCCGACCCGGTCGAGCAGGCGACCGTAGTCTTCCTTGACGATCTTCGTGAAGCCCTCGACCACCCGGATCGGCGCGCGCAGGTCGTGCGAGACGGTGTAGCTGAACGAGTCCGACTCCGTGCCGGGCGCGGGAGCAGCCGCCGGCGCGCCTGGTGCCTCCTCGCGACCCGCGGCAGTGACGGGTTGGTCGGGAAGCTCGCGCAAGGTGCCCTGATAACCGGCAAAGGCGCCGTGGCGATCGAACACCGGTCGGGCGCGCAACCGGGCTCGACCCGGCACATCCGCATGAGGATGCACCGTGATGTCGGCGAGCGGCAGGCCGCGCTCCAGGGCGCCGCGCAGCGCGGCCGGATCGTCGGCGACCAGGTGCTCCCACAGCAGCGGGGTCGAGCGGCCGGTCGACCAGCCGGCCGCAGCGCTGCCGGCCGCCGCATTCGGCGGATGCATGGCCACCAGCCGATGTGCATCGTCGCTGTGCCACTGCCAGACGTCGAGCAGTTCGTCGAAGCGGCGCAAGGCCTCGCGCGAGTCGCGCAGTTGCTCGGCGAGCCGATGCTGCTCGGTCGAAGCCCGCACGAACAGCGTGGCAAAGATCACGAGTGCCATGCTCAGCAGCAGCAGCGCGAGCGCGAAGGCGCCGAAGGCGCTGAATCCGGAAGGGTCCGGAGGCGCGGGCTGCCAGAGGCTCCAGCCCAGCCACGCGAGGACCAGTGCCGCGATGCATGCAACCACCCATCGCGACCAGTGCGGTCGATGATCCCAGCGGGCTGCGCCGACACGATCCATTCAAACGATTGTACGGAGCCGACCCAGCGCGCCGATGACGGGCGGCCGCCGCCCCCCACGGATGAATGTTCAAGTTTGCCCGGGGTTGGCCGAAATCGTGGCAGGCTGGGAGCGTGCGGGCTCGGCCCCTGGAATTCAACATGCTGCTGCACCTGTCACGCGCGTCGTTCTGGCTAGCCGCCCTGGCTGCCGCATGGGCCCTGGCCGCGCCGGGGCAGCACGAGACAGCTCTGACCGGAGCTGCCGGCGTGGCGGCGCTGCTTGCATTCGCGCTGTGGCGCTCGGCGCTGCTGGCCAACCGGCGCTCGTTCGCGGGTGACGCGGCGGTGCCCCAGCCGGCGGTGCTGACGAGTGCCTCGTTGGTCGAGGCTGCTGCAGCGATTGTGCGCATCGCCGACGAGGCCGAGGCGCTGGAGCCCGGGTTGCGTTCGATCGGCGCCGTGCTGAAGGCCGAACTCGGTGCGCGCGAGGTGCGCATCCACGACTTGGTCGAACGCGATGCCAGCCATGCGCAGCTGCGCGAATGGCTGTCGCCCGGGCCCGGTCTGCGGGCGGCGCCCAGGCCTGTCGGCCTGCAGAACTCGGCGCTCGGCATCGCCCTCTCGTCCGGGCGGGTCGTGATCGACCTGCCGCGCAACGTGGTCATTCCGATCGTGGACGAGGGATCATCGACGGTGCTGATCGAGCTCGAGAGCATCGAGATGGCGGTCGACGAGACGGCGCTGGCCAGCCTGGTGGATCTGACCGGCAGCCGCGTGCGGTCGCTGGCGCGGCGCAGCCGCGTGTCCTTGCCGCTCGGGTCGGCCCCCCAAGTCGCCCCAGCGCCCGACTCCCGTGCAATCGCGCATGGAACCTCCGCGCATGTGTTGGTGGTCGAAGACAATGTGGTCCAGTCCGAGACAACTGCCCGCCTGCTTCGACGCTTGGGGTGTCGCGTCGCGATGGCATCTGGCATGCTTGAGGCCCTGCGTGCCTTGTGCGCGACACAATTCGATCTGGTCTTGATGGACACGCACATGCCGGGCATCGGCGCCGCAGAAGCGCTGAGCTGGTTGCGCGGTCGACCCAAGGGAGCTTTCAAACTCGTCTCGATGCGCGACACGCCGGTGGTGGCGCTGGCCGCGCAAGGAATGCAAGGAGACGCCGAGCGTCTTCGCGAACTGGGATTTGATGACTGCCTCTTCAAACCGCTGCGGCACGGCCAGGTGCAGGACATGCTGATCAAGCATCTGCGCTTCCAGGCACCGCTGGCCGATACCGACGGCACGGGCTCGGGCCGTGCAGCGACCGGCGACGACGTGCTCGACCCGGTGGCTCTGGCACGCCTGCGCGAACTCGACCCGAAAGGCGAGAACCAGCTGCTCGAGCGGGTGCTGAAGGCGTTCCAGACCGCGGCCGCGCGCCTGATGCCGCAGCTGCAGGAGGCGCGCGCCGCGAACGATCGCTCGACCGTGCGCCTGGTTGCCCATACGCTGAAGTCCTCGTCGGCGAGCATCGGCGCGATCACGCTGTCGCAGCTGTGCGGCGAGCTCGAAACAACGATCCGCAACGACACCGGTGACGACATCGAACCCGGCATCGCGGCAATGACGGCGGCGCTCGAGGTGGCGCTGCAAGCCATCGAACGCCAACTGGCCCAGGCATGATCCCCGCACGCGCGCTCACTGTCGACGACGACCTGCCCGAGCAGCCGAAGGTGCTGCTGGTCGACGACGACGAGGTCAACCTGCTGTTGACCTCGATCGCGCTGCGCGAAAGAGGTTTTGCGATCACCGAGGCATCTAGCGGAGAGCAGGCGATCAAGGTGCTGGCCGACTGGCTGCCCGACGTGGTGGTGCTCGATGCGCTGATGCCCGGGCTCGACGGTTTCGAGACCTGCCGCGAGTTGCGTGTGCTGCCCGGCTTCGAGTCGTTGCCGGTGCTGATGCTGACCGGGCTCGACGACGACGCGTCGATCACCCGCGCGTACGAAGCGGGGGCGACCGACTTCTTCGTCAAGTCGACCCAGTGGAGCCTGCTGGCCGGGCGGTTGCGCTACCTGTTGCGGGCATCGCGCACGCGTGCCGAACTCGAGCGCAGCAAGTCGCGTCTGGCGCGCGCGCAGGACTTGGCGCGCATGGGCAGCTTCGACTGGAAGCGCGGGCAGGGCGGCCCGCTGTTTTCGGTCGAAGGCCTGCGCGTGTTCGGCCTGAGCCCGAACGACAAGCTCGCGTTTCGCCCGCTGTTGCGCATGCTGTCCAACGACGACCGCAGCGGACTGATCGCGGTGCTCCATGAAGTGATCAAGCACAGCACCGTGCTCGCGACCGACATCCCGGCCACGCTGCGCGATGGCCGCCAGCGCATCGTGCACGTCGAAGCCGAGCCCGAGTTCAACGAGCACGGCAACCTGACCGGCTACAGCGGCATCGTGCAGGACGTGACCGACCGGCGCATGGCCGAGGACCGGATCCGCCACCTCGCGAACTTCGACACGCTGACCGGCCTGCCGAACCGGCGCCAGCTGATCTGGCGCGCCGAGCGTGCGCTCGAGCATGGGCGGCGCCTGAACCACCAGGTTGCGCTGCTGCTGATCGACCTCGACCGCTTCAAGATCATCAACGACACGCTCGGCCATGGCGCCGGCGACGAGCTGCTGATGGAAGTGGCGCGCCGCCTGCGCTCGTGCGTGCGCCATTCCGACCAGGTGATGGAGAGCACGCTCGAGTCGATGGGCTCGCGCTCGCATCGCACGCTCGAAGCGGTCGGGCGGCTCGGCGGCGACGAGTTCGTCGCGTTGCTGCCCGAGGTGGCCGACGAGCGCGATGCCGAGCGCGTGGCGACCCGCATCCTCGACCTGATGCGCGAGCCGATCTTCGTCGGCTCGCAAGAGTGCTTCGTCACCGCGAGCGTCGGCATCGCGCTGTACCCGCGCGACGGGCTGACGGTCGCCGACCTCATGCGCAACTCCGACGTTGCGATGTACTCGGTCAAGAACACGACGCGCAATTCGGCGTCGCTGTACCGGCCCGCGCTCGCCGGCCAGGGCCGCGAGAAGCTCGAGCTCGAGAGCGCCCTGCACAAGGCGATCGAACGCGACGAACTGGTGCTGCACTACCAGCCGAAGATCGACGTGCGCGGCGCGAAGATGGTCGGCGCCGAGGCGCTGATGCGCTGGCGTCACAACGGCACGCTGGTGGCGCCGGGTGACTTCATCCCGCTCGCCGAGGAAACCGGCCTGATCGTGCCGATGAGCGAGTGGGCGATCCGCGAGGCGGCGCGCCAGGCGCGCGTCTGGGCCGACAGCTTCGGCTTCGCCGATTCGATTGCCGTCAACCTGCCGAACCGCCTGTTCGAGCGCACCGACCTGGTCGAGTACATCCACAACGCGGTCACGACCTACGGCGTGCCGCATCACTCGATCGAACTCGAGATCACCGAGACGGGCCTGATGAAGGACCTGCAGAACGTGATCCCGTCGCTGCACCGGCTCAACGAGATCGGTGTCGAGATCTCGATCGACGACTTCGGCACCGGCTA
>Ga0075370_10000543_pt1 | contig 14463 bp, 13 predicted proteins | sample EndMethybrTD3035_FD_71398 | JGI IMG/M metagenome (GOLD analysis project Ga0075370, IMG submission 71398) | Populus endosphere microbial communities from Tennessee, USA - Endosphere MetaG P. TD hybrid TD303-5 | ecosystem: Host-associated > Plants > Roots > Endosphere | place: USA: Tennessee... | reverse complement strand
AGAAGCTGCGACCGCGATCAGTCAATCACGTTCTGGGCTGCGGCGACAGTGGAGAAGCGATCGATTGGGGAACAATTCACCTACGAAGGGGCTCCGGGAGGGGCGGGAAGGGTCAGAATGGCAGATTTCGGCCGCGAGCTGCTTGCTTGCGCGGTCGACGGCGCCGCTTCCGGCGGCCACAACCCGCTGCGCCATGTCGCCGATCTACCCCCGAGACAGGGACACCAACACGGATGGCCTCGGTGGGCCGACCCAGATGTGGTGCAGGCGTTTGTTGATCGAGGCATCACAGCACCGTGGTCGCATCAGCTCGCCGCTGCCGACCTCGCGCACACCGGCCGCCACGTCGTCCTGAGCACGGGTACGGCCTCGGGCAAGTCAGTGGCCTACCAACTACCCATATTGACGGCGCTGAAAGCTGATTCACGCTCCCGGGTTCTCTATCTCTCACCCACCAAGGCGCTCGGCCACGACCAATTGCGTGCCGCGGTGGCACTGACCGAAGCGGTGCCGGCGCTGCATGACGTCGCCCCGAGCTCGTACGACGGCGACAGCCCGACCGACGTGCGACGCTTCGCGCGGGAGCGGTCCCGGTGGATCTTCTCCAACCCCGACATGATTCACCTTTCCCTGCTGCGCAACCATGCCCGCTGGGCGGTGTTCCTTCGGAATCTGCGGTACGTCGTCGTCGATGAATGTCATTACTACCGCGGCGTTTTCGGGTCCAACGTGGCCATGGTGCTGCGGCGGCTGCTGCGGTTGTGCACGCGCTATTCGGCCACCGGGTCGGGTCCTACGGTGATCTTCGCGAGCGCTACCACCGCCTCCCCCGCGATCACCGCCTCGGAGCTGATCGGGGAGACGGTCGCGGAGGTCACCCAGGACGGGTCTCCGCAGGGCGCGCGCACGGTCGCGCTCTGGGAGCCGGCGCTGCTCGACGACATCGTCGGCGAAAACGGTGCTCCGGTACGACGTTCGGCGGGCGCCGATGCGGCCCAGGTGATGGGAAATCTGATCGCCGAGGGTGCTCGCACGCTGACGTTCGTGCGTTCGCGTCGTGGCGCCGAACTCACCGCACTGGGCGCGCGCGCCCGACTGGAGGAACTCGCACCGGATCTCGCCGGCCGGGTGGCGTCGTACCGGGCGGGCTATCTGGCCGAAGACCGCCGCGCATTGGAACGCGCACTGGCCGATGGCGAATTGCGTGGGTTGGCGACCACGAACGCTCTGGAACTCGGCGTCGACATCGCCGGACTCGACGCCGTCGTGCTGGCCGGATTCCCCGGAACGGTGACGTCCTTCTGGCAGCAGGCCGGCCGCGCGGGCCGCCGGGGCCAGAGCGCACTGATCGTGCTGATCGCGCGCGACGACCCGCTCGACACCTACCTCGTCCACCATCCGTCGGCGCTGCTGGACAAGCCGATAGAGCGGGTGGTAATCGACCCGTCGAATCCGTATGTCCTTGGGCCACAACTACTCTGCGCCGCGACAGAACTTCCGCTGACCGAAGCGGAGGTGCGGATGTGGAATGCGGAGGCCGTCGCGTCCTCGCTCGTCGACGACGGCTTGCTACGCAAGCGGCCCGCTGGCTACTTCGCCACTCCCGGTGTGGATCCTCATCCGGCCGTGGACATCCGTGGTTCCTCCGGCGGCCAGATCGCGATCCTGGAGGCCGGCACCGGCCGGATGCTGGGCAGCGCGGGCGCCGGCCAGGCACCGGCATCGGTCCATCCGGGCGCGGTCTACCTGCATCAGGGTGAGAGCTACGTGGTCGACTCGCTCGATTTCGAGGACGGTGTCGCGTTCGTCCACGCCGAGGATCCCGGGTACACCACGTTCGCGCGCGAACTGACCGACATCGCCGTCACCGGCGAAGGCGAGCGAAAGTCGTACGGTCCGGTCACAGTTGGGCTCGTGCCGGTGTCGGTGTCGAACACCGTGATCGGCTACCTGCGTCGCCGGTTGGACGGTGAGATCATCGACTTCGTCGAACTCGACATGCCGACACGCACCCTGGAGACCACCGCGGTCATGTGTACCGTCACACCCGAGGTCTTGCAGCACAACGGGATTGATCCGCTGCGGGTGCCGGGCTCGCTGCATGCGGCCGAACACGCGGCGATCGGCCTGCTGCCACTGGTCGCCAGCTGCGATCGTGGCGACATCGGCGGGGTATCGACGGCGATCGGTCCCGTGGACGGTCTGCCGACGATCTTCGTCTACGACGGTTATCCCGGCGGCGCGGGCTTCGCCGATCGCGGATTCGAGAAGATTGGTACCTGGTGGGCGGCGACGGCCGCGGCGATCGAGGCATGCGAGTGCGCGGCGGGGTGCCCGTCATGTGTGCAGTCACCCAAGTGCGGCAATGGAAACGACCCGCTCGACAAGCAGGGGGCGATCACGGTGCTGCGACTGGTGTTGAAGGAACTCGGCGACACGCCCTTGTGAACCCGCCACAGGGGCGACCGACCCCTCGAACAGTCGCCCCCGCGGTTTACTGCGGATGGAGCACCCTTGGTTAGGGGAAACGCCTGGTAATTCAATTTGCCGAGAACGGCCGGACGACGCGATCCGTTCCCTAGTCCGGATACACCGGGTGCAGAGGCAAATTACCAAGTCGGAACGGGTGCCGCAACTTACGGGAACGTCACTTACGTGTCTGAAAATAACGAATCGCGATGCATAATCCACGTGTTGCCACGAATTCCGTAGGCGAATGCTGACTGTGGGGGATTGAGGGCCCGGCCCTAAACTGCCCTCATGAACCACGACTGGCTGCTCGTGGAAACTTTGGGCAGCGAACCCGCCGTGGTTGCCCAGGGGCGGCGGACCAAGAATTTGGTACCGGTCAGTGCGTTTCTCAGACGAAATCCGAATTTGATGGCGATCCAGACAGCTATCGGGGAGACGGTGCGTGCCGGCCAGGGCCTGAGCAGCATTACACCGAAGAACGACCGCGTGATCCGTACCGAAGTCGTCCAAATGACCGACGGACGAATTCACGGCGTGCACGTCTGGATTGGGCCGCCCGATATGGAACCGCCCGATCGCACGATTCCCGGACCTCTGGTGTGGGACCTCACCAGTGGCACCGCGACCGACACCACGGAGTCACTGCACAACAGCGGATGGGCGCCGGACAGCCAGGTGCTGCACGGCAGGGCATTCGCCGAAGATCTGCCCAAGCGCGACCTCAACCCGAGCGAGGCCAAAGTCCTCTCGATGACGATCACGCGCGAGCCCGGCCAGACGATCTGCAACTCATGGGACGTCACGGACCACCGCGGTGAACCGATCACGATCGGCTTCGTTGCGCGGGTGCTGGCCGAAGAGGTGGACGACGGGAGCACCCGGCTGATCCTCCGGGCGATGAACTGGCGCGGCGAAAGTGACGCCGATGCGGATTCGCGTGACTACCTGGCGCAGCGGATCCTCAAGGGGCTGGCGCAGCCCGGCGCGCACCGTGCACTCGTCGACCTGACGAACTGGACGCTGCTGAAATGGCTCGACGATCCCGCGCCGTTCTTCAACTGGCGGGCGAGCCTGGCCGGTGATCATCTCGTGCATCCCGACGACCGCGGCCAGATAACAAGAATGACAGAGGAATTCGCGACTGGAAGCACGTCGGCAACGCTGCGGTTGGCAGCCAACGACGGCGGGTGGACGGCTGTGCACGTGACGATCAACCGCGTGGAACTCGAGGACGACGTGTTCGCCGGGTTGGCGACGCTACGTCAGGCCTGAGTCGACGGGTCCCGCGCGGGCGACGACCCGTGCGGTGCCCACGCCCAGCCGGCCAAGGGCCACGTTGACCTCGACGGCGACCACGACGTCGAGTTCTTGCACCGAACACGTCGCGACCGACGCGCTCATCGCCTCGGCCACGGCGACAGCGTGCGCGCACGCCGCTTGGGCTCCGTGTGCGAGCCCACCGGCGGCTGCGAGCGCGGCGAGATCGGCCGCCGCCTGGGCACGGTGTCGTGCGGTCACCGCCGACCCGAGGTACAAGCCGGCGACAGTGATCGTCAGGAGCACCGCCATCATCGCGACGGCCACCAGCGTCGCCGAACCCGAGTCAGCGCTGACCAGGCTCCACCGCGGCGACCGCACGTCCGGCGACGGCGATCCCCGGCAAGAGCACCGAGCGCGCCGAGACGGTCGCGACGACGTGCGCGCCGTCGTGGTGAAACTGCACCGACGCACCCTGCGGCGCGATCGCCCGTGCCGCGTCCGAGCCGTCATCACCGCGCGCCGCCAACCGTGCCGCCTCTCTGGCCGCGTCGATACATCGGATCTGCATCGATACCGCGGTGAGCCCGGACACGCACAGCAGCAGCACCGCGACCAGACCCGCGATGCCGAACGCCGTTTCGACCGTGGCACCGCCGACCTCGCCGCCTAGGTGTTGGTGTTGAGCGCGCGGTTGATGATGTTGGTCAACGCGCTGACGATCGAGTCCCCCGTCACCACGGTGTACAGAATCGCCCCGAACGCCGCCGCGGCGATCGTCCCGATCGCGTACTCGACCGTGGACATCCCGCTGTCGTCGACGACCAGCACGGTCAGTCGTGTCTGAACTGAACGAGCCCACCTTCGTATCAATTGATTTCCTCCCCATCTCTCGAAAACCGTTACAGCACACCAGAACGCAGCACATCGCCCGCCAGTCCCGCCACAACGGGAACGATGCCCAGGCACAGGAACGCCGGTAGGTAGCACAGCCCCAGCGGCCCCGCGATCAGAACCGACGCCCGCTCCGCCGCGGCGCGGGCCGTGTCGGCAGCCTCCTCCCGGGACTGCACGGCCAGCTCGGAAATCCCCTGCGCCAGAGCGGCACCCGAGGACGCTGAGCGACGCGCCAGACGCACCAGTGCGTCGGTCTGGTCGTTGTGCTGGTCCCCCGGATCCGACCACGCCCTTGCCGGATCGGCACCGAGCGCGAGCAGATCCGCGGCGCGATTCAAGACCCGCGCCAGATGCGTCGGCGCGGACGGCGCCGTCGCGGCTGCGGCGGCCGACACCGCCATCCCCGAGCGTAGACACGCGGCCAGCACTTCCAGCGCCGACGCCGCAGCCAGCGGATCGTCGACCGAGACCGCAGGGGGTCGAACCGTCGCCCGCTCCACAGTCCTCGACTCGACGCGGTTTCGCGGTCCGCTGCCGAGTAACAGTGACAGAGCCAATAATATTGCAGCGCTGATCATTTCACCACCGCGCCCGTGATCCGGTCGCACCACAGCAGACCGGCGCACGCCAGCAGAACCCCGATGATCAACAGCCATCCACCGAATCCCCCGGCAAACAGAAAGCCCAGCGGATCGGCACCAATCGCCTGACCGAGCACGATGCCGACAACGGGCAGACCCGCCAGCACCGCGGCGGTGGTGCGCGCCCCGGCCATACCGGCTTCGACGCGAGATGAGAATCGTTGCCGTTCAACCAGATCCCGCTGTGCGGTCTGCATCAGCGTTCCGATGGCCAGACCGTGCGCTTGGGCCAGCTGCCAACACACCGCCAGCCGCTCCCATTGCCCCGGTAGCGACGAACGGTGCGCCACGCTGAGGATCCCGGCGGTGACGTCGGCGCCCAATCGTGCTCGCGCTGAGATCGTCCTCATCGCCGTCGCGACGATGCCCTCGGTCTCATTCGCGGCGACACCGAACGCGGCGACGGGGTGAGCGCCGACTCGCAGTTCTCCCACGAGGATGTCCAGTGCACCGCGTAGCGCGGCGGCTTCGGCTGCGCGGGCCCGACGCCGGCGCCGGTTCCTCCGTCGTATCTCCACAGTCACGCCCCCGATCGCCGCGGCGACCACGACGCCGGTCGACGTGGCCGCCGCCAGCGCGAGTGCCAATACGACACCGACCGCAACCAGGAGCCACGCCGCGACCCCCGGCGCCTTCACGCCAACCGGTCCGCGCGCACGGAGTCGGTGTCGCCAGGGAGTCGGCGCCGTCAGCAGCGCGAGCGCCAACGCCAGTGCCGCGTCACTCATGCCGGCCGCCGCTCATCGATGAGCGTGCGCAGCTGCCCGGCGCCGCCGTCGAGGCCGGTGCCGGCACGCCATGCCGTCACCGCGCGGACCCGGCCGTCGGAGGCGGGGCTGAGTACCGCGATCTCGCTGAGCCGGCGTCGCCCGCTGCGATCGCGGCTGACGTGGACGAGCACCTGCACCGCCGCGGCGAGCTGACTGTGCAGCGCACCTCGGTCGAGCCCGCCGACCGCGGCCAGCGCTTCGAGCCGCGCGGGCACCTCGGCCGGACTGTTGGCGTGCACGGTCCCGGCCCCGCCGTCGTGGCCGGTGTTGAGCGCGGCGAGCAGATCGACCACCTCGGCGCCACGAACCTCGCCGACGACGATCCGGTCCGGTCTCATCCGCAGGGCCTGCCTGACGAGATCGCGCACCGTCACTTCGCCGACGCCCTCGACGTTGGCGGGTCGCGCGACGAGTTTCACCAGATGCGGGTGCGCCGGTTCCAGTTCGGCGGCGTCCTCGACACAGACGATGCGTTCGTGGGCCGGCACCGCGCCGAGGATCGCGGCCAATAGCGTTGTCTTCCCGGCGCCGGTTCCTCCGCAGACCAACAGGGCCAGGCGCGCGGCGATGACATCGTCGAGCAGCGCCGCTGCCGACGGCTCGATGGTTCCGGTACACATCAGGGCGGCGAGGTCCTGGGTCGCGGGTCTCAGCACTCGCAGGGACAGGCACGTACCGCCGGGCGCGATCGGCGACAACACCGCGTGCAGACGCACAGTGAACTGCCCTGTGCCCAGCCCCGTCAATTGCCCGTCGACCCACGGTTGCGCCTCGTCCAGCCGGCGTCCGGCTGACAGCGCAAGCCGTTGCGCCAGCCTCCGCACGGCGTCGTCATCGGCGAACCGGATCGAGGTGCGGCGCAGCCCGTCGCCATCGTCGACCCACACCGCGTCGGGCGCGGTGACCAGAACGTCGGTGGTTCCCTCCGCACGCAACAGCGGGTCAAGTACGCCGGCCCCGGTGAGTTCGGTCTGCAGTACGCGCAGACCGCTGAGGACCTCGGCGTCGCCCAGCAGCCCGCCGGACTCCGCCCGGATGGCGGCGGCGACCGCGGTCGGCCGCAGCGGTCCCGGCTCCGCGGCCAGTCGCTCACGGACACGTTCGATCAGCGAGGCACTCACGCGGCGCCCGCCACCGGGTGCTGATGCAACACCGCCATGACCCGGCGCGCGGCACCGGCGAGCGGGGAGCGGCGGCGCAACCGGAGACCTCCGCGTTCCAGGGTCTCGGCGAGTCCGGCTTGCGGGCGCATCGCGGCAAGGAGCGGAACGCCGACAATCGCCGCCACGTCGCGGGATCGCAGCCCACCCGGGGCGGGGCCGCGCACGACCAGACCCACGTTGGGGTTCATGGTCGAAACCCAGCGCGCCACGCCTTCGGCGGCGGCGCAGGACCGCACGTCGGCCGGCGCGACGACGATCACGAGATCCGCCGATTCGAGTGCGGCCTCGGCCGCCGCAGTCGACCGTCTCGGCACGTCGCAGACCACTGTCGCGCCGCCGCGACTGCCCGCGTCCACGATGGCACCGAGCGGTGCGGCGTCGATATCGCCGCCGCCGCGACCACCCGAGAGCACACAAACGCCACGTTGCCGTGGCAACGCGTCGCGTAGCGCTGCGTAGTTGAGGCGTCCGCCCTGCAGCGTGAGGTCCGGCCAGCGCAGCCCGGAGTCGGCCTCGACCCCCAGGAGTAGGTCGATGCCGCCGCTCCACGGGTCGGCGTCGATGAGCAGCGCGTCGGTCACCGTCGAAGCTGTCTGCGCCAGCGCCGCTGCGAACACCGATGCACCGGCCCCGCCTCGCCCCGCGATGACCGCGACCACTGGGCCGCGCGGATCGTCGGCCACCGCCGCTTCGGCCGCTTCCGAGAGTTCGGCCATTAGCTCGCCGTCCTGGGCGGGCAGGGCGAGTACGTGTTGTGCGCCGACTGCGATGGCGGCCTGGAAATCGGCCGGGCTGGGCTCCGACTGCGTGACGAGGATCACGCGGCTGCGCCGCGGTAACAGCCGTCGCGCACAGAGGTGGGCCGCGTCGCGGTCGAGCAGGACGGCCATCGCACCTGTCCACACCTTGCGGCCCGACGGTTCGCTGGCATGCACGACGTGGACGCCGGCCGCGGCTGCGACGCGATCCACGTCGTCGCGCAGAGCGACGTCACGTACCAGAGCGAGGATCCCAGCGGTGGTTCCCATGGAGCCCACGATGGGGGCTGTCGCTAACCCCGCGCCAGCGTCAACGCGGACTCTGTGGATCAACCGCAAAGTGGGGATGAACCGCAAAAATTGACGGCGAAAACCATATTCCGCAACCACGGGGCGAGAGCTCATCTGTCCGAAAGACGAACCACGCGACAGGGACTAAGCAGCCCTGAGCCGGGACCGTTTGACGATGAATGGAAGACCCCCCAGAAAAAGGGACGACCCCCGCCAGGGGGGGAGGAGGCGGAGGTCGTCGTGTATCAGCCCCGGGGGGTCGGGCTGATGCACACCCGGCATAAGCCGAGTAACACTCACTATACACACGGCAACGCGGGTGGGCGCAAGTGTCGCGCCTGATAAGAAAGCATGGGCGTAGCAGGAAAAATGCAGTCACCGACACCTGTCGGGGACTGTCATTTCATATAGTCTCTCGCCGCCAGTGCAGCGGACCCGCTTATGCTGGTGTTGTGGCCGCATCGCACCCCGGGACAGAGGGGTCCAGTGAGCCGCGAACGATCCGTCCGGCGAACCGGCCAGTCCGCACCGCCGCCTTCTTCGATCTTGACAAGACGGTCATCGCAAAATCGAGCACTCTGGCTTTCAGCAAACCTTTCTTCGACCAGGGGCTAATCAATCGACGGACGGTTTTGAAGTCCGCCTACGCTCAGTTCCTCTTCCTGATGTCGGGTGCGGACCACGATCAAATGGACCGGATGCGGTCCTATCTCACCAACATGTGCACCGGGTGGGACGTCGAGCAGGTGAAGTCGATCGTCGGGGAGACACTGCACGAAATCGTCAACCCTCTGGTGTTCGCCGAGGCCGCTGAACTCATCGCCGACCACAAGCTGTGCGGCCGGGATGTGGTGGTTGTTTCGGCCTCTGGCGAGGAGATTGTTGCTCCGATCGCACGCGCGCTCGGGGCCACGCATGCTATGGCCACCCGCATGGTCGTCGAGGATGGCAAGTACACCGGAGACATCGCTTTCTACTGTTTCGGCGAGGGCAAGGTGGAGGCGATCCGCGAGCTCGCCGCCCGCGAGGGATACGCGCTCGAACATTGCTACGCCTACTCCGACTCGGTCACCGATGTGCCGATGCTGGAGGTGGTCGGGCACCCGACCGTGGTAAACCCGGATCGCACGTTGCGCAAAGAGGCATCGGCCCGGGGTTGGCCCGTACTCACGTTCACAAAGCCGGTTTCGTTGCGGGACCGCATCCCAGCACCGTCGGGAGCCGCCATGGCCACCACCGCCGCTGTCGGCGTCAGCGCGCTGGCCGCCGGCGCACTGACCTACTCGCTGTTGCGCCGCTTCGCGTTCTGATCCCGCCCGGGTTCGGAGCAGGGCGCTGGCCAGCATCCGCGTAACGATCTGAAGTCGCACCGGATTTGCCCCTTGATGTGACCGCGGTCACGGAGTACAAAGGAGTCACGGAAGCTTGTCAGGCCAAGGCCGAGCCAGAAGAGAAGGCTCGGATCTCCCGAAACAGGCTCCCCAGCACGGATCCCGGCACCCACGCGGAGCACATGCCGCGGAATAGGCAAAAGTGTTGCGGGCCTGCGTAATTGCGGTAGCGGACGGTCTCCACGGCCCCTTGGGTGGGGTTGCAACCGGAGCGCACCGACAAGACGCCGAGGCCACCCACGCAACCCACCGGAGCACGCATGGTAACCGGTGTCCGTGCTAGCGGGCGACGAGCCGAATCAATTCGGAGCGTCGCCCGCTTTACTTTGCTGAGCACTCTCGCCGGCACTCCCCTGCGCGATGGACAACGCCTCCCGCGCGCCAGCGTGTAGCGCACGACAACTCATCAGCACCCAGGCGGTGAGACCGTCGGGCGTTCCGGATGCGAAGCCGCGCGCGGCAGCGCGATAGTCGCCGGATTGGCGCATCCAATACACCTCGGGTACGCCGAGGCCGTGCGGGTCCAACCCACTCGAGATCGTCACCAACCGCGAAACCGCCCGCGCCACCACGCCGTCGGCGGTACCGAACGGCGCCAGGGTTAGGAGTTCGCCGTGCACGACGGCGGCGAGCACCGGGGCGGGCACACGGGTTCCGCCGGTGACGATGGCAGTCAGTAGCTCCAGACGGCGGCCGATATCGGTGTCCGGGCGTGGCCGGCCAAGACCGTCGTCGTCGGCGATATCGGCGGCCGCGAGCGCGTGCAGCCTCGCGATGGCCTGCATCGGCGCGCGTTGCCACACCCCGACCAACGACGTCGCACCACCCTCCAGCGCCTCGGACACCCGCAGGGCACCGGCGAGGATCGGGTCGGGACCCTCTTCGGACAACTGCAGTGAGCCGCCGTCCAGAACAGACGACGCCCGCGCTGCCCGCAGTCCCGCCTCGGCCGCATTCGCGGGCCACCCGCGAAGGTTGGCTCGGTGCCGGTGCGCGCGTCCCAGGGCCTCACTGGCTTCGGCGCATGCTTCGGCCACTCCGGGCAGCTCGGCCAGCGGGGCCAATGGGTCAGCGGCGGTCACGGCAGCACACGCTAGCCGACCGCTGGGCTCGTCTGTCACGACGTTCGTCGCGCCCGACGTGCCGCCCGCGGAGAGAGCTGTGACTTGCAGTTCTGATCATCAGCGTGGGTGACTACGCTCACAGACATGACAGGCACCTCGACGAAGCACACCGACGTTCCGCCCTCATACGCCCCCTCTGACGAATTCGCCGAGCAGGCCAACGCGACCGAGGACATGTACCGCGAGGCCGAATCCGACCGGCTTGCGTTCTGGGGGAAACAGGCCGAGCGGCTGTCATGGGACACCCCGTTCACCGAGGTGCTCGACTGGTCGGAGGCACCCTTCGCGAAGTGGTTCGTCGGCGGCAAGCTCAACGTCGCCTACAACTGTGTGGACCGCCACGTCGAGGCGGGTAACGGCGACCGGGTGGCGATCCACTGGCAGGGCGAACCGGCCGACGACACCCGCACGATCACCTACGCGGAGTTGCAGGCCGACGTGTGCAAGGCCGCCAACGCGCTCACCGATTTGGGTCTCGTCGCGGGCGACCGGGTCGCCATCTACATGCCGATGCTGCCCGAGGCCATCGTCGCCATGCTGGCGTGCGCGCGTCTCGGCATCATGCACTCCGTCGTCTTCGCCGGCTTCTCGGCGACCGCGCTCGCGGCCCGCATCGAGGACGCCGAGGCCAAGCTGGTGATCACCAGCGACGGCCAGTTCCGGCGCGGCCAGGCGGTGTCGCTGAAGGAGTCCGTCGACGAGGCCTGTAAAGGACAGGAGTCCGTCGAGCACGTGCTCGTTGTGCGCCGCACCGGGATCGACACACCGTGGACCGAGGGTCGCGACCTGTGGTGGCACGACACCGTCGAGCCTGCCTCACCGGAGCACACGCCCGAGGCGTTCGATTCCGAGCACCCGCTGTTCCTGCTCTACACGTCGGGCACCACCGGTAAGCCCAAGGGCATCATGCACACCTCCGGCGGCTACCTGACCCAGACGTCCTTCACGCATCACAACGTCTTCGACATCAAGCCCGAGACCGACGTGTACTGGTGCACCGCCGACATCGGCTGGGTCACCGGCCACACCTACATCGTGTACGGGCCGCTGTCCAACGGTGCGACACAGGTGGTCTACGAGGGCACACCGAACTCACCGAACGAGCACCGTCACTTCGAGATCATCGAAAAGTACGGCGTCACCATCTATTACACGGCGCCGACGCTGATCCGCATGTTCATGAAATGGGGCCGTGAATATCCCGACGCGCACGATCTGACCAGCCTGCGCCTACTGGGTTCGGTGGGTGAGCCCATCAACCCCGAGGCCTGGCGGTGGTACCGAGACGCGTTCGGCGGCAACAAGACTCCGATCGTCGACACCTGGTGGCAGACCGAGACCGGCGCAATCATGATCTCGCCGCTGCCCGGAGTCACCGACACCAAACCCGGCTCGGCGATGAAGCCGCTGCCCGGCATCTCGGCGATGATCGTCGACGAGGAAGGTCAGGAGTTGGTGCCGGGGGCCGACGAGGCCGAGCACGTCACGGGTTACCTCGTCCTGGACCAGCCCTGGCCGTCGATGCTGCGCGGCATCTGGGGTGACCCGGAGCGCTACAAGGAGACGTACTGGTCCCGCTACGGGAAGCAGGGCTGGTACTTCGCGGGCGACGGCGCGCGGGTCGACTCCGACGGCTCCATCTGGCTGCTGGGCCGTATCGATGACGTGATGAACGTTTCGGGGCACCGGATTTCGACGACCGAGGTGGAGTCGGCCTTGGTCGGCCACTCCGGCGTGGCCGAGGCGGCGGTCGTCGGCGCCTCCGACGAGACGACGGGTCAGGGCATCTGCGCGTTCGTCATCCTCGAATCGCACGCCAAGGACAGTGGCGACGAGATGGTCAGCGAGTTGCGCGAGCAGGTCGCCAAGGAGATCGGCAAGATCGCCAGGCCACGCGAGATCCACGTCGTCCCCGAGCTGCCGAAGACCCGCAGCGGCAAGATCATGCGACGGCTGCTGCGCGACGTCGCCGAGGGTCGTGAGCTCGGCGATACGTCAACTCTGGTGGACCCCAGCGTGTTTGAGGCAATCCGCGCCGGAAACAGCTAGGCGGCGGGAGCGGCGCCAACGGGGACGAAGCCGGAGCCGGGCCGGTTCTTGGCCACGATGTCGGCCAGTTGCGTGTTGAACGACATGTTCACCGCGGGCGTGTGCAGAGGGATGTACTTGACGACGCACGTGGGAAGTTCTTCGGAGAACGCGCCGTGGATCATGCCCACCAGCCGGTTGTTGACCGTCACCGGCGCGCCGGAGTCGCCCGGCTGACCGCACACCTGGTTGATGAAGGTGCCCGGTTCGTCGCCCGGTCCCCACGTGATGCCGCACGAATACCCTGTGGTGCGGCCCAGCTTGCAGGCGATGTCGCCGACGACTGGGTCGGGGCCGAGTCCGTCGATCTGGAATCCGTCGATGTTGTTGACGGGATGGACCTTCTGCGGGTCGAACTGAATGACCGCGTAATCGAGAAGATCGTTGCCGGCCACCATCGTGCCGAGCACACCGGCGTTCTCGTGGCCCTCCGCGCCGACCTTCGCGCCGGGACCACCGCAGTGCGCGGAGGTGAAACCGATCAGGTTGCCCTTGTTGTCGTTGCCGATCGCGGTGAGCGTGCAGAACGTCTCACCGTTGACCACCAGACCCGAACCGCCGCCCAACGTGACGGGATCCTGGGCGTGAGCGATCGCGGCGGTCGGCAACAGCAGAGCGACAAGCGCGGCGACCAACACTGGAATCCGCAGGCAGCGGCCGCTGCTCCTCAACTGGAAAACCTCCTCGACACGCCCGACCTGCGATCCATTCGACCAAGTCAGTCTAACGTCGGCCGGAATCGTTTGACGGCGCGCCACATGGCAACATGAACCGCATACCGAGATGAAATGCGGGAGGAATTGTCCGTGAGCGATCGCAGGAATGGCGTGCCGACCACCGTGACCTCGATACCACTGGTCGACCCGCACGCTCCCAAGCCCGACCCGTCCATCGGTGATCTCGTCAAGGACGCCACCGCACAGGTGTCGACGCTGGTTCGGGCCGAGGTAGAGCTGGCCAAGGCCGAGATCACCCGCGACGTCAAGAAGGGGCTCACCGGCAGCGTCTTCTTCATCCTCGCGCTGGTGGTGCTGTTCTACTCCACCTTCTTTTTCTTCTTCTTCGCCGCCGAGCTGCTCGACACGTGGCTCTGGCGGTGGGCGGCGTTCCTGATCGTGTTCGGCGTGATGGTCGTCGTGACCGCGATCCTCGGGTTCCTCGGCTATCTCAAGGTCCGCCGGATCAGGGGACCGCAGAAGACCATCGAATCGGTCAAGGAACTCCCCGAGGCGCTGACACCTGGCCATGACAAGGCTGTGGCGATCGAGTCGCCCGGTGACGGAAAGCCCGGTAAACCGGCGGCGACTTCTGATCCGTCAGGCTGGTAGTGCCGCCCGATCCGTCGGTCGTTCGCATCGACGGTCCCTGGAACCATCTCGAGGTGCACGCCAACGGAATTCGCTTCCATGTGGTGGAGGCACAATCTGAGGATTCATCGTCGATACCCGTCACCGAACGGCCGCTGGTCATCCTGCTGCACGGATTCGGGTCGTTCTGGTGGTCATGGCGCCACCAGCTGCGGGGGTTGACGGGGGCGCGGGTGGTCGCCGTCGACCTTCGGGGCTACGGCGGCAGCGACAAACCGCCACGCGGTTACGACGGATGGACCCT